>Ga0207640_10002299_pt1 | contig 10267 bp, 8 predicted proteins | sample KBSCornC42_FD_184300 | JGI IMG/M metagenome (GOLD analysis project Ga0207640, IMG submission 184300) | Corn rhizosphere microbial communities from Kellogg Biological Station, Michigan, USA - KBS Corn C4-2 (SPAdes) (version 2) | ecosystem: Host-associated > Plants > Roots > Rhizosphere > Soil ... | reverse complement strand
CAGCGTTCGACGCGGCCAGCGTTGGTCACCCAGACGCCGTCGCCATCGACCGCCAGGAAATCAGCAAAGCCCGGCACCTGGATCACCTGCTCGGCGCTTGCGGGGGAAGCGAACAGGAAGGTGGCGCAGCTTGCCGTCAGCGCGGCGGCAAGCGCGGATTTCCTGGCCAGCGATCGGCGCCGATCGCCGGGAAATCGCCCCATGATGCGGAGCTTCGGCATCGCTAGGCCCTTCCGTCCATATAGGCGCGCCAGCCGCCCAGCGCCGTAATGTCCTCCGCGCCCGTCAGCGCGCGCGGCTCTGCGACAAAGCCCTTGACGCTGCTGCCGTCCGCCAGCGTCACCGTGCCGATCGCCAGCGGCGCAGGCACTTCGGCCACGAAACTTCCGAACTCCGCCACACCCAGCTCGTAAACCTCAAGCGCGATCGGGCCGCCATCCTCGCTGTGCACGAGCGCCGGCTTGGGCGGGACGCTGTTCGCCATGGCATAGAGCCGGTAGGTCGGCGCCGTTTCAAAGGCGCCGACGAACTTCGCCTCGCGCGATGTCAGTTGCCAGTGAAGCGGCATGTCCTTGAGATGAGCGCCCACGACGGCGAGTTTCACGGTCTGCATTTTGCCCTCCAGATCAAGCGGGGGTGGGGAAGGAAGATCAGCCTTGGCGAGATAGGCGTCCGCCGCGTCGAGCAGGGCGCGATCGCTGTCGGCGGGGCCGATCAGGGTGATGCCGAACCCGGTGCCATTGGCCCTGATGCCGGCTGGAACAGCCACGGCAGCCATGTCGAGCAGGTTCACGAAATTGGTGTAATAGCCAAGCGCGCTGTTGAGCGCGACCGGCGCGGCGAGCAGTTCGGCAACGCGGAAGGTGGTGCCTGTGGTCGGGAAGGCCATCAGGTCGATATCGGCCCATTGCTGGTCAGAATGCCGCTTGAGTTCGGCCAGGCGATAGATGCCGTTGAACAATTCCACCGCGCCAATCGTCAGCCCGGGTTCCACGACCTCCCGCACGGTGGGGTCGATCGCGTCGGGATCGTCGGCGAGCAGCGTCGCCATGGCCGCGGCCCGCTCCGCCACCCAGGGTCCGCCGTAGAGAAGTTGCGCCGCTTCGAGGAGCGGTGCGATGTCGATCTCCACAATATCGGCCAGCCCTGCCAGCCGCTGCAATGCGCGATCATAGAGATATTCGGATTCCGCGTCGCCGAACCAGGCGCGCTGGTCCCGGCGGGGCACGCCGATGGTCCTGCACCGGCGCGGGAGGTCCGACAGCGGCTTCGAATAGGGGTCCGCCGGATCGAAGCCGGCAATGATCCCGTCGAGCAAGCCGGCGTCAGCGGTATCGCCGGTGAAGACGGTGATGCAATCCAGCGTGCGGCAAGCGGGCACCAGTCCGCGATTGCTCCATCTCCCCTTGCTCGGCTTGAACCCGACCAGATGCTGGAAGGCGGCGGGCACGCGGCCCGAACCGGCCGTGTCCGTCCCCAGCGCGAAGGGGACCAGCCCGGCCGCCACCGCCACCGAGGAACCCGAACTGGACCCGCCGCTGACATAGGCGAGATCATAGGCGTTGCGCGGACTGCCATAGGGGCTGCGCGTGCCGTTGAGGCCGGTGGCGAACTGGTCGAGATTGGTCTTGCCGACGCAGATCGCGCCGGCCGCGGCCAGGCGTTCGACGACCGTCGCCGACCGTCCCGGACGATAGGCGAAGGCCGGGCAGGCGGCGGTCGTGTCGAACCCGGCGGCGTCGATATTGTCCTTGACCGCGAACGGAACGCCGGCCAGCGGCAGGTCCTCTCCCGCGGCGAGGCGGGCGTCGATGGCCCGCGCGGCCGCGATCAGGTCGTCGGGCCTTGCCCGGCTGATCCAGATCTGCGGCTGCACGGCGTCATAGGCGGCGATCCGGGCAACCGTCTCCTCCATCACGGCAACCGCACTGGCATGGCCCGCCCTGATGTCTCCCGCGATTGCCGCAGCGCTGCGCCGGTCGAACGCGGTCATGCCCCGGCCCTCAACGCCAGCACCGGTGCGCCGGGCTGCAATGCCTGCCGCTCCTGCACATAGATGGCCGCGACCGTGCCGGTGATGGGGCTCTGCACCGCGCATTCCATCTTCATGGCCTCGATGACGGCAATCGTATCGCCCGCCTTCACTTCGTCGCCGACCTCAACCAGCAATTTCCAGATGCTGCCGCCAAAGGGCGTTTCGACCAGATCGGCCCCCTCCGGCACGTCGATCACGTCCGGCTCGGCCGCGTCGGCCTCCGTCAGGCTGGTGATGCGGTCGAACTCGCCGCTGCGCTGCCATTCGGCACGCTCCTCGTCGAAGGCGTCCTGCCGGTGCGCCTCGAAGGCGGCGATGGCATCGGCATTTTCAGCCAGGAAGGCGCGATAGTCGGCCAGCCGGAACTCCGACGGCTCGATCCGGATGGAACGCCGCCCGCTCGGGAAATCGCGGCGCCATTCGGCCAGTTCCTCCGCGCTGACCGGATAGAATCGGATCTGATCGAAGAAGCGCAGCAGCCAGGGCTTCCCCTCGACAAAGACATCGGTCTGGCGATGCGTGTTCCACACCTGGATGGTCCGGCCGAACAGTTGATAGCCGCCCGGTCCTTCCATCCCGTAGATGCACATATAGGCGCCGCCGATGCCCACGACATTGGGCGGCGTCCAGGTGCGGGCGGGGTTGTATTTGGTGGTGACGAGCCGGTGCCGCGGATCGACCGGGGTCGCGACCGGCGCGCCCAGATAGACGTCGCCCAGCCCCAGGACGAGGTAATTCGCCTCGAAGATCAGTTGCTCCACCGCCGCCGCGTCGGGAAGGCCGTTGACGCGACGGATGAATTCGATGTTGTCCGGGCACCAGGGCGCGTCGGCGCGCACGCCGCCCATATATTTCTCGATCCTCTCGATCGTCGCCGGATCGCGCCAGCTGAGCGGCATATGGACCACGCGGGAAGGAATGGTGAAATCCTCAAGGTCGCCCAGGCGCTCCTCCGCAGAGATCAGCGCTGCCAGCGCGGCACGCTGATCCAGTTGTTCGCCGTCGAAATGCAGTTGCAGCGAACGGATGCCCGGAACGACATCGATTATGCCGGGCAGGGCGATCCGTTCCAGCTCCGTCATCAGTGCGTGGACCCGGATCCGCAATTCGATGTCGAGTATGATGGGACCATATTCGACCAGGATGTTGCGATCACCCTGCTGGCGATAGACAGTCCGTGGACGGCCGGGCTGCTCCGGCATCTCTGCAAGGATGGGCGAGAGCATTTCGATCGGCCGCACCGGCGCGGCATCCTCCACCGATCCGGAGGCGAGCAGCCGCCGCTGCAACGCATCCGCCACGGCCGCATCGTCGATGTTGACGGGGGCGAAACGCAGCTTGTCGCCCGGCGCAAGCTGGCCGATTTTCCACCGATCGGCCGCGATCACCACGAAGGGGCAGACGAAACCCCCAAGCGAAGGGCCGTCAGGGCCCAGGATGATCGGCATGTCGCCGGTAAAGTCGACGGCGCCGATGGCATAGGGATTGTCGTGAATGTTGGATGGGTGCAACCCGGCCTCGCCGCCGTCGGCGCGGGCCCATTGCGGCTTGGGTCCGATCAGGCGGACGCCGGTGCGATTGCTGTTGTAATGGACCTGCCATTCGGCGGCGATGATGGCCTCTATATCGGCATCGGTGAAGAAATCCGGCGCGCCGTGGGGACCATAGAGGACGCGCAACGTCCATTGCGTCGAAAGAGCCGGCAGGTCGGCGGAAGCAAGCGGCGCGCCTGTTCGATCGCGCGCGAGGTGCAGGGTATCGCCCGCCAGCAGCCGGCGAGCGGCGTGCCCGCCGAACTGGCCGAGTTCGAAGGTGCTGCGGCTGCCGAGATAAGGCGCGATGTCGAGACCGCCGGCGAACAGGATATAGGCCCGCAGGCCGCCGCCGGACGCGCGGCCAAGGGCAAGCGTCTGGCCGGCCACCACGTCGATCGCGACGCCCCGTGCCACGGCCTGGCCATCCAGCGTCGCCCCGAAATCAGCGCCCATGAGGCAGATGCGCGCCGGCGCGGTGAAGTCCAGCGTCGGGCCGGTCACCGTGACTTCCAGTCCGGCGGTCCCTTCGGGATTGCCCAGCAGCCGGTTGCCCATGCGGAAGGACTGATCGTCCATCGGCCCCGAAGGAGGGACGCCGACCGCCCATAATTTCTGCCGGCCCGGCCAGTCCTGAACGGTGGTGGCGGTGCCGCCGCTGATCACGCGGATGCTGCTGGGATGGGAAACGACGCCGTCAAGAGCGCGGGTGGACACCTCGCCGCTGACGAAGGCGTCGGACCGGACCACATCGCGCAGCCAGCGCAGATTTGTCTCTATGCCATCGACGCGGCTCTGGTCGAGCGCGGCCTGCATCTTTGCGATCGCCTCATCACGCGTCGGGGCATGGACGATCAGCTTGGCCAGCATCGGATCGTACCAGATGCTGACGTCGCTGCCTGCCATGCACCAGGTTTCGGCGCGGATGTCGGGGGGGAACTGAACCGCCGTCAGCGTTCCGGAAGTCGGACGATAATCGAGCGTCGGATCTTCGGCATAGAGCCGCACCTCCACCGAATGGCCGCGCGGCTGGGGCGGCGGCGCGTCGAGAAAGGCAAAGTCGCCCGCGCCGCCGCGGATCATCCATTCGACCAGATCAATGCCCATCACCTCTTCGGTGACGCCATGTTCGACCTGCAGGCGCGTATTCATCTCAAGAAAGAAGAATTGCTGGCGCTCGGCGTCGTAGAGGAATTCCACGGTTCCGGCGGAGCGGTAGACGGCGGCCTGGCCCAGGCGGGTGGCGGCGGCGATCAACTCGCGGCGGACGGCGGGCGGCAACAGGGGCGCGGGCGATTCCTCGACCACCTTCTGGTTGCGGCGCTGGAGCGAACAGTCGCGCTCTCCCAGCGGCATGACCCGGCCTTCGCCATCGCCGAAAAGCTGCACTTCAATGTGCCGCGCCCTGCGGATATAGCGTTCAAGGAATATGCCCGCGTCGCCGAAATTGCTCTGGCCCTGGCGCGCCACGGCGGCAAAGCCCTCCCGAACGTCGCTTTCCTCCTCGCAGATGCGCATGCCGATGCCGCCGCCGCCGGCCGTTGCCTTCAGGATGACGGGGAACCCGATATCCCGCGCCGCCGCCACCCTCCTCCTCATCGTTCAGCAGGCCGGTGCCCGGCGCCAGCGGCACGCCATGGGCCGCCGCCAGGGCGCGCGCGCTGTGCTTCAGGCCAAAGGTGCGGATATTGTCGGTCGTCGGGCCGATGAAGACGATGCCGGCTGCGGCGCAGGCTTCGGCAAACTCCACATTTTCGGCAAGGAAGCCGTAGCCCGGATGGATCGCGCCGGCGCCCGTGGCGCGGGCGGCGCTCAATATGGCATCGATGTCGAGATAGCTGTCCGACGCCCGCGCCGGGCCGATGCAGACCGCCTCGTCCGCCTGCGCGACGTGCAGGGAATTTTCGTCCGCTTCGGAATAGACCGCGACCGAGCGCAGGCCCATGCGCCGCAAGGTGCGAATGATGCGCGTGGCGATGGCGCCGCGATTGGCGATGAGGACCGTATCGAAGCTCATGCGGTCACGATCATGCGGACGGGGGTTGGGTTGAAGCCGTTGCAGGGATTGTTGATCTGCGGGCAGTTCGACACGACGACGATCACGTCCATTTCCGCCTTCAGGTCCACGGTCAGGCCGGGCGCGGAGATCCCGTCGACGATGCCGAGCGAACCGTCTTCCTCGACCGGCACGTTCATGAAGAAGTTGATGTTGGAAACGATGTCGCGCTTGCCGCGCCCTTCCAGCAGATTGGCCTCCAGGAAGTTTTCCACGCAGGCATGTTCGGACTTGGTGTGGTGGCCGTAGCGCAGCGTGTTGGATTCGCACGAACAGGCGCCGCCGATGGTATCGTGATAGTCGACCGACGTCGCCGCGATGGTCATCATCGCGCGCCCCTCATTGGATCGCAGCACCGTGCCCTCGCGCAGGAACAGATTGCCCTGCGCGGCCACGGTATCCTGCGCGCTGTACCGTTCAGCGTCGTCCGCCGCCGAATAGAGGAGGAAGTCGACGGCCTGATTGCCTTCCAGGTCGACGATGCGCAGCGTCTGGCCGGCATAGACATGATGCAGCCACGGCGCCCGTGCGGGCACCACGACATCATGGACAATGGCCCCCGAAAGGCCCGTCAAATGGGGATCAAAGTTCATGCGGAAACCCGTTCTTTCCTGGGCATTTTTCCAGTTGGCCCCTGATGGTCGACAATCCGGAAGATGCGGGATCAAAAGACAGAGCGTTTTCGCTCAAAGGCAAAGGCGCTCTAGCGGCGATAATAATCTTCGACATTCAGGAAGGCGCGCAGTCCCTCCGGCGTGGCATTGCGGATGACGTCGTCCTCCGGCGTCACGGGGCCGCGCCAGGCGCTGACCCGCAGCGGCGTCACGGTCCACCGCTCCCGCGGGTCCAGGACATGGGGGCAGTTGGCGATGACCAGTGTCACGTCCATCTCGGCGCGCAGCACGACGCTGCGGCCGGCGGGAAAGGGTCCGATCAGCGGCGTGATCGCGCCATCCACCTCGATCTTCGCACCCTTGAACAGCGTCACGCAGGGATGGACGTCGCGCCGCTGCAACCCGTGCTTCGCCGCGCCCAGCAGGAAACGGTCGCGTCCGTTGGGACAAGGCCCGCTATTGGCGCCATTGCCGTAGCGGGCGGCATTGGTCGCGGCGTTGGAAGTCCCGCAGAAGCTGTCATGCGTGCCCGCGCTGTCCTCCAGAAAGCTCATGAGCACCCTGCCCATGTCCGACAGCAGCAGCTTGCCCTGGCCCAGATAGGCGTTCCATTGCACCTTCACCGTATCGGCCACGTTGAGCCGCTCGGTCGGCATGTCCGCGTTGAACAGCAGCATCGATGCGCAGGCATCGCCCCTGAGGTCGATCAGGCGCAGGCGCGCGCCGCGCGGCAGGCGGCGCGTGGCATAGCCGCCGGCCGCGATCGTTTCTTCCCACAACAGGTCCTGGGCAGGCACGTCGGCCGGAAGGTCATCCGCCGCCGGCGGCAACAGCGGCATCGCCTCCACCACCGTCCCCGCCATGCTGCGGGCGTGATCACGGGCGGCCAAGGGATTGGCGAGAGATCCGGTCATGCGGCATTCCCCTTCTGGCTGCCGTTTTCCTGCTCATAGAGCGGCGGCAGCAGCGCGGTGGTCGTAACGAGCTGAAGCTGGTGGACCCCCCGGACCCGGCGCAGCGCGTCGCACAATTCCTTCAACAGGGACGCAGGCCCCTGCACCAGCAGCACTTCAAGCGACTGGTCCCCTTCCAGGAACACATGCTGGGACGAGATCACCTCCTTGAGATAATCCGCCTGCGTCTGGGCAAGCTGATGCCGCACCCGCCCCCGATCGCCGCGATAGACGATCGTGATGGTGCCCGCGAGCATCTCGTCCGGGCGGGTGAAGGCCTCATGCTCGGCCAGCGCGTGGCGGATCAGTTCGGCAATGAGCTGGGACCGCGACGGCAGCCCGCGTTCCTCCACCATGGCGTCGAGTTGCCGGAACAGATCGCCCGGCAGGCTCATGCTGAGCCGCGCCAGAGTTCCGGTGTCGCTACTCATGATCCGTCCTTTCCTCTTCATTCCGTTCGCTCTCGTCCGGAGCGTCGGATTCTTCGCTCGCCGCCGGTTCTGACCGGTCGCGCAGCGGCAGGTCGTAAACCGCGGTCGCGCCGAACCGATGGGGCGCGTGCGGGTCATGGCGGCGCTTGTCGAGCGCAAGCACCCGCGTGCCGAGCGAAAAGGCTTCCCTGATGTCGTGGGTCACCATGATGATCGTCAGCGAATAATCCCGCCAAAGCCGCGTGATCAGCACATGCATGTCCGCGCGGATGCCGGGATCCAGGGCGCCGAACGGCTCGTCGAGAAGCAGGATGCGAGGCTGTTTGATGAGGGCCTGGGCGATGGCAAGACGTTGCTGCATGCCGCCCGACATCTGCGCGGGATAGAGATGCATCGAATCGCGCAGGCCGACCGCGTCCAGCATCTCCTCCGCCTCCGCCCTGGCTGCGCGGCGCGCATGGCCGAACAGCCGGCCCGCGAAGGGAGCCTTGGCGCATTCCAGCCCGAAGATCGTGTTCTGCAGGGCGGAAAGGTGCGGGAACACCGAATAGCGCTGGAACACGACGCCGCGATCGGGCCCGCATTCCGGCGTAAGCGGCGTTCCGTCCAGCAATATGGTCCCGCGGCTGGGCACTTCCTGGCCCAGGACGACGCGCAGCAGGCTGCTCTTTCCGGCGCCGGAGGGCCCTATGATCGAGACGAAGGAACCCGTTTCGATGTCGAGGTTCACCTTCTCCAGGACGATCTTGTCGCCATATTCGACCCAGATGTCGCGAAGGGACAGCAGCGCGCTCAATGCCGCTCTCCATGTGCCCAGGGGTAAAGCCATTGGCTGGCGAGGGTCAGCGCCACATCCATCAGGATCGCAAGGATCGCGATCCAGGCGACATAGGGTATGATCACGTCCATCGAGAGATAGCGGCGGACCAGGAATATCCGGTAGCCAAGACCCACATCAGACGCGATCGCCTCCGCTGAGATCAGGAACACCCAGGCCGGACCAAGCGACAGGCGGACCGCGTGCAGCAGGCGCGGCATGGCCTGCGGCAGGGCGACGCGGATCATGATCTGCCAGGAACTGGCACCCAGCGTCTGCGCCTTGATGATCTGCTCCCGCGGGAGGGCTGCCACATGGGCGGCGATGTCGCGCATCATGACGGGCGCGATGCCGATCACGATGAGCGCAACCTTCGCCGTCTCCCCCAGGCCCAGCGCGATGAACAATATCGGCAGCAGCGCAATGGGGGGGATGACCGCGACCGCCGTCACCAGGGGTCCGAAGGTCGCGCGCACCGGCGGCAGGACGCCGAGCACAAGCCCCACCACCAACGCCGAGAGCGTGGCGATGCCCAGGCCCAGCCCCAGGCGCTGAAGGCTGGCCAGCGTGTCGGCCCAGAAGACAAGCTGGCCGGTCAGCGGGTCCGGCTGAAAGAGCAGCGCGGCCATCGCCGTTGCCATGCTGCCGGGAAGCGGCAGGATCTTGTCCAGCGGATTGGCGGCATGGCGCTGCGCCGCGATGAACAGGTAAAGCAGCACCAGCAGCAGGATCGGCAACGAACCCCAGAAGATCCGTTCGCTTCGGCGCGCATGTCGATTCACCCAACGCATCGTCTCATCACCTTCGGCAGGATCGAATGAACGCGATCAGAGTTTTCCGTCCGCCGCCAGCTTCATGAAGCTGTCGTCGAACCGCAGCGTCACCCGCTGCGGATCGCCAAGCGTCTTTCCGCCGGGAAAGGCGATGCCCACGGCGTCGGCCGACGACGCGCCCTTGAACAGCCCCTTGGAAAAGCTGAAGTCGCGAACCTGGGTCATGGTCTTGACCAGCGCCGGAGCAACGGTCGCGGCCACCGCTGCCTTGGGATCGGCATAGAGATGCGTGGTCGACAACTGGCCGTCGAAACTTTCCGGCGTGGCGCCCGACAATTTGGCCATGGCGGCGCGCGCCGCCTTGCCCTGCGCGTCCTGCCGCTGCATCAACGCGACGGTTTCATACCAGATGCCTGTCAGCGCCTTGCCGAGATTGGGGTTCGCCTTGAGCGTGGCGGTATCGACGGCGAGCAGGTCCAGTATTTCGCCCGGGATCTGGGCCGAGCTGAACACCTGCTTCACGCCCGGCTGCGCCTTCATGACCGAAAGCTGCGGATTCCAGGCCACCGCCGCATTGGCCGCTGGGCTGCCAAAGGCGCCCACTATGTCCGCGTCGGACGTGTTCACCGTCCGGACGTCGGTGGGCTTGAGGCCCGCCGTCTGGAGCCCGCGCGCCAGCAGATAATGCGACACGGAAAGCTCGACCAGATACACCTGCCGCCCCTTGATCGCGGCGAGCTGATCCGCGCCCTTCAGCAGGATGCCATCATTGCCGTTCGAATAATCGCCCACGATGATCGCGCTCGTATCCTTGCCGCCGGCAGCGGGAATGGTGAGCGCATCCATGTTCGTGACGGTCACGCCGTCGAACTTGCCCGCAGTATATTGATTGATCGATTCCACATAGTCGTTGACCTGCACGACATTGATCTTGATGCCGTATTTATCGGCCCATTTCTTCACGATGCCCGCCTGTTGCGCATAGGGCCACGGCATCCATCCAGCGTAGATTGACCAGCCGATGCTGAACTCTTTCCGCTGCCCGGTCGCGGGATC
>Ga0207640_10002296_pt1 | contig 10271 bp, 10 predicted proteins | sample KBSCornC42_FD_184300 | JGI IMG/M metagenome (GOLD analysis project Ga0207640, IMG submission 184300) | Corn rhizosphere microbial communities from Kellogg Biological Station, Michigan, USA - KBS Corn C4-2 (SPAdes) (version 2) | ecosystem: Host-associated > Plants > Roots > Rhizosphere > Soil ... | reverse complement strand
CTCGGCCCGGCAGAGCTGGACCACGGGGCGCGGATCGGGCGCGGCGGTGAAGTCGTGGTAGAAGCTGACAACGCCATGGACCTCGGCACGCGACAGGTTCAGCGCCTCGGCAATCTGTGCCTCGGCCTCGGCGCTGACGCAGCCGAAAGCGGCCTGCACGTCGTGAAGCAGGGGCAGCAGCGGGCCTTCGCGGCCGGAATGCCGGGCGATCAGTTCAAGCAGGGACGGCGTTTTCATCACGCGAGCTTCTTTCGTTCGCCGGCGTCCCGCGTCAAATCAATTTGGCTGAAGAATGATAGGATGTTGCTATCAAACTCCCGCGACATACCATGGTTGCGGGATGGTTTTGCCCATCCGTGCATGGCCTGCTCCTATCACCGCTCGACGGCGGCAAATGCTTGCCGGCATGTTTCTGCCGGACTTCGCGTTGCTGCGGAGCATGGTTAACCGTCCGGTAACTCGCGTTGTGTGAAAGGGGGCAGGCAGGAGGAAAGCCTCTGTGGGATCGTGCCATGCCTGAAACGAATCATTGCTCGTTGGCCGTCGCGGAATTCCGCGAGTTCGCCAGCTTTACCGCTCCGGAACAGCGCTACATCAAGCGCAGCCTCGACGTCGGCCTCGGCCGGCACGATGCGTTCAAGCTCTGGGCGCGCGGCCCCGAAGAGGCGGCCGCGATCCGCAGCCAGTACATCGCCTACCAGGAACTGAAGTCCCTGCGCGGCTCCATCCCCGACGAATATGGCTTCGAGGGACTGGACACCTTCATCGGCAAGCTCGTGCGCGTCACCGCCTTCGACCTCGCGCAGGAGCGGCTCACCTCCTTCTCGGCGTACCGCTTCCTCTACGAGCGCCTGCTCGGACCCGAGGTGCGCCCGTGGCTTCCGGCTGCGTTCTGCGCGGCCTCGGCCCTGCCACAGATCCACCCGGGCAAGCGCAAGCACCTGCTCCAGTCGATCAGCGAAGCCGCCGCCACCGCCCCGGCCTGGTCGCCGGCGGCGCCCAGCTTCTTCCCTGAATGGGTGGAAAAGGAAGCTGCCTAGGCCTTATAGAGGCCGTCCAGACGCTCGCCGTAGCGCTCCTTCAGCTTGTGCCGCCTGATTTTGAGGCTCGGGGTCATCTCCTCGTTCTCGATCGCGAACGGCTCGTCGGCGAAGGCGAACTGGCGAACCTTCTCCACCACTGACAGTTCGGCATTCACCCGGTCCACCGCCTCGCGCATCGCGGCGCGGAAGGCGGGCAGGTCCTGCAGTTCGTGGAAGTCGAAGTCCTCGTCCTGCGCGCGCGACCAGGCGAGCGCCCATTCTGCATCGGGCACGATCAGGCCGACCACGTAGGGCCGCTTGTCGCCCACGACCATGGCCTGGGCGATCTCGGGCTGGAGGGTGAGCATCCCCTCGACCTTCTGGGGTGAGACATTGTCGCCCTTGTCGTTGACGATCATGTCCTTCTTGCGATCGGTGATGACGATCCGCCCGCGCTCGTCGAGGTGGCCGATGTCCCCGGTGTGGAGCCACCCGTCGGACGACAGGGCCTTGGCGGTCTCCTTGTCGTTGCGCCAGTAGCCCTGCATCACCGCCTCGCTGCGGGTCAGGATCTCCCCATCCTCGGCGATCCGGACTTCGACCCCCGTCAGCGGCGGGCCGACTGCCTCCATCTTCAGACCGGCGCGCGGGCGGTTGCAAGATATCACCGGCCCCGCCTCGGTCTGACCGTAGCCTTGCAGCAGCGTGATGCCGAGCGCCTGGAAGAAGGTTCCGATCTCCGGGTTGAGCGGCGCCCCGCCCGAGACCATCGCCTTGATCCGCCCGCCGAACCGTTGGCGGATCTTCGGGCGCAGCAGCCGGCCCAGCACGAAGTCGAGCGGCCGGTCGACCAGCCGGACCTGGCCCTCGCGGCTGCGCCCGGCGATCTTCAGCGCGCGGTCCATCAGGAAGTTGGGCAGGCGGCCCTGCTTTTCGACCTGCTTGATGATCCGCGTGCGCAGCACCTCGAACAGGCGCGGGACGACGACCATGATCGTCGGCCGCACCTCCTCGATGTTGGAGGCCAGCTTGTCGAGCCCTTCGGCATAGTGGATCTGCGCGCCCATGCCGATCGGCAGGAACTGCCCGCCGGTGTGCTCATAGGCGTGGGACAGCGGGAGGAAGGAGAGGAAGGCCTCGGCATGGCGCCCGGTCGTATCCCAGCCGAAGTCCTCCCGCAGGATGCGGGCGCAGCCGTCGATGTTGCGCAGGATCATGCCGTGGTGCTGGCGCACCCCGCGCGGCGAGCCGCCGGTGCCGCTGGTGTAGATCAGGCAGGCAAGGTCGGCGCGGCCGATGGAAGCGATCCGGGCATCCACCGCGTGCCGCGCCGCCGAACCATTGCCGTCGTCCGCCAGCAGGCTGGCCCACTCATGGCAACGTGCGTCGCCCAGCTGCGGCAGTTTGAAGCTCTCGATGGCGATGACATGGGTCACATCGCTTCGCAGCACGGCCGGGAGCAGCGGCCTGGCCAGCTTGGCGCTGGAAACGATCACCGCCCGCGCGCCCGAATTCTCCAGCACGTGCAGATGGTCCCGCTCGGTGTTGGTCGTATAGGCCGGCACGGTGACCAGCCCCGCGGCCATGATCGCCAGGTCCGCGATGCACCATTCCGGGCGGTTTTCAGAGACCAGCATGACCCGATCGCCGGCGTTCAGCCCAAGGCCGGCCAGAGCCTCGGCCAGCCGGCATACCTCGTCCGCCACCTCGCGCCAGCTGCGCGATTGCCAGCGCCCGTCGTGCTTGGAAAAGAGGAAGGGCGCCCGGCCCAGCTCGTCGGCCCGCGCCAGGAACAGCGCGACCAGGTTCGGAGCCGAATCGAAATCGCCAATCTGCACAGTCCGGTCCTCGCGCCCCGGCGCCGGTCTTTGCCGGCGCTCCCTGCGGCAGCCTAGTCAGAGGCCGTTCGCGCCGCAAGGTCGCTGGGGGTGGCTACTCGTGCGCGCCGTTCAGCTCGTTGGCGCGTCGCTCGATCCTGGTCACCGCGCCGGCGGTGTCCATGCCCACGCCCTCGCTGCGCGGATCGGCCGCGCCGCGCCAGGCGCCGCCCACGAACTCCACCGCGTTCGCCTTGAGGCCGAGCGGGCCGATCTCCAGCGTTTCGCCCAGGGCCGCCAGCCCTGGCTGCAGCGCCTCCAGCTCGGTGCCCTGCTCGATCGTGCCGCCGCTGGCGGGCGCAAAGATCAGGCCCATGGCGATCGCGTCCTGCGCGCTCATCTTCCAGTCGATCACGCCGACCAGCGCCTTGGCGACCTGGGTGATGATCGTCGCGCCGCCCGCCGCGCCGATCGCCAGCCGCTGACGGCCATGCGGATCGAACACGATGGTCGGCGACATCGAGCTGCGCGGCCGCTTGCCGCCCTCCACCCGGTTGGCAACCAGATATCCGTCCTTCACCGGTGCCGGGTCGAAATCGGGCAGTTCGTTGTTGAGCATCAGGCCGCCCGCCGCGACGCCCGAGCCGAAGTAGCCGTTGATCGTCGTCGTCACCTGGACCACCTCGCCCCGCCCGTCCGCCACGGCAAGGTCGCTGGTGCCGGGATCGTCGCGGAAGGCCACCTTGACCCGGGGCGGCGCCCCCTCCGGCCGGCCCGGCTCGACCAGCGCCAGCGTGCGCTCGGGCGAGATCAGCGCCGAACGCGAGGCGATGTAGGTCGGATCGAGCAGGCCCTTCACGGGGACGGAGACGAAGTCCGGATCTGCCACGTACAGCGCCCGGTCGGCATAGGCGAGGCGCGAGCTTTCGGCGAAGAGGTGCCAGGCGACCGGCGACGAGCGGCCCAGCCCGGCCATGTCGAACCGCTCCAGCTGCTTGAGGATGGTCAGGACCGCGATGCCCCCGGCCGAGGGCGGCCCCATCCCGCAGATCTTCCAGGCGCGGTAGGTGCCGCAAAGCACCTCGCGCGGCCTGGCGCGATAGCCGGCCAAGTCGGCCGCGGTCATCTTCGAGGGGTTGCGCGAGGCCGCGTTCAGCCCCGCCACCATCCGCGCGGCCAGCGGCCCGCGATAGAACACGGCGGGGCCCTTCGCGGCGATCCGGCGCAGGGTCTGCGCCAGTTCGGGCAGCTTCAGCACCATGCCCTGAGGCACCGGCTCGCCCGTGGGGGTGAAATAGACCTGCCGGGCCCAGCCTTCGACGTGCTTGCCATAGAGCCGCAGCCCATTGTGCATCCGCGCCGAGACGACAAAGCCGCCCCCGGCAAGGCGGATCGCCGGCTGGAACAGGCCCGCCCAGGGCAGCCGCCCGTGCTGGCGGTGGGCAAGGGCCATGGCCGCCAGAGCGCCCGGAATACCGGCGCTTCGCCCGCCGACCGAAAGGTCCGCATAGCGCATCGGCTTGCCGTCCGGCCCGAAGAACCAGTCCGTCCCGGCGGCCTTGGGCGCGGTTTCGCGTCCGTCGATGGAGGACAGGGCGCCGGTGCGAGAATCGTGACGCAGATAGAAAAGCCCGCCGCCAAGGCCGGAGTTCTGAGGCTCCACCACGTTGAGCACCAGCATGGTGGCAATGGCAGCGTCGGTGGCCGTGCCGCCCTTGCGCAGCATCTCGATCCCGGCCGCCGCGGCCCGCGGATCGGCGGCGGAAACGGCCCCGAGCGCCTGGATCCGGGCCGCAACGGCGGGGCGGTGGACGGGGGGCCGGGCAGTCGCTGCCGCCGGGGCAAGCGCGATCAGGGCGGCCAGGACAAGCCGGCGAACGGGAAACACAGCAGACATCGCCAGGCAGGCTATTGCGTGCCCACGGCCTCGGCAATGCAAGAAAAGCCGTATTGGCGCAGCAGGCGTTCCAGTCCGCGGTTGATCGCCCGGGCGATCCCCGGCCCTTCGTAGACCATGGCGCTGTAGAGCTGCACGAGGCTTGCCCCGGCCCGGATCCGGGCGAAGGCGTCCTCGGCCGTGGCGATGCCGCCCACGCCGATCAGCGGGATGGCCCCGCCCGTGGCCTTGCGGAAGTCCGCGAGCCTCTGTTGGGCGAGGTCGCGCAGCGGAGCGCCGGAAAGGCCGCCGCTCTCGCCGGCATGGGCCGAGCGCAGCGGCGGGCGGGAGACGGTCGTGTTCGAGACAATCAACGCGCCGAGCTTGCGTTCGATGGCGATGCGGCTGATCGCATCGATGTCGGCCGGCTCGAGATCGGGCGCGACCTTGAGGAAGACGGGCGGGCCCTGCTCTCCCCTTGCGGCCATCACCGCGTCGAGCAGTTCGGCCAGTGCACCTTCGTCCTGCAGCGCCCGCAGGCCCGGGGTGTTGGGGCTGGAGACGTTGACCGCCAGGTAGGAGGCCAGCGGCGCCATCAGTCGCGCCATCGTCGCATAGTCGGCAATGCGGTCGGCGGAATCCTTGTTGGCGCCGATGTTGATCCCGACCACGCCGGGCCGGTCCAGCCGGGTGGCCAGGCGGATCGCGGCGGCCTCTGCCCCGCCGTTGTTGAACCCCATGCGGTTGATGACGGCCCGGTCCTCGGCCAGCCGGAAGAGGCGCGGGCGCGGGTTGCCCGACTGGGGCAGCGGGGTGATCGAGCCCACCTCGGCAAAACCGAAGCCCAGCCCCAGCACGGCGTCCGCCACTTCGCCATCCTTGTCGAACCCGGCGGCAAGGCCGAGCGGCGAAGGGAAGGCGATTCCGGCGACGTTCGTGGCCAGCGTGCCTGACGCAGCCCGCTCGGAAGCGCCGCCGCCCTTCAGCTTCAGGCCGGCGATGGCCAGCCCGTGGGCACGCTCCGCATCGAGCTGGAACAAGGCCGGGCGAAAGAGGCGGTAGGAAGACAAAAGGTCCATGGCCGCGGCTATGGCAAAGCCGGGCTGCGCTGTCGATGGTGGCAACGGTTCCCTGCATTACCGAAATTTCATCCCTTTTTTGCCCCAACTTGGCGACTTCATACAATTATCTGCGGAGGTTCTGCGGCATCGGGAGTCCGCGACCCGAAGGGTTCCGGCAGATTTCCTGCCGTGAACTCTCGACTTTGATGGCGGCAGCCGGAGGACCAAGGTCCCGGCTGCCGCCCTTTTTTATCGCACTGCGCGATGGCCCGGCTTGCGAGATTGTAAACCGGGCGGCAGTTGCCTAGATAACCGGAACGAATCAATCCGATTTGACGGAGCCCAGCCCATGCGCCTGTCCAGCATGGCCGACTATGCCGTTCTCACCATGTCCGCGGCCGCGCGCCATTGCGGGCGCTCGCGGGTGAACTCCGCCCAGCTCGCGGCGGAGACCGGTCTGCCCGTGCCCACGGTCCAGAAGCTGGTCAGCCGCCTGTCGGCCGCCGGCCTGCTTGCTTCGGTGCGCGGTGCCGGGGGTGGGCTCAAGCTGTCGCGCCCGGCGGCCACTATTACGCTGGCGGATATTGTCGAGGCGGTCGAAGGGCCGATTGCGCTTGCCTCCTGCGTGGAGCAGGGGCGGCACGATTGCACGCTGGAGGCCGGCTGTTCGCTGCGCCCCCACTGGCCGCTGGTGAATGAGGCGCTGCGCAGCGCCCTCGCCAACGTCTCGCTGACCCAGCTCGCCGCCCCGATGGCGGCACGGACCATGGAACTTTCGGCATGACCGACGCCTCTCTCACCGAAGCCGGTCGCGACCAGGCCGCCCGCGATGCCGCCGCCCGCGTGGCCGAATACGAGCACGGCTGGGTGGCCGACATCGAGCAGGAATACGGCCCTCAGGGCCTGTCCGAAGACACCGTGCGCTTCATCTCGGCCAAGAAGGACGAGCCGGAGTGGATGCTCGAATGGCGGCTGAAGGCCTATCGCCACTGGCTGACCCTGCCGATGCCGGACTGGGCGCGGCTCAACGTGCCGCCGATCGATTACCAGTCCGCCTATTACTGGGCCGCGCCCAAGGCGAAACCGAAGCTCGGCAGCCTCGACGAGGTCGATCCGGAGATCCTCAAGGTCTACGAGAAGCTCGGCATCCCGCTGGAGGAGCAGAAGGTACTCGCCGGGGTGGAGGGTGCGCGCAAGGTCGCGGTCGATGCGGTGTTCGATTCCGTCTCCGTCGCCACGACCTTTCGCAAGGAGCTGGAAGAGGCCGGGGTCATCTTCCGCTCGATCTCCGAGGCGATCCGGGAATACCCCGATCTGGTCAGGCGCTGGCTCGGCAAGGTCGTGCCGATGCACGACAATTTCTTCGCCGCGCTCAACTGCGCGGTCTTTTCCGACGGCACCTTCGTCTACATCCCCGAAGGCGTCCGCTGCCCGATGGAGCTGTCGACCTATTTCCGCATCAACGCGGAGAACACCGGCCAGTTCGAGCGGACGCTGATCGTCGCCGACAAGGGCGCCTACGTCTCCTACCTCGAAGGCTGCACCGCCCCGCAACGCGACGAGAACCAGCTCCACGCCGCCGTTGTCGAACTCGTCGCGCTCGACGATGCGGAGATCAAGTATTCGACCGTGCAGAACTGGTATCCCGGCGATGCGCAGGGGAAGGGTGGGATCTACAACTTCGTGACCAAGCGGGCCCTGTGCCAGGGCGCCCGGTCGAAGGTTTCCTGGACCCAGGTGGAGACAGGCTCGGCGATCACCTGGAAGTATCCGTCCTGCGTCCTCAACGGGCAGGATTCGGTGGGCGAGTTCTATTCGGTCGCCGTCACCAACAACTACCAGCAGGCCGATACCGGCACGAAGATGATCCACAACGGCAAGGGCAGCCGCTCGACCATCGTGTCCAAGGGCATCAGCGCCGGCCGCTCGAACAACACCTACCGCGGCCTGGTGCGCATCGCGCCGGGCGCGGAGGGCGTGCGCAATTTCACGCAGTGCGACAGCCTGCTGCTGGGCGGAGACTGCGGGGCGCACACCGTTCCCTATATCGAGGTGCGCAACCCTACCGCGCAGGTCGAGCACGAGGCGACGACGAGCAAGATCAGCGACGACCAGCTGTTCTACGCGATGCAGCGCGGCCTTTCGCAGGAGGCGGCCGTCGCCCTCATCGTCAACGGCTTCGCCCGCGAGGTGCTGCAGCAGCTGCCGATGGAGTTCGCGGTGGAGGCCCAGAAGCTGCTCGGGATCACTCTGGAAGGAAGTGTCGGCTGATGCACACCAGGCAGGGCAGCGGGGCGATCCGGCCGAAGGTCTACGGAATGCTCTATGCGCCGGAAAACGCGGAGCAGCACGTCAACCTCCATGCCGTGGACCCGGTGACGATCTACGTCCAGAACGCCGTCACGCTCGCCCAGTCGGCGCTGAGCGCGGGGGTCGAGTTCCGGCTGGTCACCAACGATGCCGAACGGCTGTCGCGGGTCGCACGGATGGTGCCGGGGCACGAGGCGCTGGAGCTGCTGCCGTTCGATTTCCGGATGGAAGTGCCGCGCGGAATCAACTTCCAGTCCGCGCACTACAAGCTGGAATTGCTCCAGGCCTTCGGCACCGGGGCCTTCGGCGAATACTGCGCGATGGTCGATATCGACGCGGTCCTGCTGCGCCCGATCGAACTGCCCGATCCGGATGCGATCTACTTCTACGATATCTCGCCGCAGCACTTCGGGCTGACCGTCCCGGCCAAGGCCCAGGCGGATCTAGACATGGTCTCGGGCGAGACGATCGCCAACCCGCGCTGGTTCGGCGGCGAGTTCAAGGCCGGCCCCGCACGCCTGTTCAAGGCGCTCGGCGAGGAAATCGCCGAGATGTGGCCGCGTTACCAGGACGTGGCCCGCCAGATGTACCACACCGGCGAGGAGATGGTGCTGTCGGCCGCGGTCAACCGGATGATCCAGAAGGGCCTGCCGGTGCGCGATGCCGGGGCGGAGCACATGGTCGCCCGCTGGTGGTCGCTCAGCACCCGCAACCGGATCGGCACCTGGCAGGATGCCGCACGCTGCGCCGTGTTCCACGTGCCCGCCTGCAAGCAGTTCCTTGCCCGCGATTTCTACCCGTTCGACAGCACGCGCTTCCTCACCGAGCACCGCCGCTGGTCGCGCAGGCGCCTGCCGCGCGAGGTGGTCAAGGTCGTGTCGGGCCGGCTGCGCGGCCAGCGCACCTATCTGCCGCGGGTGCTGTGATGGCCGGCAAGCTTTCCCTGCGCCCCGCCGACGGCACCGGCCAGCCGCGCCGGCCCGCCCCCGTCTCGGCCGAGCGGCTCCAGCGCCTGAAGGACCGCGCGCGCGACCTGCGGCGCGAGATGACCCCGGCCGAGGAGCTGCTCTGGGCGCGCCTGTCGGGCAACAGGCTCGGCGGGATCAAGTTCAGCCGCAAGACCGTAGTCGGCTCGGTGATTGTCGATTTCGCCTGCCCCTCGCGCTGGGTCGTCGTCTCGCTGAGCGGCCCGGACGCCAATCCCGAACTCGAAGCCCTGCAGGACCGCGCTCTTGCCGACCTCGGCATCCGCACCCTGCGCTTCACCGAAGCCGAGGTGCTGGACGATGCCGACCGGGTTGCCGGACAAATCGCCACCCTCGTCAACACCCCCTTCGATCGCGGCGCCCGCCGCGCAGGATGACCATGCTTACCATCGACAACCTTCACGCCACCGTCGCCGACAAGCCGATCCTCAAGGGCCTCTCGCTCACCGTCAATGCGGGCGAGGTCCACGCGATCATGGGCCCGAACGGCGCCGGCAAGTCGACCACCGGCTATGTCCTCGGCGGCCGCCCCGGCTACGAGGTGACGTCCGGTTCGGTGCAGTTTGACGGGCAGGATCTCCTCGCCATGGCCCCGCACGAGCGGGCCGCCGCCGGCCTGTTCCTCGGCTTCCAGTATCCGGTCGAGATCCCCGGCGTCTCCAACGTCCAGTTCCTGCGCGAGGCGCTGAACGCCCAGCGCACCGCCCGCGGCGAGCAGCCGCTGTCGGGCGGGGAGTTCCTCAAGCTGGCGCGTGAGAAGGCCGCCCTGCTGCGGATGGACATGGACATGCTGAAGCGCCCGGTGAACGTGGGCTTCTCCGGCGGCGAGAAGAAGCGTGCCGAGATGGTCCAGATGGGCATCCTCGACCCTAAGCTGGCGATCCTCGATGAGACCGATTCCGGCCTCGACATCGACGCGCTCAGGATCTGCGGCGAGGGCATCAACGCGATCATGCGCAAGCCGGACAAGGCCGTGATCCTCATCACCCACTACCAGCGGCTGCTGGACTATGTGAAGCCTGACGTGGTCCACGTCCTTGCCGCCGGCCGGATCGTCCGCTCGGGCGGCCCCGAACTCGCCCTCGAGCTGGAGCGCGAGGGATACGAGGCGGTCGGGGCATGACAGCAGCCCCCCTCCCGACCCGGGCCGACGAGGATTTCCGCTATTCGGACCTCGCCGCGCTGAAGCAGGTCTGGCC
>Ga0207640_10002288_pt1 | contig 10287 bp, 9 predicted proteins | sample KBSCornC42_FD_184300 | JGI IMG/M metagenome (GOLD analysis project Ga0207640, IMG submission 184300) | Corn rhizosphere microbial communities from Kellogg Biological Station, Michigan, USA - KBS Corn C4-2 (SPAdes) (version 2) | ecosystem: Host-associated > Plants > Roots > Rhizosphere > Soil ... | reverse complement strand
CAAATTCGGCAGAATCAGAATCAATGTGGCACTGCCACACAAGCCCCTACCGCCGCGCGGTGTGGCACAGACACTCCTGTCTGTGCTTTTGCAAGGTGCAGCGACTGAACCTGGAACTCGGAAACCTCATTCAGGCACGGAGTACGCAAACAGCCGCGTCAGGCAGCAATGACGTACTACGTTGAGAAACAACTCGCCTTCGGCCCGATTCGCTTCGGCGTGTCGACGCGCCAGGCGCTCGACGCCATCGGCGACGATCCCACCCTCAGCACCGGAGCGAACGGCGAATTCATCCGCCGCCGCGAAGACGGATTCTTTTTCGGCGATACGGAACGCGTCGTCGGCCCGAGCATCCCGGTCAAGCCGACCATCAGCCAGACGCCGTTCTGGTCCTCGCTGAAACCGAGCGGCGGTTCGCAGGGCTATCTCTTCCTCGCGCTGATGGGATTCGGTGCGCTGATCATCCTTTTGGGAATCAGTGTGTTGGTGAGGAAAGGTCCGCAAGGGTGGTTCGAAATCATCTTCGGCGCGATCTGCATCGCCATCCCGATCCTCATGACCGCGCAGCAGCGCCGCACGATTCGCGAAGGCGAAGAACGCGAGCGCGCCGAACGCGAAGCGGCCGTGCAGCGCAATCAGGAGTTGCTCACCTGGTACACCAAGGCGCTCGATCATCTGATGGTCGACCGCAGCGAAAACGGACTGGCCGCCCTTCGCGGCGAGCGCCAGTCGCTCGATCTCGCCTACGAAATCTGGGCGCCCGCCGCGCGGCGCGTCCTGCTCCGCATCGCATTCGAAGAGCTGTCGCGCCGCGGCGTCGCCGACTCCGCCACGATCTCGAAACTCCTCAGCGACGCAGGCGATGCCGCGGGCCTCACTCCCGAACACATTCACTCCGTCAAGCGCGAGTTCTACTCCAGCGTGGTCTGGCATCTCCTCGCCGACGACCGCCTCGGCACGGTTCAGGAAGCAGAAATCAAAACGCTCCGCGAAGGACTCGGCCTCACCGAGGAGGACGTCGAGCCGGAGATGAGCGCCATCGAACAGTTCCGCGCACTTCGCGGCGTGGCCAAGGGCCTGCCGCGCACCGAGTGCCCGATCCCGCTCACCTTTCAGGAGTACTGCATCCACCAGGCGCCGCTCGACACCGGCATGCTTTTCATCACCAACAAGCGGCTCGTCGCCGACGAAAAGAAGCGCACCGAGGTGGCGATGCCGAAGGTCTTCGAAGTCGTCGTCGACGCCGATGACAGCAGCATCATCATCAAGTCCGATCAGAAAAAACCGATCCGCCTCCGCACCCGCAATCCGATCTTCACCGCCGGCCTGATCGACATGGCCTCGATGCTCGACGAACGCCCCAAGGGCTTCGCGTAGAGCGTAGCGCCGGCGGCTCGCTGGCTGGACCGCCAGCGGCTCGCTGGCGTGTCTCGGTACGCGCCGCCGAGCCGGCGGCGGTCCAGCCGTCGGGCCGACGGCGCTACGATCGTCGGCGTTGCGTCGATTGCATCCGGCGCAGGCGCGCTCTATGATCCCGCGTCTCAAGTCGTCCACACTTCAGGAGCTCCTCATCCCATGCCGCCACGGAAAACTTCCGATGCCGGGCTGGCGAAATGTCCAACGGGCATCGCCGGTCTCGACGAGATCACCAACGGAGGGATTCCGCGCGGACGTCCGACGCTGATCTGCGGCGGTCCGGGCTGCGGCAAGACGCTTTTCGGAATCGAATTCCTCGTCAATGGCGCGATGCAGGGCGAGCCCGGGGTCTTCGTCGCCTTCGAGGAGCGTCCCGAGGAGCTGGCGCAAAACGTCACGTCGCTCGGCTTCGATCTGGAGCGCCTGCAGAAACAGAAAAAACTCTTTGTCGAATACGTGCACATCGAGCGCAGCGAGATCGATGAGACGGGCGAATTCGACCTCGACGCGCTCTTCTTCCGCCTCGCCGACGCCATCGATACCGTCGGCGCGAAGCGCATCGTCCTCGACACGCTCGAAACGCTCTTCTCCGGCTTCGACAACCAGGCCATCCTGCGCGCCGAGCTCCGCCGTCTCTTCCGCTGGCTGAAGGATCGCGGGATGACCGCGGTCATCACCGCCGAGCGCGGCGATGGCGCGCTGACCCGTCAGGGCCTCGAGGAGTACGTCTCCGACTGCGTGATCATGCTCGATCATCGTCTCGTCGATCAGGTGGCCACGCGCCGCCTGCGCGTCGTCAAGTACCGCGGCACGCAGCACGGGACGAACGAGTACCCGTTTCTCATCGATAAAGACGGCATCGACGTCCTGCCCATCACCTCCATCGGGCTGACGCATGAGGCCTCCACCGAGCGCATCTCCACCGGCATTCCCGATCTCGACGCCTTGCTGGGCGGCGGCGTTTATCGCGGATCGACGGTCCTGATTTCGGGCACCGCGGGCGCGGGCAAGAGCAGCATCAGCGCCAATATGGCCAAAGCGGCCTGCGAGCGCGGCGAACGATGCCTCCTCTTCGCCTACGAGGAGTCGCCGCAGCAGATCCTGCGCAACATGCGCACGATCGGCATCGATCTGAGCCGCTACGTCCGCAACGGTCTCCTGCAGTGCATCGCCGCGCGTCCCACGACCTTCGGTCTGGAGATGCATCTGGCCACGATTCATAAAGCGGTCCGCGACTTTGCACCGCAGCTATTGATCGTCGATCCGATCACCAACTTCTTCACCATCGCCGATGCGCGAGAGGTCAAGGCCATGCTCATGCGCCTGGTGGACTTCCTGAAGCTCCACCAAATCACGGCAGTGATGACCAGCCTCACCGGCGGCGGCCAGGCGCTGGAATCGACCGAGGCAGGTATCTCGTCCCTGATCGACACGTGGCTGTCGCTGCGCGACGTCGAAGCGAACGGCGAACGGAACCGCGTCATGCACGTTCTCAAAAGCCGCGGAACGGCGCATTCGAATCAGTTGCGCGAATTCGTCCTCACGTCCAAAGGCGTGAAACTGATCGCCCCCTACCTCGGCCCCGAAGGCGTCCTCACCGGTTCCTCTCGCGTGGCGCAGGAGGCGAAGGAATCGGCGGCAATCGAACTGCGTCGCGAAGAATCTGAGCGGAAACGGCGCGCCATCGAACGCCGCATGAAAACGCTCGATACCGAGATTGCCGCGCTCCGGCTGGAGATGAGCGCCGAGAACGATGAACTGGAACGCCTCGGCAGCGAAGAGAGCCTGTGGCGGCAGCAGCTCGACGCCGAACGGGCCACGATGGCCATCAGCAGAAAAAGCCCGGCCGCGAATCCCGATCGTCGTCCCGCGCCGCGCCGGCAATCGAAAACAAAGGGGGTCGCCTCATGACCGCCAAAGCAAAAGCGAAGAAAAAGAACGACACCGACGACTCCTGGAATCTTCGCCTTTACGTCGTCGGCCAGACCGCGAAGTCGGTCGCGGCCATCGCTAACCTGAAGAAGTTCTGCGCCGAGCACCTCGACGACCGCTACACCATCGAGATCATCGACGTGGCCGCCGATCCGAAGATTGCCCGCCGCGATGAGATCGTGGCCATTCCCACCCTCGTGCGCAAGCTGCCTGTGCCGATGCGCAAGATCATCGGCGATCTCTCCAACACCGACCGCATGCTGGTCGGCTTCGATCTGCAGCCGAGGAGCTGACAGCTTCTATGAGCGACGAATCTGAGCTTCTGGACCGCATTCGCGAACATGAAGACCTCGTGCGCGCGCTGCAGGGCGGAGAGGTCGACGCCGTCGTCGTTCACGAAGAGGAAGGCGCCAGGATCTCGCGCCTGAACAGCGACGAGCCGCTCTATCGCACGCTCATCGAAGCGCTGCCGCAAGGCGTCGCAACCGTGCTCGCTGATGGAACGATCGTTTACGTCAATCCTCACCTGGCCACGATGATCGGCATCCCCGCGGAGACGCTCCTCGGGCAGAACCTCCTGAACGTGATCAGCGAGCTCGAACGCCCGCGGTTCGCCACGATGCTGGAGCGCGCGCTGGCGGCGCCGCAGGAAAGCGGCTGCTCCTTCCGCTGGACGACCGGCGAAGCGCCCGCGCTCGTCTCCGCGATCCGGCTCCCGATCAGCGGCGCCGACGCCGTCGGCCTCGTGATCGTCGACGTACGCGATCAGGTAGCGCGCCGCGCCGCCGAGGAATCGAGCCGCGCCAAGGACGAGCTGCTGGCCTCGGTATCACACGAGCTGCGCACGCCGCTGACCTCGATCATGGGCTGGATCCAGCTTCTGGAGATCGAGTTGGAAAGCCAACCGAACCTGAAGCCCGCGATCCAGAATCTGAAGAATGCGGTGATGGCGGAGACGAAGATCGTCGACGACCTGCTCGATCTGGCGCACTCCGAAAAAGGCGCGCTGCCCGTCGTGCGCGAAGAGTTCGACCTCTGTCAAACGCTGCGCGTCGCGGCGAGTTTCGTCCAGGTACAGGCGAAGGAAAAATCGCTCGCGTTCAACATCGATCTGCCAGACAGCCCGATTCTCGTCCGCGCCGATCCCGACCGCCTGCGCCAGGTGTTTGTCAACCTGCTCACGAACGCCATCAAGTTCACCGCGAAGGGAGAAGTGAATGTGCGCGGCCGCTGCGAGGAAGGAGTGGCGGTCATCAGCGTGAGCGATACAGGCATCGGCATCCTGAGCGAATTCATCCCGCTCGTTTTCGATCCCTTCCGCCGCAGTGAACGCGCGAAGGGCTATCCCGGCCTCGGCATCGGCATGGCCATCTCACGCCGCATCGTCGAAGCGCACGCGGGAAGCATCGCCGTCACCAGCGACGGCCCAGGCTACGGATCGACATTCACTGTCCGGCTGCCGCTGGCCGAACGCGTCGCGTAGCGGCGACGTCGTCGTAGCGCCGGCGGCTCGCCGGCTGGACCGCCGCCGGCTCGGCGGCAATGTACGCGCAACGCGCCAGCGAGCCGCTGGCGGTCCAGCCGCCGAGCCGGCGGCGCTACGACGGCGACATCTACTTCAGCATCTCCCCCACCGCTGCCCGCGTTGGGCCGGGATAGGGGACGTCGCCTTTGATCGTTTGCCAGAGGATGACATTCAGCGCGTGATCGTCGATTGCGTCCGCTTTTGAAAAGTCGAGGAGTGACGACTTTTTCGATTGCGGGCTTTCCGGATTCTTTTCGTCAAGCGGAACCTCGGACTTGAGCGCGTCGTACGGCGTCAGATCGGGGTGATCCGCAAATGCGCCGCGCATCGGACGGCCGTAGTGATCGAATTGCGACAGGGAGTCGAGGCCGAGGATTTCCTCCATCGTGGCCAGGACGTCGGTCGTGTTGATGAAGCGATGAACGAGACCGCCGCGATTCCAGGCGGAGATCATCAGCAGCACGGAACGATGTGAATCGACGTGATCCGGACCGGCCTGCGCGTCGTCCTCGACGACGAAGACGGCCGTGTCGCGCCAGAACGGCGAATGCGACAGCGCATCGACGATGCGGCCGAGCGCGAGGTCGTTGTCCGCCATGTACGCGCGCGGCGTTGGCTTTCCGGCAGAGGCACCCGAGGTGTGATCATTCGGCAGCCGCAGGATCTCCAGCGCCGGGAGCGAACCGCGCTCCACATACCCGTGGAACTCGCGCAGCCATGCGTCGGCGCGCTTCTGATCGGGGATGTTCATGTCGAACGGCGGATAGTCAGGCGACGTCGTGTCGCGCAACGCCCGCCGGAATCCGATGTTCTCTTTGCCGACGATGTCGGGTACGTCGTCGCCGTTCCCCGCATACTCGCCGTAATTTCGCAGCGAGAGTTTCTTGCGCACGGCGAGATCCCACAGATAGCCGCTGGACGGCGCGTTCACGTCGTCGTCATCGTCGACGACGCGTTCCCGATTCTTTCCCTCGTAGTCATACGTCCTGCCGCGGTCCGAGTAAATCGACGGCATCGTCTTCTCTAGGTAATCGCCGCTGTACGCGGCCATCGACCAGTTGTGTCCCTGCGCGCTCACCTCGGCATTCGTAAAGAAGCGGTCGAAGAGGCCGAACCGCCGCGCCAGCGCATGGTGATTCGGCGAAACGTTCTCCGGAAAAAAGACAAGCGACGCATCGCCGTCGCCTTCTTTCATATCGCCGAGGACCTGATCGTACGTGCGGTTCTCTTTGATGATGTAGATGACGTGTCTGAACGGCGGATAGCGCTTCGCGCCGCGCGTCGCGTCCCATCCGTTCGCGTGCGCGACGCGTTTCGTGAGTGAGTCGAGTTTCGACGCAACGCTCGTCGGAATCGACATCAACGTGCCATCGAGTTGGCCGAGCGTGTAATCGTGCGAATCCTTCGGCAGCTTCTTCCCGGGCTGTGCCTGGTTCGGATTCGGGCGCGAGCCGCGGCCCTTTGCATTGACGACGAGCAGATCATCGCCGTCGAGTGCGAGTGCCGAGGGATACCACTCGACCGGAATGCGCCCGATGAGTTTGCCGGTGGCGACCGCGAATACCGCCACGGCATTGCTGTCCCCCTCGGCCACGAACAACCGGCTGCCATCGCGCGAAAGCGCCAGCGCGTTCGGTGTGCTGCCCTCGTGCGGGCCGGCGGGAGGCGGATCGTTCAACGTGCGGACGACTTTCGACGTGGCCGTGTCGACGACGCTGATCGAATCGGTGCTCGCCGACGCGACGTAGAGCCGCGTGCCGCGGACCAACATCGCCGAGGGATGGCGGCCGACGATGATGCGTCCAGTGCGGCGAACAGTTCCGTTCGCGCTCGCGCGGAAGCGGTTGATGCTGTTGTCGCCCCAGGCAGAGACGTAAACCTCGCCGTGCGCATCGACGACGACCGTGTACGGATAGCGGTCCGTCTTCACGCGCTGGATCACTCGCCGCGTCGACAGATCGACCACGGCCATCGTGTCGCCGAGGTTTTCGGCGACGTAGAGGAAGCGCCCGTCGCGCGATGTGGCGATGCCGGCGGGATAGACAATCCCGTCCTGATCTTTCGGCTTTTCCTTCGGGTCAACTGCTGGCCGCTCGACGAGATCGATCTTGCCGTCCGCGGTGGCCTTGCTGCCGTTCCAGCGGTAGACGAAAATCGAATCATCGTTGCCGCCGCTGGCGTAAAGCGTCTTGCCGTCGGCCGAAAACGCGAGGCCGATGAACGCGGCGGATTGCGGCAGCGTCTGCACGACCGCGCCCGATTTCCGGTCGACGATCTGCACGCCCTGCTGCCGCCAGCCGTTAAGCAACAGCGCCACGCGCTCGCCGCCCGGAGCGACGGCGATCGCCAGCGGAAAGTTGCCGACGACGTGCGACTCCGCGGCCGGATCGAGAAAAACGCCGGTCGACAATCGGACGCGCTCGGCGGCATGTGCGGCGATGGCTGTGAGGAAGAGGATGGACAGGCAACGAATGCGCATTGGGCGGATGATACCGACATGACCAGCACGATGCCGTCACTTTTCATCTCCCACGGCGCGCCGTCGATCGCGATCGAGCAGGACGACTTCACGCGCGCGGTGGCGTCGTTCGGCGAATCGCTTCGCGACGCGCGTGCGATCGCGGTCGTCTCCGCGCACTGGCAGGCCCGCAGCGTGCGCGTCAACGCCGTCGAGCGTCCGGAGACGATCTACGACTTCGGCGGCTTCTCGGAGGAGCTGTACAAAATCCGCTACGAGGCTCCCGGCGATCCCGCGCTCGCTCGCGAAATCGCCGCGCTCCTCGGCGGCGCAACTCTCGAAGAACAACGCGGATGGGACCACGGCCTCTGGGTTCCGCTCCGCATCCTGCTCCCCGACGCGAGCGTCCCGATCGTCGAGATCGCGCAACCGTACCCGACCGCTCCCGCCGAACTGCTGCGCATCGGCCAGGTTCTCGCATCGCTGCGCGACCGCGGCGTGGTTATCGCCGGCAGCGGCGGCATCGTCCACAACCTGCGCGCCATCCACCTCGGCGATAAGAACGCCCCGGTCGATGAGTGGGCGCGCGAGTTCGACGACTGGTTCGCGGAGCACCTCGCCGCCCGCGATTTCGACACGCTCACCCGCTATCGCGACCTCGCCCCGCACGCGGATCTCGCCGTCCCGACGCCGGAGCATTTCGAGCCAGTGTTCGTGGCGCTTGGCGCCTCACGCGACGCTGACTCGCTCACGACGATCTACGAAGGCTTCCACTACGGCAACCTCTCGATGCGAACATTCGCGTTCTCAGCGTGAGCCGCCTGTGTGGCACAGACACTCATGTCTATCCTGGTGAGATTCGGGAGGGCTGAGAAGAATTCAACCTCAAGTTCAACCTCATGAATGGCTTCGGGAACCTGATTCACGAGGTTTTCAACCTCATGAAAGGCTTCGGGGAACTGATTCACGAGGTTTTCAACCTCATGAATGGTTTCGAGAACCTCATTCACGAGGTTCTCAACCTCATGAAAGGCTTCGGGGAACTCATTCACGAGGTTTTCAACCTCGTGAAAGGCATCGACAACCTCGATGTCGAGGTTTTCAACCTCGTGAAAGGCATCGACAACCTCGATGTCGAGGTTTTCAACCTCATGAAAGGCATCGACAACCTCGATCACGAGGTTGCCCACGCCGCCTTCGAGATCTGCCGCCGCGGCATACACTTCCATCATGATCAAAGCCTTCTCCGCCATCTTCATCTCCGTCTTCCTCGCCGAGATCGGCGACAAGACGCAGCTCGCCACGATGCTCTTCGCTTCCGAGGGGCAGAACAACAAGTGGATGGTCTTCGCCGCCAGCGCCACTGCCCTCGTCCTGGCCTCGGCCATCGGCGTCCTGGTCGGCGCGCAGCTCGAACGTTTCGTGAAACCATCCACCCTCAAGCTGATCGCCGGAGCCGGATTCATCGTCATCGGCCTCTGGACGATACTCAGCCGAGGATGAAAGGCAATAAGGTGAGGGCCTCGCCCGTTCCGCACGTGGCGTGGTATCTTCCGCACCCTTCGAGCACGCCTCGAGGGTTTCGTTCGTTGAGGTTACGGGCCCGTAGCTCAGTGGTAGAGCAGTTGGCTTTTAACCAATTGGTCGTAGGTTCGATCCCTACCGGGCTCACCAGAGCTGCCCGCCCAGCACGTCCCCATCGTCTAGTGGCCTAGGACACCGCCCTTTCACGGCGGCAACACGGGTTCGAACCCCGTTGGGGACGCCAACCTTAGAATCAACGATTTACGCCGCAATGTACTTCGCGTCTTTTGCGGCCGACGTGGCCGAAGCGTTGCCCGATTCATAAATCGTCGGCGCATAAGTCCTCAACCGCAGCCCGTTCCTCGCGCGTCATCATGTGGGCGAAGCGGGCAATCGCCTCTGACGCGGTAGCTGAAGATGAGGAAGAAGCCGAGCCAATCGCGATCGGCCAGCAAGCGTTTCGCTGTAGCGTCCATCGAAGCGTCCTCGTGCCAGGCTTCGTCTCGGTTGGACCGACGACAGTGGTGCCGGAAATGGTTAGTGATCCGCATCGGCGCTCACCTTCGGCGAAACGCACAGCATGAAGCCCGAGAACGTGCGGCCGAGAATCGGCGGTCAACCGCGCAAGGTGCCCCGAATCATGGGAGTCTGACGATCGCAGCATGCTAAGGATGAGAATATGAACATGAAAGGGGTATCTCAATGAAACAACGTGTTCGTGCCGACATCGTGATTGACACAGGGCTGTTGAAGCTGATCGAGAAGGCCGAGGGGATCAGAGGCATCGAAGGGGCCGGATTCTTTGCCGACACTTCTGGAACGATGCGTGGCCCGAACGGGGTGCTTTGGCTGGTGTATGAGTACGACGATGGTGATGACGCCGCGTTCAGCAACTTACACGACCTACTCGTCAAGGGTACCGATGGCATGATTTCACTGAAGAACCACGGTGTCAGATACGAGCCCGGAGATGCAAAATACAAAGAGCCAAAACCGAGTAGATCAAGGACGTGATGCGCCTGCGAAAGCGATGGCTGACGGACTACCCGAGTTGATGGCGAAGTACGAAGCGCGCTGAAGTCGTCAACATATTGATCATAATGCAAAAGTTGCGCTTGCCCAAAAATGCCCGATGGGAAAAGTGTGCAATTCGACGCAAATCCAAGCACGCTTCGATCTGGACAGCGGGGCCTAACCGCACTAACACAAAACACTGCAACGTTACGCAAATCGCCGCAACTTGCTGGAAATGTTTAGGTTAGCCTTTCCTGGCGGCAACACGGGTTCGAACCCCGTTGGGCACGCCATTTTCCTACTCATTCATTCATCAACTAGCAAACGCCGCTGGAAAACATACGCTGTTCCTAACGCCGAGGGAAGGGAAGAGGTGGCCGAGGGTCCTCGGGCTTAGGCATAGTCGAAACGCCTCTTC
>Ga0207640_10002287_pt1 | contig 10298 bp, 6 predicted proteins | sample KBSCornC42_FD_184300 | JGI IMG/M metagenome (GOLD analysis project Ga0207640, IMG submission 184300) | Corn rhizosphere microbial communities from Kellogg Biological Station, Michigan, USA - KBS Corn C4-2 (SPAdes) (version 2) | ecosystem: Host-associated > Plants > Roots > Rhizosphere > Soil ... | reverse complement strand
ATGCACCACGAGCAGGACATGCGCTACATGGGCGGCCTGCGCAAGCGCATGCCGATCACCTGGATCACGATGTGGATCGGCTCGCTGGCACTGGTGGCGACGCCGGGCTTTTCGGGGTTCTTCTCGAAGGACCAGATCATCGAAGCGGTGGGCGAATCGCACATCTTCGGCGCGACCTACGCATACTGGTGCGTGCTGCTGGGCGTGTTCGTGACCGCGCTGTACAGCTTCCGCCTGTTGTACATGACCTTCCACGGCAAGGAACGCTTCAAGGTCGTGCACGGCTCGCACGATTCGCACGACCATCATCAGGGCGTACTGCCCCACGCGCCGAAGGAATCACCGTGGGTGATTACCGTGCCGCTGGTGCTGTTGGCGATACCGTCGGTCATCATCGGCTGGTTCACGATCAAGCCGCTGCTGTACGACGGCTGGTTCGGTGACGCGATCAAGGTACTGCCCGCGCATGACGTGCTGGCGCGCATGGCCGAGGAATTCCACGGCACCGTGCCGATGTTCTGGCACGCGTTCCTGAGCGCGCCGTTCTGGATCGCGTTCGCGGGCTTCCTCGTCGCGACCTACGTATATCTGTTCAACCCCGCCATCGCCGAGCGTGCCGCGCGGATGTTCCTCCCGGTCTTCAGGATGCTCACCCGCAAGTACTGGGTGGACGAGGTGTACTACAACCTGTTCGCCCGCGGCGGCGTGAAGCTGGGCCGCGCGTTCTGGAAGGGCGGCGATCGCGCGGTGCTGGATGGCGTGATGATCGACGGTTCTGCATCGGTGGTCGAGCGCAGCTCGCGCGTGTTCCGTCGCCTGCAGACCGGCTTTCTGTACCACTACGCGTTCGCGATGATCGTCGGGCTGATCCTGCTGCTCGGCGGGCTTTGGTTCTGGGGGTTGAGATGAACACGAGGATGAACGGAACCCGGAAGGCGACCATAGGTTGGGCTGACGCCGGCTTCATCGGCGGAAGCCCAACATTCCCGGCGCACCGTTGGGCTTCGCAAAAGGCCGCTCAGCCCAACCTACGTGCTGCCGGTTCCCGGTCCCGCTCCAAGGATTTTGCATGAGCAACTGGCCCATCCTCAGCGTCCTGGTCTGGTTTCCGTGCCTTGGCGCGATCATCGTGTTGCTGGCGGGCAACGCGCGTCCGCATCTCGCGCGCTGGCTGACGCTGGCGTTCACCGTCATCACCTTCGGCTTGAGCCTGGTGATGCTGACGCAGTACCAGATCGGCCCCGGCGGCTTCCAGTTGCAGGAGAACCTGCACTGGATTCCGGGCATCAACACCAGCTACCACATGGGCGTGGACGGGATCGCCGTCGCCCTGATCGTCCTGACCACCTTCACATCGATCCTGGTGATCGGCGGCGCCTGGCAGGTGATCAAGGACAAGGTGCACCAGTACATGGCCGCGATGCTGGTGCTGGAAGGCCTGCTGATCGGCGTGTTCTGCGCGATGGACGCGCTGCTGTTCTATCTGTTCTTCGAAGCCATCCTGATCCCGATGTTCTTCCTGATCGGCATCTGGGGTGGACCGCGCCGCGTGTACGCGACGCTGAAGTTCTTCATCTACACCTTCTTCGGCTCGATCTTCTTCCTGATCGGCCTGCTGTACATGTACCACCGCGCGGGCACCTTCGATTTGCCGGCATTGTGGGCCTTCCCGTTCACGATGCAGGAACAGAGCTGGCTGTTCTTCTCGTTCCTGATCGCGTTCGCGGTGAAGACCCCGATGGTGCCGGTGCACACGTGGTTGCCGGATGCGCACGTCGAAGCGCCGACCGGCGGCTCGGTGATCCTGGCCGCGATCATGTTGAAGGTCGGCACCTATGGCTTCATACGGTTCTCGCTGCCGATCGTGCCGGATGCCTCGCAGCACTTCGCGTGGCTGGTGATCGTGCTCAGCCTCATCGCGATCATCTACATCGGCTACGTCGCGCTGGTGCAGCCTGACATGAAGAAGCTGGTGGCGTATTCGTCGATCGCGCACATGGGCTTCGTGACGTTGGGCCTGTTCATCGTGTACATGCTGGCGCGCGGACAGCACGACGTGCAGACCGCACAGCTGGGCGTGCAGGGCGCGGTGGTGCAGATGATTTCGCATGGCTTCGTGTCGGGCGCGCTGTTCACCTGCATCGGAGTGATGTACGACCGCCTGCACACGCGCGAGATCGCGGCCTACGGTGGCCTCGCCAAGGTGATGCCGTGGTTCGCCGCGTTCTGGGTGTTGTTCGCGATGGCGAATTGCGGCCTGCCGTTCACGTCAGGCTTCGTCGGCGAATTCATGGTGATCCTGTCCGCCTTCACCGCCAATCCGTGGATCGCGCTGTTCGCGGCGTATTCGTTGATCATCGGCGCCGGCTACACGCTGTACCTCATCAAGCGCATCGTCTGGGGCACTGCGCCCAGCAAGGAAGCCGCGGCGATGCCCAAGCTGACGGCCCGCGAGGGTTGGGTGCTGACGGCGTTCGCCGTCGCAGTGCTGGCGATGGGCGTGTACCCGTGGCCGCTGATGCACCTGATGGATTCCTCGGTCGCGCAACTCGTGACCCATTTGATGACCAGCAAGGTTTGAAAACCCCATGATCAGCCTCAACGACTTGTTGGTCATCGTCCCGGAGCTGTACCTGACTGCGGCGGCGTGCCTGGTGCTGCTGTTCGACGTGTTCGTCAAGGACGAGCAACGCGACGCCACCCACTGGATGGCGGTCTTCGTGCTGCTGGTGGCGATATTCCTCGTGATCGGCGGTCAGCCGCCACAAACCGTCACCGCGTTCGGCGGCATGTTCGTGCGCGACCACATGGCCGAAATCCTGAAGGTCACGGTGCTGATTGCCACGATCCTGATGTTCGTGATGGCGCGGCCATGGCTGAAGGACCGCCAGTTGTTCATCGGCGAGTTCTATTCGCTGTCGATCTTCTCGGTGCTGGGCGTGATGTTGCTGGTGTCGGCCGGCAGCCTGATCACCGTGTATCTGGGCCTCGAGCTTTTCTCGCTGCCGGCCTTCGCGCTGGTCGCGCTGAACCGCGAATCGAAGCTTGCGTCGGAAGCCGCGATCAAGTTCTTCGTGCTGGGCGCGCTGGCCTCGGGCTTGCTGCTGTTCGGGATGTCGCTGATCTACGGCGCCACCGGCACGCTCGACCTGCATACCATCTTTGCCTCGATCGGCACCACCCCGCACCTGCACCTCCTGCAGTTCGGGCTGGTATTCCTGGTAGTCGGCATCGGGTTCGAGTTCGGTGCGGTTCCGTTCCACATGTGGCTGCCGGACGTCTATGAAGGCGCGCCCACGCCGATCGCGATGTACATCAGCGCGGTGCCGAAGTTGGCGGCGGTGGGGCTGGCTTACCGCCTGCTGGAAGTGGGCATGGGGCCGCTGGCAGGCGACTGGACCATGATGCTCGCGATCATGGCCGCGCTGTCGCTGGTGATCGGCAACGTGGTCGCGATCGCGCAGGCCAACCTGAAGCGGATGCTGGCGTATTCCACCATCTCGCACATGGGCTTCGTGTTCCTCGGGTTGGCCAACCCGACGCCGGAAGGTTACTCGTCCGCGCTGTTCTACGCGGTGTGCTTCGCGCTGATGGAGACCGTGGCCTTCGGCGTGATCCTGGCGTTGGCGCGCAAGGGTTTCGAGTGCGAGATGATCGACGACTTGAAGGGCCTGAACCGGCGCTCGCCATGGTTCGCGGGCATGATGGCGATTTCGATGTTCTCGCTGGCCGGCATCCCGCCGCTGTGGGGCTTCGCCGCCAAGGTGCTGGTACTGAAATCCGCGATCGACGGCGGCATGCTGTGGTTGGCCATCGTCGCGATCATCTGCTCGATCATTGGCCTGTTCTACTACCTGCGCGTGGTCAAGGTGATGTACTTCGACGCGCCCGCCGAAGGCGTCGAGCCGCTGGTCGCCAAGCCTGATTTGACGCTGCGCTGGCTGCTGTCCGTCAACGCGCTGGGCCTGGTCGCGATGATCGGCTTCTCCGGCGTCCTGTATGCGTGGTGCCAGGCCGCATTCGGGGCCTGACGCGGCCGAAAGGGCCGCAAAATCCGCGGATTGCCGGCCAAAACCGAGGCGGTATCGACGTTGCAGCGGTTGCAAAAAACTGCCGCTGGCACCATAATGCGCGTTCCCTGTTGCGGGGTGGAGCAGTCTGGCAGCTCGTCGGGCTCATAACCCGAAGGTCGCAGGTTCAAATCCTGCCCCCGCTACCAGGCCTTTGTCAGGGAAGCTTCGTTGCTCCCCTGATCCGCAGGATGCGGAACGCCGACTACTGGAAGCGAAAACGGCGACTTAAGGAATGGGCCTTGTGCCCATTTTTTATTTCCGGAATTCATGGAGCGCGATGGAGACCGAAGCAATCGTCGCACGCGTGGCACCGGCCCTGGCGGAACTGGGCCTGGAGTGCCTGGGCGTTGAATGGAACGCCGGACACGGCGGCGGGTTGTTGCGCGTCTACATCGATTCGCTGCAGCACGAGGGCGATGCCGCCAACGCAGTGGGCGTGGACGATTGCGAGGCGGCCAGCCGCGAGATTTCCGCGCTGCTGGACGTGGACGACTCGATCCCCGGGCATTACGTGCTGGAAGTTTCTTCGCCGGGCATCGAGCGGCCGCTGTTCAATGCGGAACAGTTCGCACGTTTCCTCGGCCAGGACGCCAAGGTCACGCTGAAGCTGCCGCGCGATGGACGCCGGCGCCTGCGCGGGAAGATCGCAGCGGTGGATGGCAAGCGCATCGGCATGGAGGTCGATGGCGTGCGGATGGATGTCGCCGACGACGAAATTGAAAGCGCGCACCTGGTTCCGGATTGGGATGCGCTGGGTTACACGCCCAAACCCAAGCCGGGCAAGGGCGCGGATGGTACGAAGGGCGGGAAGCCCAAACGCAGGCATTGATTGAAGCACTGGGTCCCGGCTTTCGCCGGACTGCGGAGGCAGGATGCCGAAGCGAACGCCGAAGGCGGCCCGAAGGGCAGATCACAGGATGTGATCTGTAATGACGACGTTGAGGAATATCGAAGCGCAGTGCGTGCGGCTTCGACGGAGCAAAAGAGATGAATCGCGAATTGTTGATGATCGTGGAGAGCGTGGCCGCCGAGAAGGCGGTGCCGGACGAGGTGATTTTCAGCGCACTCGAGGCGGCGCTGGCCACCGCCGCGAAGAAACGCTACCCCGAGGAAGAGCCGGATATCCGCGTCGCCATCGACCATGAGAGCGGTGACTACGAAACGTTCCGCCGCTGGGAAGTGATCGCCGACGACGGCGAGATGGAATCGCCCGACTGGCAGTTGCGCCTGATGGACGCGGTGGATGAGCGCCCCGGTGCACAGGTGGGCGAGTACATCGAACAGCAGATCGAGAACCCCGAGTTCGGGCGCATCACGGCGCAGGCCGCGAAGCAGGTGATCGTGCAGCGCATCCGCGAGGCCGAGCGCGCGCAGGTGGTCGACGCGTTCAAGGATCGCGTGGGCGAGCTGGTCAACGGCGTGGCCAAGCGCGTCGAGCGCGGCAACATCTACCTCGATCTCGGCGGCAAGGCCGAGGCGTTCATTCCGCGCGACAAGGCCATTCCGCGCGAAGTGGTGCGCGTGGGCGATCGCGTGCGCGGCTATCTGTTCGAGGTGCGCGCGGAACTGCGCGGCCCGCAGTTGTTCGTGTCGCGTACCGCGCCGGAATTCATGATGGAGCTGTTCAAGCTGGAAGTTCCGGAAGTGGGCCAGGGCGTTGTCGAGATCCGCGCCTGCGCGCGCGATGCCGGCGACCGCGCCAAGATCGCGGTGGAAGCGCACGACAAGCGCACCGATCCGATCGGCGCCTGCATCGGCATGCGTGGCTCGCGCGTGCAGGCCGTGTCGAACGAATTGAACGGCGAGCGCATCGACATCGTGTTGTGGAACGACGCGCCCGCGCAGTTCGTGATCAATGCGATGGCGCCGGCCGAAGTGCAGTCGATCATCGTCGATGAGGACAAGCATTCGATGGACATCGCTGTCGCCGAGGACAAGCTGTCGCAGGCGATCGGCCGCGGCGGCCAGAACGTGCGGCTTGCCAGCAAGCTCACCGGCTGGGATCTCAAGGTGATGACGCAGGACCAGGTCGCCGCCAAGAGCGAGGCCGAGCAGGAAGCCGCGCTCAAGCTGTTCATGGACAAGCTCGAGGTCGACCAGGAAATCGCCAACATCCTGGTGCAGGAAGGGTTCTCCACGGTCGAGGAAATCGCCTACGTGCCGACCGGCGAACTGCTGGCGGTGGAAGGCTTCGACGAGGACATCGTCGAGGAGCTGCGTTCGCGCGCCAAGGACGCGTTGCTGACCGAGGCGTTGGCGGTCGAGGAAACCCTTGACGAGAACGCACCCTCTGCGGAACTGCTGGCGCTGGAAGGCATGGACGAGGAAACCGCGTATGCGCTGGCCGAGCGCGGCATCGTCACGGCCGAAGACCTGGCCGACCAGGCCGTGGATGACCTGATCGAAATCGAAGGCATGGACGAGGATCGCGCCGGCGCGTTGATCATGGCGGCGCGCGCGCCGATGCTGGAAAAAATGGAGCAGGAAGCGGCAAGCCGCTGATCCAGGGGCTTGGGTACCGTCGAGACGCGTCTCGATCGCACTGCAACGCGCATCGGGCGCCGAAGACACGAGAGGTTGGACACGATGTCAGACATAACAATCAGGCAACTGGCGAACATGGTGGGCACGCCCGAGGACAAGCTCCTCGCGCAGCTTGCCGAGGCCGGCATGCAATTCGAAGGCCCCGACCAGGCCATCAGCAATAGCGAGAAGACCAAGCTGCTTGATTTCCTGCGTCGCAACCACGGCAAGCAGGAATCCGCTGCCGTCGCCGCGCCGAAACAGATCACGCTGAAGCGCCGCAAGGTCAGCGAGATCACCGTGGCGGGTGGCCGTGGCGCCAGCGCCAAGACCGTGAACGTCGAAGTGCGTGCGCGCCGTACGTACGTCAAGCGTGCCGCGATCCCGACCGGGAACGTGGTGGACAGCGAGCGCGAAGAAGCGCTGCGCAAGCTCGAGGTGTCGCGCGAGCAGCACGAGCGCGAGCTGGCCGAGTTGGCAGAGCAGGATCGCCGCCGCAAGGAAGAGCAGCAGAAGCTCGAAGCCGCCGAGGCCGAGCGCAAGCGCATCGAGGAAGAGCGCGCCAAGGCGGAAGCCGAGGCGACCGCCGCGGGCGCGACCGCGGAACCCGCGAAAGGCGATGCCGCCGAACCGGCTTCCACGCATGTGCGCCGGCACGAGGCGCCGAAACCGCCGGTACGCGAGAACAAGGACGCGGCCGCGCACAAGGGCAAGCGCACGCGCGGATCGCACCGCATGCGCGACGACCAGGACGAGGGCGCCGCGCGTTACGCGGGCGGCGAACTGCATCTCACGGATGCGGAACGCGCGCGCCGATCCACCCGCAAGCGCACCAAGCCGCGCGTCGACCTGTCGGGCATCACGGGCCAGCACGGCTTCTCCAAGCCGGTCACGCCGCAGATGCGCGAAATCCCGATTGGCGAAACCATCGTGGTGGCCGACCTCGCGCAGAAGATGGCGGTCAAGGGTTCGGAAGTGGTCAAGGCGTTGTTCAAGATGGGCACCATGGTGACCATCAACCAGACCATCGACCACGACACCGCTGCATTGGTGGTCGAGGAGCTTGGCCACAAGGTCGTGGATGCCGAGGAGAAGACCGCAGAGACCGAGCTCGCCGCGCACGTGACTACCGATGCGGCCGAGGGCGAGCAGGCACCGCGCCCGCCGGTGGTGACCATCATGGGCCACGTCGACCACGGCAAGACGTCGCTGCTCGACACCATCCGCCGCACCAAGGTCGCGTCGGGCGAAGCGGGCGGCATCACCCAGCACATCGGCGCGTATCACGTCGAAACGCCGAAGGGCGTCATCACCTTCCTCGACACGCCCGGCCACGCGGCCTTCACCTCGATGCGCGCGCGTGGCGCGCAGTCCACCGACATCGTGGTGCTGGTGGTCGCGGCCGACGACGGCGTGATGCCGCAGACCGTGGAAGCCATCCAGCACGCGCGCGCGGCCAAGGTGCCGCTGATCGTCGCGGTCAACAAGATGGACAAGCCGGAAGCCAATCCGGACAACGTCCGCCAGGGCCTGGCCCAACACGAAGTGATCCCCGAGGACTGGGGTGGCGACACGCAGTTCGTGCCGGTGTCCGCCAAGACCGGCGACGGCGTCGATGCGTTGCTCGAAGCGATTGGCCTCCAAGCCGAAGTGATGGAGTTGAAGGCCGTTCCCGACGGACGCGCGTCCGGTGTGGTGATCGAATCCAGCCTCGACAGGGGCCGTGGTCCGGTCGCCACGGTGTTGGTGCAGCAAGGCTTGCTGAAGCGCGGCGACTATGTCGTGTGTGGCGTCGAGTACGGTCGCGTGCGCGCACTGTTCGACGAAACCGGCAAGCAGGTCGAGGGCGCGGGCCCGTCGATTCCGGTGCAGATGCTCGGCCTGTCCGGCGTGCCCGAGGCGGGCGACGAGTTCGTGGTGGTTGCGGACGAGAAACTGGCGCGCAACGTGGTGTCCGAGCGCGAAGCCCGCCGCCGCGAGAAGCGCCTGGTCACGCGCACCAACACGCTCGAAGACGTGATGGCGATGATGGGCAAGGGCGAGGGCCAGCAGACGCTCAACGTCCTCATCAAGGCCGACGTCCAGGGTTCGGCCGAGGCGTTGCGCGAATCGCTGTCCGCGATCAGCAACGATCTCGTGAAGGTCAACGTGATCGCGTCGGGCGTGGGTGGCATCACCGAATCCGACGCCACGCTGGCTTCCGCGTCGAAGGCGCTGCTGATCGGTTTCAACGTGCGCGCGGATGCATCAGCGCGCCGGGTCATCGAACAGAACGGCGTGGACCTGCGCTACTTCTCGATCATCTACGACGTGATCGACCAGGTGAAACAGGCGGCGTCCGGCTTGATGGGCATGGAGGTGCGCGAGGAGATCATCGGCACCGCCGAAGTCCGCGACGTGTTCCGTTCGTCGAAGTTCGGCGCCATCGCCGGCTGCATGGTCATCGAAGGTTCGGTCAAGCGGCACAAGCCGATCCGCGTGTTGCGCGACGACGTGGTGATCTTCGAAGGCGAGCTGGAATCGCTGCGCCACTTCAAGGAAAACGTGGACGAGGCGAAGAATGGCACCGAGTGCGGCATCGGCGTCAAGCAGTACAACGACGTCAAGCCGGGCGATCGCATCGAGTGCTTCGAGCGCATCGAAGTGGCAAGGACGTTGTAAGAGTCGGAGTAAAAGCCACGCCAACCAGCTCGCTTTCATCGTCATTCCGGACGCCGCATAGCGGCGATCCGGAACCCAGTGACTCTGTGTTGTTCGATTGTTCGAAATAAAGTCACTGGGTTCCGGGTTCCCCCGCGATGAAATCGCGGTGGCCCCGGAATGACGACGTAGTAAATCCGATGTCGAGCACTGCTCATGCCCCAACGTTCCTTCCACCGCACCGATCGCCTCAACGCCGAGCTTCGCCGCGAAGTCGGCGTGCTGGTGCACGCCGCCGTGCGCGACCACGCGTTGCCGCAGGCCAGCGTGGTGGATGTGGAAGCCAGCCGCGAGCTGGATGTTGCGACCGTGTGGGTAACGGTGCTGCAGCCGGAACGCTCGGCCGAGGTCGTCAAGGCGCTGAAGCTGCTCGCCAAGGAATTCCGCCACCAGCTTGCGCACACCATGCGCATGCGCCGCGTGCCCGAACTGCGCTTCAAGTACGACGAGTCGGTGGACAAGGGTGAGCGGATCGAAGCGTTGCTGCGTGGCGAAGCCGGTTCGGAGTCTCCGGATGCCTGAGCACCCCCTTCCAGGGGAAGGGGGTCGCGTCGCTGACGCGGGGCAGGCCATGGCCGCCAACGAACAGCCATCCCCCTCGATCCCCCTTCCTTTGGAAGGGGGAAGGCAAGCGGCGTCACGGCTATCCTTGGCTGAACACCCCCTTCCAGGGGAAGGGGGTCGCGTCGGAGACGCGGGGGGATGCCGAGGCCGTCAGGAAACAGCCATCACCGTCGATCCCCCTTCCTCCGGAAGGGGGAAGACAGCCGCTGTCTCGGGCATCCTGCTGCTCGACAAGCCGCAAGGCATTTCATCCAACCGCGCCTTGCAGCAGGCGAAGCGCCTGTTCGGCGCGGCCAAGGCGGGGCACACCGGCAGCCTCGATCCGTTGGCGACCGGATTGCTGCCGGTCTGTTTCGGCGAAGCCACCAAGATCGCGGGTTACCTGCTCGGCGCGCGCAAGGCGTACGCCGCCGAGTGCCGGTTGGGCGTCACCACCGA
>Ga0207640_10002275_pt1 | contig 10336 bp, 9 predicted proteins | sample KBSCornC42_FD_184300 | JGI IMG/M metagenome (GOLD analysis project Ga0207640, IMG submission 184300) | Corn rhizosphere microbial communities from Kellogg Biological Station, Michigan, USA - KBS Corn C4-2 (SPAdes) (version 2) | ecosystem: Host-associated > Plants > Roots > Rhizosphere > Soil ... | reverse complement strand
GTGCGCCATCGCCCGAACCTGCGCATCGTGACCGGCGTCACGGTCGATCGCGTGCTGTTCGAGGAGAAGCGCGCCGCCGGGGTCGCCTGCCGGATCGGCGGGGAGCCGGTCACCTATCGCGCGCGGGGCGAGGTGATCCTGTCGACCGGCACCGTCATCTCGCCCAAGCTGCTCCAGCTCTCCGGCATCGGCCCGGCGGACGTGCTGGCCCGCCATGGCATCCCGCTGCTCCACGACAGCCCGGACGTCGGCCGCCGCCTGCTCGAACATCTCGGCCTGATGATGACCTACCGGCTGAAGGGCGATCGCGGGATCAACCACCGCCTCCACGGCCTCGGCCTCGCGGCCAGCGTGGCGCAATATATGCTGTTCCGCTCCGGCCCGCTCGCCAACGGGGCGATGGAAGTGGGCGCCTTCGTCCGGACCAGCCCAGAGGAGCCGCGCCCCAACCTGCAGCTCTATGTCAGCGGCTGGACGCTCAACATCCCCGAGGACAAGAGCACGGTCGCGCCGATGCAGTCGGTGGAGCATCATCCCGGCATGTCCTTCACGCTCCAGCTCATCGGGCTGGACAGCGAGGGATCGCTGGAGATCGCCTCGGCCGATCCCGACGCGCCGCTGAAGATCACGGCAAACTGGCTCGCCAGCGAACATGACCGGCGCCAGGCGATCGAGATGGTGCGCTACGTCCGCCGCTATGTCGCCCAGCCGGCGCTGGCCGGGGTGATCGAGCGCGAGGTGCTGCCCGGCCCCGGCTACGAGACCGACGAGGAGATCCTCGCCATGGTCCGCGCCCATGCGCTGTGCGGCACCCATGCGGTGAGGACATGCCGGATGGGGCGGGACGCGCGATCGGTGGTGGACGAGCGGCTGCGCGTGCGCGGCGTCCATGGCCTGCGCGTGGTCGATTGCTCGGTGATGCCGGGCCTCATCTCGGGCAACACCAACGGCCCGGCGATGGCGACCGGCTGGCGCGCCGCCGACCTGATCCTCGAAGATGCGCGCATGCGCAACGCGGCCTGAGGCCGCGCCCCTCGCAACGGAGATATCATGCCCAGTCTGACGGTGGTGGAACGCGACGGCAGCAGCCGGATCGTGGAGGGCGCGGTCGGCGTCAGCGTGATGGAGGTGATCCGCGACAACGGCTTCGACGAATTGCTGGCGCTCTGCGGGGGCTGCTGCTCCTGCGCGACATGCCATGTGTTCGTGGACGAGGCCTTCGCCGACCGGCTGCCGGCAATGAGCGAGGACGAGAACGACCTGCTCGACAGTTCGGATCACCGCCGCGCCCATTCGCGCCTGTCCTGCCAGATTCCGATGGCGGACGATCTGGACGGCATGGTGGTGACCATCGCGCCGGAGGATTGAACTGCGTCAGCCTCGATCCCACCGTTCGCCCTGAGCTTGTCGAAGGGCTGTCCTTCTTCCGCGACCGTCGGGAAGAAAGGACAGGGCTTCGACAAGCTCAGCCCGAACGGATCAAGGGTCACACCCCCAGCAGCCGGAACGCCTCATGGTCGATCGCGGCGGTCGCGGCGCGCACGGTGTTGGCGGTGTTGATCGCCTCCGGTTGCCACACCGCGCTGTTGTTGAGCCACGTCACCACCGGATAGAAGCTCGCGCAGCGATAGAGGAACCAGGCATCCTCGAACGAGGGCACGTCCTGCGCGCCATGCGCGGAGAGGCGCGTGACGTAGTGCGAGATCAGCGCGCGCTCCCAGGTGCGGCGGTCCACCACGTCGAGCGCGCAGAGCAGGAAGTAGCAGAGGCCGATCGGCCAATGTTCGGGCCGCGCCACCCAGTCGATCACGCCGGGCGTGCCGTCCGCCTCGACATAGAGGTTGCCGAGATGCTCGTCGCCATGGACGACGACCATCGCCGACTGGCCGAGCAGGCCCCACATCGCATGCCACGCCCGTTTCGCACGATCGAGATCCTGGAAGGCGTTGGGCAGCGCCCGCCCGCGCGGCAGCGCGACATAGGCCCGCCAGTTGGCGGGTGTGAAGAAGGTCGGGAAATAGACGTCGTTGACGAGCCGGCGATTCTCGTGCGCCAGCGTGCCGGGGCCCATGACCCCGCCGTTCGCGAACATCGGGCTGTTCCAGCTGCTCGCATGCATCCGCGCGAAGGCGTCCACGAAGGCCATCGCCTGCCCGAGGTCCAGTGTGTGGTAGGCGTGGAAGAAGGTGGCGCCGCTGGGGGCCAGATCCTCCATGATGATCGCCGAGGCATCCTCGCCGACGCTGATATGGTGCCAGGCCGGCCCGGCCGGCGCGGCGACCAGCGGCGCGATGTCGCGGAGCGAGCGCAGCTCGTTGGCCATCGCCCAGGCCGGATCCGGTGGAGGGGTCCCCTCGCCCGGAAAATTGCCCTTGACGATATAGGTCTTGGCCAGCCCCTCGCCGCCTCTGGCGTAATCCACCGCGATGCGGAACTTGTTCTGCTTGTAGCCGAACACCGGCCCACGCCGCACCGCGCTCACCTCCACATCGGGCCAGGCATCGCCGAGCGCGGCGGTGACCCATGCGGGCGTGACGTCGGCATAGCGAAGCGGGGTGGCGACGGTCACGGCTTTCTCTCCCGGCCCGGCGGCCGCTGGCGGCCACCGTGATATTGTGATAGCCCGTATCGTAGGCAAGCATATCAATATCGGCAAGCGGAGAGGTGGACGAGTGAGAAGCGCGGTGTTCCTGGGCGCGGGCCGGCCGCTGGCGATCGAGGAGCGCGCCCTTCCGCGCCCGGGCGCGAACATGGCGCTGATCCGGGTCGAGCGCTGCGGCATCTGCGGATCGGATCTGCACATGACGAGCGGCAGCCCGTTCGACATGCCGTGCGGCACCGCGCCCGGCCACGAATATGCCGGCGAGGTGGTGGAGGTCGGCCCCGGCGAGGGGCGGCTGCGGGCCGGCGACCGCGTGACCGCGCTGCCGATCTCGGGCTGCGGCGCATGCCCCGCCTGCCTGGCCGACACGCCGCTCCATTGCGGGCGCATGCAATCGATGGCGGGCGGCTATGGCGAATATACGCTGATCGACCAGCGGCAGGCGGTGAAGTTGCCGGACAGCCTGAGCTTCGACGATGGCGCGCTCGCCGAGCCGCTTGCCTCGGCCCGGCGCGGCGTGCGGCGGCTGGGCGCTCTCGAAGGCAAGCGCATCGCGGTGATCGGCGCGGGCGCGATCGGCACGGCGGCGATCTTCTGGGCGCGGCGGGGCGGCGCCGGCCCGATCGCCGCGATCGCGCGCGGCACCCGCAACCGGGCGCTGGCCGAGACGGTCGGCGCGGATGTCTTCCTGACCGTGGGAGACGGGTTGAAGGAGCAATTGACCGAGGCGCTGGGCGGCGAGCCGGACATCGTGATCGAGGGCGCGGGCGCGGCCGGCGCGATCCAGCAGGGCATCGATCTGGTCCGCACCGGGGGCCGCATCCTGTCGCTGGGCGGCTGCATCGTGCCGGACACGATCCTGCCGGTGCTGGGGATGGTGAAGGAGGTCGAGCTCGCCTTCAGCGTCGCCTACGGCCTGCGCGATTTCCGCGAGGCGGTGGCGGCGTTCGAGGCCGGCCACGTGTCGCCGCGCGCCATGATCGGCGAGACGATCGGCCTCGACGCCCTGCCCGCGCGCTTCGAGGAGATGCGCCACGGCTCGCACCCCGCCAAGGTGATGGTGAAGCCGCACGCTTGACTTAATCGATCGCTAGCATACTATCTGGCGGCCAAGGAGAGAGTCATGCCGAAGGAGCGGGCAGCCGCATGAATCTGGAGCCCGATCCGCGGGACGAAGCCTTCCGCCGGGAGGTGCGCGCCTTCATCGCCGCGCATCTGACACCGGCGATGGCGGCGCGCGGCGCGCGCGATTTCCATCCGCGCCGGGACGATCTCGTCGCCTGGACGCGGGCGCTGGGCGAGAAGGGGTGGGTCGCGCCGCACTGGCCGGTGGCCTATGGCGGGCCGGACTGGCGGCCGATGCAGCGCTTCATCTTCGAGGAGGAGATGCGCGCCGGCTTCGCGCCGGCCGGCGACCGCATCGCCATCGAACTGGTCGGCCCCGTGCTCTACACCTTCGGATCGGCGGCGCAGAAGGCGCAGTATCTGCCCGAGATCCTGAATGCCGAGCGGCTCTGGTGCCAGGGCTTCTCCGAACCCGGCGCCGGGTCCGACCTTGCGAGCCTGCGCACCCGCGCGGTGCGGGACGGCGATCACTATGTCGTCAACGGCCAGAAGACCTGGACGACCGAGGGCCACAATGCCGACATGATGTTCGCGCTGGTCCGCACCGATCCGGCGGCCAAGCCCCAGCGCGGCATTTCCGCGCTGCTGATCGACATGCGCGCGCCGGGGCTGGTCTGCCGCCCGATCTACACGATCGACGAGGGGCTGAGCGTCAACGAGGTGTTCTTCGACGACGTCCGCGTGCCGGTCGAGAATCTGGTGGGCGCCGAGAATGAGGGCTGGTCCTACGCCAAGTTCCTGCTGGGCAACGAGCGCACCAACAGCGCCGAGGCGCCGCACACCAAGCGCGACATCGCCCAGATCGAGGCGATCGCGCGGATCGAGCGCCGCAACGGCCGCCCGCTGATCGAGGACCCGGTGTTCGCGACCCGGCTCGCGCGCATCAGGATCGACACGCTGGCGCTGGAATATGCCATCTACCGCGTGCTGGCCGACGAGGAGGGGCATGGCGGCGGCGCCCATGCGGTCGCTTCCGTGCTCAAGGTGCGCGGGTCCGAATTGCGGCAGCGCGTCGCCGATCTCGCGGTGGAGGCGCTGGGTGACCGGGGGCTGGCGGTGGCGCCGGACCCGGAGGGGCTGCATCCCATGCGCGCCGATGCCGGCGCGTCACCGGTGCCCGATTACGGCGTCGGCCTCGCCGCCAAGGCCATGTTCCGCCGCGCGACCACCATCTACGGCGGCGCCAACGAGATCCAGCGCACGCTGATCGCCAAGACCATCCTCGAGCTCTGATCCATGGATTTCACCCCCACCGCCGAGCAGGATGCGCTGGTCGACAGCGTCCGCCGCTTCCGCGCGCGCGAATATGATTTCGAGGCGCGGCGCACCGTCATCCTGTCGCCGGACGGCATGCGCGAGGCGCATTGGGCGACCTTCGCGGAGCTGGGCTGGCTGGGCGCCGGGCTGTCCGAGGCGGCGGGCGGCTATGGCGGCGGCCCGATCGAGACGGCCCTGATCTGCGACGAGTTCGGGCGGGGCCTGGTGGTCGAGCCGTTCGTCGCGCACGTCGTGGCACTGGAGGCGCTCGCCGCGCTGGCGCCGGATGCGCGCGCCGACAACATCGCCGCGATGATCGCCGGCGAGGCGCGGTTGGTGCTCGCCCATTACGAGGCGGCGGGGCGCGGCGATGCGGATCATGTCGAGACGCGCGCCGAGCTGCACGGCACCGGCTTCCGCCTCGCCGGCGCCAAGGCGCTGGTGGCGGGTGGGGCGCAGGCCGGCGGCTTCCTGGTCTCCGCGCGGGACGGGGCGGGGATCAGCCTGTTCCTCGTGCCCGCCGATACGCCCGGCCTCACCGTTCGCCGTTATCGCACGCTCGACAATCACCGCGTCGCCGATCTCGATCTGGACGGGGTGGAGGTCGGCGGCGATGCCCTGGTCGGCCTGCGGGGCGGGGCCATGCCGGGGATCGCGCGCGCGCTCGATCATGGCGCGGTGGCGACCTGCGCCGAGGCGGTGGGCGCGATGGACGCGGCCCTGTGGATCACCCGCGACTATCTGCGCACCCGCCAGCAGTTCGGCACCGCGATCGGCCAGTTCCAGGCGCTGCAGCACCGCATGGCCGACATGTTGATCGAGCTCGAGCTCAGCCGCTCGATCCTCTACCATGCGCTCGCCGTGCTGATGCGGGACGATCCGGCCGAGCGCGCGATCGGCGTGTCCGCCGCGAAGGTGAAGATTGCGGATGCGGCGGCCGTGGTCGGCGGCCAGGCGATCCAGCTCCATGGTGGCATCGGCGTCACCGAGGAGCATGCGATCGGCCATTATTATCGCCGCCTTTACGTGATCGCGCGCAGCTTCGGCACCGTCGACACGCATCTGGAGCGCTACCGCGCGCTCGCCTTCGCATCATGAGCGGCACGACCATCGCCGATTATGGAGCGCTGGAGAGCATCCTGATCGTGTTCCAGAATCCGCGCGCGGGGCGGCGGGACAGCTATGACGACTGGTACACCCACGTCCATATCCGCGACGCGATGCGGCTGGACGGCGCGATCGCGACGCAGCGCTTCGTCACCGCCGTCGAACAGCCCGTGATCGGCGGCGGGGCGGTCGATCCCGGCTATTTCGCCCACACCATCTACGAATGGGAGAGCGCGGCGAAGTCCGTTGCGGGTCACAGCGCGCGGGCCGGCACGCCGCTGATGGAGATTAGCGGGGATTGCTTGTTCGAGGGCCTGCGCGATTATTTCTTCCGCCCCGTCTTCCTCTCGCACGGCTGGACGCGCGAGGCGGGCTTCCGGCGCGGCGACAGCGTGATGACCGCGCTGATCCTGCCGCCCGAAGGCGAGGAGGAGGCCTTCGCGCGCTGGTTCGAGGCGCGGCACGCGCCCGCCGCGCTGGCGCTCGACGGGATCGGCAGCATCGGCCTCTTCGCGCTGCACGAGGAACAGTCGCTGCCCGTGCCGCTGCGCTTCCCGCTGGCCGCCGTCTATGGCGTCACCGATCGCGCCACCGCCGTGCGCGCCTGGGGTACGGCGGCCGGCACCGGCTCCGACGCCGACCTCGCGGCTCATGCGCGCGAGGTCGAGATCGGGTGCTGGCAACCCCGCATCGCCCGGCTCCGCGCCGAGCAGGTCGCCGATCCCGACGCGGCCAGCGCCGCCGAGGAGGCCCGCGCCCGCGCCGCGCATGCCGATCGCTTCCTCAGCCAGCGGCAGCTCCACGATCTGCTGACGACGATCTGACCGCCCGGAGCGCATCATGACCCGACAGGCCGCCCCCAGCCGCTTTTTCGATCTCGACGTGCTCGCCGAGCCGTTCGAGTGGATGGCGGAGATGCGGCGGGACATGCCGGTCGCGCGTACGATCGATCCCGCCGGGCGGGAGATCTTCGTCGTCACGCGGCTCGCCACGATCGAGCAGATCGCCCGGCGCACCGAGGATTTCTCCAACGATTTCGTGCACCTGTTCGCTGCCGGCAACATGCACCCGGAAGTCGCCGAGATCCTCGCCCGCGAAACGATGCGGATCAACCTGCTGCTGACCACCGACGATCCCGAGCACAGGCGCTACCGCGCATTGGTCAACGCCGTGTTCGCGACGGGCCGCATCGCGCACCTGACGCCGGTGATCGAGGCGCTGGTCGACGAGCTGATCGACGGCTTCGTCGAGCGCGGCCGCTGCGATTTCGTCAACGAGTTCGCGGTGCTGCTGCCGACCTACATCATCGCCGACATATTGGGCCTGCCGCGCGACAAGTTCGACAAGGTGAAACAATGGTCGGACGCGGTGATCACCATCGTCGGCCGGGTCGGCACCAAGGCGCAGGAGATTGCGGCGGCCGAGCTGATGCTCGAATTTCGCCGCTATCTGCGCGAGACGGTCGAGGCGCGGCGGATCGCGCCCCGCGACGACCTGCTGTCCAACCTCGTCGGCGTCCGGCTGGATGGGGTGGCGCCGCTGACTGACGAGGAGGCCGGCGCGCTCGCCCACGAAATCTCGGTCGCCGGCAACGAGACGACGCGCAACACGCTGATGAGCGGGCTGGTCCAGCTCATCCGCCACCCGGAGCAGATGCAGGCGCTGATCGACGATCCCGCGCTGATCGACAATGCGGTGGAGGAGATATTGCGCCACGAGACGCCGGCCAATTCGATGTGGCGCATCGCCCGGCGCGATCTGGTGCTGGAAGGCGTGGCGATCCCGGCCGGCGCGACGTTGCTGCTGCGCTATGACGGCGGCAACCGCGATCCCGATCGCTTCGAGGACCCCGACCGCTTCGACATCCGCCGCCGCAACGCGCGCACCCATGTCGCCTTCGGGGCGCCCAGCGTGCACCGCTGCCTCGGCCAGATGCTGGCGCGCAAGGAGCTGATGATCGCCTTCCCGCGCCTGCTCGAACGGCTGAAGGACCTGCGCATCGCCGAGGGCAGCGACACGCGCTACCAGCCGAGCCTAATGTTCCACACCATCGGCAGCCTGAACCTCGCCTTCACGCCCGGGCCGCGTGTCGGGCGCTAGCGCCATCGACCGGGCGGCGCGGGCCGGGGACGGATCGTCCGACATGCGGGCGCCGGTCAGGCTGCGGGGCAGGGCCAGGGTCGAGAAGATCGTCGCCGCGACCGCCGCTCTGCTGCCCGATCGCGAGATAGACGATCTCAGCATCGCAATGATCGCAGACCGGGCCGCGATCGGGCGATCGAGCGTCTACGAATATTTCCCCACCGTCTCCGCGATCCTGCACGTGCTGGCGGAGCGCTATGCGAGCGAGGTCGTCGCGCGGACGGGGCGGCTGCTCGTCGATCTCGACAGCCATAAGCTGGGCGACATCGTGGATATCCTGCTCGACGGATCGGCCGATTTCTGGAATGCGGAGCCGGCGGCGGCCAAGCTGCTGCTGGGCAGCGACGCGCGTTTCAGCCTGAAGGTGATGATCAAGGATCTCCACCGCGCCGGTGCCGCCGTCTATCACCAGTGGCACAAGCCGGACTGGCCGTACCAGCCGATGTCCGACGAGGACCCTTTCTGCACCCTCTCGGTGCTGCAATATGCGCTCTATGCGGAAAGCGTGCAGCGCCACGGCCGCATCACCGATCATTTCCGGCAGCAGACCAAGCTCGTCGCCCACGCCTATCTGGCCCGCTTCACCACCGCGATCCGCCCGCTGGACGGCGCCTGATACGCAGCCGGGCTTGCCGCCGGGCGCGGTAATGATATGCTAGCGTATGAATAGCGTGCGACTCACGCCGTGGGGATCGCGCCGACAGCAGGAGCAGGACGGATGGATCTCGGGCTGAAGGGATTGAAGGTCATCATCGGCGGCGCCACGCGCGGCATCAGCCGGGCGAGCGCCGGGCTGTTCGCGGCGGAAGGCTGCGACCTCGGCCTCTTCTCGCGCAACGGCGATGCGCTGGCGGACCTGAAGAAGGAGCTCGGCGGCACGATCGCGACGCGGGAGTTCGTGCTGGAGGATCGCGAGGGCTACAAGGCGATGCTGACCGGCCTCGCCGACGAGCTCGGCGGCTGCGACATCTTCGTCCATTCGATCAGCTCGTCCGGCGCGCAGGGCACGATGGACTGGGACGAGACCTACCGGCTGGACATGCTGGGCGCGGTGGACGGCTGCGAGGCGCTGGAGCCCTATCTGGAGACTTCCGGGGCCGGATCGGTCATCCTGATGTCCACCACCGCCGCGTTCGAGACCTTCCTCGCGCCGCAGGCGTTCAACGCGATCAAGGCGGCGGTCATCACCTACGGCAAGCAGCTGAGCCAGGCCTGGGCGGGCAAGGGCATCCGCGTCAACATGGTCTCGCCCGGCCCGATCAGCTACGGCGGCGGCAATTGGGATGGCATCAAGGCGCTGATGCCCGATCTCTATACCGGCATCGTCGCGCAGATTCCGTTCGGCCGGATGGGCACGCCGGAGGAGGTGGCGAAGGTCGTCGCCTTCCTAGCCAGCCCGGCGGCGGGCTACGTCACCGGCACCAACGTCGTCGTCGACGGCGGCTTCACCAAGCGCGTCCAGTTCTGAGCGGGCGCGGAAGGGAGAGACGCGATGGCGAGCAAGGCCCGCTACGCCGAGATCCGGTTCAACGACCGGCCGATCAAGGACATGTTGACCGATCCCGAATCCTTCACGCTGGAACCGGGAGAGATCACCGCCGATTACGAGGCCCGCGCCGATCAGCGGCTCGACGCGCTCTATCCCGACATCGCGGATTATCGCACCTCGCCCACGCGCCGCTTCATCGATCCGGCCGAGAAGGTTCTGGAGGAGGAGAGGCTGTGGAGCGAGGCGTGGCTGCTCGCCGGCGTCGCCAGCGACCTCAGGCAGGTGGGCGACTGGTTCCGGTTCGACATCGCGCGCCAGTCGATCATCGTCGTCCGTTCGAAGGAGGACGAGGTCCACGCTTTCTACAATGTCTGCAAGCATCGCGGCAACGAGCTGGTGCAGGAGGAATTCGGCCACGGCGCCCAGTCCTTCACCTGCATCGTCCACAGCTGGCGCTTCAACCTGAAGGGCAAGAATGTCCGCGTCACCGATCGCGACACGTTCAGCGCCGAGGCCTTGTGCGGGGATCTCGATCTCACCCCCGTCCACGTGAAGGTGTGGGGCGGCCTGGTCTTCGTCTGCCTGCAGGCGAGCATCGAGCGCCAGTTCGAGAT
>Ga0207640_10002273_pt1 | contig 10346 bp, 7 predicted proteins | sample KBSCornC42_FD_184300 | JGI IMG/M metagenome (GOLD analysis project Ga0207640, IMG submission 184300) | Corn rhizosphere microbial communities from Kellogg Biological Station, Michigan, USA - KBS Corn C4-2 (SPAdes) (version 2) | ecosystem: Host-associated > Plants > Roots > Rhizosphere > Soil ... | reverse complement strand
CTCCCCACTACGTGCGCGCTCTGTAAGGTAGTTGACACGATACAGCGTATCGTATGCCTGAGCTATCAGGTACGGCAAAGGTCTAGGAAGATAGGAAATGAAGCCTCTTTTCTTCATCTCGACGAATGCTTCATCGCGAAACCACAGCTTGCTTTTCAGGACGTCGTCAAGCCAGAGTATGTTCATCTCGGACTCCAAGCGGATCAACGCGGCGGCCTCACGTTTCTCCTTTCGCTTGCCATAAAATTGCTGAAGTTCCGCAAAACCGTACCCGAGCAGGCCACCGGCTGCAAGGGAAAGAACGTTGACTGCAAGAGTCTCCCAAAAAGTCATATGAACCTAACGATCTGCCGCTCACCCGCGACAACGCACCCAAAAGAGTAACGTACTTGGGAAACCATAGCGCAGAAGAGCGGCGTCTCCATGACCAGATGGTAGTGAATCGTCATCAGGCAGTACTCGTGAAGACGCCAGCGGAGCCGTTTGACGGCTGTCGCTCGCCGTCCTGGCGGAAGATGTCCTTCCGTTCATTGCCTCGGGATGTGATGTGCCAGAAGGCACCTTCGAATTCGCAACGGCTAGTTAGACGCGTGGACGGCCATTTCTGAACGGCGGATCTTTATGCGACCGGGTGACGCCAAGCAGAAAAAGCGTCGCGCCGACGACCGCGATGAGTAACCAAACGAGGGAAAAGGCAACGGCGGCGTCATATGAGCCGAAGAACGGCGTCAGCGTGCGATCTCGAACAGTCAGTCTGTCGGCAGCGGTGAAAAGGATCGTGTCAGCGGCGATCAAGGCGATTCCGGTCAGCGCAAGATGGCGATCGAGAAAGTTGAACATGCAGCGTCTAACGGATCTGCGGTTCAGCGAATTCAGAGGGCCAGGCCTTCGCTTTCTGCCGGGTCAGTAAAATCGTTTCCTTGAAGTTCCTTCAGCGGCGGTTCTGCTTCTCGACCATCTCCCATCCCGACCCACTGTGACCCCATCCCGACCCCACTCTGTTGACCCCACTCTGTTGCCTCGTCACCGGCGAATACGACATAACATGCAACCCTGATCGACATTGGAGCTCGTCATGAACTTTAGAACTTGCGCGCTGGCTACGGCAACGGGACTTCTTCTAATGGCGACGGCAACCGCTCCGAAACGGACGATGAGCATTCCCTCCGCTCTTGCGGATTACGCTTCCTGGACAGAATTGACACCCGGACCGAGGCTCATGCCGTACGAGTTGACCGTGTTGTGCATGCCGGCTGCCGTACGACCGGCCGAGGCCCGAAAGAGCGATGGGCCGCACGCCAACCTCTGGGCATCGGTATACGCCAACCCGGCAGCTCTCGCGACGTTGAAAGCGAAGAGTTCTACGGAGTTCCCCGCGGGTGCCATCATCGCAAAAGAGAAACGCCGCCAACGGGACGACCGCACGCCCGAAGGGGTGGCGTTCATGATCAAACATCCGAAGGGAGAGTTCGCGGCCAGCGGCGGTTGGGAGTTCGTGTACTTTCCTTCCCCTGCAAACGGCTCGAGTTACACCCGTTGCGTGAGTTGTCACCGTTCGGGCGCATCGAAGGACTACGTGTTCAACACCCTCCCTGACAGCGCCGCTGCCGCAAACTAGACCTCGGCGCTGCAACGGCTTTCGGCCGCAAATTCACCAGAAGCGCCACCATGGTTTCCGTGCGGACGGCACGGTCTTTCGGAGGCGACTGAGAATCAACTGATCCGCCTTCTCCATTCCGGACGGCGTTGGCTGCGCGAGAAATAACACTGCGGGACCGGTTTGAAGATTCCCAGGTTTAGATCCTCGTTTCAACAGATCGTTGATTGCTGCGACGTCTGCCGACATTGCGCCGAGGCGTCCGGCCCAGGGGCAGCGCCGCTCGCGGAGGAGGACCGTTGCCGCCGCGAAGAACGGTTCTTCTTCGATGCGACCCGACTCGACTTCGTCACCCGAGGCGTCCAGCCAGTAATACTCACTGGCGAAGCGCGCGAGGCCATCAAGGATCAGCCTCCCGCAGGCGATCTGCGTGAATTTGTAAGCTTTATCTGCGTCACGGGGTGGGATACCGAGAGCATTCAGTTGTTGATACACGTCGTCCACCGAGAACTCCGGACGAGCGTCGAGAACTTCGGCTAGATGCTTGACGGTGCCTTCTGGTGTCATTGGTTGTCCGACAGGGTAACTCGTATCCAGACAGTTGCGGTGGTTACGCGTTTCGACGAGAGGCAAAGGCCTGACCCCATCCTAATCCCGAAGAGTTTAGGTGCCGGCCATTCGCGCCAAGCTGTCCTAGCGCGGACTCGGGCCCAGTTCCGGTTTCACCTCGGCCGTTAGCGATTGCGTGGTGGGAGATACGTTAACCACGTGAGAAGTCTCAACTTGCGTTATCTCGACACCCTTGCGAATCGGCAGCGTAGGCGAAAGCGCTGGCGACGGTCGCGCCGCATGGATCAGCTTATATTCGGAACCATAAATACTCGAATAGATGTATTCGAACGTTATCTTGGGCAACGCTTCGTTTATTCGCTTGAGCTGCTCCTCGTCGACATTTTGATAGACGAGTAAGCGAATGGATTCACCGGCCGACACGAAATCGCCCGGTCTTGGCAACACGAAAGCGCACTTAAGGCCACCTGCCCCTGCCGCTTTAAGAGCACTGCCCATTTGCTCAACCGCAGTACCAGCCGTCGGCTTATCCGCGAATATGTGGAATCGCTTAATAATTGCTGGTCCGGCCCCACGGTTCGAGAGAATGATCTCAACCGGATCACCCCCCAAAAGCGAATCGATGCGGAGATGTGGGATCACCGACAACCGATTGTGCCGCCGAGTAAGTACGCCTTGCCAGACCGCAACGATGAGTGCCGCCGCGGCTACGACGGCGCTTGCCAACGCAATCCACTCTTCGGGAGTTAGATTGAGGACCACGGCGATAAGTATAACCTGCGGGCGTCGCGCGGTGAACGCTGAATAGGGCGAGACGAGGGTCAGGCCTCTGCTCTCGCGTCGAGATTAGCAATGACCAGCAGAACGGACGTTTCCATTTCCGGGACGCCAAGTCCCGAGTGAGGAGAGCAGAGGCCTGACCCTACGTGACTATTAGGTGCCATACCGCAGCAACGGCCACTACTCACTACTCATCGTCTTTATGACACTTACTTCGCCCGCGACTGACGAGAAGCAGAGGCCTGACCCTACTTCGTGACCCCCGGAGTGATGTGACTCGAGGGTCCGGGCATACTGCTATGAGAGGACACGGAGGTATAGATAAACAACCGCGCCTACGATACCCAGTGCAAACAGGATTCCTAAGGTGTTGCCGCTGTATCGCCAAATGCGAATCCACGAGGCTTGTTGCGCCTTGAGCTCTTTTCGTCTCTTACCACGCGCTTGCTTCGAGGCGGCCCAATAGTAGTAGCGTTTCGCGTCGGCGAGCCACGTTATTAGGCCGGCGACGACAGCTGAACCCATGAAGGTTAAAGCCAATAACAAGGCCCATTTTTCTGAGCGCCGCAGTTGGACATGCTCACCTCCGGTTAGTCCAATAAAGAATGCCGCGACGGTGCCCGTCGCCAAAGATACGATTAATTTTTGCGCCTCTGTTGCGGCAGCCTTCGCGCGCTCATGCAGCAGCGTGGTCGGTACCTCCTGCGTGCCGGATTCCTGCGGTTTGGCCGGGTCGGAAGTTACGGGGCTTTGGTATTCCGGAACCACCGATGGCGTGGAGTCGCTCATTAGCCCGACATTGTAACGTTACACGGGCGGACCGTTCAAAAAAGCGTCGATGCAGCCAGAAGTGGTGGCCGCCTTGGATTACAAGATCGCCGATTTGGTGAGGTCGCAAATCGCTCAATTGTCACGGCGCCGGCCCTGCTCACGGACCGGCGTAACTCTTATTAGACATCTCTCAATCTGAGTCGGTAACCTTTGTTATCGGCCTTCCGAAAGCTGCGTAACACGGACGCTCGGCAGACTTTGTAGGTTTTATGCGACGGATTCCTGCTGCATAACGCTATATGGAACGAACCCTAAACCCCCACCCCTTCCGCCCGCGCGTACCCTTCGACCGCTTCGTCCTCGTAGCCGCCGTGGTATTCGCGGGTGTCGGGGCGTTTGATTTGGGAGTGGGGGACGATGCGGTCGCGGCGGGCGCCGCGGAAGGCGTCGAGGGATTGGAAGCCGCGGGAGTCCATGAAGTCGGACATGCCGGTGGTCAGGGTTTTGATCACGTTCGGACCGATGGCGTGGTCGAGCATCGCGGCGGTGCAGACTTGCGTCGTGCCGCAGCCGAGGAGGAAGTAGTTGAGGGCGTGTTCGAAGGTGGAGATGCCGCCGATGCCGCTGAACTCCTTGTCGGGGAAAGCTTTCGTCAGTTGGGCCATCTTGGCCATCGAGAGCGGGAGGATGGCCGGGCCGCCGAGGCCGCCGGGGGAGACGTAGCCTTCCACGTTCATCTCGAAGTCGAGGGTGGCGGGATCGATCACGGGGAGTGAGGGCCAGGTGTTGGACGACACCACCGCGTCGGCGCCGCCGCGGAAGCAGGCTTCAGCCTCCTCGACGATGTTCGACGTGGCGGGCGTCAGCTTCACCCAGACCGGGATCTTCGAGACTTCCTTGACCGCCATGGTCACGACCGAGCAGAGCACCTTGTCCTTGCCGACGTTCGAGCCCATGTCGACGCGGTCCATGTGCGGGCAGGAGAAATTGAGCTCCAGCGCGTCGGCGCCTTCGTCCTGCAGCGCCTTGGCGAGCGTCTGCCAGTTATTCAGCTCCTTGTCGTTGCCGGAGCCGGCCATGATCGAGCCGACGATGATGTTGTTCGGATACGCCTTCTTGATCGCGGCCAGCTTGCCGATCCACCAGTCCAGCGGCTTATCGGAGATCAGTTCCCAGTTCCAGGAGGCCATCACCGTCGTCCCCGGCTTCTTCGTCATCGACAGCCGCGTGCCCTGGTCCTCGGAACGGAGGAACTTGGTCTTCGGACCCTTCACGTTGACGACGGGATGGAGGCCGATGGTCTTCGTGACAACGCCGCCCCACCCCGCTTCAAAGGCGCGCATGATGTTCGCGTCCGATTCCGTCGGCGGTGCCGACGCCAGCAGGAAGGGATTTTGGAAACGGACTCCGGTGAATGTCGTCGACAGATCGGCCATGGGATTCCTCCTCGATTTGGGAAAACGGGGATTGTAACAAGGATGTGCCGGCACGGCCGGCGGCGCCGGTTGCCCAAGGCTCAGTCAACGTTGACGTAACAATCTTTTGCCGCGTAGACCACTTAGACTTACGCCTCATGAAAAGAGCCGCTGCCGTCATTCTCCTCGCCGCCACGACTGCGTTCGCGCAGCAGAATCCTGATCCCGCGCAGAAGGCGCGGCCGGCGGAGACGCCGAAGCCCGCGGCCGCAAAGCCGTCGGACGTTGCGCCGCCGCCGATCCAGACGCCGAAGGCCGACGCGCCGGCGTCGCAGGAGCATCCGCTCTCCGCGCTGCCGTACACGCCGAGTCTCGACGTTCCATCGATGGATCTCACCGCAAATCCGTGCAACGACTTCTATCAGTACACGTGCGGCGGCTGGATGAAGAACAACCCCATTCCGCCGGACCAGGCGTCGTGGAGCGTCTACGGGAAAGTCACCGAGGAGAATGAGGAGTATCTGTGGGGAATCCTGCTCGAGGACGCGAAGCCGAGCGCGAACCGCACCGTCGTGCAGCAGAAGATCGGCGACTACTTCGACTCGTGCACGGATGAAGCGCGCATCGAGCAGCTCGGATGGAAGCCTTTGCAGCCGCGCCTCGACGAGATTGCCGCTCTCAAGTCGAAATCGGACCTCGGCGGCTTCCTCGCGAAGCAGCATCTGCGCACGAGCGGCAATGGCTGGCTGTTCGGCTTCGGATCGACGCAGGATTACAGCGACGCGTCGAAGGTGATCGCCGAGGCCAGCGCGGGCGGGCTTGGGCTTCCGGACCGCGATTACTACACGAAGACAGACGCGAAGTCGAAGACGATCCGGGAGCAGTACCTGGCGCACGTCGCCTCGATGCTGGAGCTGATCGGCGAATCGAAATCGGCGGCCAAAAAGGATGCGGCGACGGTGATGCGCATCGAGACGGCGCTGGCGAAGGCGTCGCTGACTCGCGTGGAGCGCCGCAATCCGTACAACCTCGTGCACAAGATGACGGTGGCGCAGTTGGATAAGACGACGCCGGCGTTCGAGTGGAAGTCTTATCTCGGCTCGATCGGCGTCATCGGAAGAACGAGCACGCTCAACGTCACGGAACCAAAATTCTTCAAGGCCGTGCAGACGGAGCTGACGTCCGTCCCGCTCGCGGACTGGAAAGCGTACTTCCGCTGGCACGCCGTCCACTCGGGCGCGCCGTACCTGTCGAAAAAGTTCGTGGCCGAGGATTTCAATTTCTATCGCGCCACGCTGCGCGGCGTGAAGGCGCAGCCGCAGCGCTGGAAGCGTTGCGTCCAGTACGTCGACCGCGATCTCGGCGAAGCGCTCGGCCAGGAGTTCGTGTCGCGGACGTTCACGCCGGAGACGAAAGCGAAAACGGTGGAGATGACCAAGGCCATCGAGAAGGCCATGGAAGAGGAGATCAATCACCTCGACTGGATGACGCCGGCCACGAAGACGCGCGCGCTGGAGAAGCTGCACGCGGTGGCGAACAAGGTCGGCTATCCCGAGAAGTGGCGCGACTACAGCGCGCTGAAGATCGAGCGCGGCGACTACTACGGCAACGCCTCGCGGGCCATCGTTTTCGAATCGGAGCGCGACCTCGCCAAGATCGGCAAGCCGGTCGACCGCAGCGAATGGGGCATGACGCCGCCGACCGTCAACGCCTACTACAACCCGCAGATGAACGACATCAACTTTCCCGCCGGCGTGCTGCAGCCGCCGCTTTACGATCCGAAACTCGATGACGCGCCGAACTACGGCAACACCGGCTCTACGATCGGCCACGAGCTGACGCATGCGTTCGACGACGAAGGGCGCCAGTTCGACGGACAGGGAAATCTGAAGGACTGGTGGACCCCCGAGGATGCGAAGGCGTTCGAGGAGCGCATCAATTGCATTCGCGAACAGTACGCGGGCTACACGATCGTCGACGACATCAAGATCAATTCGAAGCTGACCTCGGGCGAAGACGTCGCAGACCTCGGCGGCACGCTGCTGGCCTACATCGCGTGGAAGGCGGTCGATCCCAACGAGACGCAACCGATCGGCGGTTTCACGCCCGATCAGCGCTTCTTCATCGGCTTCGCGCAGTGGGCGTGCGAGAACCAGCGGCCCGAAAATCTGCGCGCGAATGCGATCACCAATCCGCATTCGCCGGGCAAGTACCGCATCAACGGGATCGTGTCCGATCTGCCCCAATTTCAGAAGGCGTTCAACTGTCCGGCCGATTCTCCGATGGTCAGAAGCAAGGCATGTCAGGTATGGTGATCGAATGAGGTGAGCGATGATTCGAGCAATTGCGGTGGGCGCAGCGCTTTTATTAGCCAGTGCACAGGTGCCGGCCCCACCGCCGTTGGTCGAGAAAATCACGGTGAACGTCGTGAACGTCGACGTGAACGTGATGGATAAGCGCGGCCACCCCGTGCGCGGTCTCGACCGTCAGGACTTCGAGATCATCGAGGACGACCAGCCGCAGGAGATTTCGAACTTCTCGGTGGTCGACGATGCCGCGCCGCGCGTCGAAGCGCGACGGGATGCGTCACCCGCAGCACCGCAGGCCGCGCCGGACGAAGAGCGCTTCCGCCGCAAGGTGCTGGTGCTGATCGACAACCTCAACACTAGTTCGCGAAGTCGTAACGAAGCGCTGGAGCGGCTGGAGGTATTCATCAACAGCCACTTCGACGACGGCCGCTACGACTGGTCGGTGGCGACGGTGGACAGCCGCGTTCACGTCCTCATGGCGATGACGTCCGACAAGAGCGCTTTGCATGCCGTGCTGGCGGACATCGGCCGTTCGGCATCGCATCCTCAATGGAATCGTGGAATGCCGCGCGATGCAACCGTGGCCGTCACGAAAGGCAGCGCCAAAGTTCAGGACCCCGCCTCCGCTGGAGAGAACGGCGTCGCGGTACTGACCGCCGAGGTCGTCCGGACGATTCAAGGGTTCACCGAGAACAGCGAGAACTTCGACGACGAAATGCACCTCAACGAGGAGACGATGATCGCGCAGACGTCGGTCGAAGCGATCAGCGAGGCCGCCCGTGCATTCGCTTCGACCGAAGGCCGCAAGATGATCCTGCTCGTCACCGGCAATCTGCCGCTGGCCTCGGTCTCGCCGGCGGGTCTGGTCGGCCGCAATATGAACGGCAATCACCTGACGGACGTGACCCGAAACAACAGCGCTCTGGCCACGATGCGCGACGTCCTGGTGCGCGAGGCCAATGCCTCGAACGCGAGCTTCTACATCATTTCCGCGGAAGGGCTCGAGTTGCAGGAGCAGCGGACGGTCAATAAGGATAATTGGAACCGCCCCACGTACGGCTCGGCCGCGGTCGACCGCTCGGCCATGTTCTGGCTGGCCAACGAAACCGGCGGTGCGTTCCTCCCCGGCAATCGTTTCGACGATTCCTTCGCCGATTTCGATCGCCGCGCCGCGAACTACTACGCCCTCGGATTTGCCGCCCATCACGGCGCCGACAGCCACTACCACCACCTCACCGTGCGCGTGAAAGGGCATCCCGAATACAAGCTGCAGTATCGCGACGGTTACGCCGGCGCCAGCACCGACACGCAGCTCCAGCGCTCACTGCGGACGACATTGGGCGTGACCATGCAGGCAAACACGCTGCCGATGACGCTCGTGGCCGATGCGCCGCAGTACCGCGGCGGTTTGACCGCCCTCGTTCCAATCAAGGCGGCGATGAACATGGAATCGCTGCAATACATCACCGATGCGAGCGGCTCGCGCACGAGGCTTCACGTTTATGTCTCCGTCTTCGACGACGAAGGCCGCAACATCAAACTGGCCAAATGCTTCGCGGACATCACCCTGAAGCCGAACGAATCGGCCACTGGACCGATGACCATCACCATCCCGCCGCTGATGCTGGCCAAGGGGTCGTATCGCATCGTGGTGGCCGTGCGCGACGAGCTGACGGATCACGTCGGGCTGACGACGCAAAAGGTTCAGGTGTAGGGTGTCAGGAATGAGGTGAGCGATGATCCGAGCAATTGCGGTGAGCGCAGCGCTTTTACTAGCCAGTGCACAGGTACCGGCCCCTCCGCCGTTGGTCGAAAAAATCACGGTGAACGTCGTGAACGTCGACGTGAACGTGACGGATAAGCGCGGACATCCGGTGCGCGGTCTCGACCGCCAGGACTTCGAGATCATCGAGGACGACCAGCCGCAGGAAGTCTCGAACTTCTCCGTGGTCGACGATGCCGCGCCGCGCGTCGAAGCGCGCCGCGACGCCGCGGCAACCGCGCCGCCGGCAGAAGAGCGTTTCCGCCGCAAGGTGCTGGTGCTGATCGACAACCTCAACACCAGCTCGCGAAGCCGCAACGAAGCGCTGGCGCGGCTGGAAGTGTTCATCAACAGCCACTTCGATGACGGCCGCTACGACTGGTCGGTGGCAACGGTGGACAGCCGCGTTCACGTGCTCATGGCGATGACGTCGGACAAGAGCGCCCTGCACGCCGTCCTGGCAGACATCGGCCGTTCGGCATCGCATCCTCAGTGGAATCGGGGAATGCCGCGCGACGAAACGCTGATCGCTTCGCAGGAGGACAGCAAGAAAGGCGTGGACCCGACCACTTATGGCGATAACAAGGTGCAACTTCTGGAGGCGGCGGTCAACCGGACGATCCAGGGTTTTACTGAGAACAGCGAGAACTTCGACGACGAAATGCATCTCAACGAGCAGACACAGATCGCGCAGACGTCGGTCGAAGCGATCAGCGACGCGGCCCGTGCATTCGCTTCGACAGAAGGCCGCAAGATGATCCTGCTCGTCACCGGCAATCTGCCGCTGGCCTCGGTCTCACCGGCGGGTATGGTAGGCCGCAACGGCAATCACCTGACGGACGTGACGCGCAACAACAGCGCGTTGGCAACGATGCGCGACGTCCTCGTGCGCGAAGCGAATGCCTCGAACGCGAGCTTCTACATCATTTCGGCGGACGGGCTGGAGGTCCAGGAGCAGAGGACCGTCAACAAGGCCAATTGGGACCGGCCCCCGTATGGCTCGGCCGCGATCGACCGCTCGGCCATGTTCTGGCTGGCCAATGAAACCGGCGGCGCGTTCATGCCCGGCAATCGGTTCGACGATTCCTTCGCCGATTTCGATCGCCGCGCCGCGAACTACTACGCCCTCGGATTTGCCGCCC
>Ga0207640_10002267_pt1 | contig 10358 bp, 9 predicted proteins | sample KBSCornC42_FD_184300 | JGI IMG/M metagenome (GOLD analysis project Ga0207640, IMG submission 184300) | Corn rhizosphere microbial communities from Kellogg Biological Station, Michigan, USA - KBS Corn C4-2 (SPAdes) (version 2) | ecosystem: Host-associated > Plants > Roots > Rhizosphere > Soil ... | reverse complement strand
AACTCGAAACGAAATGCGACTCGTCGATCGCCTTCGGATCGACGATGTCGGGATAAGCCGCGCTGGTCGAGCGCAGCCGATGCACGAGCGAGTCGAGCCGGCGCTGCGCGCGCGCGTAGGCGCGCGACTCGGCCGGATCGGCGTTGACGATGAGGTAAAGCTTGCCCTTCAAGTTGTCGAACACGGCCAGCTCTTCGGCGAGCATGAGGCAGACGTCGGGCATGCCGAGCTTGTCCGGCTTCGCATCGGCCTTGACCTTGTGCTCGATGTAGCTCGCGCATTCGTAGCCGAAATAGCCGACCAGGCCGCCGGCGAATTTCGGCAGACCCTCGATGCGTGGCACCTTGTACTGTGCTTTGATCTGCGCGATTTCGGCGAGCGGATCGGCGACCTCGCGCTCCTCGATCGTCTCGCCTTCCTCGCTGATCGTCAGGCGATGGCCGTAGACGCGGATCACGCGCCGTGCCGGCAGGCCGATGATCGAATAGCGTCCCCAGCGCGCGCCGCCCTCGACCGATTCGAACAGATAGGCATACGGCCCATCGGCAAGCTTGAGGTAGACCGACAGCGGCGTGTCGAGATCGGACAACACCTCGCGCACGAGCGGAATGCGGTTGTAGCCCTGCGCGGCGAGTGCGGCGAATTCGGCGGAAGAGATCACGGGTCAGCACGGCAACGAAAGGGCTGCCGAAGATAGCAAGCTATGCTGCCTTGCGCCAATCAGCCGGCACAAGGCCGCCGGCGCAGGCGTGGCGGGCCTGCGCGTTTATCGAGGCATCACTTGCCCTCGGGCGTGTCGAGCGGTTCTTGCGAAGCGTTCTTCAGTGCGTCGGCGGACACTTTCAGCGGCGTCACCGCGCCGACACGGACATGTCCGGTGATCTTTCCGATCAGCTCGTCGCGCGTATCCCCTTGGTGGCGGTAGTAACGGAAACCCGATTCGCCGAGCGAACCGTTGCTGGACGCGCCGGTTTCGTACACGGTGAGGTTGCCGACGTAGCCCAGGTGCGAACCGGTGGCGCCACGCGCCTCCATCTCGTACCGCCGCACTGCGCGCGGCAGGCTCGCCGCATCACCATATTTCTCGTCGAGTTGCTTGAACAATTCGCCCGCCTGGCGCTTTTCGCTCTCGTTGAGGCTGGCATAGGCGACCTGCAGGGCGCGTACGGCGAGATCGTCCTGCGCCTCCGCCGCGATGCCGAGCCAGGCGACGCCGCGCACGCGATCAACTGGAATGCCGATGCCGTTGTAATACATGAGCCCAGCGTTATATTGCGCGATCTTGTTCGCCCAGAATCCGGCCAGCTCGTACATGCGCAGCGCGGTGACATAGCTCTTCTTCGACAGGTAGAACTGCGCCTTGTACTGGAAGTACTTGCCCGGAAAGAAGTTGCCGGGTGGGTCGTTGCTCGCGAACGCCGCCGAATCCATGCCGTAGTCGTGCATGGCGAAGGCCGGCGCCGCCGCACCGCACAACAATGCAACGACGAACAAACCCAAACTTGCCTTGATCCTGCGCATACGAGTCTCCCGGGAGTCTTTGCCTGGGACTGGACGTGACAGCGCCGATATTCGTCGCAACTCCATGTCAGTTCAAGTCCTCGACTGGTCAACCGGCGAGCGAACGCCGTGGCATGCCATGCAGTTCCAGCGAGAACACGACCCCTGTGCCGTCAGGCAGATTGCGCGCCGTCGCCACGCCGCGATGCAGCTCAGCGATCAGGCGCACGATGGACAGACCGAGGCCGAGATGCGGCGGCTCGGCAGGCGCGCCGTTGACCACGGTGGCCTTCTGCGCCGTGGACGGGCGCACACTGACAAGCGATTCGAACAGGCGATCGGCCATGCCGACGGGCAAAGGCGGCCCCTGGTTGGCGACGCTGACGATCGCGCCATCGCCATTCGCACGCAGGGCGATGCGGATCCAGCCATTCTCGGCGGTGAAGCTGCGCGCATTGTCGATGAGTTTGTCGAGCGCCTGCGCGATCAGCTCCGGCGCGCCGTGCATGAGTAGCGGCGACGCAGGCAGGTCGGCCTCGACGCGGCGCGGCGCGAGCAGCGGCCGATAGGCATCGACGCAGCCGCGCACGACCGCGGTGAGGTCGAACTCCTCCGCGTCGACGCCGTGGATCGCACGCTCCATGCGGCTCGCTTCGCTCATCGCGCGCACGATCGCGCCGAGGCGTTCGGCGCCGCTGCGTGCGCGCACGAGGTAAGTGCGCGCATCGGTCGACACCGACTGCTGGTCGAGATTGTCGAGCGAGGATTTGACGATCGCGAGCGGCGTCTGCAGCTCATGCGAGAGCTTGGAGGCGAGGGTACGCAGATAGTCGGTGTACACGCTCACCTCGTCGAGCAGATGGGCGAAGCTGCGCGCCAGATCGCCGAGCTCGTCCTTCGCTCCCAGCAGCGGCAGCGGAACCTGCCGTTCGCCGCCACGTTCCACCCTGCCGCTCGCATGCTTGGCGCGTTCGACCGCGTCGCGCAGGCGGCGGATGCGCACGCCGAGCACTCCAGCGAAGGCGAACAGCACGGCTCCTGCGAACAGCAGCGCACCGAGGCTTGCGCCGATCAGGATCAGCAGCGCACGGTTGGTCAACAACGGCAGCGCATCGCCGGATTGTTCGAGCAGCAACGCGCCGCGCACTTCGTTGTTGTCCTTCAACGGCACCGCGGCGGCAAGCACGACGCTGCTACCTTGGTTAGGCGCCGGATGCCAGGCGGTCGCGGCGACGCCGGACAGCGCCTGCCAGATCTCGGGCGAGGACAGGCGCGGCAGGTTGGTCGCGAAATCCTGCGCGCGCGTCATGTCGGGCGCGATCAGGCTGCGATAGATCAGGTTCTCGAACCAGCGCCGCAGCGCCGGCGTCGACGATTTCGAAGGCAGCGCCGCAAGCTGACCCGACTCGGCGACGACCCAGCCTTCGGCGCTGAGCACGCGCACGCGCATACCGTCCGGCGCGAACTGGGCGAGATCGGAGGACAAGTCGGGCGAACGCAACAACAGCGGGCGCAATTCGATGTGCGCGTTGTTCGGTGCGTCGGCATCGAACTCGTTGAGCGTGAGCGAGTCGGGCATCTGCGCGCGCGGCAGACGCAGTTCGACGCGATAGCCGTCGCTGTCCTCCTGCCAATAGCCGCCAAGCACCTGCGGCAGCGTGTTGCCTTCGCCGTCGAGCACACGCGCCTCGAACGTTCCCGGCGCCGCATTCGCGATCAGATAGCGGCGCAAGTCGTTGTCGTGAGCCAGACTCAGGGTCAGGTGGTCGTGCAGCAGCGCATTGTCGTCGCTTGCGTCCGCGCGCGTGCGCGTCGCGTCGCGTACCTGTGCAAGCAAATAAAGGTAGTCATCGTCCGCGCAAAGCAGGAGTTTGGCTTTCTGCGCGTCGTCGGCGGGGCCGATGTTCTGCGCGTACGGCATCAACGCGTTCCAGTCGTCGGCGTAACCGTCGATGCGCATGCCGCGCGCGCAGGGATGCACGTAGAACGCCTGCCCGGCCGGCGGCAGCACGGTCTTCAGCGCCGCGAGGCTGCGCGCGAGCGCCTTCGCCGACGCCGTCAGTGTCTGTTCCTGGCCTTGGCGCAGCAACTCTTCCATCTGCCGCACGATCAGCCAGCCCGCCAGCGGCAGGGCCAGCGTGGACAGGGCGAGGAGAAGAAGTTTGAAGCGGAGCGACATGGGTCAAGGCGCCGGCGCAGATGCTTTCCTCCTCCCGCCGGGAGAAGGAAAGAACAGCTTCACGGCCGCCACCGATATCCGGCACCGTGCACGGTCTCGATCGAATCGAATGCCTCGTCGATCGCGAGGAACTTCTTGCGGATGCGCTTGATATGCGAAGTGATCGTCGCATCGTCGACGACGACCTGCGCCTCGCGCATGAGCTGGTCCCGATTTTTCACGTGCCCCGGGAAGCGCACGAGCGTGTGGATCATCCAGAACTCGGTCACGGTCAGCGGCACCTCGTGATTGTTCCAGGTGACGCGCATGCGCTCGGCTTCGAGCTTGAGCGGGCCATGCTCGACCACGGTCTCCTTCGACGCAGGCTTGTTCAACGCATCGATGCGGCGAAACAGCGCGCTGATGCGCGCGGCGAGATGATGCAGGCTGACGTCCTTGGTCAAATAGTCGTCGGCGCCGAGGCGCAGGCCCGAGATCACATCGAAATCCGAATCGCGCGCGGTCAGGAACAGAATCGGCAGCGTCGGCGACTGCGCACGCAGCTCACGGCACAGCTCGAAGCCGCCTTCGGGTTCGTCGCCGAGGCCGACGTCGATGATGACGAGTTCGGGCAGCCGCTGCGCGAATGCGCGGCTCGCATCGGGCCGCGTGGAATAGCCGTGCGTGGTGTAGCCGAAACGATTGAGCGCCTCGACGTAGTTGGCGCGGATCGCGGGTTCGTCTTCGACGATGGCGATATTGCGGCCCATGCGGTCGGTCCTGCGTGATGAGGTGTGCGCAGCTTACGGGCCAGTCCCGCACGCAGCAATGGCCGCAGCGCATTTGTCATCGTTGCGCCAGATTTGGCCTCGCCGTCGCCGCAAACGGCGCCGCAGGCGTTCAGGCTCGTCGCCGAATCTATGCTCGCGCCAAGCGGGCGCCCCATGAAGAACATTGATGAAAGCCGATCGCCCCAACCCCAATCTCGAGCTGAACCAAGCCGAGCCGTTCCGCGTCGCCTTCGCCCTGTGCGCGCTCGTGCTCGGAGCCCTCGCCGCGCTGCAATTCTGAGTTTCCGCGCCGCGCCGAAGCGTCCCACTCCTCAGTACCTTGTTCCGGCGCGGCCTTCTTGACCTTGACCGCATGCAATCGTCCGCGGTGGCGGAAAAATCAAAGCGGCCAGCCCTGGCCGCACTCTTCAATATTAGAATGCCCGGCCCGCCCCCGAAGTGCGTTCGCCGATGCGTCACGACTACATCCTCACCCTGTCCTGCCCGGACCGCACCGGCATCGTCTACCGCGTCAGCGCGCTATTGTTCGAGTCGGCTTGCAACATCCTCGACGCGCAGCAGTTCGGCGACGAGGAAACCGAGCGCTTCTTCCTGCGCATTCATTTCGATGTGCCGGCCAGCCTGGACATCGCCACGCTTGAAAGCCGAGTCGCCGCGCTCGCGCACGAGTTCGCGATGGATTGGAAAATTCACGATGCGCGCAAGCGCGCACGTCTGCTGCTGCTCGTGAGCAAGCACGGCCACTGCCTCAACGATCTGCTGTTTCGCGTGCGCAGCGGCCAGTTGCCGGTCGACATCGCGGCGGTGGCCTCCAATCACGAGGACTTCGCCGAGCTCGCCGCATCGCATCGCGTGCCGTTTCGCCACCTGCCGGTCAGCAGCGCGACGCGCGATGCGCAGGAAGCCTCCATCGTCGAACTCGTCGACAAGCAGCACGTCGATCTCGTCGTGCTCGCGCGCTATATGCAGATTCTTTCGCCGCGGCTATGCGCAATGCTTGCCGGGCGCGCGATCAATATCCACCACAGCTTTCTGCCGAGCTTCAAGGGCGCCAAGCCTTACCACCAGGCGCATCAGCGCGGGGTGAAGGTCATCGGTGCGACGGCGCACTACGTCACGAGCGATCTCGACGAGGGTCCGATCATCGAGCAGGATGTCGCCCGCGTCGACCACGGCGCGACGCCGCGCGATCTCGTGCGCATCGGCAGCGACGTCGAATCGCTCGTCCTCGCGCGCGCGGTGCGCTGGCACGTGGAGCATCGCGTGCTGTTGAACGGGCATCGCACGGTCGTGTTCCGCTGAGCAAACTGGCACGAGATCAATCGATCGCGGCGAACATCTTGGCGACGATCTCGCGGTAATCCTTGTGGCCGAAGATCGCCGAACCAGCGACGAAGGTGTCGGCACCAGCCTTGGCGATTTCGGCGATGTTGTCGGCCTTGACGCCGCCGTCGATCTCGAGGCGGATCGCGCGGCCGCTGCGGTCGATGCGCTCGCGCACTTCGCGCAGCTTGCTCAGCGCGGACGGAATGAAACTCTGCCCACCGAAGCCGGGATTGACGCTCATCAGCAGGATCAGATCGATCTTGTCCATTACGTAGTCGAGATACGCCAGCGGTGTCGCCGGATTGAAGACGAGACCCGCGCCGCAGCCGCTGTCGTGAATCAGGCCGATCGTGCGGTCGATGTGCTCGCTCGCCTCGGGATGGAAGCTGATGTTGGTCGCGCCGGCCTTGGCGAAGTCGGGTACGATGCGATCGACCGGCTTGACCATCAGGTGCACGTCGATCGGCGCGGTCACGCCATGCTTGCGCAGCGCCTCGCAGATCAGCGGGCCGATCGTCAAATTCGGCACGTAATGGTTGTCCATGACGTCGAAGTGCACCCACTGCGCACCGGCGGCAAGCACGTTGTCGACTTCCTCGCCGAGCTTGGCGAAATTCGCGGACAGGATTGAAGGCGCGATGACGGGGGACTGTTTCATCGGAGTGCTCTCGCGATGCGGAATGGACAGTTTACATGCGCGCCTCGGCGATTCGCTTGGCGCTCCAAAGGTGTGACAAAACGCCGCTCTAGCGTCTGCGTTCGACCTGAATCTGCTCGTAAGCTGCATTGATGTCGCGCGCGCGCTCCTCGGCGCGGCGCTTGAGCTCGGCGGGCACGTTGCCGAGCTTGTCCGGATGGTGCTGGCTCATGAGCTTGCGATAGGCGCGCTTGATCTCGGCATCGCTTGCCTTGCGGTCGAGGCCGAGCACGGCATACGGATCCTTGATCCGCGTGGAATTCGCATTGCCGCCACGCGCGCGATCGCCGCGATGCGCGTTGACGTATTCCTCCCAGTTGTCTGGCGCGACATAGGCGTAGCCTTTCATCACCGCGATGCCGATCAGCTGGCGCTCGTCGACGCCGAGCGCGGCGCAGAGCTTGCGCACGATGACGAGCTTGGCCGGCGCGAGCGGGCCGTCGGCGCAGACGATGTCGAGCAGCAGGTCGATCAGAATGAAGGCGCGGTCGCGGTGTCCGTGCGTCCACGCGCGCAGCTGCACGATCGCGTTCGTCGTCGAATAGCGCGGCTGCTTGCCGGCGTTGAACTGGTCGACCGCGACGTTGCGCAATTCGGAGGAGAGCTGCAGGCGCGCCATGAGCTGCTCGGTCGCGGCGATCTCGGCCTCGGACACGCGGCCATCGGATTTGGCGATCGCCCCAGCAAGGCCGAACAACGGCGCGACGAAGGACAACGGTGCGGCATCGATCGTGCCGCCGAAGCTGCTCACGCTGCGGTCGAAGATGTGTCCGAGCACGACGCAGACGACGATCGCGAGCGGGTTGTGGAACACGCCGACGCCGATCGCGAAGCCGATCAGCTTGCCCCAGATGTTCATGCGTGCAGCCGCGGGCCGATGCGCATCGGCGCCGGCGCGGCGCCGGAAAAGGAGAGAATCATCAATCGTCGCGGAACCCTGTCGAACGCGAATTCTAGCCGAACCCCGCGATCGACGATGAACGGACGGTTACAATGCGCACCCCGCCCCGCCTGCCTTTCGAGGTCGCCGTGCCCACCACGCTCCTGCAATCCGACCTGCCCGGTCTCGACCTGATCCATCGCGGCAAGGTGCGCGACGTCTACGCGTTGTCGCCGCGCGAACTGCTGATCGTCGCGAGCGATCGCCTCTCGGCGTTCGACGTGATCCTGCCCGACCCGATTCCGGGCAAGGGCGAAATGCTCTGCCAGATCTCGAATTTCTGGTTCGCGAAGACCGCGCACCTCGTGCCGAACCATCTGACCGGCAAGGATGTCGCCTCGGTACTGCCCGCCGGCGTCGATGCGCGTTTGTATGCCAAGCGCAGCGTAGTCACAAAGCGCCTCAAGCCGGTACCGGTCGAGGCGATCGCGCGCGGCTATCTGATCGGCTCGGGTTGGAAGGACTACCAGGCCACCGGCTCGCTCTGTGGCATCAAACTTCCGAGCGGACTGCGTCAGGCTGAGAAGCTGCCCACTCCGATCTTCACGCCTTCGACCAAGGCCGCGATCGGCGACCACGACGAGAACATCGGCTTCGACCAGGTCGTCGCCTCGATCGGCGGCGACCTCGCCGAGCAGGTTCGCGACGCCACTTTGAAAATTTATACTTTTGCAGCAGAGTTCGCCGCGTCGCGAGGTATCCTGATCGCCGATACCAAGTTCGAGTTCGGCACCGACGAAGACGGCAAGCTCTATGTCATGGACGAGATGCTGACGCCGGACTCTTCGCGCTTCTGGCCCGCCGACGAGTACCGCGTCGGCATCAGTCCGCCGAGCTACGACAAGCAGTTCGTGCGCGACTATCTCGAGACGCTGGATTGGAATAAGACCGCGCCGGGTCCGAAGCTGCCGCGCGAAGTGATCGACGGCACCGCGGCGAAATACGCCGAAGCTTTGAAACGTCTGGCCGGCATCGAACTGGATTGAAGCTCTTGATCCCTAACCCTCCGGGACAAGCGGAAAAAAACGGTGCCGTGCTTGTCGCCGGCAAATCGATGTGATATTTGTATACCCATGACCTCCACCCGCCACAGCTATTACTTTTGGTATTACGGCATTCCCAAGCCGCTGGCGGAGGAAGGGGCGCGATCGATCTGAAGATCCGCAAACAAGACCCTCGAAAACCGCCGGCCACTCCGGCGGTTTTTTTATGGCCGCCGGGAAGTCCACAGAACCCAACCCCCAATGACCCTCCCAGGAAACCGCCATGACCACCCACCACACCGACGACCTGCGCATAGCCGAACTGCGCGAACTTTCCACGCCCGCCCAGGTGATTGCCGAATTCCCGCTCGACGACGCGGCCGAGGACACCGTGGCGAAATCGCGCGCGGCGGTGCACGCCATCCTCGACGGCACGGACGACCGCCTCGTCGTCGTCGTCGGGCCCTGCTCGATTCATGACACGACGGCCGCGATCGAATACGCCCAGCGCCTGGTCAAGGAGCGCGCGCGTCTCGCGGGCGAGCTCGAAGTCGTCATGCGTGTCTATTTTGAAAAACCGCGCACCACGGTCGGTTGGAAGGGCCTGATCAACGATCCCGACCTCGACGGCAGCTTCCACATCGACAAGGGCTTGCGCCTCGCGCGCGGATTGCTGCGCGACATCAACGCGCTCGGCCTGCCGGCCGGTTGCGAGTTCCTCGACATGATCACGCCGCAGTACATCGCCGATCTGGTCGCTTGGGGCGCGATCGGCGCGCGCACGACTGAGAGCCAGGTGCATCGCGAACTCGCATCCGGCCTGTCCTGCCCGGTCGGCTTCAAGAACGGCACCGACGGCAACGTGAAAATCGCGGTCGACGCGGTGCTGTCGGCAGCGAGCCCGCACCATTTCATGGCAGTGACAAAGGAAGGCCGCACCGCGATCGCCGCGACGCGCGGCAACCGCGACTGCCACGTCATCCTGCGCGGCGGCAAGACGCCGAACTACGACGCGGCGAGTGTCGATGCGGCATCTGCGGCGATCGCCAAGGCCGGCCTCAATGACCGCGTCATGATCGACGCGAGCCACGCCAATTCGTCGAAGAATCCGGAGAACCAACCGAAGGTGATCGACGACATCGCCGGCCAAGTCGAAGCCGGCGAAACGCGCATCCTCGGCGCGATGATCGAAAGCCATCTCGTCGGCGGTCGCCAGGATCTCGTCGAAGGCCAGCCGCTGAAGTACGGCCAGAGCATTACCGACGGCTGCATCGACTGGGAAACGACCGTGCGCACGCTCGATCGCCTCGCCCAGGCCGTACGCGCGCGCCGCATGCGGGCGGAGGTCAAGTCCGCGGCCTGAGGTGTAACATTGTCGACCATGTCGACGGTGTACTACGACTATCTGCAAACGCCGATCGGCCGCCTCATGCTCGCGGCCGACGGACGCGGCCTGCGCCATGTCGATTTCGAGAATGGCAAGTATCCGGCCACGATCGGCGAGGATTGGGAGCGCGGGCCCGGTGCGCTGCACGAGGCACGCACGCAGCTCAAGGCGTATTTCGCCGGCAAGCTCACCGCGTTCGATCTGCCGCTCGCGCCGCAGGGCACCGATTTCCAGCAGCAGGTCTGGCTTGCTTTGCTCGAAATTCCCTACGGCACGACGACGAGTTACGGCGAGATCGCGCGCGCGCTCGGCGATGCCAACGCCACGCGCGCGATCGGCGCGGCGAACGGGCGCAATCCGCTGCCGATCATCGTGCCCTGCCATCGCGTGATCGGCGCCAACGGCAGCCTGACCGGCTTCGGCGGCGGCCTGCCGACCAAGCGCTGGCTGCTCGACCACGAGCAGCGCCACAGCGCATTCACCCTCACGCCGTAAACGAGCTGACCGCGACGCGTGGTATTGCCCACCATGCCATCACCGACGATGCCGGCCCAAAGCGCATGAATCGCCCTCTCG
>Ga0207640_10002266_pt1 | contig 10359 bp, 10 predicted proteins | sample KBSCornC42_FD_184300 | JGI IMG/M metagenome (GOLD analysis project Ga0207640, IMG submission 184300) | Corn rhizosphere microbial communities from Kellogg Biological Station, Michigan, USA - KBS Corn C4-2 (SPAdes) (version 2) | ecosystem: Host-associated > Plants > Roots > Rhizosphere > Soil ... | reverse complement strand
GTCGGCGGCGCGCTGTGGCACGGCCTCGACGTGACCCCCGGGTGGCCGGCGGTCGGCTGGCTCGCCCTGACCGCCGTGGCCGGCCAGGTCCTCGGCTGGCTCTTCGTCGCCCGGGCCGCGCCGCGGCTCCCCAGCGACGCCGGCGCGGCGCTGCTGATGCTCACGCCGGTGGGCTCTCTGGTGCTGTCCGCGGCCGTGCTCAGTGAGCGGCCCTCGGCGCTGCAGCTCGCCGGCGCCGTGGTCATGCTGCTCAGCGCCTACTTCGCGACCACCGGGGGCGACCGGTCGGGCCCGCACCGCGGATCGACCGGGGATGAGGGCGAGACCGGGGATGGTCGTGCCGCAACTTCTTGCAGCGTCGCGGGAGCTCCTCGCCAACGCCCTGTGTGAAGGCCGTGTTGCCGCATCGTTATCCGCAAGTTGCAGAAATCTTGCTGCAAGGTCTTTCAGCAAGCGGCGCTCGTTGCTACCGTCGGGACCCACGCCGCTGGTTTCGACAGCGAAACCACAGATGGCAGCGGCTTTCCCACGTCCTTCCCCTCAAGGAGTCTTCGATGCGTCGGAAGCGCGGCGCCGCGATCGCGGCGATAGCAGTAGTGGCTCTTGCTGCAAGTGCTTGCAGCAGCAGCAAGTCGGGTGGCTCCTCGGCCGCCGCGAAGGACCCGGGCTCGGTCACGGGCACGGTCACCTGGTGGGACACCTCCGACGCCACGAACGAGGCGCCGAACTACCAGCCGATCATCAAGGCGTTCGAGGCCAAGTACCCGAACATCAAGGTGAACTACGTCAACGTCCCGTTCTCGGACGCCAAGGACAAGTTCAAGACCGCCGCCCAGTCCGGCAGCGGCGCCCCGGACGTGCTGCGCGCCGACGTCGGCTGGACGCCGGCCTTCGCACAGCTGGGCTACCTGCAGCCGCTGGACAACACCCCGGCTCTGGCCGACGCCGCGGACTACATGCCCGGTCCGTACGCCTCGGACCACTACAACGGCAAGATCTACGGCGTGCCGCAGGTCACCGACACGCTGGCGCTGCTGTACAACAAGGACCTGCTGACCAAGGCGGGGATCACCACCCCGCCGAAGACCTGGGGCGAGCTGAAGGCCGACGGCCTGCAGATCAAGGCCAAGACCGGTGCCGACGGCGTCTTCCTGAACGCCGCCTCCTACTTCCTGGAGCCGTTCATCTACGGCGAGGGCGGCGACATCATCGACGCCGGGAGCAAGAAGATCACGGTCAACGACGCGACCTCGCTCAAGGCCGTGGGCATCGCGCAGGACCTGGTCAAGTCCGGCGCCGCGGTCACCGACGTGACCAAGGACGGCTACAGCAACATGCAGACCGCCTTCAAGGACGGCAAGGTCGCCATGGTCATCAACGGCCCGTGGTCCACCGCCGACGACCTGAAGGGCTCGGCCTTCTCCAGCGCCGACAACCTCGGCGTCGCCACGGTCCCGGCCGGCTCGGTCAAGGCCGGCGCCCCGATCGGCGGCCACAACCTGGTGGTCTACGCGGGCTCCAAGAACCTGGACGCCAGCTACCTGTTCGTGGCCTTCCTGAACAGCGCGCAGAACCAGGCCACCATCGCGGCGAAGAACAACGTGCTGCCGACCCGCACCTCGGCCTACGCCGACCCGCAGGTCGCCGGCAGCAAGCTCCTGTCGGCCTTCGCCGACCCGCTGAAGGCCGGCGTCGGCCGTCCGCCGGTGCCCGGCGCCTCGGACCTGCTCACCCCGCTGGACTCGGACTACCAGGCCATCCTGGGCGGCCAGAAGTCGCCGCAGGACGCGCTGAACGACGCCGCGACGCAGTTCGCGCAGATTCTGCCGGACTTCAAGAAAAACTAATACAGCGACGCGAAGCGTCTCCATAACGGGCGGTGGTGGGAGACGGGCGGGGAAGAGCTGACGCCGGCGTGAAGCCAGCCGCGCGGGGACCCGGAAGTGAGGGTCCAGGGCCCCGCGCGGCTCACCTCCGCGACAGCACGTCGGGGTCTGGGACCGGAAATCAGGTAGGGAAATGAGAGTGCTGAGGGGCGTACGCCGCTCGTTCGACAAGTACTGGTACGGCTGGGCGATGGCCGCGCCGGTCGTCCTGGTGATGCTGGTCCTGGTCGGCTACCCGTTCGTCTGGGGCGCCTACCTGTCGACCACCAACGCCGACGAGTCCAACATCGGCCACGACATCGGCGTGAACCACATCCCGCCGAGCTACAAGTCGGTCGGCCTGCACAACTACTGGGACATCCTGTCCGGCAACGACGGGCACTTCTACAGCACCCTGACGTGGACCCTGATCTGGACCTTCGTCAACGTCTTCTTCCACATCACCATCGGCCTGGGCCTGGCGGTCCTGCTGAACCGGAAGATCCGGTTCCGCGGCGGCTACCGGCTGATGCTGATCCTGCCCTGGGCCGTCCCCGGGTTCGTGGCGGCCTTCGCGTGGCGCCTGCTCTACAACGACAACGGCGTGTTCAATTCGACGCTGAAGTTCTTCGGGATGCACGGCGTGCAGTGGCTGGCCCAGCCCACGTCGGCGAAGATCGCGGTGATCGCGGTCAACGTCTGGATGGGCGTGCCGTTCATGATGGTCTCCTTCCTCGGCGGTCTGCAGACCATCCCGAGGGAGCTCTACGAGGCGGCCGAGATGGACGGCGCGACCGCCTGGCAGCGCTTCCGCATGGTGACGCTGCCGGGGCTGCGGCCGGTGATGATGACCGTCACGCTGCTCGGCGTCATCTGGACCTTCAACAAGTTCGACGTCATCTTCCTGGTGACCGAGGGCGGGCCGGCCGGGACCACCGACATCCTGGTCACCCACGCCTACCAGATCGCGTTCGCGAACATCCGGCAGTACGCCGAGGCCGCGTCCTACGGCGTGGTGATCCTGTCGATGCTGCTCGTCTTCGCCACCGTCTACCGCCGGTCGCAGGCCAAGCTGGAGGTGCAGGCATGAGCGCCGCCACCGAATCCGTTCAGTCCGCCGAGCCGGGGCGCGCCGGGCGTGCCAATGCCGACGCCGCGTCGGGCAAGGCCAGGTATTCAAGAAGCACAGCCTCGCGCACCAAGCGTTCCCCGCTCGCCTCGATCGCGATCCACGCGACGCTGATCGCCGCGTCGTTCATCGCGGTGTTCCCGATCGCCTGGGTCGCCCTCACCTCGCTGAAGACCAAGGACGGCCAGTGGGCCCACCCCGGCGACTTCAGCCACCTGAACTTCGGCAACTACAGCAAGGTGCTCAGCGACACCGACTTCGTCACCTGGTTCCGCAACTCGCTCATCGTCTCGCTGGGCACCACCGTCCTGGCCGTCTTCATCGCGGCCACCTGCGGCTACGCCGTGTCGCGCATGCGCTTCCCGGGCTTCCGGGCCACGATGTGGCTGCTGCTGGTGGTCCAGATGTTCCCGATCGCGGTGCTGATCGTGCCGCTGTACAACATCATGTCGAAGCTGCACCTGGTGAACTCCTTCGCCGGCCTGGTCCTCGTGTACTGCACCACCGCGGTGCCGTACTGCGCGTGGATGCTCAAGGGCTACTTCGACACCATCCCGATCGACATCGACGAGGCCGGCAAGGTCGACGGGCTCTCGCCGTTCGGCACCTTCTGGCGCCTGGTGCTGCCGCTGGCCCGGCCGGGCCTGGCCGTCGTCGCCTTCTACTCCTTCCTCACCGCGTGGGCCGAGGTCGCCTTCGCCAACACCTTCATGCAGAGCACGGACAAGTACACGCTCGCCGTGGGCCTGCGCACCTTCGTCTCGCAGTTCAAGAGCGAATGGGGCCTGATGACGGCCGCGTCGGTGATGATCGCGATCCCGGCCGGCGTGATGTTCCTGCTCGTCCAGCGCAACCTGGTCGCCGGCCTGACCTCCGGCAGTGCCAAGGGCTGATGCGCGCACACCGTTCGACTATCACTGGGGCACGTGAGTACATGACAACCGAGACACTCGCCGTCGAAGCCGTCCGGCCGGGCGAATCCGCGGCCCGGCGCACCGACTGGTGGCGCGACGCGGTGATCTACCAGGTCTACATCCGCTCGTTCGCCGACTCCGACGGGGACGGGGTCGGCGATCTGCCGGGCATCCGCTCCCGGCTGCCGTACCTGGCCGATCTCGGCGTGGACGCGCTGTGGATCACGCCGTTCTTCCTCTCGCCGATGGCCGACTTCGGGTACGACGTCGCCGACTACCGGGCCGTGGACCCGGTGTTCGGCACGCTCGGGGACTTCCGGGACCTGCTGGCCGACGCCCACGCCCGGAACCTGCGCGTGATCGTCGACCTGGTGCCGAACCACACCTCGGACCGGCACGTGTGGTTCGTTGAGGCGCTCGCGGCGCCGGAGGGGGGCGCCGCGCGCGACCGCTACATCTTCCGCGACGGGCGCGGCGAGCACGGCGAACTGCCGCCGAACGACTGGGAGTCGGTGTTCGGCGGCCCGGCGTGGACGCGGACCGTGAACCCGGACGGCACGCCGGGGCAGTGGTACCTGCACCTGTTCGCGCCGGAGCAGCCGGACCTGAACTGGGACCTGGAGGAGGTGCGCTCGGAGTTCCTGGACGTGCTGCGCTTCTGGCTGGACCTCGGCGTGGACGGGTTCCGGATCGACGTCGCGCACGGCATGGTCAAGGCGCCCGGGCTGCCGGACGTCGGGCACGACAACCACGTCGAGATGATCGGCAACGCGGTCCTGCCCTTCTTCGACCAGGACGGCGTGCACGAGATCTACCGTTCCTGGCGGCTGCTGCTGGACTCCTACGACGGCGAGCGCATCGGGGTCGCCGAGGCGTGGGCGCCGACGCCGGAGCGGCTGGCGAACTACGTGCGGCCGGACGAGCTGCACCAGGCCTTCAACTTCGACTTCCTGGGCCGGCCCTTCGAGGCCGCGTCCCTGCGGACCGCCATCGACCACTCGCTGGCCACGGCCGGCTCGGTCGGGGCGCCGTCGACGTGGGTGTTGTCGAACCATGACATGAAGCGCCACGTGACGCGGTACGGCGGCGGCGCGGTCGGGCAGGCCCGGGCTCGCGCCGCGGCGCTGCTGATGCTGGCGCTGCCGGGGTCGGCGTACATGTACCAGGGCGAGGAGCTTGGGCTGCCGGAGGTGCTGGACATCCCGGTGGAGTTCCTGGTGGATCCGCAGGGCATTCAGTCCGGGGATCCGTCCAAGGGCCGCGACGGGTGCCGGGTTCCGCTGCCGTGGTCCGAGGTCTCCCCGGCCTATGGCTTCGGGCCCGAGGGCTCGACGGCTTCGTGGCTGCCGGCGCCGTCTTCGTGGGGCGGGGTGTCGGTCGCGGCCGAGACCGGCGACCCGGGGTCGATGCTGGAGCTGTACCGCTCGGCTCTGACACTGCGCCGGACCCAGCCCGAGCTCGGCGCCGAGACCGAGGACACCGCTCTGGTCTGGCTGCCCGCACCGGAGGGCGTGTTGGCGTTCCGGCGCGGGGACGGGTTCGTCTGCACCGTGAACACCGGATCGTCGCCGGTGCCGCTGCCCGTTCCGGGTGCATTGCTGCTGGCTTCGACGGATGTGTCGGTCGCGGCCGATCGTGTCGTTCTGCCCGCTGACTCGGCCGCCTGGTGGCGGATCTAGCATTTTCGAGGATCGGGAGCGAAAGAATGGGCGCCATGACGGACAACGCCTCATTGCCCTCCACCGCGCGACTCGCGGACATCGCCGCGCAGGCCAAGGTGAGCGAGGCGACGGTGAGCCGAGTGCTGAACGGCAAGCCGGGGGTGGCCGCCGCCACCCGGCAGGCGGTGCTGGCGGCGCTGGACGTCATGGGCTACGAGCGGCCCACGCGGCTGCGGCAGCGGACGGCGGCGCTCATCGGGCTGATCATCCCGGAGCTGGACAACCCCATCTTCCCGGCGATGGCGCAGGCCGTGGAGCGCGCGCTGACGCACCACGGGTACACGCCGGTGCTGGCGACGGTGTCGCCCGGCGGCGCGACCGAGGACGACCTGGTCGAGCTGCTGATCGAGCACGGGGTCGCGGGGATCGTGTTCGCCTCCGGGCTGCACGCCGACACGACGGCCTCGCGCGACCGGTACCACCGGCTGTCGGACCGCGGCGTGCCCTTCGTCCTCATCAACGGCTTCGCCGAGGGGATCGCCGCACCGTTCATCTCCCCGGACGACGCCATGGCGGCACGGCTGTCGGTGAACCACCTCGCGGACCTCGGGCACGAGCGCATCGGCCTGGCGGTCGGGCCGAAGCGGTACGTGCCGGTGATCCGCAAGATAGAGGGCTTCACAGCCGCGCTGCGCGACACCCTCGGGGTGACGAATCCCGAGGAGTTCGTCGAGTACTCGCTGTACGGGTTCGAAGGCGGCCGCGCGGCGGCGGCGAAGCTGCTGGACAAGGGCTGCACCGGGATCGTGTGCGCCTCGGACATGATGGCGCTCGGCGCCATCGCCGAGGTGCGGGCGCGCGGGATGGCGGTCCCGGGCGACATCTCGGTGGTGGGGTACGACGACTCGCCGCTGATCGCGTACACCGACCCGCCGCTGACCACGGTGCGCCAGCCGGTCGCCGCCATGGGCGCGGCCGCGGTGCGCGCGCTGCTGGAGGAGGTCGGCGGCGGGCACGCGCCGCACACGGAGTTCGTGTTCGCGCCGGAGCTGGTGGTGCGGGGGTCTACGGGGTCGGGGCCGCGGGTGCGGCGGTAGGCGGGTTTCTCAATCAGGGTGGGGCGGTGTCATGACGCAGGATGCTGAATTCGACGTGCTGGTGGTCGGCGGCGCGGGGATCGACACGATCGTCCGCGTACCGGAGCTGCCGGTGCCGTACGCGGATTCGGTGATGGTGGAGCCGATCGAGTCCTACGTCGCCCACACCGGGACGGCCGTGGCCCTCGGCGCGCGGTCGCTCGGGCTGCGCGTGAAGTTCGTCGACTTCCTCGGCGAGGACACGTTCGGCGAGCTGGTCCTGCGCCGCCTCGCGGAGGAGAAGCTGGACTTCGCATGGCTGCCGTCGGCGGCGGGGACCGTCCGAGCGGTGAACCTGGTCTCGGCCGACGGGCGCCGCATGTCGTTCTACGACCCGCGCGGCGTCCCGGGACAGCGGTTGCCGGAGGCGTTCTACGAGGACTGGCTCGCGCGGTCGCGGCATGTCCACGTCTGCATCGTGGATCACGCACGCCACGTCCTGCCGGCGGCGTTGCGGAGCGGAGCGACGATCTCGACCGACCTGCACGACTGGGACGGGGTCGGGGAGCACCAGAAGGACTTCGCCCACGCCGCCGACCACGTGTTCATGAGCGCCGCGAACCTGGGCGAGCGCCGGGACGCGGTGCTCGCCGAGGTACTGGCCCGAGGCCGGGCCAGGACCGTTGTGGCGACCGACGGGGCGCGCGGAGCGTACCTGGCGGTGCGCGACGTACGGGGCGTCCGCCACTTCCCGGCCGTCACACCGCCGGCACCGGTCGTGGACAGCAACGGAGCCGGGGACGCGTTCGTGAGCGGCTTCATGTCGGGCGTGCTGCGCGGCGCGGACCCGCAGGAGTGTATGCGGCGCGGCCTGCTGTCCGGTGCCTTCGCCTGCACGGTGCACGGGACGGCGGAGCGGTTCGCGACTGAGGCGGATCTGGGCTGAGGCAGAATCCTGCTTAAGACGCCGTTGCCCGCCCGAGGTGCTCGGTGGCATCGATATCGGCCCCGACAGCCGCCAGCTTCTTCCGAATCTCGTCCACCGCATCGTTCCCCAGCGCGAGCCGTAGCGGCGGCTCCTTCCATCCCAGCACCTCCAGCACCGCCGCCGCGGCCTTGGCCGGGTCGCCTTCCTGCGCGCCGTGCGACGTCGGCAGGCCGTCGCGGGTGGCGCCCGAAGTGGCGTCGTAGTCCGCGATGCGTGCGTCCACCGCGCGTAGTGCGGCCGGGGCGGCGAAGCCGGTGCGGAAGGCGCCCGGCTCGACGATCAGTACCTTGATCCCCAGCGGCGCCACCTCGCCGGCCAGCGCCTCGCTCGCCAGCTCCAGCGCGCCCTTCGCCGCGCAGTATGCGCCGACGCCCGGGAACGCCAGCATGCCGCCCATGCTCGTCAGCTGGATGACCGTGCCCGCGCGGCGCTCGCGCATCTGTGGCAGGACCAGGCGCGTGAGTTCCAGGGGGCCGAAGAACATCACTTCCATCGTGGTGCGGAGTTCGGCGTCGCTCGTCTCCTCGATGGCGCCGACGATGCCGAAGCCGGCGTTGTTCACCAGGATGTCGATGCGTCCTGCGGCCTCGACTGCCGCGGGGAGCTGTTCGCGGCGGCTCACGTCGAGTTCGACGACGGATACGCGTCCGCCGGACTCCGCTGCCAGGGCGGCCATGGTCTCCGGGCGGCGCACGGCGGCGACCACCTCGTCGCCGGCGGCCAGGGCGGCGTGGGTCAGGGCCAGGCCGAAGCCGCTGTTCGCTCCGGTGATGAACCAGCGGCGGGGGGTGTTGCTCGCGTCTGTCATATCTCTATCCTCGGCCGGTCCGGGTGGCCCCGGTATGGCCCGAAGGTGGAACATCGGAGGCGTGACCATCGCGCTGCCCGGCCCCGCCCCGCGTCCCCGGCCCCTGCCCGCCGACGAGCCGCTCAGCCCGGAGGACTACCGGCGCGTGGTCGGGGTGGTGGAGGCGGTGGACCAGGCCGGAGACCTCGCCGAGTTTCGGGAGCGCCTGGTCACTGCCTTGCGGAGCTGGTTCGGCTACAACGGAGTCACCGTGCTGCACGGCGACACGCCCGCCGGCGCGGTCGAGAACGGCTGCGGGGTCCTGGCCGGCTACTCGGCCGAGTTCCTGCAGACCTACGACGCCGGCGGCTGGGCGGCCCGGGATCCGTTCCGCGACCACGGCTTCCTCCAGCGCCTGGCCGAGGTCGGCGTGGTCCGGCTGAGCGACTCCGACGCCGAGGACGCCGCGCACTTCCGCGACCGCTTCCTGCGCCCGCGCGGGATCGCCGACAAGGCCGCGATGCTCATTGACGCCGCGCCGGCGGGCGTGCTCTGGGTCGGCCTGGCTGTGCCGGAGGGGGCGGGACGGGTCCCCGACCGCGACCTCGCCGTGCTGCGCGTCCTGCGCCGCCACCTGACGCCGCTGGCCGTCGAGCAGCTGGCGCGCGACAAGGCGCGCCAGGCGTCCCGGGGCGACTGGGACCTGACGCCGCGCGAGTGGGACGTCGCCGACCTCGCCGCGCAGGGCCTCACCAACCGGCAGATCGCGGCGCGGCTGTTCATCGGCGTGGACACGGTGAAGAAGCACCTGACGCGTGTCCTGGCCGCGACCTCCTGCGGCAGCCGCACGCAGCTCGCGGTGCTGTTCACTTCCCGCGACACGCCGGTCTGACCGCATCGCCGCCGTCCGGGTGCGGAGCGGTCTACCCTCTTAATGAAAACGACATTCATTTCAGAGAGGACCGCCGCATGTCCCTGGACGTCGCACCCCACCTGCTCCAGCAGGCCGAAGCCGGCGAGGTGGACGAGGCCGAGTTCGCCGCCACCGTCGCGGCCTCGCTCCCGTACGCCCACAGCCTCGTCGAGAAGCTGGCCGCCGAACTGCACGCCGACCCCGCCCGGCAGTTCGCCGACAACCAGATCGCCCCGACCGAGGCCGAGCGCGGCCAGCTTCTGCGTGCCCTGGCCTCCGACGCCATCCGCGGCAGCTTGGAGCGGCGGTTCGCGGTGAAGCTCGCCTTCCAGAACTGCCACCGCGTCGCGGTCTTCCGGACAGAAACCGCCGGCTCGGAGGAGTACCGGCGCTTCACCTCCGAACGCGCGCAGATCCTGAACCAGTCGCCCGAATTCCGGGACTGCTGAGGGGTGTGACGCCCCGGGAGCGACGGCGCTTCCGGGGTGGCTCAGCTGGACAGAAGCGACGCCACGACGATCACCAGGAACACCCAGACCGCCGCGGAGATCAGCGAGCACACGAGCCCGGCGATCGCCATCCCCTTGCCGGTCCAGCCCGGCCTCGAGCCCTGCGATATCCCGACGGCGCTGAAGACGACCCCCGTGACCGACAGCGCCGGCCCCAGCAGCCAGGCCCAGAAAAGCAGCAGGCTGAGAATCCCGAGCACCATGCCGGCGACCGCCATACCGCTGGTCTGCTGCCGCAGCATCGGCGGGCCGTAGTAGCCGCCGGGGTACAGCTGAGGTGGGTACTGGGCGTTAGGCGGGTATGGCGCGTTCGGTGGGTACGGTGCCTGTGGTGGGTACGGTGCCTGAGCTGCCTGCGGCGCATAGGCCGGAGGGGAAAAATACTGCGGCGCGCTGCCGATCGGAGGGCCGTAGTCATCAGGCGGGGCGAACCCCTCGGTGCCGGATCCCTGTCCGCCGTGCGGGGTCTCGCTCATCGGTGGCACGCCCTCCCCTAGTCTGTGGTCCCCTCGCCGAC
>Ga0207640_10002264_pt1 | contig 10363 bp, 9 predicted proteins | sample KBSCornC42_FD_184300 | JGI IMG/M metagenome (GOLD analysis project Ga0207640, IMG submission 184300) | Corn rhizosphere microbial communities from Kellogg Biological Station, Michigan, USA - KBS Corn C4-2 (SPAdes) (version 2) | ecosystem: Host-associated > Plants > Roots > Rhizosphere > Soil ... | reverse complement strand
CCCGATCGGCGGCGCGGATATGCCGGTCGTGGTCTCGATGCTCAACTCGTACTCGGGCTGGGCCGCCGCGGCGATGGGCTTCACGCTGCACAACACCGCGATGATCATCACCGGCGCGCTGGTCGGCTCGTCCGGGGCGATCCTCAGCTACATCATGTGCCGGGCGATGAACCGCAGCTTCATCTCGGTCATCGCCGGCGGCTTCGGCGCGGAAGCCGGGGCGATCGCCGATGGGACCAAGAGCGACCGCCCGTGGAAGCGCGGCTCGGCCGAGGACGCCGCGTTCATGCTCGAGCAGGCGGAGAACGTGATCATCGTGCCGGGCTACGGAATGGCGGTTGCCCAGGCGCAGCACGCGCTGCGCGAGATGGCCGACCAGCTCAAGGCCGAGGGCGTCAACGTCAAGTATGCGATCCACCCGGTCGCGGGCCGCATGCCCGGCCACATGAACGTGCTGTTGGCCGAAGCCAACGTGCCTTACGACGAGGTCTTCGAGCTCGAGGATATCAACTCGGAGTTCGCCCAGGCCGATGTCGCGTTCATCATCGGCGCCAACGACGTGGTCAATCCCGCGGCCAAGACCGACAAGTCTTCTCCGATCTACGGCATGCCGGTGTTCGACGTCGACAAGGCCAAGCAGGTATTCTTCATCAAGCGCAGCATGGGCGGCGTCGGCTACGCCGGGGTCGACAACGACGTGTTCTACATGGACCAGACGATGATGCTGCTCGGCGACGCCAAGAAGGTCGTCGAAGAGATCGTCAAGGCGCTCGGCCACTAAGCCTCAGGCGCGCGTCCACTCCACGGTCTTGCAGAACATCAGCACGCAGCCCTTGAGCTTGAGCGTGCCGCCCTGGCCGGTGACCGTCGCGTTGAAGGTCCGCCCGTCGCGCGCGCTGTAGCCGGCGCCGGTCCAGGCGTTCCCGGCCGGCTTGAGGCCCCACAACACCGCGCTGCCGAGCACGCGACGGTTGCGCAACTTGGGATCGGGGTTCTTCGCGTCGCGGATGCCGCCTTGCGGTTCGGCGACGAGAAAGCGGGCGATCGTCGCGCACAGGCCGCTCTTGCACGGCGCGACGGTGACGATCGCCCGGCCGTCGTCGGTTTTCCAGTTGCCGGCGATGGACGCAGGCGCCGCGAGCGTCGGGCACGGCGCTGCAGCGACCAGCATTGCGGCAAGAACCTGAAGCGCGCGGGTCTCTCGGCTCATCTTGAATTTCCTTTCGCGCGCGTTCCTAATGCGGCGAGGGAGAGCAGCCTATGAGAATCGTGCCGTTGACCGCGCTGGCCGTGCTGGCCGCGACGACCGCCCACGCCAAGACGATCGAGGTCACCGCCGGCGATGGCGCGCAGCAGCGTCTGCAGGAAGCGCTGATCCTCGCCCAGCCCGGCGACGTCGTGCAGATCGGCGAGGGCCGCTTCGCGCTGACCGACGGGCTCTCGCTCGACGCCAGCGGGGTGACGGTGCGCGGCGCCGGGATGGCCGCGACCGTGCTCGACTTCTCCGGTCAGCAAGGCGCAGGCGAGGGTCTGCTGGTCACCGGCGACGACGTCACACTGCGCGATTTCGCGGTCGAGAACCCCAAGGGCGATGCGATCAAGTCGAAGGGTGCCGACCGTATCGTCTATCACCGTGTCCGCACCACCTGGACCGGCGGGCCGAAGGAAACCAACGGCGCTTACGGCATCTACCCGGTGGAAAGCACCGGCGTGCTGATCGACGGGGTCCAGGTTGAAGGCGCGTCCGATGCCGGAATCTACGTCGGCCAGTCGAAGGACATCACCATCCGCAACTCGGTCGCGCAGGGCAATGTCGCGGGGATCGAGATCGAGAACAGCCGCAACGCCATCGTTCGCGGCAACCTCGCCACGCGCAACACCGGAGGCATCCTGGTGTTCGACTTGCCCAACCTGCCGGTGATGGGCGGCGGCAACGTGCTGGTCGAGGACAACCTGGTGGTCGCCAACGACACCCCCAACTTCGCGCCCAAGGGCAACATCGTCGCCGCGGTGCGCCGCGGCACCGGGGTGATGGTCATGGCCAACGACGGGGTCACGGTGCGAGGAAACCGCATCGACGGCAACCCGACCAGCGGCGTGATGGTCATCAACTATCCGCGCAGCTTTACCGACAAAACCTATAACCCCAGCCCGCGGCGGGTGACGATCGGCGACAATGGCTTCGGCCGTAACGGTTACGCTCCGCAGATCGACGGCGCGCCGATGCTGCTCCAGGCATTCGGGGGCGAGCTGCCGCCGGTGCTATGGGACGGATTGGGTGCGCCCGCGGCGACGATCGCAGCGGCGCAAGGCGTCCGCGCCTGGTCGCTCAATCTGCCCGCGCAAGGAGCCGATCCGGCGAGCGCCAAGCCCGCGCCGGTAACGCTGCCGTTGATCGCGAAGCAGGCGAGGGCTGTAATGCCGACCGGCGCGCCTAGCGATCTCGACAAACGCCTGATGCAATGACCGGCCCAGTCCTCTGCCAAACCCCGTTTGTGCTGAGCCTGTCGAAGCGCCGCTCTTTTCTGCGCCGCAACCACCTCGGCCTGACTGTCGGGGTGTCCTTCGCCAAGCTCGGGACATGCGGGGTCAGGTGGTTGGTTGGGTGCCTGACGTTGGCCTTGGAGCTCGGTGCCGCGCCCGTTGCAACAGTGAATGACCAAGCGGTCACCGCGTCAGGATTTCCTCAAACCCTCGCCGAGTACGGCTTCTTTGCCGACGCGGGGGCGCAGAAACCCGCCGCGGGGGTCACACCGTACCGGCTCAACACGCCGCTATGGTCCGACGGGGCGGAGAAGCTGCGGTTCGTCTATCTGCCCCCGGGCTCCCGGGCCAAGGCGCAAGGCGAAGGGCTGCTCGATCTCCCGGTCGGCGCGGCGCTGATCAAGACCTTCAAGTTCGGCGACCGCCTGATCGAGACCCGCGTCCTGCTTCACCGCGCCGATGGCTGGCTCGCGCTGCCCTACCAGTGGGACGCCGCGCAGACCGAGGCGCGGCTTGTCCTGGGCGGCGCGCGGGTGCCGGTGACGACCCCGGCGGGCGAGGCGATCAGCTATCCCATCCCCAACAAGAACCAGTGCAAGGAGTGCCATGGCCTTGCCGGGGTAGTGACGCCGATCGGCCCCAAGGCGCGCAATCTGGCGCCCGAGTGGCTGACCGCGCAGGTCAAGTCAGGTCGCCTGGACGCTTCCCCGAATGTCGCATTGCGGCTGCCGGTGTGGGAGCAGCGCGCCAGTTCGCCGCCAGCGCCGGTTGCGCGCGCCTACCTCGACGCCAATTGCGGGCATTGCCACAACCCGCAGGGCTCGGCGTCCAACAGCGGGCTCGACTTGCGCTGGGAACAGGCCGACGCGATGAAGCTCGGCATTCTCAAACGCCCGGTCGCGGCCGGGCGCGGCGCGGGCGACAACGAGTTCGACGTGGTTCCTGGCGATCCCGACCACTCGATCCTTGCCTTCCGCATGGCCTCGACCGAAGGCGGCGTGGCGATGCCCGAACTCGGCAAGGCGACGGTCGACAAGGACGGCGTCGCCGCGGTGCGGCGCTGGATCGCCGAGATGAAACGCTGATTGTCGCGCCCGGCGAAGGTGGACGCCCGCGCATCGCTCGCCTAAGCGCAGCGCGCGGCGAAGGAGCGGAAACTTGCGCAAACTCGGGCTGATCGGGGGGATGAGCTGGGTCTCGACCCGCACTTACTACGAGCATCTCAACCGCATCGTGCAGAAGCGCCGCGGCGGCACCGCCAGCGCGCCACTGCTGATCGAAAGCCTCGATTTCGCCGACCTCGCCCAGCTTTCCAGCGAGCTGGGCTGGGATCAGGCGGCCAACGTGCTCTCGGACTCGGCAAAGCGGCTCGAAGCCGCCGGGGCGGGCGCGCTGATCATCGCCGCAAATTCGATGCACCGCGTCTATGACCAGGTCGCCGCCGCCGTCTCGATCCCGATCATCCACATCGCCGACAGCGTCGGCCGGCGCATGGCCGAAAAGAAGGTCAAGACCGCGGCTTTGCTTGGGACCAGCGCGGTGATGACCGAGACGTTCTATCGCCAGCGCCTGATCGCGCACGGGGTGACACTGCTCCCGCCCGACATGACCGGCATCCCGCAGATCGAGAAGCTGATCTACGACGACCTGATGCGCGACAAGCCGTCGCGCGCGGCCGAACGCGCCTGCAAGACCTGGATCACCCAGCAGGCCCAGCGCGGCGCGCAGGCGATCGTGCTCGCTTGCACCGAACTCGAGATGGCGGTCGACGTCGACGCCAACGTCCTGCCGATCTACGACGGCACGCAGATTCATGCCGAGGCGGCGGCCGACTGGCTTCTCGCCCGCGAATGAGCCCTGCGCCCTACGCGGCCGATCCCGAGCGGAGCCGCGGTCGGGAATTCCCGCTCGACGACCGCGCGATGCGCGGGCCGCGCAGCGCCTTCCAGCGCGATCGCGACCGCATCGTCCATTCCATCGCGTTCCGCCGCCTGCGCCACAAGACCCAGGTCTTCGTCGCGCCCGACGGAGACCACTACCGGGTTCGCCTGACGCATAGCCTGGAGGTCGCGCAGATCGGCCGGGTGATCGCCCGCGCGCTGGGGCTCGACGAGGACCTGACCGAGGCGCTGTGCCTCGCCCACGACATCGGCCATCCGCCGTTCGGCCACGCCGGCGAAGAGGCGCTCGACGCGGCGCTGGCCGACCACGGCGGGTTCGACCACAACGCCCACACGCTGCGCACACTGATGCGGCTGGAGAGCCCGTATTGCGACCACGACGGGCTCAACCTCAGCTGGGAGCTGCTCGAAGGTCTGGCCAAGCACAATGGACCCGTTACCGCCGCGCCGTGGGCGCTGGCCCAGCTCGACCGTTCGTTCCCGCTCGCGCTGGGCGACTGGCCCAGCCTCGAGGCGCAAGTCGCGGCGCTGGCCGACGACATCGCCTACGACAACCATGACATCGACGACGGCCTGCGCGCGGGCTTCCTCGCGCTCGACGACCTGCTCGCGCTCGATTTCGTCCGCGACCAGTTCCGCAGCGTCGCGCAGCGCTTTCCGGACGCGCCGCGCGAACGCCAGCTGCGCGAGCTGATTCGCGGGCAGATCGGGCTGTTGGTCAACGACCTGATCGCCGAGACGCGCCGGCGGCTTGCCCATGAAGGGATCGACGACATCGCCGAAGTGCGCGGCGCCGGGCACGCGCTGGCGGCGTTCTCGCCCACACTTGCGGTCGAGGAGCGCAAGCTCAAGGCGTTCATGTACGAGCGGCTCTATTACCACCCTGACCAGCTCGCCACCGCCGAACGCGCCCGCGAGGTCGTCGCGGCGCTGTTCGCCGCGCTCGCCGCCAATCCGACCGGGTTGCCGCCGAGTTGGCGCGAGGCGCTGCCCGAGGCCGAGCCGCAGCGCAGCCGCCACATCGCCGACTTCATCGCCGGGATGACCGACCGCTATGCGATCGACACGCACGAACGGCTGGTCGGCCCGGTGCCGGAGGGATTGCGCAATGTCTGAAGCGCGTCGCGTCGTGCTGGTTGGGGCCACCGGGCTGGTCGGGCGCACAGTGATCGCTCAGGCGACGCCTCGCCGCGACATCCACCTCGTCGCGATCGCGCGGCGGCCGATGCCGCTGCCGCTCGGCGGCAAGATGACGCTGCTCGTCGAACAGCCCTCCGCCTGGCCCGAGGCGATCGTCGCCGAGAAACCCGACGCGATCGTCATCGCGCTCGGCACCACCCGGCGCGCGGCGGGCAGCGAGGAGGCGTTCCGGGCGGTAGACCAGCATCTCGTGCTGGCCTGCGCCAATGCGGCTGCGGCTGCTGGCGCGCGCCAGTGCGTTGCAGTGTCTTCGGTCGGCGCGAATTCCCGTGCCGGCAATTTCTACCTGCGGGTCAAGGGCGAGGTCGAGGAGGCGCTGGCGGAGCTGGAATTCGGGCGCCTGGACATCCTCCGCCCGGGCCTGCTCCGCGGCGAGCGCGCCGAGCGCCGCCCCGCGGAGAGGCTGGCGATGGCGGCGAGCCCGCTGCTCGACCGCTTCCTCCACGGCCCAGCACGGCGCTACCGCTCGATCCCGATCGAGACTGTCGCCGCCGCCATTCTGAGCCTGCTCGGCGAAATTGCGCCGGGTCGCTTCGTCCACGAACACGACGCAATCCGCCGCGCCGCGCGTTGACAGCGTCGGCCCGCCCGTCCATCGCCGGGTCGTCGCTGATCGCGCGGGAGAGTTCGGGTGATTCGCTGTAATAGGCGGATTGGCCGGCGCCGAAGGAGCAACCGCCCCGGAATCTCTCAGGCATCCGGACCGCGTGGGTCGATAGCGACGCTCTGGAAAGTGTCTCCGCTCTCGGGCGGTGGCCGCCGAAGGGGTAAGTCGCGGAGTTTGCCTGCCCTTCCGGGTGGGGGTCCCGCGATCAAAGCTCTCAGGCATCCGTGACAGAGGGGGCGCCCGACACCCTTGCCGGAGCGCGCCTGCTTGTGACCGATTCCGAAGCCCCCGAAGCCCTCTCGAACTTGCCGCTCGACGCCTGGCACCGCCAGCGCGGGGCGCGGATGGTGCCGTTCGCCGGCTATGCGATGCCCGTCCAGTACGAGGGCATCATCGCCGAGCATTTGTGGACGCGCCAGCACGCCGGGCTGTTCGACGTCAGCCACATGGGCCAGCTCGAGATTTCGGGCGAGGGCGCGGTGGCGGCGCTCGAAGCACTGCTGCCGATCGATTTGTCCACGCTCAAGCCCGGCCGCCAGCGCTATTCGCTGCTCCTCGACGAGGACGGCGGAATTCTCGACGACCTGATGCTCGCCGACCGCGACGGGACCTACTACGTCGTGGTCAACGGCGCGACCAAATGGGATGATATCGCCCATTTGCGCGAGCATCTGCCCGACGAGGTCACGCTCAACCACCTCGACGAGCATGCGCTGTTGGCCCTGCAGGGGCCGGAAGCCGCGCGAGCGTTGGGCGCGCTCGGACTTGCTCCGGCGTTCCCCCGCTTCCCGCAGTTGGCCGAGCTCAAGTTCATGCAGGCTGCGCCGTTCACGTGGCAGGGCCGCCCGATTGGGGTGAGCCGCTCGGGCTACACTGGCGAGGATGGTTTCGAGATCTCGGTGCGCGGCGAGGATGTGGTGGCGCTGGCCGATGCGTTGTGCGCGCGGCCTGAAGTAAAGCCCATCGGCCTCGGCGCGCGCGACAGCTTGCGGCTCGAGGCCGGACTGCCGCTCTACGGCCACGACCTCTCGCCCGAGACCGATCCGGCCGAAGCCGACCTGACGTTTGCTATCAACAAGCGTCGGCGCGCAGAGGGCGGGTTCCTCGGAGCGGACACGGTGCTCCGCGCGCTGGCCGAAGGCGTGAAGCGCAAGCGCGTAGGGCTGTCTGTCGACGGCCGCATGGCCGCCCGCGAAGGCGCCAAAGTTTTCGCCGGCGAGCAGGAAGTCGGGACCGTCACCTCGGGCGGGTTCTCGCCGAGCCTCGAGCGCCCGATCGCCATGGCCTATGTCGCGGCCGGGCACGCGGCCGCCGGCACCCGCCTGGAGATCGACGTGCGCGGCCGGCGGATCGCCGCCGAAGTCGTGCCCATGCCTTTCGTCCCCCACCGCTACCACCGCTGAGGAGCGCCGCGATGACCCGCTATTTCTCCAAGGATCACGAATGGATCGCCATCGACGGCGACACCGCGACCGTCGGCATCACCGATTACGCCCAAGGCCAGCTCGGCGACATCACCTTCGTCGAGCTGCCGGGCGAGGGCAGCAGCGTCGGCAAGGGGGACAGCGTTTCGGTGGTCGACTCGGTGAAGGCGGCGTCAGACGTCTATTCGCCGGTCAGCGGCACCGTCAGTGCGGTCAATCAAGCGCTCGCCGACACGCCCGAGCTGGTCAACACAGCGGCCGAGGGCGACGGCTGGCTGTGGAAGATGACGCTGTCCGAGGCGACCGAGCTCGACGCGCTGATGGATGAGGCGGCGTATCGGGAGTATGTCGATGGGCTGTAAGCTCCTCCCCGGAACGGCAAGGGGGACCATGCCAAGCACGGTTGCGGATGCCCGCGAGCCGGCGCCGCGTTTATGGAGGGCCTCCTCCGTCACGCGCGTCGCGCGCGGCACCTCCCCGTGGCGGGGAGAAGCTTGCTGATGCGCTACCTGCCACTGTCGAAGACTGATCGTTCGGCCATGCTCGCCATGATCGGCGCAACGGACATCGACGCGCTGTTCCGCGACGTGCCCGGCGAAGCCCTGCTCGACGGACCGATCCCCGGTTTGCCGAGCCATGCCAGCGAAATGGCCGTCGAGCGCCACATGACGGCGCTCGCGAGCAAAAACCTCAGCGCCGGGCAAGCGCCGTTCTTCCTCGGCGCGGGCGCGTATCGCCACCACATCCCGGCGAGCGTCGACCACCTGATCCAGCGCGGGGAGTTCCTCACCTCGTACACGCCGTACCAGCCGGAAATCGCGCAGGGCACACTGCAAGTGCTGTTCGAGTTCCAGACCCAGGTCGCGCGGCTCTACGGCACCGACGTCGCCAACGCTTCGCTCTACGACGGCTCGACCGCGTGCTGGGAGGCGATCGCCATGGCCGGGCGGATCACCCGCAGGAAGCGTGCGGTGCTCTCCTCGGGCCTGCATCCGCACTACGTCGAGACCGCGCGGACGATGGCGCGCTTCACCGGCGACGATCTGGCGATCCGGGCCCCCGATTTGCTCGCCGAGCCCGACGATAAAAGTGTTATCGATCAGATCGATGCGGGGACGAGCTGCGTCGTCGTCCAGTATCCCGACGTCATGGGGCGGATTCCCGACCTCGCCGCCATCGCCGCGGCCGCTCAGGCTGAGGGCGCGCTACTGATTGCGGTGGTCACCGAGCCGGTCGCGCTCGGCCTGATCGAGAGCCCCGGGGCTCTCGGCGCCGACATCGTCGTCGGCGAAGGCCAGGCGATCGGGGTCGGACTGCAGTTCGGCGGGCCCTACCTCGGGCTGTTCGGCTGCCGCGAGAAGTTCGTCCGGCAGATGCCGGGACGACTCTGTGGAGAAACTGTGGATGCCGAAGGCAAACGCGGCTTCGTGCTCACCCTCTCGACCCGCGAGCAGCACATCCGCCGCGAGAAGGCGACCAGCAACATCTGCACGAACTCGGGTCTTTGCGCGCTCGCCTTCAGTATTCACATGAGCTTGCTCGGGGGAGCCGGGCTGGCCAAGATGGCGCGCGCTTCGCACGCCCGGACGCGCCAGACCGCGACAGCGCTGGCGGAAATCCCGGGCGTCGAAGTTGTCACCCACGCTTACGTCAATGAGTTTGCGGTGCGCTTGGCGAGTGACGCGCGCGAGGCGGTGCGCGCTCTGGCGGATCGCGGGGTCCTCGGCGGGGTCTCGCTGGGGCGGCTCTATCCGGGGCATCCGGAGCTCTCGAACGGACTGCTCGTCGCCACCAGCGAGCTGACCACCGACGAGGACATCGCCGCCCTGGCCTCAGCGCTGCGGGAGGTGCTGGCATGACCGCGCTCAATCCGACCGGCTGGCGGCCCGAGATGGGCCCCGCGCAGCACCCCGCGCACGAGGTGCCGCAGCACCCGACCAGCACCGGCAACCGCGCGCTTCAGCTCGAAGAGCCGCTGCTGTTCGAGAGCGGCGCGCTCGACCGCACCGGGGTCGACTTCGACGATGTCGCAGCCGAGCCGGACCCGGCGCTCGCGCCGTTCCTGCGCACTGCCCCCGTGGCGCTGCCGGGCCTGTCCGAACCCGAGGCGGTCCGCCACTACACCCGGCTCAGCCGACAGAACTACGCGATTGATCTCGGGCTGTTCCCGCTCGGCAGCTGCACGATGAAGCACAACCCGCGGCTCGACGAGAAGCTCGCCCGGCTGCCCGGGTTTGCCGACGTCCATCCGTTGCAGCCGGTGCAGACGGTCCAAGGCGCGCTGAAGGTCATCAACGAGCTTGCCCGCTGGCTGATCCAGCTGACCGGAATGCAGGGCGTCGCGATGGCGCCCAAGGCCGGCGCCCACGGCGAGCTCTGCGGGCTGCTCTGCATCCGCGCCGCGCACGAAGCCAGAGGCGATCCGCGCGAGGTCATCCTCGTGCCCGAGAGCGCGCACGGCACCAATCCCGCGACCGCCGCGTTCGCCGGCTATCGCGTCGAGAACATTCCGGCGACCGCCGAGGGCCGGGTCGATCTCGCCGCGCTGACCGCCCGCCTCGGCCCCGACGTTGCCGGGGTGATGATCACCAACCCCAACACTTGCGGTCTGTTCGAGCCCGAGATGAAGGCGATCTCCGAAGCGGTCCACGCGGCAGGCGGCTATGTCTATTGCGACGGGGCCAACTTCAACGCGATCGTCGGCAAGGTCCGCCCGGGCGACCTCGGCATCGACGCGATGCACATCA
>Ga0207640_10002263_pt1 | contig 10365 bp, 7 predicted proteins | sample KBSCornC42_FD_184300 | JGI IMG/M metagenome (GOLD analysis project Ga0207640, IMG submission 184300) | Corn rhizosphere microbial communities from Kellogg Biological Station, Michigan, USA - KBS Corn C4-2 (SPAdes) (version 2) | ecosystem: Host-associated > Plants > Roots > Rhizosphere > Soil ... | reverse complement strand
AGCATCGCGCTCAACATCCCGACCTGGAAGCTGGCCAGCTGCTTACTGCGGCGCTCGAGCTCGTCGGCGCGCTGCTGGGAGAGCAGCAGCTGGCCGAGCAGGTACTGGAAGGTGATCAGGACGACGCCGAAGAGCGCGATCGCGGCGATGCCGATCACGTGGTAGATGAAGGCGACGGCGACGGCGAGCATCGCGCTGGCGAACTCGGAGGGCAGGACCGGCGGCAGCACCTTGAGCTTGCTCGAGAAAGGAACCCGCTCGACGTAGCAACCGTAGCCGGCGATCATCACGAAATTGACCAGCAGGGCGAACTGGAAGAGGGCGAAGATGAGCAGGTAAAAGGAGGGTTCTGAGGCGGTCAGCCCAAGCGCCGGCACGCCCTCGTGGAAGGCAATGCCGCCGAGCAGCGGGAAGACCGCGTAGGTGAGTAGGTTGTTGAGCAGGTAGTGGCCTTCGTCGTGCCAGCGGGCCACCCAGCCGACGAGCATCGCGGTGACGCCGATCAGGGCTGCCGGGGTGCCGCCAAGGAAGACCATCGCCAGGACGAGGGCGAGGAAGGTGCCCGAGACCTTGACCTTCGATTCGGTCGAGACCGCGGTCAGGTAGCTGAAGACCGAGAAGGCGAGCAGGACGAAGAAGAGGGGCAGGTCCCAGTTGGACTCGGAGACATCCCAAACGGCTACTGCGGCAGTAGCGAGGAGCGCGGCGAACATGACGCCGATTGCGAAACGAGTGGGGCGAGTGTCAGCCATTGAGCTCGATTGGGGTAGGTCCTACGGAGGGAGGCCCGTGGCCTACAAGATTCATGGACAGATGCCCATTCCCTGCGTCGCGCGCGACAGGCTTGCGCCTTACGCAACTTGGGCCGTCCAAAGTAGCCGCCCCAGGCAGGAGCCGCAAGGCGCGTGGCCGCATTGCCAGAGCTCGCCCAAACGGGAAATTCGCCCTTACGGGGGGCAGGTGCCGGTCACCCCGGCCCCGAAAAAGCGAAAGGCGCCCCTAAGGACGCCCTTCACAAATCAAACGACTGGTGCGAGCGGTGCATGATGATCCGCTCGTCTTTAGAAGATCTAGTGATGAAAGCCCATGAGCCTTGTCCCTTCGATCGTTGAAACCCTCAGATTGCGCAGGCGCGATCCGAAACTCGTCAATTGCCTGGCAAGTTTGTAGCACAACTCGGCGGAAACTTGTGCATCTGCAGCAAAACTTGTGCATAAATGCAGTAGATCGTGCGTCGATCCATGCCTAGGGTGGGGCTAACTGACCCCCTGAGAAAGCCGCAATTTCGGCGCTTGGCCGCCAGCTACGCGGTCAATGAGCTGGGCGACTGGATGGGGATCGTCGCCCTCTCGGTGCTGGTCTACGACCGCACGGGGAGCGCCCTGGCCACCGCGGCGCTCTTCCTCGGCACCCGCTTCCTCCCCGCCCTGATTGCGCCGATCCTGGTCGCGCGAGTCGAGCGGCCGCCGCCGCGCTACGCCCTGCCGGTCATCTACTGCGGCGAGGCGGCCGCCTTCGGCGGACTGGCGCTCTTTGCCGGCGACAACTTCCTGCTCGTCGGCGTGGTTGCGCTCGCCACGGTCGACGGAGCGCTGGCGCTGACCGGTCGGGCGCTGACCAGAGCCGTCGTCGCCGCCCTGCTCGAGGCAAGTGGGGAATTGCGCGCCGGCAACGCCGTTCTCAACGTCGCCTTCACCGGCAGCGCCGCGATCGGGCCGGGCATCGCCGGCCTGATCGTCGCCGGCTTCGGCGTGCAGACGGCACTGCTGCTCGACGCCGCCTCCTTCTATGCGATCGCCTGGATCCTCTTCCGGGCGGGTCCGCTCCCCCAGGCCGAGCCGGACCCCGGCCTGGTGCGCGACCGCGTCCGCGCCGGCCTCGCCTACATCCGCGAGCGAGCGACCCTGCGGCAGTTGCTGCTCGCCCAGGGCGCCGCCTTCGTCTTCTTTGCCGCGGTGATTCCGATCGAGGTGATCTACTCAAAGCAGACCCTCGGCACAGGCGACTCCGGCTACGGCCTGCTGCTTGCCAGCTGGGGGGTCGGCATGGTAATCGGCAGCGTCATCTTCGCCTCGGTGCGCCGCGCACCACTGCCCGTCCTGCTCTTCTTTAGCACGCTGGCGGTCGGCACCGGCTATCTGGGTCTGGCGGCGGCCCCCTCACTGGCGGTAGCTTGCTGCGCTTCCGTGCTCGGCGGTGCCGGCAACGGGGTTCAATGGGTGAGCGCGATCAGCGCCGTGCAGGAGCTGACGGTGGCAGGCATGCAGGCGCGGGTGATGAGCGTGCTGGAGTCGATCGGCGCGGCAATGCCCGGCGTCGGCTATCTGCTTGGTGGCATCCTCGCCAGCGGCGGCAATCCCCGCACGACCTTCCTGGTCGCCGGCATCGGCGTTTTCGCGATCGTCGCCATCGCCGTCCCGGTGATGGGCAAGAAATGGCCTGAGCGCAGGGAAAAAACAGGTCCAGATGACCTTGACGCCGAAAAGGAGATTATGGTGGAGTTGATTCCAGTGGGAGGGAATCGTCGCCCTGACCGATCCGATTCGGAGGTAGTCCGTTGAGAAAGTTTGGTCCCGCAGCGCTGGCGCTTGTCCTCGCGGTCGCGGCCGCTTTCGTCCTCCCGGCCTGTGGCAGCTCTGGCGGCAAGGAAGGCGGCACCCTGACGGGCACCTACGCCTCGTTTCCGGACTACCTCGATCCCCAGCTCTCCTACACCCAGGAAGGCTGGACTGCGATGTTCGATACCTACCTGCCCCTGCTCACTTACAAGCGCGTGAATGGGCCCGAAGGCAGCAAGGTCGTCCCCGGCCTCGCCGAGAGCCTGCCCAAGATCAGCAGCGACGGCAAGACCTACACGTTGACGCTACGCAAAGGACTCAAGTACTCGGACGGCACGCCGGTCAAGGCCTCTGACTTCACCGCCACAGTGGAACGACTCTTCAAGATCAACTCGCCGGGCTCGTTCTATTACGAAAGCATCGTCGGCGCCGAAAAGTTCGCCAAGACGAAGCAGGGCAGCATCTCCGGCATCAAGACGGACGACAAGAGTGGCAAGATTGAAATCGAACTGACCGCCCCGCACGGATCGTTCACCAACGAGCTCGCGATGCTCTTCGTCGCGCCGCTGCCGCCCGGCACACCGGCCAAAAATCTGACTGCCGACCCACCACCCGCAACCGGTCCCTACGTGATCTCAAAGGTTGAAAAGGGCCGTAGCTGGTCCTACACGCGCAACCCCTCCTGGGCCAAGGACAACGGCCCCCAGGTCAGCGAAGTGCCCGATGGCAACTTCAACAAGATCGAACTCAAGGTCGTGCGCAACGACGCGACCCAGGTCAACGAAATCGAGCGCAACAAGACGATGTGGATGCAGACCCTGGTGCCCTCCGACCAGCGCGAAGAAATCGTCAATAAATACGAAGGGACTCAGTTCCGGGTCGAGCATCCGCTCAACATCTACATGTTCTGGATGAACACCGAACAAGCGCCTTTTGACGACCCAAAGGTCCGCCAGGCGGTCAACTACGCGGTGGACACGGACGCGCTGGAAAGGATCTACGCGGGCTCGATGGCGGCGGCGCACCAGATCCTGCCCCAGGGAATGCCGGGCTACAAAGCCCTCGACCTCTACCCGCATGACATGACGAAGGCGAAGGAACTGTTGGCCAAAGCCAATCCCTCCGACCGTGACATCACCGTCTGGACTGACAACGAAAGCCCCAATGACGAAGCGGGGGCTTACTACCAGGACGTGCTCAACAAGCTCGGCTTCAACGCCACGCTGAAGACGATCAACGCCGACAACTACTACACGATCATCGGCAACGAAACGACGCCCGACCTCGACACCGGCTGGCTCGCTTACTTCGCTGACTATCCGAACCCGAATGCGTTCTTCCAGCCGCTGCTGAGCGGAGAATCGATCGCGCCCACCGGCAACACCAACTTCGCCCGCATCGACGAGCCGGAACTGAATGAAAAGATCGCGAAACTGTCCGAAGAACCGCTCGGCTCCCAGCAGGAATCCGAATACGCGAAACTCGATCGCTCCTTCATGGAACTGGCACCGGTGGTGCCCTACGGCACGAACACCACCTCGACCTTCGTCAACGACCAGATCGACCTGGAAAGCGTCGTCTACAACCCGGCCTACGGCCACTCGCTGGCCAGCTTCGAACTGAAATAGCGCCCGGCCGCGGCCTCACAATATGCGGGTGGCCTCCCAGCCCAACGTCGAGGAGGCGGCCCGCGCGGCCGCCAGTCCCTGGCAACTCGCTTGGCGGCGGCTGCGCCGCAATCGCGTCGCCCTGGCTTTCGGCGGCCTCTTCGTCCTGATTGTCGTCTTTGCGCTGGCGGCGCCGCTCTGGGCCAACCACATCGCCCACACCGGCCCCAACTCAACCCACACGCTGCAGAAGCTCGAGGTCGACGGCGAAAAACGCGAAGTCGTCAACCCCAGCGGCAAGCCGATCGGTCCGCAGTGGCTCGAAGCGGGTGGCAGGTTCTTCGTTGGCGCCGACGGCCGGCTCGGCCGCGACGAGATGGTGCGGCTGATGTATGGGGGAAGGACCTCGCTGCTGGTCGGCTTCTCCGCGGCCCTGATAACGACGCTGCTCGCGACCCTGCTCGGCCTCCTCGCCGGCTACTACCGCGGCTGGACCGACACCGTCATCTCCCGGGCGATGGACGTGATCTGGGCCTTTCCGGTAATCCTGCTGGCGATCGCGCTCGGCCTGACGCTGGCGGTCGGCGGCCTTAAGATCGGGCCGCTGGAACTCTCCGGCAGCTCGATCTGGATCCCAATTCTGATCATTGGCGCTGTCTACGTCCCCTATATGGCGCGGCCGATCCGCGGCGAGGTGCTGTCGCTGCGGGAGAAGGAGTTCGTCGAAGCGGCCGAGGCGCAGGGGGCCGGCGCGCTGCGGGTGATGTTCGGCGAGCTGCTGCCCAACCTCGCTTCGACGATCATCGTCTTCTTCACACTCGGCGTCGCCAACGCGATGCTGCTCGAGTCGATGCTCTCCTTCCTCGGCGTCGGCGTGCAGCCGCCGAACACCTCCTGGGGAACGATGGTCGGCAGCGGCTTCCAGCTGATCACCAGCGCGCCGCTGCTGACCGTGCTGCCGGGCACCCTGCTGCTGCTCACGGTGCTCTCGATCAACGTCTTCGGCGACGGGCTGCGCGACGCGCTCGACCCCCGTTCAAAACTGCGCTTGGAGCTTCACGCCGGGGCCAGCGAGCCAGAGGGAACGGCGGTCTGATGGTCCGCTTCGTCGTCCGCCGTCTCTGCGGGATGGTCGCCGTGCTCTTCGCCGTCTCCGTCCTCGTCTTCCTGATCTTCAACGTCATCCCCAACTCCGACCCGGCGTTGCGGATGGCGGGCAAGAACGCGACCCCGACTCTGGTCCACAACATCACCGAGGAGTGGGGGTTCGACGACTCCCTGCCACAGCAGTACGTGACGATGATGGGCAAGATCTTCAGCGGCGACGTGATCTCCTACGAAGGACAGGAAAATGTCGACGAACGGATCGTCGAAGGCATTCCGGCGACCTTCTCCCTCTGCTTCGGCGCCGCCGTGATCTGGATGTTCTTTGGCGTCCTCTTCGGCTACCTCTCGGCGGTGCGGGCGGGGGGCCTGCTCGATCGGGTGCTGACGATCGTCGCCGTCACCGGGCTCTCGATTCCGGTCTTCTGGCTGGCGGCGATCCTGCTCAATTACCTCACCTACCAAACCGAAATCTTCCCCTCGGGGGGCTACGTCAAGTTCGGCGAAAGCCCGCTCGAATGGGCCGAACACCTGATTCTTCCCTGGGTGACGATGGCGATCGTCTACGTCGGCATCTACAGCCGCGTGCTGCGCTCGAACATGCTTGACGCGATGAACGAGGATTACGTGCGCACGGCCCGGGCCAAGGGACTGAGCGAGCGCCGGGTGATGACCCGCCACGTATTGCGCAACTCGCTGATCCCGATCGTCACTCTCTTCGGCCTCGACTTCGGCGCCCTGGTGGGCGGTGCAATCGCGGTCGAAGCGGTCTTCAGCCTCAACGGGATCGGCCAGTACGCCTACGAATCGCTGATCAACACCGACTTGCCGCCGATCATGGCGATCGTCCTCTTCGGCGCCTTCTTCATCGTCCTCTTCAACGCCTTCGTCGACATCGCCTACGCCTGGCTCGATCCCCGCATCCGCCTTGGCGAGGAGGCGCGGTGAGCGAGGCACTGCTCACGATCAGCGACCTGCGAGTCGCCTTTGCCACGCAGAGCGGACGGGTGCAGGCGGTCGACGGCGTCTCCTTCGAGCTGATGCCGGGGGAGGTGCTGGCGATCGTCGGCGAGTCCGGCTCGGGCAAGAGCGTTACCGCGCAGACGATCATCGGGCTGACCCGTTCAGTCAACGCCGAGATCGAGGGCTCGATCAAGCTCGGCGAGCAGGAGCTGGTGACGGCGAGCGAGGGTGAGTTGCGCGGCGTCAGGGGGACGCGAGTGGGGATGGTCTTCCAGGACCCGATGACGTCCTTCAACCCCGTCTACCGCATCGGCCGCCAGATCACCGAGGCGCTCCGCGCCCACCGTGGCGACGTGAGCAAGGACGAAGCGCGCGAGCGCGCGGTCGAGCTGCTCGACTCGGTCGGCATCCCTAACGTCGAGCGCCGCGTCGACGACTACCCGCACGAATTCTCGGGCGGGATGCGGCAGCGGGCGATGATCGCGATGGCGCTGGCGCTCGATCCCGAAGTGCTGATCGCCGACGAGCCGACGACCGCTCTCGACGTCACCGTGCAAGCGCAGATCCTCGCCCTGCTCGAACGGGTCAATCGCGAACGCGGCCTGGCGACGATCCTGATCACCCACGACCTCGGCGTCGTCGCCGAGGTCGCCGACCGGGTGCTGGTCATGCACAAGGGGACGATTGTCGAGCGTGGCGACCTCGACCGGATCTTCTACTCGCCCAGCGACCCTTACACGCGCAAGCTGCTCGATGCGGTGGTGCGCATTGACACCGCAGCGCCGCTGCGCGCGCGCCGCGAGAGCGAGTCGCTGCTCGAGGTCACCGACCTGGTCAAGCACTTCCCGGTCAAGCGCGGCATCGTCTTCGAGCGTGAGGTCGACCAGGTGAAAGCGGTCGACGGCGTCAGCTTCAGCGTCCGCCAGGGCGAGACGCTCGGCCTGGTCGGCGAGTCCGGCAGTGGCAAGTCGACCCTCTCGCGCACGATCCTGCAGCTGTTGCGGCCTACGTCGGGCTCGGTTCGCTTCGAGGGCAACGAGATCGTCGGGCTCTCGCGGCGCCGGCTGCAACCGCTGCGGCGCGAGATGCAGATGGTCTTCCAGGACCCCTTCGCCTCACTCAACCCACGCAAGCGGATCGGTCAAATCGTCGGCGAGCCGCTGCGCCTCCAGGGCGAGGCGAGGGGCGGCGAGCTGCGCCGGCAGGTGCAGGAGCTGCTCGACCGGGTCGGCCTCTCGGCCGAGCACTACGATCGCTTCCCGCACGAGTTCTCCGGTGGCCAACGGCAGCGCATCGGCATCGCCCGGGCGTTGGCACTGAGGCCGAAGCTGATCATCGCCGACGAGCCTGTCTCCGCGCTCGACGTTTCGATCCGCGCCCAGATCCTCGACCTGCTCTCCGAGCTGCAGGCCGATTTCGGGCTGACCTACATCTTCGTCGCCCACGACATCGGCGTCGTCCGCCAGGTCTCCGATCGGATCGCCGTGATGTATCGGGGCAAGATCGTCGAGGAAGGCGCCGCCGACACCGTCTGCGAGCGGCCGCAGGACGCGTACACGAAGAAACTTCTGGCGGCGGTGCCGATCCCCGACCCGCGCGAAGCCCGGGCGCGTCGGCAAACTGTCGTGCAGTGAACCTGCCGCTCTCCCCACCGATCAAACCGCAGCTGGCGCTGACCCGCAAAGCCCTGCCGGTCGGCGAGGAGTGGGCTTACGAGCAGAAGCTCGACGGCTTCCGCGCGATCGTCTTCGTCGACGGCGCCGCGAGCTACATCCAGTCACGCGGCGGCAAAGACCTCTCGCGCTACTTCCCGGAGCTGAGCTTCCCGCTCGGCCGCTACGTCGCCGACGGCGAGTTGGTCATCCGCGACGCCGACGGCTTTGTCGAATTCGATGCCCTGCAGAGCCGTATCCACCCGGCCGAGTCTCGGATCAAGCTGCTCGCCGAGCAGATTCCGGCCCGCTTCGTCGGCTTCGACCTGCTCGCCGAGGGCGACGAGGAGCTGTTGGAGCTGCCCTTCGGCGAGCGCCGGGGGCGGCTGGAGGAGCTGCTCGGCGGGTCGCCTGCCGGACCGTTCGGCGAAGCCCCGGTCGAAGTCAGCAACCTCAGCCGCGATACCGAGCAGGCCGAGGAGTGGCTGCGCCACACCGAGGGCACGATGGCCAAGCAGCTCGACGCCCCCTACATCCCCGGCAAGCGCAAAGGGATGGCGAAGGTGAAGCGCGAGCGCACGATCGACTGCGTGGTGATGGGCTGGCGGCCGGGCAAGGAGGAGGGCACGGTGGGCTCGCTGATCCTCGGCCTCTACGACGGCGGCGAGCTGCGCTCGGTCGGCCACATCTCCGGCTTCAGCCACGAGACGAAACGCAGCCTGCGGACCCTGCTTGAACCGCTGGAGACCGGCGAGGCCGGCACCGCCGAGCCAAGCCGCTGGACCGGCGGCCGCGACCTCGAGTGGGTCGCCCTGCGCCCCGAGCTGGTGATCGAGATCGGCTACGACCACGCCGCCTCCGGCCGCATCCGCCACGGCGGTCGCTTCCACCGCTTCCGGGACGACAAGGCCCCCGAGGAGTGCCTTTTCTCGGACCTGGACGAAGGCTAAGAAGTGCTGGGCGGGTCTTTGTGGTCGGCCCTGTAGTCGCGGATATTCAAAGCCAATAGCACCGCCAGACCGGAGAGAAAGGCCGTTAGGCCCAGCACTTCCAAGGCCGCTTCATTGTCGTAGAGAAACACGACACCGACGACAGTGATCGTCATGGTCACCGCGATGCCGATGTTCGCATTGCGGAACAGTCTTTTCATTTCCTCAGACAAAATGTTTCCTCACGATATCAACGAATAGGACGCAAATCCCACCCACTCCGCCGCCGTAGCCGCCGATCAAGCTCCATCGTTCCGAGTAGCTCCGCGAGCCACTGGCAGCAAAGCTCCCCAGGCCGAGGGCGAAGCTGCCCACCACGACACCCCCACCAATCGAAGTAGCCAGTTCTCCAAGAAGACTCGTCAAGGGACCTGCGCTTGCGAAGAGATGCGCGAACACAGGCCGCACTCTGGAGGGTGCGATCCCACACGTGGTGCGCAGAATGCGCCGGAATGTGGTCGAACGGCTCAGAAAAGGCGCGGCTGAGGAGGGTCGACCTCGCCTTTCAAGCGAATCGGGCTCTCCTCTTCGTGACCGCGACTCCGGCGGTTGCTGCGGCCCCAGCCGCGAACGCGGCGGGTCAGCTTGGCGCGATCCGAGGGTGGCATGTAGGCCCGGCCGCGGTAGAGCTGCTTGTAGCGGGGGAGCAGGTCGGGGCGTTTGGCCTCGAGCCAGCCGAAAAAGACGTCCTTAACCTCGTCGCGCAGGTGCAGGGCGACGCCACCGAGGAAGCTGGCACCGGCGGCTTTGGCCCGTTCGACGATCGGCGCCACCTGCTCGGGCGAGTCGTTGATGCCCGGCATCAGCGGCGCGATCAGCACGCCTGAATCAATTCCCCTGCGGCGCAGCTCAGCGACCGCGTCGAGCCTGGCTAAGGGGCTCGGCGTGTGCGGCTCGGTTGCCCGCCAGGCCTCCTCGTCCAGGGTCGGCACCGAGAGGTTGACCGAGATCGGCAGCTTCTTCGCCATCCGCGCGAAGATCTCGACGTCGCGCATCACCAACGGCGACTTGGTCAGCACAGAGACCGGCGTACCGGCCTGCTCAAGCGCCTCCAGGATCGCCGGCATCATCTGGTAGCGGCTCTCCACCCATTGGTAGGGATCGGTGTTCGTCCCCAGCGCCACCAGTTCCCGCTTCCAGCTCTCCCGTCCCAGCTCCCGCCGAACGAGCTCGGGAGTGTTGACCTTGACCACGATCTCGCGCTCGAAATCGCGCCCCGCGTTGAGATCGAGAAAAGTATGAGTTCTTCGGGCAAAGCAAAAAACGCAGGCATGCGTGCATCCTCGGTAAGGATTGATCGTCCAGTTGAAGCCGAAGCGGCCGCCGGGCACGTGGTTGAGGGCGGACTGGGCACGGACCTCGTGGAAGTTGACGCCCATCGCCTCCGGGGCGTCGAAGGTGCGGACCATCGTCCCGTCCCCGACGCCGGGCAGGCGCAGGTCGTTCTCGACTCTTTGTTCATCCCACCGCATACGAACGTATAGATCGGAAG
>Ga0207640_10002261_pt1 | contig 10370 bp, 9 predicted proteins | sample KBSCornC42_FD_184300 | JGI IMG/M metagenome (GOLD analysis project Ga0207640, IMG submission 184300) | Corn rhizosphere microbial communities from Kellogg Biological Station, Michigan, USA - KBS Corn C4-2 (SPAdes) (version 2) | ecosystem: Host-associated > Plants > Roots > Rhizosphere > Soil ... | reverse complement strand
AGCGCGGGTGCCGGTCTTCGCGCACCTCGAAGGCCTCTGCCATACCTATATCGAGCCGAGTGTCGATGTGGACCTCGCCATTTCAGTCACCGTCAATGCAAAGATGCGGCGCACCGGCATTTGCGGGGCGACCGAAACGCTGCTCGTTCACAAGGACGCCGTTGCTACTCACCTAAGGCCGGTGGTCGACGCACTCATCGCAAAGGGCTGTGAAATCCGTGGCGACGACACCGTACGCGGGCTGATCCCCAGCGCGACTGCCGCGACCGAAGAGGACTGGCACACCGAATATGAGGACGCCATTCTATCGGTGAAGGTGGTTGGCAATGTCGGCGAGGCCATCGCGCATATCAACCACTATGGCACGCATCACACCGAAGCGATCCTCAGCGAAGACCCGGCATCGGTCGAACGCTTCTTCACCGAGATCGACTCCGCGATCCTGCTGCACAATGCCTCGACGCAATTCGCCGACGGCGGTGAGTTCGGGTTCGGCGGAGAGATCGGCATTGCCACCGGCAAGTTCCATGCCCGCGGCCCAGTCGGGCTCGAGCAGCTCTGCTCGTTCAAGTACGTCATCCGCGGCAACGGACAGACGCGACCCTGATGGTCGAAGCCAAGCTCCCCATCGCCGAGCCGGGGATGCGGATCGGCCTTTTCGGCGGCAGCTTCAATCCGCCCCATGAGGGACACAAGCTGGTCGCGCTCGAATGCTTCAAGCGACTGGCACTCGACAAGGTCTGGATCCTTGTCTCCCCGGGCAATCCGCTTAAGGACCACAGCGAACTCCTGCCGCTCGATGAGCGGGTGGCTGAAACCTCCAAGCTCATGACCGACCCGCGGCTTGAGGTGACCGGTTTCGAGGCCGCTCATCATCTCGACTACACGTGGGAAACCGTGGCCGCCCTGACCCAGGCTTATCCGCGCACGCGGTTCGTCTGGATCATGGGCGCCGACAGCCTCCAGACCTTCGACCGCTGGGAACGCTGGGACGCGATTGCCACGATGGTCCCGATTGCCGTTTATGACCGGCCGGGAACGGGATTTATCGCCACGACCTCCGCTGCCGCCATCGCGCTCAAGCAGAGCCGGGTGCCAGAAGCGGCGGCAAAGACGCTGGCGGATCGCACGCCGCCGGCCTGGATTTACCTCCACGGGGTGGTTTCGGCGCAATCGTCGACGGCTATCCGCAATAGCCGCCGGGTGCCGAGCGACACATGAACGACATCGCCGCCTTGCATAATGGCAACCGAAGCACCTAATATTGCTTGTGGTGGCAGTGCCACCGATATGGGACAGACGACCATCGCATCGCACCGGCGACCCCAATCAATCCCGCCATCAGGAATGCTGACATCTGCATGACTTACGCCTCGTCACGGGCGGAGGCCGCGTAATGGCCGCTTCGCCCAGAAAACGGACCGCCGAAGCGGCACCTCCGCCGGCTCCTGCCACTGAACCCAAAATGATCGATATCGTTCTCAAGAGCCTCGAAGACGCCAAGGCCGAAGACATCGTCGCGATCGACCTGGCGGGCAAATCCTCGCTGGCCGACCATATGGTCGTGACCTCCGGCCGGTCGAACCGTCACGTCGGCGCAGTCGCCGACCAGGTGGTCAAGGCCCTGCGCGAGGCGGGGTTCACCAAGCCACGCGTTGAGGGCCTGCCGCAGGCCGACTGGGTGCTGGTCGATGGCGGCGACGTCATCGTCCATGTCTTCCGCCCCGAAGTGCGCGAATTCTACAATCTCGAAAAGATGTGGCAGGCGGACTTCGCCGCCGACGCTAACTGAGGTTTCGCGGCCATGCGGGTCGGCATCCTCGCCATTGGCCGCATGAAGCAGGGTCCCGAACGAGAGATCTGCGCCCGCTATTTGGAGCGAGCCATTGCCGGTGGCCGATCGCTGGGTCTGAGCGGCTTCACCGTCACGGAGTTCCCCGAATCTCGCGCCGGCAGTCCGGCGGCCCGCAAGACCGAAGAGGGCAAGGCGCTCAGCGCCCAGTTGCCGGGGGCTGGAATAGCGATCGCGCTGGACGAACACGGCAAGACCCAAGGCTCAGAGGATTTCGCCCATCGGATCGCCCGCTGGCGGGACGACGGAAAGCCGGCCCTGAGCTTTGTTATTGGGGGCGCCGACGGTCTCGATCCCGCTTTCATCAAGGCGGCCGATCTCGTCCTTTCGTTCTCGCCGCTGACCTGGCCGCACCAGCTGGTCCGCATCATGCTGGCGGAGCAACTCTACCGTACGACGACGATCCTTTCCGGCCATCCTTACCACCGCGAATAGTGCGCTCGAGGCCATCCAAAAGCCAAAGACCTCCGGCTTATCGCCTGCGGCTGCTAGAGTTCCGGCGGCTGATTCGGCGAGATCACGGGGCTTGATACAACACCGCGTCCGAGGGGCGATCGCGAGCGCTATGGTCCTGAGCCTGGCGATCTCGATGGCGCACGCTCAGTCGGCGCCGTCCGACCCCAACGCACCATCGATCGCCGCCCCAGTGGGCACGGGCATTCCAACCTGGATCGAGCAGAAAACCACCGATAGCCAGACGCAGCTGACCCAGATCCAGGCCTCGCTCAATCTGAGCCAGGACAAGATCGACAAGCTCAAGGCCGAGATCGCGGCCATGAAAGATGATCGCGACAAGCAGAACGCCGCTCTGATCGCCGCCATTTCCCGCGTTAAGACAGCCGAGGCGGACGTGGCACGCGTGCAGGACAAGCTCGGCGATCTGATCGTCCAGGAGCTCGATACGCGCGGCCGGCTCGACGGCGCCAATTCGTCGATCTCCAATGTCCTCGCAGCGCTCGAGCGGATCTCGCAGAACCCGCCACCGGCACTGATCGTCGATCCATCGGACGCGCTGGGATCGGCGCGGAGCGCGATACTGATCTCGGCCGTGCTGCCGCAGCTTCGCGCCAAGGCCGACGCCGTCATCGCCGATTTGAAGCATCTTGAATCGATCCGCACGGACGCCGAGGCGGAGGCGCAAAGCCTCAGGGCCAATTACGACGTGCTCCAGGAAGAGCAATTGCGGATCGCAACGCTGATCGCCGCCCAGAAGCAGACCGAGGACAGCGCGACCGCAGCGCTCACCGTCCAGCAGCAGGCGGCCGCGGCCATGGCGGACAAGGCTGCGCAATTGACCCAGACCATCGCCGACCTGGGCAAGCAGGCCGACGCGGTGGCCGCCGCCGCCCACGCCACCCGGACCGCAAATGCCGGCGGCAAAGCGCCCAAGCTCGGCAACGATACCGTCGCGCTCGCCCTTGCCAATCCCGGACGGCAGTCCCCGGCCGTGCCGTTTGCCCAGGCGAAGGGTTACCTCGACTTCCCGGTCGACGGCGTTTCGGTTGCAAATTTTGGTGATGGCGACGGGTTTGGCGGCATCTCCCAAGGCCAGTCGGTCGTGACGCGCGCTGCCGCTCCCGTGCTGGCACCGGCAGACGGCTGGGTCCTGTTCGTCGGCAACTACCTCAATTACGGCCAAATCGTCATTCTTGATGCCGGTCAGGACTATTCAATCCTCTTGGCAGGGCTCGCCACGATCGACGTCACACGAGGTCAATTCGTCCGTATGGGCGAAAAAGTCGGCTCGATGGGTTCGCGCTCCGTCGGCCGGACCGCAACGGCCGGTGCTGGCGCAGACAGGCCAACCCTTTATATTGAAATGCGCAACAAGACCTTGCCCATCGACCCCGGCGGCTGGTGGGCTTCCCCGCAGACTCCGACCCAGAATGGATAGCCAACGATGCGTCTGACCCTATCGCGCGCGGCCCTTCTCGCGCTCGCCCTGACCATGCCCATGGCTCCGCTCGCCCTGGCGCAGGATCAGTCGCAACCCTCGAGCACTGAGCCATCGGCGCCCGCGTCCGCCCCCCCGTCGTCGGAGCCCCCCGCCTCCGACCAACCCTCAAGCGCACCGGCCGATCAGCAGACGCCAGCCTCGGCCACGCCAGCCCCCGCGCCCGACAAGCATCCGCGCAGCACTGAAGAAATCTACCAGGACCTTAATTTCTTCGGTGACGTGTTCGACCGTATCCGCTCCGAATATGTCGACCCGCCTGATGAGCAGGCGCTGATCCGAGCCGCAATCCAGGGCATGCTGACCTCGCTCGATCCGCATTCAAGCTATCTCGACCCTTCCGCATTCGACGATATGCAGCAGGATACGTCCGGCCAGTTCGGCGGCCTCGGCATCGAGGTCACGATGGAACAGGGCGTGGTCAAGGTCGTCTCGCCGATCGATGACAGCCCTGCGCAGAAGGCGGGCATCCTTGCGAACGACTATGTAGTGGAGCTCGACGGCAAGTCGGTACAGGGCCTCAGCCTCGACGAAGCGGTCGCCAAGATGAAGGGGCCGATCGGCTCCAAGATCCGCCTCACGGTCATCCGCGAGGGCGTCAAGGACCCGCTCTATTTCGACCTGAAGCGCGACACGATCGCCCAGCAGGTCGTCAAATGGTCGATGGAAGGCGACGTGCCGGTGATCCGTCTCGCTCGGTTCACGGAGCAGGCCGCACCGGGCCTTCAGAAGGCGATCAACGACATCTTCACCCAAGCCAAGGGCGTTGCGCCCAAGGGCATCGTGCTCGACCTTCGCAACAATCCGGGCGGCCTGGTGGACCAGGCGGTCGATGTCTCAGACGCGTTCCTCAAACAGGGCGCAGTCGTGCTGACCCGTGGCCGGACCGATACCGAATCCTCGCGCTATGACGCCAAGCCCGATGACTTCGACGCCAAGCTGGCCAACGTGCCGGTGATCGTCCTCATTAATGGCGGCACGGCTTCGGCGGCCGAGATCGTCTCGGGCGCGCTGCAGGACCATAAGCGAGCAACGATCCTCGGCACCCGCTCCTTCGGGAAGGGCACGGTGCAGTCGATCATCCGGCTGGGTTCCAATGGCGGCATCCGGCTAACCACCGCACGTTACTACACGCCCAATAATCGCTCGATCCAGGCAGCCGGCATCCAGCCCGACATCCTGATTACGGAGAACGTCCCGGCCGACCTCAAGGGCCGCGACGAAATCCTTGGCGAAGCCGGGCTCAACGGTCAGATCGGCGGCGGCACCGAGCAGCAGGCAACCACCGGCTCGTCGGTCTATATCCCGCCCGACAAGAAGGACGACACCCAGCTGCAGATGGCCATCAAGCTGATCGACGGCACGGAAACCAACGCCGCGTACCCGCCCAAAGTGGACGGCTGAGGCTGCCATTGTGCTATCGCTGCGCGTCGAGGTGGGGCGGCTGATTCGCCCCGCCGGTCCCTAGGACAAGGTCATGGCGGACGACCTCAGCGCACCATTAGGCCGCAAGCGCGCAAAGCCCGCCGCGCCCAGCTTCAAATTCCCATCCGGCGGCAAGCTGCCGCTGGCGCGTATCGGGCTCGGATTGATCGGCCTGATTGCAATGGGAATTGTCGGCCGCATCCTGCTGGTCAACGATCCTACGGGCGGGCGTCCGGTGGCCCAGATCGACGTTAACTCGCCCCACAATGCCAACTCACTTCAGGACGCCGTCAGGCCCGCCCCCCAAGCGAGCATGGCAACCATCAGCGTCGGGCCCGAGCAGCCAGCGAGCGGTCCGCTGGTCTCGATGGTCGGTGCCGACGTGCCCGACGGCAATCCGGACGCGGCAGCGCCCGGTGCCAATGCCGATGGCCTCTTTCCCGATCTCCTCGAGCAATCCGAGCATGGCTCGATCCCCCGCGTCTCGCCCTCCGGCCAGACGCCGTTCGAGGCCTATTCGCGCCCGTCGCTGACGCCTGCCACGGCCGGCGGCAAGCCGCTGATTGCGCTCGTCGTCACCGGACTCGGGCTCAACCAGACGAGTACGCAGGCCGCGATCGACGGCCTACCCGACGCCGTCACGCTGGGCTTTGCCCCCTATGGCAAGGGCCTCAAAACCTCGGTGGCGAGCGCACGCGCCAATGGCCACGAAATCCTGCTCGAGGTCCCGCTCGAGCCGTTCGACTTTCCGCAAAGCGATCCGGGGCCGGATACCCTCCTCACCGGACAGGCGCCGCGTGACAACCTCAACAAGCTCTATTCGGTAATGGGCCGGTTCGGCGGCTATGTCGGCGTGCTTAATTACATGGGCGCCCGCTTCACCGCGTCGACCGCCGACTTCAATCCAGTGATGGAAGAGCTCGCGACGCGGGGTCTCGGTTATCTCGACGACGGCTCGTCCAACCGCTCCGTGGCGCCGCAACTGGCGACTGCGAACAATGTTGAATTCGGCCGTGCCGATCTCGTTCTCGATAGCGACCCCGCCCGCGCGCCGATCCTCGACCAACTCAAGGCGCTCGAGAGCAAGGCACTCGCGTCGGGCCAGGCTATTGGCCTGATCTCGGCGCTGCCGGTTTCGCTGCAAACGCTTGCCGAATGGGCCAAGACCGCGGCCGACCGCGGCTTCACCATCGTCCCCATCAGCGCCTTGATGCACAAAGGCTCATGAACAATCCGAAGCGCGAAAGCCTGCCCTATCGCGACTGCGTTGGGATCGCCGTGTTCAACGAACGCGGACAGGTCTTTATCGGCCGACGGCGCGCCGACGATTTGTCCGAAGTGACCGATCCGACGGCGCTTCGCTGGCAGATGCCGCAGGGCGGCATCGATGCGGGCGAAGCGCCGGTGGTCGCCGCCCTGCGCGAGCTGTTCGAGGAGACCTCAATCCGCTCGGTGGAGCTGGTCGCGCAGGCTCCTGACTGGATCTTCTACGATCTTCCTGACGAAGCGATCGGCATTGCCCTCAAGGGCAAATATCGCGGGCAGCGCCAGCGCTGGTTCGCCTATCGTTTCAAGGGAAACGAAAGCGAGATCAATGTCGAGGCCCCCGGTGACGGAACGGTACCGGCCGAATTCGACGCCTGGCGCTGGGAGGCACTCGACCGGCTGCCGGAGCTCATCGTCAGCTTCAAGCGCGATGCCTATGAGCAGGTCGTCGCGGCCTTCCGGCATATCCCCGCACAATTCGCGCGATGAAGATGATCGGACTGATCGGCGGCATGAGCTGGGTTTCGACCGCGCACTACTACGAGCTGATCAACCGCGAAGTCGAACGCCAGCTCGGCGGCCTCCATTCCGCACCGATGATCGTGCACTCCCTCGATTTCGCGCTGATCGAAGCATTGCAGGGCACAGAAGACTGGGACTCCGCTGGGAACTGGCTTGCGGATTCGGCGCGAGCTCTGGAGGCACAGGGTGCTGCCCTTGTCGCCCTTGCGACCAACACGATGCACATATGCGCGGCCGCGATCCGGCAGGCGATCCGCGTGCCCTTCCTTCACATCGCCAGCCCAACGGCTGAAGCTCTGCTTGCGGATGGGATTACGCGCGTTGGCCTTCTTGGCACCCGGTTCACGATGGAGAAGCGCTTCTACATCGAAGAACTCGAGCGTGCCGGGCTCGACGTTCTCGTGCCCGATGTCGGCATCACCAATCTCAACGGCATCATCTACGAAGAGCTGGTCAAGAACATCGTTCTCGACACATCCCGGCGAACCTATGTTGAGGCCATTGATCGGCTCAAGGGCCGAGGAGCAGAAGCAGTGATCCTCGGATGCACCGAGATCGGCTTGCTCATCGACGACAGCACCAGCTCGCTGCCGGTCTACGACACGACCGAACTTCACGCCAAGGCGCTGGTGACGGCCGCGCTGGCGTGACGGACGGCAGTTCTTGCTAGGCAGCGGCGCGGCCGAACCGGCTTGGATCCTCGGCCAGCACAAAGCGATCGACAATCCGATCGAGCTCGGCAGCCTGGGCCTCCGACTGCTCGATAGCAGCGTTGGTCTGCTCGACCAGCGACGCGTTGTGCTGCGTCATCTCGTCGAGCGTGCGGACCGCGCGGCCGACCTCCTCGATGCCTGAGGCCTGCTCACGACTCGCCGTCGCGATGCCGTCGATGAGCTGGCTCGACTCCTTGGCCGCCTCGAGCATGGTGACGAGTTTCCCAGCGGCCTCGGCGACGAGCCTTGAGCCATTGGCCACTTCGGTGCCCGATTGTTCGATAAGCCCCTTGACCTCCGCCGAAGCCTGCGCCGCCGACTGCGCCAGCCGCCGCACCTCGACCGCCACCACCGCAAAGCCCTTGCCCGCTTCGCCGGCGCGCGCCGCTTCGACCGACGCGTTGAGCGCCAAGAGGTTGGTCTGGAACGCGATATCGTCGATCAGCCCGATGATGCTGGAAATCCTCCCCGACGAGGCAGTGATCCGCTCCATCGCGGCATTGGCGTTGCTCATCACCACGCCGCCCTCGCTCGCCGTTTGGCTCACGGCGCGCGCTTTCGCGCTGGCGCCTTGCGCCCGGTGCGCATTGTCCCGCACGGTCGAGGCAAGTTGCTCCATCGCCGCCGACGTTTCGGCAATGGTGGAGCTCTGCTTGCTGGTGCGATCATTGAGATCGTTGGCGCCAGAGAGCAATTCTCCGGTCGCCGTCTTGAGTGTGCGGGAGGTCTCGCGCAGGCCGTGGACGATTTCGCTTAGGGTGTCACAGACGCCGTTGGTGTCGTCGCGCAACTGCCCAAATGCACCTTCGTAATGGCCGGTCATGCGTTGGGTCAGGTCGGTATGGGCGAGTGCGGCAAGCACCTCGCCCGTTTCGCCCAGACCGCGCTCGACGGTTTCAACCAGATTGTTGACGCTGCGCGCCAGGCTGTTGAGTTCGGGATCTGGAAACTCGGCCTTCACCCGACGCGAGAAATCCCCGTGGCCGGCCGCATCGACAACCTGGCCGAACGAGCGCTGCAGCGCCTGCATCATTTCGGCGCGCTCTTCACTTCGCCTCTGCGAGGCCATGCGCTCGTCCTCAGACATGGCAGCGACCTGACGCGCATTGCTCCTGAACACATCGAGCGCGCGTGCCATGGCACCAAGCTCGTCGCGACGCTCGCGACCCTTGACCTCGGCCTGAAGATCGCCCTCGGCCAGGGCCTTCATTGCCGACGTGAGGCGTCCCAGTGGACGGGTTATAGAACGCGCATAGAGCCAGCCCAGGATCGCGATGACAGCAAGGAGCGCACCGCCGATGCCGGTGATCATACCGACCAGCGCGTGGGTCGGCCCGAAGATTTCGGACTGGGTCATCACCGCTGCAACGCCCCAGCTGACCTTGTCCGTGACATCTGCTGGTGCGGCCGCGACCACTACCGGAGCGCCCCGGAATGCCGGGATCGAGGTGAAGCCCGGAACGCCCGCCACCGCGGCCTTGATGGTATCGTCGAAGACGGTAGGCTGGAGTACGTCGCTCTCGGGCGTCAACGAAGAGTCCGAGCGCGCCAGACCATCGGGCCCGATAACGATGGCATCGCCCGTCGTGCCCAGTCCCTGGCGATAGCTCACCACATTGCTGACCCTGGTGGCATCGACCGCGATGGCGAGGACGCCGAGCTTGGCGCCAAGCGCATCGAAGATGGGTGTGGCAAAGAAGATTTCAGGCGCTCCGCCGAGCGGACCGTAAGCCGACATGTCAGAAAAGCCGATCGCCCCCGGCTTTCCTGCGGCCATGGCGGCATTGTAGGCCTGCGCGAGCCCCGCGCCGTCGCCGGCCGGCAGGGTCGCGGCGAAGTCATCATGCTTGGTCGTCGAATAGACCACATCGCCCTTGGCATCGATCACATAGAGATCGCTATAGCCCGCATCGCTGATCTGTGCGCGGAACACCGGATTATAGTGGACATGCGCGAACGCGTAGGACGCCGCGACGCCGCTGGCGGGGCCACCCGCCGCATCGTCGATGCTGATGCGCTTGGCAACATCGCCGGTGGCGTATTGGGCCTTGAGAAGGCTGGCCGGGCTGCCGGCTTTGCTCATCTCCGCCCAGCCGCTGACGAACCCCGCGGCCGCATCCTGCGCCGGTTCGGACTTGGCGGTCCGCACGAGATCCGACTGGATGGCCTGCAGCGAAAGACTGAGCTCGTTGGCGCGCTCGAAAGCGAGCGTTTCGAGATTCTGGCGGGCCTGCGTATCCAATGCGCCCGCGGCGAGAAAATACGAGGTGATGCCTACCCCCGCGCCGACGACAATGGCCGAGCCCACGACTGCCAGCGGCAACCCCTGCGAAATCTTGAGATTGGGCAGTTTCATCGTCGGACCTCACCGTCGGGCCCACCTTCAAGAAAGAGGGCGCGGCGCGACGAGGGCGAGCCTAGTATTACATGGCTAATGTTCTGTTACGTACGACGGGCGCCTCAGAACTCGGACCAATCCTTGTCGATCGCGGCGCTGCCCTGGCTGAGGTAGCTGCGCGCCGCGGCCTTGACGCGATCAGGCGACGGACGGCTCGGCCGCGTGGCCGGCGCAACGGCATGATCACTGGTGTCTGCGACCGTGAACACATCGATGATTCGGTCGAGCTCCGCGGCCTGC
>Ga0207640_10002259_pt1 | contig 10379 bp, 10 predicted proteins | sample KBSCornC42_FD_184300 | JGI IMG/M metagenome (GOLD analysis project Ga0207640, IMG submission 184300) | Corn rhizosphere microbial communities from Kellogg Biological Station, Michigan, USA - KBS Corn C4-2 (SPAdes) (version 2) | ecosystem: Host-associated > Plants > Roots > Rhizosphere > Soil ... | reverse complement strand
AGTAGCATTACGATCCGTTGCGATTGCCGTAACCCGTTGCATCTCTGCGCCGGTTCGCTCTCCACCCAGCATGGCGGCAACAAGAGTCTCTTCCGTTGCTTCGGAGGCGCGTCCACTCCATACGGTCGAGCCCCGTCTCAGCACTGTGATGTCGTCCGCAAATTCCAGTGCATCGCGAAGCTTGTGTGTTATGAGGATTGCAGTCCCGCCATTGCTTACGAGCTCGCGCGCCTTTTGAAGCAGCTCCCTCGACTCGGTTGGAGTCAACACCGCCGTAGGCTCATCCAGTATGAGTATTCTCGTATCGCGGGACAACGCCTTGAGGATTTCGACCCGCTGTTGTGCTCCGGCTGGAAGATCTTCGATCCGCGCAGACGGATCCACCGCGAGTCCTGTGCGCGCAGATAGCGCCAGGATCGCCTCCCGAACCTGCGTCGGACGGAAACTGCCTCGACCGCCCAGTGCAATATTTTCGGCGACGGTCATGGCCGGTACCAGCGTGAAGTGCTGATGTACCATCCCGATTCCGGCAGCTATCGCATCGGCAGGAGATGCGAATGAACGATCCGTGCCGTCAACGGCGATGCTGCCCGAGTCCGGCCGCAGCATCCCGAATGCGATGCGCATGAGTGTCGTCTTGCCAGCGCCGTTCTCGCCGAGCAATGCGTGAACAGTTCCCCGCCGCGCTTGCAGCGACGCCCCATCCAGTGCTGTCAGCCGGCCAAAGCGCTTGGTGATCGACGCCAGCTCGAGTGCGACGTCGCTCACCTGATCAGAGACCCGTCGGTGCCTCTATAAATGTCCATGGCACACCGAAACGATCTGAAACGTGGGCTGCAAGCGCGCGTACACCGAGCGTCTCTGTAGCATAATGGCCCGCGTATATGACAGTGATCCCGCTCTCGTCCGCGTCCACCGCGGTGTGGTGTGATCCCTCACCGACTATCAGTGTGTCGATGCCGCGATCGCGCGCTTCGTTCAGGGTTTCGGTATTCGCACCGGCACCGGTGCAGATCGCCCATGCGTGCGTTCTGCGTCCCGAATCGATCGGTGTCGTTCGTGCCGTGCCGCCGTGCGATCGCGCGAAAGAGTCTGCACGTGCAGCAAGCTCTGTCGTTGCGAGATCGCTCTCACCCGATACACCGATCGATATCGTCTTGAACCGAGCAAACTCGGCAGACGGCTCCAGCCCAAGCTCGGCGGCAAGCAGCGCGTTATTGCCATACAGCGCATGTCGATCAAGCGGCAGGTGAGATGAATAGACTGCGATGTCTCGCGCCAGGAGCGCTCGGATTCGATCGAAGTACTTTCCGCGTATCGGCTGCAGTCCGCCCCAGAACATTCCGTGATGCACTATCAGCAGGTTCGCGTCAGCCTCGGCTGCAGCCGTGATTGTGCGTAACGAAAAATCCACTGCAGCCGCCACGCGACTTACGGAACCGCTGTTCGCCAGTTGGAGGCCATTCAAGGCGTTCGGGTAATCCGGTACAGAGTCGGTTTCCAGCAAGTCGTCCAGATATCTGACGACGAGAGTGGTTGTCGTCATTCCGGCACCTTGAGTGTTTTGGCATCGATCAGCTTCCGAGCCGAGTCCAGCCTGGCAACCGTTGCCGGCAAGATCTCGGGTGCAAGCCTGGGATTGGCCACCCAGCGAACGACGCCGTCATTTTCGCCCAGTCGGTAAACGTGACCCTTGAACGCGCCACTCTTCACGTCGCGTGCGATGATCATCATTGCTCTCGGAAGATCGATCACTACGCTTCCGAGCGTGACTTCCGGTGCAACTCCGTTCTGGTCAGAGTTGGATCCGATTATACGGACAGTCCGGGATTGACGCGCTGCCTGGAAAACGCCAAGTCCGGCCGCATCCGCATCCTGGAATATCACGTCCGCGCCGCGGGCGATCTGTGCGAGCGCCTGCTCCCGGGCTGCGCTGGCGTCATCCCAATTCCCAACGTAGGCGGTGAGCAGCTTCACATTCGGATTGACAGACTTGGCACCCGCTTCGAACGCCTTGAATGCAGCAACGACTGGCGGTAGCTGTGTTCCGCCGATCGCTCCAATGATGCCACTGTGAGAGGCGGCGCCTGCGACAATGCCGGCCAGGTATGCACCATCCGAAAAGGTGAAATAGACCCCGCCAACGTTCGGCGCTGTTTTCACGCCTGAGGTAGTCACGAATACCGTTTTGGGGAACGACGGCGCGACGCGGATGGCTGGATCCTGATACTCGAAGCCGTGTCCGAAAACGAGGTTGTATCCCTGCGCGCCGTACTGCCGAAAGTTCTCGTCGATCTCAGCCGGCGTCTGTGTCTGGACGTTCGAGATGTGTGCACCGAGCGAATCCCTGATCGCCAGGAGGCCCTGGTAGGCGCCAGCGTTCCAGCCCTGATCCGAGACCGATCCGGTCGTCACCAGTGCAACCTTGAATGTATTGGACGCCGGCTTTGCCTGCTCTCTGGCGCCGCCGCAACCCACGATCGCGATTGCGAACAAGCTGTGGATAACTGTGGATAACCTTGATACACGTTGACCTAGACGTCGGTTAAGTCTTGTCATGACAACGAGTTACGATAATTGTTGATAACTGTGTGAATATTCGGGAATTGATCGGTCACTCGATTGCTCCCATGGCTTCCAGGAGGCGATTCAGATCTTCGGTGGAATAGAACTGGATTCTCAGCTCACCCTTGTCGCGCTTCTTTCGAACGAGTGAGACATCGGTTTGAAAACGCTTTCTCAGCAGATCTTCGACGTGTCTTACTTCAGGCGGGCGGGTGTCTTCCTTACGCGGCCTGCCGCGGTGTGGCTTGTCATGACGCGGGGCATCCTGTCGCACGCGCTCTTCGATTGCGCGGACCGAGAGGCCATGCTCGACGGCTTCTGTGGCGAGCTTCGTGGCCAGTGCGGCATCTTCGAGTGCCAGGAGTGGTCGCGCGTGGCCCAGGCTCAACGCGCCTGTCTCCAGCATCTTGCGTACGGCTGCCGGCAGCTGAAGAACTCGCTGGAGATTCGCGACCGTGGAGCGGTCCTTTCCAACCAGGTCGGCGATCTCGTTCTGAGTGAGGTCGAACTCGCTTGCCAGACGGGCGTAGCCTTCGGCTTCTTCGATTGGGTTGAGATCTGCGCGCTGCAGGTTCTCGATCAGCGCGAGGGTCAGCATTGTGCGGTCGTCGTAGTCCCGGACTATCGCCGGTACCGTGGTCCAGCCAAGTGATTTGACTGCGCGGAGGCGACGCTCGCCGGCTACGAGCTCGTATCCATCCTTTGCGTTTCGCACCGCTATCGGCTGGAGCAAGCCCGCCGTCCGGATGCTATCGGCGAGCTCTTTCAGCTCTTCCGGGCTGAATTCCTTTCTCGGCTGGTAGTGGTTCGGGCGGATGTCGAGGATCGTGATTTCACGAAGCGCGCTGACTGGCTCCGCCACCTTTGTATCTGATTCTTCTGCGGGTGCCGTCGGAGACGATCTCGGCCTCTGAGTGGTTCGCTCGCCAAGCAGGGCGTCGAGTCCTCTTCCAAGGCGGCGAGGCGATGGAGTTTTGTCTGCGCTCATTGGGCCTGTTCCCCATTGCCGTTGGCCGACAGTGCTTCTCGTTGGATGAGTTCTCTCGCAACTCCCATGTACGCTTGCGCACCAACCGATGCTACGTCATAGAGGATGATCGGCTTTCCGAAGCTGGGTGCTTCAGCGAGCCTGACGTTCCGTGGAATTACCGTTTCGAAGACCTGTGAGCCGAAATATTCACGTGCGTCGCTTGCAACCTGGCGACTGAGGTTGAGGCGAGCATCGTACATGGTGAGGAGGACCCCATCGATGCCGAGTGATGGGTTGACGCCTTGCTGGACCCGGTGAACGGTGTTGAGGAGCTGAGAGAGGCCTTCGAGCGCGTAGTACTCGCACTGTAGCGGGATAATCAGGGCATCTGCCGCTGCCAGCATGTTGATGGTGATGAGTCCGAGCGACGGGGGGCAATCGATGAGGATGAAATCGTAGTCATCTCTGACCAGTTTCAGCGCCTCTCGCATTCGCTGTTCCCGGTGTGGCTGATCGACCAGCTCGATTTCGGCACCTGCGAGATCCGGCGTCGCGGGGACGACGTCGAGGAGGCGGAAGTGCTCACCCACCTTGCGGGCTTCCGCGACGGTGGCCTCACCCAGAAGCACTTCGTAAACCGTCTTGCCGATATCCCTGGGCTCTATTCCGATACCGCTGGTGGCATTGCCCTGTGGATCTCCATCTACCAGGAGCGTACGCTGTTCGGCAGCTGCGAGAGAGGCTGCTAGGTTCACTGCGGTCGTCGTCTTTCCGACACCGCCTTTTTGGTTGGCGACAGCTATGACTCTGGACAATTGACGGAATGTACCTGGCAGAGGGAGAGGTCGAGGAATCTAAGGCTGTCTGACGCGGGTTGCATGATCTCCCTCGCGATCCACGATGGAGCGCGAGCAGGGTTCAGCCGCGCGATGGTGGGGTGTTCAGGACTGGAAACGCGAGAGAGGGCAGCGTTGGCTGCCCTCTCTGTGGAACGTGAAAAAAGCCAAATTGTGGAACGTGAAAAAAACTACTTATGGCTTTGGGGTAAAGCGCCAGTCCGCCGAGACACTGACGGTGATGGTCTGCTGCCCTGGATTGATCTGCGTTTCTGCGGACTGAGCCATCGTCTTCGCGGCGAACATTGGTCTTGGAGGAGGAGGATAGGATCCGCCGCCTCCGACACTCAGGTGCATGAGTGGACCAAGGGATCCACCAGCGGCTTTGGCGGCAACTTCGGCGTCAGCACGCGCTTTCACTACCGCGTCCGCAAGCGCCTTTTGACGGGCAGCGTCGGTATTACTGGCGTAGAAGTCGAGTGAGGAGATGATGTTGGAGCCGTTCGCCAGTGCGGTATCGAGCACTTTACCAATTTGCTTGAGGTCATGTATGTCCGCGAGCACGGTGTTTGTCACCGTGTAGCCCGTGAGCGTCGGCGCCCGATTGGGATCGTAGCGATACTCCGGGTTCACGCTATAGCCCGTGGTGGAGAGCTGTTCGTTAGTTAATCCTAACCCACGTAAGGCAGACAAAACGGCATTCTGCTTCTTGGCATTGTCTGCCGCTGCCACTGCCGCGGTCGTCGCCTTGGTCTGAACGGCGATGCTGATGGTCGCACGGTCCGGCGTGAACTTGGCTTCTGCAGTCGCAGAGCTTGCGATCGTCGGAATCGGGTCGTGAGTCATGGGTGCGCTCTGAGCTGAGAGCAACGTTCCCGAGAAGACGGAGAGTACGAGGACTTTATCGAGTAGCATCAAGGCTCCAGGAAATTTGTAGAAAGGACGTTGGGTTCGTCCCTGGTGTTGGAACACCGATGCGGCAGCTATTGTGCCGGCTGCCTCGGCGGAAGGAGGAGCTCGAAGCTCAGGGCGTTACCAGCTCGTAATCGTGGATGCGTGCGAGATCCATTCCGGTGGTACCCCTCGTGGTGGACTCGATGAACATCGAACGGAAGCGCGCATTCCAGATAATTTCGTTCGCCTTGTACGACGTGCGGGAGTGCACGGTTTGCGAAAATGTTTCATCGTTTCCCGACAGCAGGACGAGGAATTCTGCTTCGTTCGCTATCAATGTTTCAGCAGTGCAGTGGAACAACGGACTTGATTCATCGATCGGGTGCACTACGGTCCAGCTCAGAGCGAAGAACGTGACCTTGTCGAATTCCAGCGGCAGCGATGTGAACTCACGCACACGCTCACCATTCGGTCGCACGGCAATCCTGCTGTACATGATTTGCACCGAGACTTCGATCAATTGATTGCTGCGTTCGTTTGCGCAACGGAACATGAACGCTCTGATACCACGATACGGTGCGATCAGCGCGTGCCTGCTATACATGATCGCAGCACTCGGCCGGGAGAATCGCGCGAACACCAGACCTGTCGCCAGTGCTGCACTCAGCAGTCCAATGAACGACTCGACAGTGAGTAGAATATTTGCCGGCATTCCGACCGGCGCGATGTTGCCGTAGCCGATTGTACCGAATGTCTCGACGCTGAAGAAGTAAGCACGGAAGTAATCACTGAACAGCGTGGAGTGTCCGGCGAAACCAGCACCAGCCAGTGCGTTGCGGCCGCACGCGAGATAGCCCAGTCCGAAGACAGCATTCACAACGACGTAGAACGTCGCGATGATGAGCAGGAAGCGACCCCACCCCATCCCCAGCAGGGCGTGGTATGGAGCGAATATGTGCCTGCCCTTGGTTCCGGCGAGTTCTACATTGAACGTGCCGTCGCGATTTAGTAGCCTTACGCGACTATCTACCGCGATGCGATTTCCGAAGCCCAGATTACGAGCGGCGTCCGGATCGGTAACTGGCTTGTTTACAGGGGATACTGGGTCAGCGATGCGACGAAACCCTCAGCGAACGTGTCGTGAATTGCTACTCGCTAACTGTAACCTTTATGCCACCAACCGTGCCAGCAACAAGGTTGTAGATCGCGGCGCCGATGAAGCCGCAGATGTAGCCGATCACTCCATAGATGAGCGGGATGAAAATGACTCCGATCCCGCGAGCTGCACTGCCGAATGGAGCGGGGATCGGAATCATTTGCGCACCAACTCCGCGCCGATGACTGATTGCAACCAGGCTGACAGTTACGATGCGGACTTCAATGCGGCTGCAAGTTTCCTCACTTCGACTTCCGGATCTGCGACTTCAACGATCAGCTGATCGAACTTCTCATGGTTCAGCGCTATGACGATTGTATTGTCCGTATCATGCACATCGTAGAAGACGCGTCTGCCATGCTGATAGAACGTGCCGGCGGTAATGACGCCTGGAATCTGGGTACCGGGCATACGAAGGCCATGCCACCATCCACGTGCTGCTTCGGGATCTATCGTCACACCGGTAATGTGTACGAGCGGGACCCGGATCTGGCTCCTGAGTGCCCAGAACTTATCCATGCCCTGGACATCGAAGACGGCCACGCCATCGGCGATCGATATGTCGACCAAACGCACGCTTCCTTCGAAAGGAGACGAGAGAAAATACGACGTTCCAGAATCGAAAGGAACAAGCGGTACGACGGCCGATCAGGCAGCTAGCTGGTAACGCCCCGCTTGTGATGTCGCTCGACTTCTATGACGAGGTTCTGAATGTCGTTGGGGCTGACTCCGGGAATGCGGGACACCTGAGCCAGGGAGCGAGGGCGGATTGCGGTCAGCTTGTGGCGCGCTTCGAGGGTGAGTGAGGCCATTCGGGCATAATCGAGATCTCCCGGGAGGGAGAACTCACCCATCCGCTTGATCTTGTCTGCCTGAATGCGCTCGCGGTCGAAGTAGCCAGCGTACTTGATTTCGAGTTCTGTCGAGAGGACTGCTGCGGGATCGAGGTCCTGTCCAACGCCTACGGCGGCGAACAGGGAAGCAAGTGAAACGTTCTGACGTCTTGCGACTTCGGCGATCTTCACGGAGTGCACCAGTGCGTTGCTATCGATGTCGGACAGGATCGCCGCAGCCTGATCGGGACGGATGCTGGTTTCTTCAGCCAGTTTGCGTGCCTCGCGATCAGCGGCGAAACGGCGCTCGACAACCTGACGCTCGCGCTCGTCATAGAGGCCCAACTCGAGAGCAATGGGTGCGAGACGCTCGATCGCATTGTCCTGTCGCACTGTAAGGCGAAACTCGGAACGGGAGGTGAAGAGGCGGTACGGCTCGTCCACGCCACGCGTCACGAGATCGTCGATCAGCACTCCGATGTACGACGTATGTCGGCCAAGCACGATCGGGTCTCGACCCGTGCAAGCGAGGCCGGCGTTCAGGCCGGCAACTACTCCCTGTCCGGCGGCTTCCTCGTAGCCCGTTGTGCCGTTGATCTGGCCGGCGAAGTACAAGCCGTTTATGGCCTTCACCTGCAGCGACGGGTCGAGCTGCGTGGGAGGATAGTAATCGTATTCGATCGCATAACCCGCGCGGTTCATGCGAGCGCGCTCAAGACCGGGGATGCTGTGGAGGATCTCGACCTGCACATCGGCAGGAAGTGAAGTCGAAAGTCCGTTGACATAGAGCTCGCTGGTGTCGTGACCTTCCGGCTCGAGGAATATCTGGTGACGCGCTGCGTCCGGAAATCTGAGGATCTTGTCCTCGACAGATGGACAGTAGCGTGGGCCTCGGGCGGAAATCGCACCGCCGTACATGGCCGACTTGCCAATGTTGTCAGCGATTATCTGCTTGCCGGGCGCGCCGAGGTAGGTGATCCAGCACGGGAGCTGAGTGGGATTACGAGTACCGGAGGCAGTCGACCGTGGTACAGGCCAGAAATGCGACCAGGAGTAATCGAACTGATCGATTTCGCTTTCCTGGACCTGGAGCTGCGAGAAATCGACAGAGCGGCCATCGATGCGCGGCGGCGTGCCCGTCTTGAATCTTTCCACCGTAAGCCCAGCACGCTCGAGCTGTTCGGCAAGGTGGGTAGTGGCGGACTCGCCAGCTCTACCGCCGGAAAGGCTCATTTCCGTACCGATGTGGATGCGCCCTCTCAGAAACGTCCCGGCGGTAATCACGACGCAGCGCGCGCCGAACTTCCTCCCTTCGAGCGTCTCCGCACCGCGTACGGTTGCACCGGCCTCATCCATGATGAGCCGGGCGACGGTACCCTGGATGGTCTGAAGGTTTGGCTGTTCCTCGATGAGGCTGCGTGCTGCTCTGCGGTAGAGGCCGCGATCGCACTGAGCGCGGGGGGACCACACTGCCGGTCCCTTGCTCCGATTGAGCATCCGGAACTGCAGTGAGGCCAGATCGGTGGCTCGGCCCATGATTCCGCCGAGTGCATCGACTTCACGGACTACGGTGCCCTTGGCAACCCCACCGATGGCCGGATTGCACGACATCTGCCCGATAGTTTCGAGCGCGCTGGTGATGAGGGCGACGGATGCACCGAGCCGCGCAGCGGCAACGGCCGCTTCGGTGCCCGCATGGCCGCCGCCTATGACGATTACGTCGAACGAGGATTCAAAACTATGCATGGTGGTGGTGTCCCGTTATAAATGTAGGGCACACCACTAACTTTGGACCATGCCGATCTCCGTTACTCGTGACCGTCCTACGGTCTTCGTCCGGCGCGAAGCGTTCGAGCGCGTGGGGCTGGAGCGCCACGCCATCGATGCGCGCTTCAATCTGACCGATGAAGAATTCATGGTCGAAGGAGGATTGATAGCGATCGGCCCGCTGCCATCGGACGACATGTTGAGCGATCTGGTGATCCAGCTGGAAACGATCGGACTTCGCTACTTCGACGATTTCTTCGAGCTCAGTGGAAACTGGCCTGAATGGATTGGCGTATTCGTAACATCTGCTTGACCTGATAGTGACACGCTGGCCACGCGCCACGATGCCAACGCGTGGGTACGTATCAATGGCCGGCATGTTTGTCGTTGCCGTGTGTGCAGGCTGCGCTGCGCGTACTCAGGTGGCTGCGCCCTTTCCGAAATCGGAGCCGGCAAAAGTGGCTGCGCGCGTTGCTCCGGTAGAAATCCCGACTCCGCCTGTGATGCCATCGTTTCGGGAAAGCGAAGATGCAACGTCCTCGCAACTCGATCGTGCGCTGGATGAGGGCAAGGCGCTGGGTCGCGAAGTCGATTGGGTCAAGGCCGAGGAAGCGGCAGCAAGCGGTGAGACGGCCGCTGGAGAATACCTCATCACCTACCTCGTAACGCCGGCTGACGATTATTACGATCTCGAAGCTGCTCAGCCGAATCTGCCGGCGCATCATACGACAGTTGTACCGGGATCGGCTCACGTTGCGGTAGTGGTACGAGATGCAGCGGACGGACGGATGGTTCAGGGACTGGAAGTTCGTGCGGTGCTGCAGGACGAAGATTCCGGCGACGAACGGAGTGCCCTGCTTCCCTTCGAGTGGCACCCGATTCTCAATCGGTATGGGGAGAATCTCGTTCTTCCGTCGAGTCCGTTCACGTTGCGCGTGTACATCTCGATGCCGACGTATGGCAGGCACGATCAGGTCAACGGTGATCGGTTTACCGGGAAGGTAATGGCGAGATTCGCGCACGTCGTTGTTTCACCGGATTCACTTGCGGTAGCATCGGAGCGTCTGGCGCGGGGTGAGTCGCGCCAGACAGTGAGCCTTGCACGTGAGGAAGGTGATGCGATCGATGGGCCGCTTTCCGGGATGTTGCGGAGTGCCGATGTTAGCGGATCCCAGGTGCGCTCAGGTGATTACAAGGTAGCTGTGGTGGTACAGGCTGCGCGCGGAACATGGGAGGCTCGGAATGGACAGCTGAGCTATGACAGCCCGAACGGTAACATTGGACCGGTTGCTCATCTCGACGTGAGCATACGTGATGCAACCACGGGGCGGTTCATACCTGGGTTGAAGGTGCGTGCT
>Ga0207640_10002254_pt1 | contig 10390 bp, 15 predicted proteins | sample KBSCornC42_FD_184300 | JGI IMG/M metagenome (GOLD analysis project Ga0207640, IMG submission 184300) | Corn rhizosphere microbial communities from Kellogg Biological Station, Michigan, USA - KBS Corn C4-2 (SPAdes) (version 2) | ecosystem: Host-associated > Plants > Roots > Rhizosphere > Soil ... | reverse complement strand
ACCGAGCTGGAGGGCAGCCCCGTCATCGACCTGTTGAACCGCAGCGAACATCGCCCGCTGTTGCAGATGGTGGCCGAGGTGGTCGACGGCGCGTCTCCTGCCGCCACCGAATTCTTCAATTCGCGTACCGGACGTACCTCATTGCTGGCCTTCCAGGTGGTGCGCAGCGACCTGGGTGAATTGTTGGGCATCTCAGGCTCGGCGGTGGACATCACTGCGCGCGTGTCCGCCGAGCGTACCGTGCGCGACAGTGAAGAACATTTCCATCGGGCCATCGACCTCAGTCCCAACATCCCCTGGGCCGCCGATGCGCAAGGCGTGATCGACTACATTGGCCCGACCTTCGAATGGCAGCCCGAGCTGACCACCGCCCAGCGCCACCAGCAGTGGCTGGCGCGCATGCCCGAGGAAGACCGATTGCGGGTGCGTCAGGAATGGCTGGCCAACCTGCCCACGGGGCGCCCCTTCCGCACCGAATTCCGCGTGCTCTGGCCGGACGGCCAATGGCGCTGGATGCGCAGCCGTGCCTCACCCCACAGCGACAGCGAGGGCCGCATCGTGCGCTGGTACGGACTGATCGTCGACATCAGCACGGAGCGCCGATTGCAGTACCGGATCAGTGCGCTGGAAGAGCAGATCCACCGTCTGCGCGGGACCGATCAGGACTGAGTCCGCCCGCGATGTTCTGCGCCTGCGCGGAGGGCCTTCGGCGAGCGTCCGGCAAATCGGGGATAATGTCGGCTTGCTTCACGTTAGCCATGAAAAGGAGTCGCCAAGTGAGAATGTTGCATACGATGCTGCGCGTGGGAAATCTGGACCGTTCGATCGATTTCTATACCCAGGTGCTGGGCATGAAACTGCTGCGCAGGAATGACTACCCCGACGGCAAGTTCACGCTGGCCTTCGTCGGTTACGGCGAAGAACGCGATCACACCGTGCTCGAACTGACCCACAACTGGGATACCGAATCCTATGACCTGGGCACCGGCTACGGCCACATCGCCATCGAGGTCGACGATGCCTACGCCGCCTGTGAGGCGGTCAAGGCCAAGGGCGGCGCGGTCACCCGCGAAGCCGGTCCGATGAAGCACGGCAAGACCGTGATTGCCTTCGTCACCGATCCGGATGTACTCCAAAGTTTTCACTGATACGCGCTACTTAACAATGTCCATTGTGGACAAGGTGATGTGCCATTCGAAATTATTCGCGGTAAAAGCACCACCCATTGGCATTTGCCGACATCAGGAAACGCAGGACAGCCAGAAAAAGAACGAACGATAGAAACGGCACTGACCTAAAATAATTCTGCCTGGCACATTACATATTTCCGTGACGGCGGGCACCTAGTTCGACGACGCGGGCACTTCCAGTTCAGGCGGTCTGGGCAATTGAATCCTATATGCAACGAAGGCAGTGTTTGTCAATAAAGTTTCCTCTGTGCAAAGCACATAGTGACGTGCTTGCCAGCCCCGGCTAGCATGTTTACTAGCGAGTCAACGGAGAACTCTGTCTCGTTTTTGTCGACTATGTCCGAAACACGTTGGCGAGTTATGCCCAAGATTTGGGCGGCATCAGCCGGCATCAGGTCGTTGGCTTCGATCCAAGCCGCTAGTTCGGTTGCCAAGTAGTCCTGAAGGGCGCGTTTTGACGAGATAAGTCGTTGAGTGTCGGCCTTCAGCTTGGCCGCCTCTTCTGGCGCAAATTCTAGGTCAAAGAACACGTTACCGCCTGCAGGCGTCACGTGCATTGAATTGGTCTCGATCTCCATTATTTCTCCTCTCCTCAATATAAACGTGTCCAGATTTTTGTGCGCCCACTATCTCGCGTAATCCGTTGAGGTACGTTCGAAACCGCGCTGTCCAGCTCTTTCCGATTCGAGTGTTCAACTCAGGCCGAACCGGGTGTCCAGTAAGCGTCATCTGAGTGACATCTTGAAGCTTAGAGTTTGATGAGCTGCAGGCGCCGGTCCATCACATCGGGATCAAGCGCTTTCGGATCGAATGCGCCGCCGCACCAGTCGAGCAGATCCTGATGTTCAGGATGAGCCGGATCCGCGATCGCTTCCCGGAAGTCGGCATAGCCATACGTTCCGCTCACATCTTCTGGCGGGCACGCATTGGCGCCGCCAATGCATATCGGCACCGCACAAGCGTCCGCCGGTAAGACTTTCTCCACCTTGATCTTATGTTCCCAGTCGTCTCCAAAGTCGTAGACGTAGCGGAACGATTGCATTCCTTGCAGGCAAGCTCCCAGTTTGGCACGCGTTTCCGAGACCACTGTCGGACCGAATGGAGCGTCTGGATCGGGGATGCCGTAATGTTCGCCCGCGATCTCGAACTCATGCAGGTGATAGTTTTCCCATCCCATTGCCGCCTGGATGACCTGGTGCAGCGTGGCCAGCGTGATCGTCTCCGGCACGATGACGCGGCGCCATACGAGCGGTTTGATTCCGGCAAGTTCGATCTTCAACTGGAGCAAGGGGCTCGCCGATTTTTTACGTGTGGCCATATCAGGCTGCCTCCCCCAGCATAGTTGGTAGTGTCATTTTCCACGGTAACAGTTCGTCGATCCGGTTGATCGGATGACCAGCGATGCAGGCAAGCACCTGCCGCAAATAGCCTTCCGGATCCAGTCCATTGAGCTTGGCAGTCTCGATCATGCTGTAGATCGCTGCCGCACGCTCACCGCCGGAATCGGCACCGACGAACAGGTAATTCTTCCGGCCAAGTGCCACACCGCGCAAGGCACGCTCCGCTGCCGAATTATCGATTTCAATGGTACCGTTGTCGCAATAGCATTCCAGCGCCTCCCAGCGGTTGAGCGCATACAGAATTGCTGCCGTCGTATCCGATTTGCGCGACAGCGTTTCCATGATCGTACGCAGCCATGCCTGCAGTGCATCGAGCACCGGCCGTGCTTCGGCTTGCCTTATCCGGCGATGCTCATCCTGTGGCTTGCCACGGATTCTGGCATTCTGGCCTCAATCGCATTCAGCTGTCCGATCCGGTGTAACGCCTCGGCCGTCACTGCGGACGGTCGCGTCTGGTGCAGCTCGTAGAACTTGCGCCGTGCATGTGCCCAGCATGCTGCTTCGACGACCTGGCCAGTGTCATAGATTGCCTAGTAACCACCATAGGCATCAGCCTGCAGGATACCGCAGTGGCGCGCCAGATGCCGCTGCGGATGTTCTCTCTTGCGGTTCTCCGTGTAGGCGAACCAGACGGCTGGCGCCGCTGTATCTGCAGCCGGGCGGTCATCCCGCACGTGCACCCACAGGCGGCCTGTCTTGCCACGCCCCGGTGCCAGCACCGGAACCGGTGTGTCGTCAGTGTGCAGCTTCGAGGCTGCCATAGCATGCCGCCGGATGGCATCGACACAGCGATGTGAGCAAGCTGCTGGCACCACCGACCCATTCGGCCATGGTGGCCCGTTCCAGAGTCACTCCTTCGCGCGCGTACATGACCGATTGCCTGTGCAGCGGCAAGTGATCGCAGTACTTGGCGACCAGGATGTGCGCCAGCAGGCCAGGGCCGGCCAGTCCACGCGAGATCGGCCGTGTCGGCGCGGGCGACTGCGCAATATGGTCGCAGCATGAGCACGCATACTTCGGACGGACGTGACGGATGACTTTGAAGCGCGCCGGAACATATTCGAGTTGCTCAGCGACGTCTTCGCCAAGCCGCTTCATGGTGGCACCGCACTGGGAGCATGCCGTGGCATCGGCCGGCAAATGGAATTGAACGTCTCGCGGCAGATGCGATGGCAGTGGCGCACGCTTGGCCAATACGCGGGAGATCTGCTGGGGCGATTGCTGGATGTACTGCCCCTCTTCATCGGTTTGCAATTCTTCCAGGCGCAATTCCAACTGCAGTATCTCCTGGTCGAGCTTCTCAGACTTGCGGCCAAACTGCATCCGTTTGAGCTTGGCAATGAGCAGCTTCAAGTGCTCGATCTCCAGTGCATGTGTCGATACCTGCTCGCGCAGTACCACGACGACCATCTCTTTTTCCACCAGCACTGCTTCCCGCTCCAGCACCATGGCTTTAAGCTAGGCAATGTCGTTGGGAAGATCGGCGTGCGTGAGCATGCCGAGGAGTGTGCGCAGCTATGGCGATGTTTACAAGGCTGAGAGCGGGCGCTGCGTACGCTCCGGGCGCCGCCAGTCGATGCCTTCGAGCAGCATCGACAGTTGTGCTGCCGTGAGCGAGACACTACCTTCGGTAGCTTGCGGCCAGATGAAGCGGCCACGCTCGAGCCGCTTGGCCAGCAAACACAATCCATCGCCAGGTCCACCAAAACACCTTGATCAGATCCCCTCGCCGACCACGGAAGACGAAGACATGACCGGAGAACGGATCTTCGTCCAAGGCGGCCTGCACCTTGCCAGCCAGACCGTTGAAACCGCTGCGCATGTCGGTCACGCCCGCAGCCAGCCAGACGCGCGTGCCCGCCGGCAAACCGATCATTGACGCAGCAACGCGAGGATAGCGCGTAGCATCTTCATGTCCACTGCATTGCCAATGCGCACCGTGCAATCGTTGAAGGCTACCTCGATGCTGGCATCTGGCGCAGGACTGGACCCGCGCGAAAAGGACTCTGCTTGTGGCTGTTTCACTGGCTCCTGTTCAATCGTGACAGGCAACAGGGCCGTCGGCTCTGCTGCCTCGTCAAACAATCCTGCACGATATTGGCGACGCCACTTGAACGGCAAGTTTGCATTGAGACCATGTTCTTGTGCCAGACGTGATACCGACACGCCGGCTTCGCAGGCCTGATGCGCTAGGCGCCGCTTGAATTCGATCGGATGATTCGGCCGCCCCTTGCGCATCGACCGTTTGGTTTCATTGGACAATTTGGTTCCCACCACTTATTTGGTGGGAACTACTTTGGCGTCCCCAACGATCGCCGTCCAGACGGTTCAGGGATGACGCTTACAGTGTCCATGCGACTTCGAAATGTGCAGTTGCCTCATCTCCGAAACTCACAGATTCCATCCCCCGTCCCGCCTATGCCTAATTGAGGCTGAGAGCCAAAGGCAATGTGCGCAAGCGGCCGAGAATCTCATTTCTGATCCTATCTGGAACATCCGAAGCTTGAAGTGCAGTGGGCCAGCGATCGAGCGCCAATTCCACTGCGTGCTTTACCGCTACCTTCACAGCCAATTGAGCGATTCCGGCCTCTTGAGCTACGGCACAATAAAAATCCAAGGTTTCCTTGCGTTGAAACTTGTCTATCGCAACGTTAGTGTGTAGCGACCTGAAATTGGGAAGTGCGGATAAGCAAACAATGTCGTAGGCCGGAGAGAGTTCTGGAAAAATTCCGTGCCGATATAGAACGCTATGGTTTTTCAAATGCGCGTCAGAATTTCCAATGAGCGTGTTGACGGCCTGACGCATAAAGAACTGCTGAATATCGTCGATACCTTTTGTGCCGAGTCGATTTAGCATCTGAAGGAACAGAACAAATTTTCTGACACCTGCATACTTCTGACCAGGCAACATTCCAAGGAATTGACAAGCATCTTCGATATGCACTGGTCCTTCCGGGCCACGGTCAAAACGGTCCACTGCAAGGAAATGCGTATTCGGTCCAAGTTGCCGGACCAAATCAGGCAATCCGACTATTTTGCTCATGGGAACCAGTCGGCACTGTGCGACGTTTATTTCTGCTAAACGAGCCAATGTCATGCACAGATATTCGTTTCTTACTTGGGAGTCGTCTTCAACCTTTGGTAACTTCGCGACAACGTTCGAAAGTTCTCCTTTTTGAGGCGTTCGATACAGCTGATCATCGTGAGAGTAGAAAAGTGCAAGCTTATCTTGAGCCCCAGAAAGCAAGGCTCCTCCAGCAGTAGCCCCCTCCGGAGCGATCGGGGCCCATACTTTGGAGTAGCCACCAATTTCCATTTTTGATAGTGATGGCGGGAGCTTGGTGAGATCTGCTGGAACTGCGATTATCGCTCCCGGCAAGTCTTGACCTGCGGCGGCCAATATTCCAAATTCATCTTTGTCTCTATCCTCCTTTCGCGTTGCTGCCAGTCTTAACCGTAATGTCCCCTCGGACATTAACCCTGCAAAAAACGGCGGCATCTGCTTACGTTCGCGATATAGGGTTGGATCCGTATGGCTATCTACTGCGCTACGCAAAAGTGCGTCATCACCAGGCATTACGATAGACGCTGATAAGGTGGCTCGCTCCCTGTCATCTAGATATTCCTCGGTGGCTATGAATCTGCTAGTTCCCTCAATCTCGCAGAGCCAACCAACATGCACACCCTGAAGCCATATTTCCAGATAGCGAGGCGATAGTGTCTTATTCAAAGTGAATCCGGAAATTTGAGTCTGATGAGGTCCTGAAAGAACAGCGGGGCCGGAGTTGATGGCGGTGTCAATGCCAGTCACATTGCCTTCGCTACAAATGGACGGGACGTGCTAACCACCAATCAGCGAACGCGGAAAAACTCGCATGCTGAGAATCCACTAGACCTAGATCGTCACCTGCGTTTGGGCTGCCTGAAGAATCACGTGAAATTAAGGCTACATGAATCTCCGATGGAATTCCTCGCATGAAGGGCAAATAGTCGTCAACGAAAGCAACAGGTGCTATTTCAGTCAGCGCTGGGACTTTTGGGCTAACTGGGCCATCAATTCCATCGGTGCAGAATACCCGTTCAATAGGAAAACCTAGTTCATGCAGGTTTCTTTCTCGGGCTTGTCTAAAGCAAGGATCTATGGCGCTCACACAGACCAAGTTGAAACCTGCATTTTTTAATCGTAGACATGCATCGATCGCGCCGTCATAGGCCGGCAGAGAGCTCCAAAACGATTCATCGAAATGAGAACGAAAGTACTCCAATCTGGAGCCGGTAAGATGTTCGACTCGCCACCGCTCTCTGGGCCAATAGGCATCAGGATTGTGTAGATCTGGGAGAGCACCGAATGCACGCTGCCAAGCAACAGCGTACGCGGCGCTATAGTTCAGCAGTACTCCATCGACGTCAATAGCAATAGTGCTCAAAGCTCGCTCGCAGGCAAGGATGGATGAATTGCCAAACCTGTTGTCGCATTGCTAATGATCTGATGCGGAGTAGTCATGTCAGATTCAAAAAGGTAATGCTCCAGGTCGTGAGACCATGTGTCGATTAGCAATTTTGCCCAATGTGCAAATTGCTCTATTGGTTCACTTCCTCGCAGCGGGATATTGCGATTGTTTCGGTTTCCAGGTGTTCGACGCCACTCCACCGTCAAACTACCATCGACCTTCATGCAGATGGCTTTAACTTTCTTAGATGCACCGCCAACTCCGATGTAAGTTGAAAGGGGCCGAATATCACAGACGTTCATTGGATACAGTAATCAGACAATACAGCTAACTGAGAGTCTCAGGAAAATCAGGACTCGCTATATTCTTCGTGGTAGAGGGAAGGACGGATACTAAGTAAGTCTTAGTACAACGTCAATAGCATCCTAAGACACTCTTAGGATGAGTTCAAGAAAAGACACTTCTGGCGTTTTCCCGCGGCGGCTTAAGAGCGCTAGGCAGGCTGCTGGTCTCACCCAATTTGATTTGGGAGTGTCGGCTGGTATAGACGAATATTCTGCAAGCCCGAGAATCAATCAGTACGAACGGGGAGTTCACATACCTGATCAGGGAACTTCCCTTCGCTTAGCGAAGGCCTTGGATGTGCCACTCAGTTACCTTTTCGAGCCAAATGAACAATTGGCCGAATTTGTCCTCTTAGCCGCGAGGCTTACGAAGGATGATTTGAAAAAATTGACTTCATATTTGAGGGAAGCACTCGGAGAAAAAGGTGTTCTACGATCAGACTGATGTTTCAGGAGGTTTTTATTCGCGTGATTGGATTTTTCGTGTGTGAAATTCCATGTTATGCGTGACTATTCCTAGATATGCGCACGCTCTGACTCTATCCCAAGGCGTCTTTGAGAATAAAAAGCCTATCTGTTCTTTTGTCGCACTTCCGATTACCTTCCTGGCGCAGCCCGAGGGGTTCATTCCAGAAGCAGGATCAGTTATCGCAGCGGGATGTGGAGGCGATGCTCGGACTCCGTGGCTGTGGCCACGGTAAGTTGGATTGCGGCCTTGGCCGAAAGGACGCCCGGCATGATGAAGCCTAAGATTCCCTCCAAGTCCACGAAGATGCGTATTTCAGTGATGGTAGGGCACCTATTTCGTCGACGTGGACGCTTCTAGTTCAGTCGACCTAGGCAAAAAAACTACTCAGCACCGATGGCCGGCTCTAAGATGTCCGCAACCGGCCGAGGCCGTGTAAAAAGACCTGCCGCCGCGTGAAGTAAACCTTCCGAAGCGAATCCTGTCCAATCAGCAGTTCATCGTTCAGGACATACCATGAAGCGTCTCATTGAGGGGCGGGATCGTAATCGTCAGATTCTACTGCTTGAGCAATTAGACGACTACGTTACCGACTGCAATCCAGTAGGAGTGGTCGACGTTTTTGTCGATGAACTGGATTTGGTCCAGATGGGCTTCGCCATCATGCCCGCAGCAACGGGCCGACCTGGTTATCACCCCTCAGTGCTGCTCAAGATATACATCTACGGTTATCTCAATCGTTTGCAGTCAAGCCGGCGTCTGGAGCGCGAGGCGCAGCGAAACGTCGAACTGATGTGGCTGACCGGCCATTTGAAACCGGACTTCAAGACCGTCGCCAACTTCCGCAAAGACAACTGAGCTGCCATCACTAGTGTATGCCGTCAGTTTGTGTTGCTGCGTCAGCGCCTTGGTCTGTTCGCCGATGCGCTGGTTGCAGTCGACGGTAGTAAATTCAAGGCTGTCAATGGCCGTGACCGTAACTTCACGAGCGCCAAACTGCAGCGGCGTATGGAAGAGATCACGGCAAACATCAATCGCTACCTGACCGAACTCGACACAGCAGATCGCTATGAGCCTGAGCGCAAGCAACTCACAACAGACAGGCTGCGCGAGAATATCGCCGCCCTCAAAGCGCAAATGCAACATCTGCAAAGCATCGATTTACAGCTCAAACAAGCGCCTGACCAGCAGGCGTCTCAAACCGATCCTGATGCGCGTTCGATGAAGACGCGTGGAACCGGTGTTGTTGGGTACAACGTGCAAACAGCGGTGGATGCCAAGCATCACCTCATCGTTGCACACGGGGTCACCAACGTCGGAAGTGACCGGGATCAATTGCTCTCGATGAGCCGGCAGGCAAAACAGGCGATGGGAGTCCAGTCACTAACAGTGGTGGCCGACCGTGGCTACTTTAAGGGCGAAGAGATCCTTGCGTGCTCACTGGAAAGTATCGACGTCATCGTGCCCAAGAATGTCACTTCCAATGCGACCGCTGAAGGCCGTTTCGGTAAGGCCGACTTCATCTACGACGCACAAACCGACGAATACCAATGCCCGGCGGGAGAGCGTCTCACCTGGCGCTTTATGAGCAAAGAGAAAGGATTAAATCAGCATTGCTACTGACCTGACCTGAAAAAACTGGTCCGACTTGAAATTTCATATGCTATTGAAAAGGAGAGTCAGACCATGCCCAAGAAGCGATTCACATCCGAAGACATCATCCACAAACTGCGCGAAGCAGAAGTCATGTCTGCGCAAGGCAAGACGGTGGCCGAAATCAGCCGCCAACTCGGCGTGACTGAACAAACCTACTTCCGTTGGCGCAAGGAATATGGCGGCCTGAAGATTGACTAGGACAAGTGACTGAAGTAACTGGAGCAAGAGAATACACGCTTGCGTCGAGCGCTTTCGGATGCTGTCATCGATAACCAGATACTGCGCGAGGTCAGCCGGGGAAAATTCTGAGCCCGGTATGTCGCCGCCAGGCTGTGGCCCATGTCAGAATGAGCTTGGGCCACGCTGAACGGCGTATCTGCCGGGCGCTCCATCTCTCCCGTTCTTCGGTTCGTTATGCTGCCCGCCCACGTTCCGATGAGGCGCCACTGACTGGAGCCATCATCGAACTGGCCAGCCAGTATGGCCGTTACGGCTATCGGCGCATCCACGCCATGCTAGAAGCTCAAGGCTGGGAGCTGAGTCGCTCTCGGGTGGAGCGTATCTGGAAACTAGAAGGCTTGAAGGTGCCAGTGAAACAGCCAAAGAGAGGAAGGCTGTGGCTGGCTGACGGAAGTTGCATCAGAATGCGGCCGGAATATGCAAATCACGTCTGGAGCTGGGACTTCGTCATGGAGAGAACGCATGATGGACGTGTTCTGAAAATCCTGGTGCTCATCGATGAGTTCACCCGCCGCTGTCTCGCGCTGCACGTGGCCAGGCAAATTCGCAGTAATGACGTCATCGATATCCTGGCTGAGGCCATGGTGACCTACGGTGTTCCGGCCTATCTGCGCTCTGACAATGGTCCGGAAATGGTCGCCAA
>Ga0207640_10002252_pt1 | contig 10393 bp, 9 predicted proteins | sample KBSCornC42_FD_184300 | JGI IMG/M metagenome (GOLD analysis project Ga0207640, IMG submission 184300) | Corn rhizosphere microbial communities from Kellogg Biological Station, Michigan, USA - KBS Corn C4-2 (SPAdes) (version 2) | ecosystem: Host-associated > Plants > Roots > Rhizosphere > Soil ... | reverse complement strand
TCGGAGGCATCGGCGGGAAGATTGTACGTGCACCGATGCGGGCACTGTCGGCTGAGGACGAAGTGTTCAAGGCCATGGCGCGGCACATGGAATTGAACGGCCTCGCGGCGCGTCAAGCAGGACAGGAAGGGCTTACCGGGAAGGCTGCGGCGGAAAGGATCGCGGAGCTGACTGCCAATCCCTCGGATGATATGCTGGCCAAGGCATTCGACTACGCCCGTTATGTAACGTTTCAGCGCCCGCTCACCGGCATTCCCCAGACCATTTCTCGCGCGACGCAGGAACACCCTGCTCTCAAGTTCCTGATCCCGTTCGTCCGCACGCCCACAAACCTGCTCAAGTTCGCCGTGGAGCGCTCTCCTGCCGCGCCGCTGCTGAAGGAATGGCGCGCCGACTATATGGCTGGCGGCGCCCGCCGCGACCTGGCGATTGCCAAAGCCATGATTGGCTCCGGTGTGGGGCTCTGGATGGCGGACTTTGCCAGCAAGGGGCTGGTCACCGGGTCGCCACCGGACGATGACAACAAGAACCGCCTGCTGCGGGCTGACGGCTGGCAGCCGTACTCGTTTCGCATTGGCGGTCGGTACATCAGCTATAACCGGCTCGATCCATTCTCCCTGACGATCAGCACTGCCGCCGACCTTGCCACCAAGCGCGAGGGAATGACTCCCAAGCAGCTCGATCAGGCGACGGGGCTGCTGGTGGCATCGATCATGAAGAACATGGGCGACAAGACCTGGCTGTCGGGCCTGTCCGACTTCTTCAGCTTCATGACCGATCCGCAGCGGAACCTCGGCAGCTATGCCAAGGGGCAGGTGGCATCGTCCGTAGTTCCGGCCGGAGTGGCCCAGATCGCCCGCACGGTCGATCCGACACGCCGCGCTACGCGTGGCATCAGCGAAGAGATCCAAAGCCGGCTGCCGTTCGCTTCGGAGAGCCTCTACCCGCAGCGAAACATCTGGGGTCGCCCGATCACGACCGACCGCCTCGGCCCGGACAGCCTGTCGCCGATCACTATGACTACTCGGCAGGATGATCCTGTGAATGCCGAGATGCTCCGCCTTGGTGCGACTGGAACCAAGTTCCCGAAGCAGCACACTGTCGGCGGCAAGCGGGTAGACTATGCCCCTGCTGAATACGACGCCCTGCAGGCCAAGGCGGGATCAGAGGCACATGACCGCGTACTGGCGCTGGTATCCGCGCCGCAATGGCCCTCCCTGCCTCCGGACACGCAGCGCAAGGCAATCAAGGACGCCATTGGGGGTGTGCGCAAAGAAGTGCGTGGCACCACCTCGATGGCCCTCCCGCCGCTTCCTGAGGGCTTTGCAGTCGATGGCGAAGCGATGGGACGGAACGTCTATGCCGATCTGCAGAAGGCGATCCCCGGCGTTCGGTTCACGTCGGGCTACCGGAATCAGGCGTACCAGGCCGATCTGAAGCGGAGGGGCTACCATCCTGCGGATAATAGCGGCCATCTCGACGGCTCGGCCTTCGATCTGCTGCCCCCACCGGGCAAGTCGATCTCTTGGCTTAAGGATCGGGTGCGGGCGTTCGATACTGCCGCACGGACCCTGAACGAGGGCGACCACCTTCACGTGACATTCCCGGGCTATCACGGTGCGCCAGCCATTGGGGGGGCAGCCAAGGCAGGACTGCACAACCCCCTGCAAGGCGCGCCGTCTCTGCCGCCTGGCTTCAGGCTGGATCAGTAATCTGCGCAGTTTTGACCCACTGCGGGTTCTCTCGGCAACACCCCGGGGGACGCGACAGGCTCAGGTGTAACACTAAATTAATTGAACCAATTCAGATTGTTGGCGTGATGGCGATCGGAAATCGTAGGGGTGAGCTGATTGCAGGCGTGGCAGCTCGGGTGAGAGTGGCGCATACGCGGTGGGAGGAAGACTGCTGGGATCTGCACCGCAGCCTATTGGAAGCCGGGCTGTCATTCGGCGCAAGCGGATACAAGCTTGCTGCGGAGCGAGGCGCGCATCGCCTGGTTGAGGGGGTCGCGCTCGCGTTGGAATATGTGCGCAGGAACGTCTCGCCGCGCAGCCCGAACTGGCCGATTGCCCATCGATCCATTCTGGATGCAGTGGAGGGGGACTTCCTTGCATCGTCCCGGTTCATTCCCGCTCCGGACGCAGACCCGATACTGGCCGTTGCGTCGCGGGCAGCGGCAGAGCAGGTGATGCGCCACTGCCAGGAAGCGCGCGGATCAGGGTGGCTCCAGCGCTTCGCTGCCGCGTTCACAGTGCCTGCCTGGTTACGGCTTCGGTGATCGGGAGGCCGAGGCAGCGGGGTTGGTCAATCCGAACGTTCAGCGATGAATAATCGCACCAATGAACGCCCGCCCATTTACAGGAGAGTCGCGGTAGTGGTAGCAGAGCAACGATTTCCTCCGAATGATGGGCTTCGATGAGCGTTTTTGCGCCGATCAATGACGATCACGCGGTTGAATCTGTCTCGTTCAGTGTGATCTTCGACGAGCCGTTCGGCCACACCGTGTTTACGGCTGCACAGGCTTCCCACGGGCTGTGGCGTGATGAACTTCCCGCCGCGCAGGTAGGTGGCCTCAACTCCAATGATGGCTCATTGGCTTTAGCGTATTCGTACCTCCGCCCGGACGGAACCCCGGCGTGGCAGCTGAAATTCGAAGGTGCGGTCATCGAGGTGTCCTGCCGCAGATACACCCGATGGGCGAAGGTTTGGCAGATTGCACGTCGACTTCTCGACCAAGCCGGCGGCGTTGTTGCCGGTGCTGCTGACATGGCTTCAGCCAGCGCTGCCCGGGTTCGCCTCCAAGTCGTGGATAAGTTCACGACTGCAGAGGCAGGGTATGATGCTAGCGGGCTGTTTCAACGTGATGGCGGCCTACTGCCGCGCCACCTGTTCGACGTGGGGCCTCTCTGGCATAACAATGCGGGATGGTTCACGTCTGGACCGACCGGGAAGATCCTCAACCACCTCAACGTCGCGTCGTCGCGACAGGCGGAGGACGGGAATATCGCGGTCAGTTTAACGCACATGCAAGAGTTGCGCTTGCAAACTCCACTCCCGGTGGGGAACGCAGCTGGTCTTAGCTCGCTTCTTGAAAAATGCATGGGCGATCTACATGGCCACAACAAGAGTCTCGTCGTGGCAACGGTGGCGCCGGCGATTGCCGAGCGTATCAGCCTGATCCGAACAGAACAAAGGGCATAGAGATGGCAACGCGTCCGATTTGGGATGAGACTCAGATTCTGCCCGAGACCGCCCATGCTTTGTTCGCCGACGCTGAGGGGCTGCAAACGTTGTGGGGCAACATCGATCAGGCGATCTGGAATACTCGCAGTAAGCAGCGAGGAGCGCGAACCCAGGAAACTCGTCGCCAAATCAAAGCGCAATACGAACATACTGCCTACGCCGATAACGTCATCGACTTGGAAGCCCACCGATCCAGTGCGCCACAGCTTACTGGATGGGCCGCCACGCTTGAACGGCTGATCATAGAGGTTGGCAGAATCCAAGATGGTTGGGATGGCCCCGGTTCGCTCGCCCCTTCAAGCTCTGTCCAGCGCGACTTTGAGGCTGCCTTGGGCGTGCTGCCGGGGTCCACGGCAGAGCCGGAAATCGAAATCGACGGATCGACCGGATCGATAACGGTTCGCTGGATGAATGAAATAGCGGCCAGTGCCGCTGTTCTGACCTTCATGGGTGATGGCCACTGCATCATCATGGACTTCAATCCTGCGCGTGCGGGCTCCGCACCAATCATCTGCGCTGTGCATGACGAAACCAAAATACTCGACATGCTCGACGCGACGACCTTTGGATCGCTTCTGCCCGCCATTGCATGAATGGATGTGCTTCTAGCTGCTCACGTGAAACCACCTCGCAGGACGTTCGATCTGTGGGAGTGGTTGATGACGAGGAAATAATTCTTCGCGCTAGCTATGATCCGATGCACTGGAAGAAGAGCAAGATCCAAAGTTCTTTCGTACGCGCTTCCCACCTGCTGGAAGGTGAGCTTTCGGTGTGGCGGTCATCCGAGAAGAGTGGCCTTACGGTCAGTGACGTTATGCTGATCACCGACGGCGTCGCTCCGCCGGGGAATACGACGAAGCAGCTGCACGGCCCGCTCGCACGGGAGATTCGAGGCTTGCGCAATCCTAGTGGTGACCGGCTATTCTGCGTCGTCGACGAAACAACGACAGACGAAGCCGGCGGGCACCATCCTGCCCACGCTCATATCCGGCTTTGCGATGTTCAGCGCGCGTCGATTGCCGGCGTGAGCGATCCTAATTTCGAATGGGCGCGCCAGCGGTTGATCCTCCTCATGAAACAACCCGCTACGACGTTCCCCCGCCCATAGACCCTGAATCTGAGTGTAATCCGGCACGGGATTACACCGGCTTTCACGGAATGTCCCAGAAGGCTGAGGTGGGGTCTTGCTGCACCGCTTAGTCCAGCTGGATGTGGGAGTTAATGTGGGAGCGTTTTACGTCACTACCACGATCAATGGCTTAATTGCGTTGATTTTGTCGCCTTAGATGGATGATCGCGGGGCATCCACTTTCTGCCGCAAAAGTGGCTTTTATAAAGGCGTTGACGGACAATCCCTCAATCTGCCCGCACATTTCACCCCACACCCCACGCGACAAATCGCAGGCGCAAGGCCAGCAAATCTGCCCGATTCCGAAGATGGCAGCTTCTCCGTTAAATCTGACTTGTCGGCTGGGCACCTTCACCCGTTGCCGGTCCCGCTGAACCTTCGGATCATTCCCCGCCTTGGCGAGTTTGCGCCGCGCCGCAGCCTTTTCCCGCGCTTCAGCCGGAGACAGGCTCTTACGTAGCATGAGGGGAATATCGGAGTGCGGGCGTCGTGCTTCCCAAAGGCTTCGCTGCCAAGGCCGCCAACGTCAACAGCGCCAAGCCCTGTACCCCGGCGCTTGCCGTCCCAACCTCGTGCCGTCGGTCGGCAGCGTCGGCGACAGTCACGACAACGCGTTGGCCGAGACGATCAATGGTCTCTACAAGGCCGGGGTCGTCTGGCGACAGCGGTCATGGCCCAGCGCGTCAGCAGTGGAAATGGCAACCCTGCGCCGGGTCGATCGGTTCAATCACCATCGCCTGTTCGGGCCCATTGGACCCGCCCCGCCAGCCGAAGCCGAGGCCAACTACTTTGCAACCAACGAGACCCTCGATATGGTGGCATGAATCAAGTGAAACTGACTCCGGAAAACCCGGGACGCTTCAGTGCGGCAGCCGTAGTCCCGGTTGCCGGTTCAGATTTCGCGTCCTGTCGAATTGAGCGAGTATTAGAAAATATGGCCCGCAAGGAAACGATCGATCTTCTTGAACGCTATTACGCCGCATTCAATGATGGCAATTGGGAGGAAATGCTTGCCTGCCTGTCTGATGATGTGGCGCATGATATCAATCAGGGCGAACGGCAAGTCGGCGTGGATGCTTATCGGACTTTCCTTGGGCACATGGAACGGTGCTATCGTGAGCGGCTGGCCGATATCGTCGTGATGGCGACCGATGACGGCAGGCGTGCGGCTGCCGAATTTGTCGTCCATGGCGAATATCTGGCAACCGACGAGGGTCTGCCCGAGGCCAACGGGCAGACCTACGTCTTGCCGGCCGGGGCGTTCATCGGAATTGAGGACGGGAAAATCGTCCGCCTCAGCATGTATTACAACCTGGGCGACTGGATGCGGCAGGTCGCTGGGGGATGACGCCCACATGCAGCGGATGGTCCGAGGGCGGTTGTCGATCATCTGATCGCCAACCGGTCGCTTCCGGAGAAGGCATGACCGGATCCGCGCGGACGCGGCACCGGTCAATGTTCGGCGATCTTTCGTTGCTGCCTGCGCAAGATGAACCAAACCGCCGCGACCACGGCGGGAGTGAGCGCGGGGGTCAAGAGATCGCCCGGGATTCCCGGCGAAAGGTGCTTGGTGCTTTCAATCAGGTGATCCACGATCGCCAGAGCATAATAGCTGATGGGGATGACCGACAGGCCTTCAACCAGCTGTTGCAGGCGCAGTTGCCGCTGGGCGCTTCTTTCCAGGGAGGCCAGTACCCGCGCGTTCTGGTTTTCGATGCGTGTTTCGATCCGGGTGCGGAGCAACCCCACTACCTGTGACGTCCGCTGGGCGAGCGACTCGGCACGGCGCCGGTGCGCCATGCATGTGCGCACCGCGGGCAGGAACCGGCGCTGGGTGAAATCGGCGAGCGAGAGATGCCCGGAACACGGTTCGATGCACAGGTCTGCCAGGCGCTCCTCGACGATGGCTGCATAGGCTTCGGTTGCGCTGATGCGGTAGTTGGCGCTCGACAGCTGCGCGATGAGATCGCGCCACAGCTCCGACACAAGGGCCATGAGCTCGTCGTCAGTCACTTCAGGGCGGGTCAGGCCGAGGTTGAGCTTGTCGAGCTCGCCCTCGATGCGGTCGAGTTCGCTCCATCCCTGCCGTGCGATCGGAAGGCCGAGCAGCGCAAGATTACGATAGTTGCCCAGCTCCTGCAGCCGCTGCAGGGTGCGCGAGAGCGTTGCCAGCGGCATGCCTGCGGCTGCGATCAGGATGTCGCCGAAGCCATCATCGCGCAGTCGGAAGTCGGACCAGATACGGGCGGCCCGTTCGCGCCCCTCGGGACAAAGGCGGCAGGTCACGAGATCATCAAGGGAGAAGCCGAATTCCGACAATCTGGCTTGAGCTTCCGCTTCGGTGACGACAACGTGCAAACGGGTTGCGCGGATCACCTTGCCCGGCAGTTGCGCCGCCCAGGCCAGCGCCTTGTCGATTGCCGCCTGGCTGGCCTCCGGGGCGAGGAACAGGGTCAGGGTGCTGGCCTCGCTGTGCCGCTCCCAGGTCGCCTCCACGCCAGGCGCAAGCCTGCCTGCCAGGTGCCTGGGCATTTCGTCGCCTGAGGCCGGCAAGACACCGACGACGGCCGTGATCTCATCCCCCCGTTCTGCGTTCGTGATGGTGCGCAGGAATTGCACGACCTGGCTGGGCGCAGAGATGTGTGGCCAGCGTCGCAAGTGCATCTCGGCCACGACTGCGCGGCGTTGATCGTGTTCGTCGAAAGTCATGTGGTCAGTTCAGCCGCTGCAGTTTGCCTGCCTATATGGCAGGATAGAAGGGGGGGGGGGGACGCTGCGTTGCAGCTCGTAGCGCGCCGCTGCCAGATCCGCGAATTCCGGGGGGATAGCGATTTTTCCGGCCTCCAGCAGGTCGAGCGTGCGCGCCATTTCGCCATATCGGCATGCGGGGTTGCAGGAGCCCGGTTGCCAGGGCGTTGCAGAGCCGGGACTGAACTCGACCGAGACAGGAAACGGATTGAGATCGGCCATGACCGGGAAGACATGCTGGTACTTGGCCAATTCCGGCGTGGTCAGGCGCAAGGCGCGGTCGAAAACCACGGGTGTGTCGCCGCATAGCCGTTGCCTGTGCATGTCCCACATCGGCGATTGCGGTGGATCGCTTGGGGTGGCCGACAGGGCAGGGCGAGAGCGTGGCGACCCCATGCCAAAGTGCGATATCACTTCCCGTAGGGTGCGTCTATTGACCCCAGGGATGAGACCGCCGCGACCTCTGGATCGGAGACGTTCGTCCGTCCGATCCAAAGGATGAGGCGGAATCTCGAACCGACTTCGTCCGATGTACGTCCGGTTCCCACTATCCCGACCCAGCGTCGCGGCCCGGCTTTTGGTGCGCGGGGTCGACATCTGCCATGTGGCGGAACGACGCTTTATGCGTTTGCGGCCCAGGAGAGGTCAGCCTTGCAGGCAGCGACGATCACGGCTGTGGCCGCCGCGCGTCGGCTTCAACTCGTCCGCCCAGGGTCCGGACCCCCGTCCGATAACACCGTCGCGTGATGTCCGTCGTGGTCCAACCGTTCGATCCAGACGGCAAAGCCGGTCAGAATGGGCATGGCATTGATCGGGTCACGCCCGTCGCGCAGGCTGGTCAGCCGATTCACATTGACGCCACGTCCATACCCCCAGCCATGGTTCATCGCCACGACGCCCGAACGCATGGTCGCGTCGGCCGCGACGGTGGCTTCGACGGCACCGTGCGCGCTGACGACGTGGACGCGCTCACCTTCGCCAAGTTCGTGCGCCCCCATATCGTCAGGATGGAGCCAGAGAGGGTTTTCGGGCATACGCGCGGCGATCTCGGGCAGGGCGTGATACATGCTGTTCTGCGTGTCGCGCACCCGGCGAACCGCGAAGCGGAACGCCGAGCTGTCGAGAGGCTTCTCGGCACGGACTTCGGCAATTTCGGCAACGACGTCGGCAGGGGCAACGTCGAACCGGCCGTCGCCGCGACCCGGCTCCACCAACAGCGGCTCGACGTCGAACAGGCTCCCCGCGCGCGCGCCGAGAATTTGATCCACCGGCGCGGCCGAGTTGCGCAGCAACAGCGCGATCAGCTCTTCCGAAGTGGGCGGCGTCTCCATGTCGATCGCGATGCCGTCGAAGCAGACCGCATGGCCCATGCGCCGGGCGAGCTCCCAAAAGACGCGCCAGTCCTCGATCAGTTCGCTGCCCACCGGCGGCCTCATCACCGCTTCTGAATATTGCGCATAGGGTGCCATGAGGGTGTGGGTTTCGTAGTCGCGGTTGGGAATGTCGGGGCGCTCGAACATCATGTGCGGCGGCAACACGTAATCGGCGAGCGCCGCGGTTTCCGTCATGAACGGCTCGATTGCGACGAGCAGATCGAGAGCGGCTAGCGCCCGTTCTGCATGATCGCTCTGGGCGATGGCGTTCGCCGGATTGCCGCCATCAACGATCAGCGCCCGGATCTTGCCCTCGCCCTCGCCAAGGATCGCATCCGGCAGCGCGCCGCTCATCCTTTCCCCGAACAGCAAGCCAAAACCGCCGGCGTCGCGCCAGCCGGTCTCCCAGCTGCGGTGCGGTGGCACCACCTGGGCATAGCGAGGCCAGCGACGGCCAAGGACGCCGGGGTTCATCACGCGATCGCCCGGCCGTGCGTAGCGTCCACAGACGACGTTGAGGCATTCGAGCAGATGTTCGGCGAGATTCGAATGCGCCGCCATGTTGGGACCCGTGCCCGACGCAGCCGAGCCGCGCCGCCGCCGCCCATCGAGCGGAGCGGCGAACGCCTCCACCGCTGCCAGGAGTGTCGCTCGCGGAACGCCGGCGCGCGTTTCGACATGGGCGGGATCGAAAGGCTCTACCGCAGCACGCAACTCGTCGAGCCCGGTGACATGATCGGCGCAAAAGGCAGCATCATGCCAGCCTTCCGCCAGGATCATGCGCAGCATTCCCGCAAGGAGGGTCGGATCCTCGCCGGGCAATGGCTGGACGAACACGTCGGCATGTTGGGCCGTTTCCGATCGGCGCGGGTCGATTACCACCACCTTCAGTCCGCGCGCACGCGCGTCACGCATCGCTTTGGCCGGGTTCTGGAGGTTGAAGTTGAAGGTGGAAAGCGAGACCAGCGGGTTGGTGCCGAGGAACAGCAGCACGTCCGCCTGATCGAACGGATCCTTGCCCGCCGCCCAGGTGCCAAGTCGACCCGCCGTGACCCACTTGGCCGATTGATCGATCGTCATCGTGGAGAAGAAGGAGCGCGAGCCGATGGCGCGCAACCAATCCGGCAGCATCTGGTTGGCCAGCGCGTTGGTGTAGCTCATCGTGCCCCGAAAGCCGGCAACCGAGTCGGGGCCATCGCGCGCGACGATGGCCTGAAGACGCGCCGCGATCTCGTCGAGTGCGGCGTCGAGCGCGATTGGCGCGAAGCCGCCGTCGGGCTGGCGCTTGAGCGGGCGGAGGATGCGGTCGGGGCTGTAGTGCGCCTGATGCGCGGTCAGCCCCTTGATGCAGGCATAGCCCCGGGTGACAGGATTGGCCTTGTCGCCGCGCGCCTGCACGATCCTGCCCGCGTCATCGACCGCGAAACGCAGCGAGCACTGCCCCGCGCATATCCGGCAAGCCGCAACCCGCTCCGACATAGGAGTCTCCCGGCTCCGGCTGCCAGTGCGCTGGCGTATCACTCCCGGGCCCTGGTCCCGATCTTCCCATCGCAGCGGCGGGCGATCAACCGGCGGTGGCGGCGGAATGGCCCCCGGTGGAGCCTATGTCGGCCATACATCACAGTCTCGATGATTCCGCGGCCTGCTTTGCCCCGTGATGAGGTGGCGCGCATTGGCGTTGAAGTTCACGCCATCCGGTCAGGTCGTTCCAGCGCGCGTTTGACCGTACGGATGAAATCCGCTGCCACGGCTCCGTCGATGACGCGATGGTCGCAACTGATCGAAAGGTTCAGCGTCGTGCCGATCTTCACCGTGCCGTCGCGGCTGACGGGCCTCTCCACCATCCTGCCCGGCGCCAGGATCGCCACTTCCGGCCAGTTCACGATAGGGGTCGCGGCGA
>Ga0207640_10002247_pt1 | contig 10403 bp, 9 predicted proteins | sample KBSCornC42_FD_184300 | JGI IMG/M metagenome (GOLD analysis project Ga0207640, IMG submission 184300) | Corn rhizosphere microbial communities from Kellogg Biological Station, Michigan, USA - KBS Corn C4-2 (SPAdes) (version 2) | ecosystem: Host-associated > Plants > Roots > Rhizosphere > Soil ... | reverse complement strand
TGACGCGCGAAGCACCGATCCACGGCAGGGTCAAATAGGCGACCCCCAACACCAGCGCCGACAGGAGGACGCCGCTCAAGGCCAGCCCCCGCACCTTGCCGATCCATGGCACCAGCACCGCTTCCCGCAGCGCTGCATTGGCGAACGCCAGCCCCAGGATGGCCAGCCACACGATGACTGCCTTCACAACCAGCCACAGGATCACGGGGTCACCTCGGGAATTCGCTGTACAGGCCCTTCCGCATCGTCAGCCGAAAGCAGATGCGCGCTCAGATGCTTCGCGCGTAGCGGGGCTGCGGAGCCTGCGCCTCCCCGGGGAGGTAGGCGTCGAAGCACATCGCCACGTTGCGCATGAGGAAGCGTCCGCGGGCCGTGACGCGCAACATCCGTGAATCCAACTCCACCAGGGCGTCCGCCTCGAGTCGGCGAATGCGATCCAGTTCGGCGGCGAAATAATCGGTGAACGTGATGCCGTGGCGCAGGCCGAACGCATGCATGTCCAACATGCCGTGGCACATGAGTTCGCTTATCGCCGCGCGACGGATCACGTCGTCATCATCAAGCACGATGCCGCGCACCACGGGCAGCCGGCCGTTGTCCAGCGCCATGTAGTAGCCGGGAAGATCGCGTGCGTTCTGGCTGTAACAATCACCGATGCGGCCGATCGCGCTCATGCCCAGCCCCACGATGTCGCAGTCACTGCCGGTCGAATAGCCTTGAAAGTTGCGCTGCAGCGTGCCCCGCCTTTGCGCGCGAACCAGTTCGTCATCGGGGCGCGCGAAGTGGTCCATGCCGATGTACACGTAGCCCGCATCCAGCAATTTCCCCAGCGCAAGCCCGAGCAACTTCAACCGAGTCGCGGGATCGGGCAGGTCGGCGGACGCTATCTGGTTTTGCGCCTTGAACAGGCGCGGCAGGTGTGCGTAGCCGTACACGGCCACTCGGTTCGGAGCGAGGCCGATGGTCTGGTCAAGTGTCTGCGCGAAGCCGTCCAGCGTCTGCTTCGGCAGGCCGTAGATCAGGTCGATGTTCACCGAGCGGAAATCCGCGGCGCGCGCGCCCTCCACCACCGCTGCCGTTTGCTCCAACGTCTGGATCCGGTTGACCGCCGCCTGCACCGCCGGATCGAAATCCTGCACGCCGATCGAGATGCGATTGAAGCCGAGCGTGCCGAGCTCGCAGACGTAATCGAAATCGGCGAAGCGCGGGTCCACTTCGATGCCTGCCTCGACCTCATCACCATCCTTCGCGAAATGGAAATGCGCTGCAAGGTCGCACATCAGCGTCTTGAGGCGTGGAATATCCAGAAAATTGGGCGTACCGCCGCCGAAATGCAGTTGCCGTACCGGCCGCCGGGCGTCGAACATCCGCGCAATCACCGCGGTCTCGCGGTGCAGGTACTCGAGATACTTGTCGGCGTTGCGCGAGTCGCGCGTGATCACGCGCGTGCAGCCGCAATAGAAACAGGGGCTCCAGCAAAACGGCACGTGTACGTAAAGTGACAGTGGCCGCTGCGGCGTTGCCTCGTTCGAAGCAATGATCGCCTCGCACAATTGCGCCTCACCGAAACCGGCGTGGAACTGTGGTGCCGTGGGATAGCTGGTGTAACGTGGCGCAGGCACGTCATAACGCGCCATCAGCAACGGGTCGAACTCGATGGACCGCGGGATCATGCTCATGCTGCCAGTCTGCGCGCCGGCGCGGGCATGGTGTTGACGGAAATCAACAAGATCGCGGAAAACGCGCCTCCTCCAGACGTGCCGTCAATAGTCGTTGGCGACTGCCGCCCAGTCACGTTCGTCGTCCGCGTGCACCTCGAGCCACATCGCATTGAGGATGCTGAAACTGCATGCAAGGCCGACACCGAGCAGCCACACGAAGTACCACATGTTGAAACCTCCCGACCCGATCGGTCGTTCAATATTTCCCCGCCTTCCCCGAATCCACCGGCCAGAACTTCAAGCCTTCTGGGCCGAGACGGACAAGTCGGGTCAGCAAGGCGGCGCCTGCAACAAATAGAGCAGCAATACCTGTGCATGCGATGGCGCCGATGACCACGTCCGGGCGGCTGGCGTGCATCTCCGTCACGGGCAACACGCCGTCGACGACCCACGGACCACGCCCCGCTTCGCTCACGACCCAACCCAGCGCGCCTGCAATCCAGGGCACCGGCAAACTCCATGTCGCCAGATGCAGGAACCAACGCCGGTCCAATTTGCGGTTGGAGGCCAGCCAGAACGCGCAACCAAACAGCACGATGTCGTATATGCCGAGCAATGCCATGCCGCGGAAGGTCCAGAACAACAACGTCACATTCGGGACCGTGTCCCGTGCCGCGGCGGCCATCATTGCGTCGCTCGCATGCGCCGGCTGCGAGGTGTGCCGCAGCAGCAGCAAGCCATAACCAAGATTGGGCGTGTCTTCGAGGTCGAAGGCGAGATCGGCCGCGCCACTCGGATTGGCCCATGGCGTATCCATCACGGTGAATGCCGCAACGCCGTCGTGGATGCGTGCCGCATTCACTGCCTCGAGGTCGTCCAGACCCGGGACCGCCTTCCTCCATGAGTGGGTAGCACCCAGCCCCAACGCCCACGGCAGGTCCAGGGAGGCATGCGTCGCGCGGCTGCCGCTATCAGGAAGCCCGAAGATCGTGAACGGCGCTGGCGCGATCTGGGTATGCCATTCCGCTGCGATCGCGGCAATCCGCATTTGCTGCCCGGACGACTCGGCATAACCACGGTGGTCGCCAAGGACCGCCAGCGAAAGCGCGGCCGCCAACCCGAAGCTTGCAGCCACGGTCAGCGAACGGCGAGCGACCTGCATGTTGCGCCTGCGCAGCAGGTACCAGGCCGAAACCGAAAGCACAAAGGTTGCAGCCGTCAGATAGCATGCGCCGGCCAGGTGCACGAACCTCGACTGTGCGGCGGAGTTCAGCAGCACCGCCGGCACGTCGTAAATCCAGGCTTGCAGGCTGCCGGCATCGAGGTCCATGCCCGCCGGGTTGTCCAGCAAACCGAACCCGATCGCGACCTTCAGAACCGCTAACCCGAACAACGGCACCCACAGCCAGGTGACGAGCAAATGCTGCACCCGATGCGGGTTCCACCAATCACGGAACCAGTTCCAAAGCAGCAAGCCGAAGGCGAGCACGAAGGGCGTGAAGAGCAGGATTAACAACGGGCCGGGCATTCCGTGGATGTGCCGGGTAAATCGGCCAGAGTCCATGACGTACAAGATCGTGAGCAGAAGCGAGCCAATGGCCCACATCAGCAGGACCACGCCGAACAACCTGCCCCAGAAGCGTGCGGTCTGTTTCCATATTTCCCGGCCGGTCATCACGTAAACGCTTTCGATGATCGCGACGATCGGCGGCAACCCCGCCGCCAGCGGCAGCAAGGTCACGCAGTACAACGCCACGAGGTAGGGCCAGAGTGCCGAAACATGGAATCCGGACGGAGGCATCATCACGGTTGCTTCGGTACGCAAAGTGTCGTGCGCATGGCCATGGTTAACGCACCACCAGAACGGAAATGCCAGTGTGATTCAAGACTTGCTGCGTCTGGCTGCCGAGCACCAGCCTTGCAATGCCGTGCCGTCCATGTGATGCCATTACGATCAAGTCACAACGGTTCCCCTGCGCCGCTGCGACGATCGCCTCATAAGGTTGTTCACTTCGCTTGGTGATCGTGTCGCACTGGACGCCTGCGAGCTCGGCCTCGCGCTGCAATGGTGCGAACAACTTCTCCGCGTGGGCCTGCGCGAGCACCTGCAGTTCCGCGGGTGGCGGTTCGAGCAGCTCCTCGACGATGCCGGCGTGATTGAATTCCGTCATCGCATGGAAGCCCGTCACTCGGGCACCGACCTTCTTTGCGAGTGCAACGCCCCATTCGATTGCATTGCGTGAACCCGGGTCGTCGTCTATTGGAATGAGGATGTGCGTGAACATGTCTATGGTTCCATGGACCGCACCCCTTCCCTGGTGCACGGCCCGAGCGCTGCGATGATCGCGACTCAGGCCACGATCGTTGTCTGATCCACCACGTTGCAAACCCCGGGTGCCCGCCACGCGGCCAGGCGGGCTGCGTTCCGCTCGCTCGGGGAATCCAGTTGTCCGCAAAGGGTCACGGTGCCGCCATTCACCAGCACTGACACGTTCTTGGCACGCCGGAAAGACCGCCTGCGCAACGCCGCCTCGATCTGGCGCGTGACGTCGCGTGGCTCGATTCCTGGCTTGATCTCGATCAGATTGACCAAGCCCTTGATGCCCACCAGGTTGCGCATTGCGGATTCGGCGGCGCGGCTCTGGTATTCCCATTCCACGTTGCCGGACAGCACGAGCCAACCGTGCTTGACCGCCACCTTCACTCTTCGCTGCGGGATCGACGTGTTCCACGCCAACACGTTGTGCGCGGCCTTGGCGATATATGCATCCGATCGCCTGTCATTGGGCGGCAGCTCGACGTCGAGGTCGGCAATCACGCCTTCCACGCCGCCCACGCGCCATGCGGCCGTCTGGGCGTGGCATTTCTGTGCATAGCTGTTAACCAGTCCCGACAGGGTCACGTTGCCGGCATGCGCCTCCACGTCGATCCGGCCCGCATCGACGGACGGATCCCAGTTCAGTTCCGTCATCACATCGCGTTGAAGTTCCAGATCCGATTTCATCACGCGTTCTCCTCGGCACATACCGACTGTCCACTTTTTTGACTGTGTCGAGTTGATCGGCATCAACTCAATCCGGAATGGGTTGTTCAAGCGGCGCCGGAACTTTCGGGCTGGACGTGGGTTGGATGCCGCGCTGCGCACGCAGCTTGGCCAGGAAATCCCAGGCCATAAGCAGTGCGCCGGCCGCAAACACGATGTCGCCGGGCATGCGCATCCATTGCCAGAAATTGGTGGTCTCGTAGAATTTCAGGCTACGCGCGTAGGCATAACCGTGGGTGTACACGGCCTCGAGTTGCGGCCACCCGATCGGGAAGAAATTCAACACGATCCACATCACCAGCCCGGCGTTGTACAGCCAGAACGCCCACACGCCGGGGCGATCGCTCCATGGTTGGTTGCCGTGTAGGTAGCGCAGCACCATGTAGATCAGGCCCAGCGCAAGTAGGCCGAAAGCACCGAACATCGCGGTGTGCGCGTGGTTGAGCGTCAGGAAGGTGCCGTGCTCGTAATAGTTGGCCAGTGGCGCATTGAGCGTGCCGCCACCGAATACGCCAGCACCCACGAAGTTCCAGAAGGCCGAGCCAAGGATGTAGAGGTACGCTAGCCGGTACGGGAAGGCCACCCGCTCGGCGATGTGGCGGCGCTGGTCGATCGCTTCGATCACCAGCAGGAATAGCGGCAGCACCTCGAGGAACGAGAACATGCTGCCCACGCCGATCCACAGGCTTCCGCTTTCGCCCGCCCAGTACATGTGGTGGCCGGTGCCGAGGATGCCGCTGACCAGGATCAGGATCCACTCGAACAACACGGCACGTTCTACCAGCTGGCGTGACACCAGCCCCAGCGCCATCAGGAAGTAACCGGTCACCGCGGCGGTGAACAGTTCGAACGCCCATTCCACCCACAGGTGCACGACCCACCAACGCCAGAAATCGGTGATGGTGAAGGACGGATTCGGCGCCCCCAGAGGGATCATGCCGAACGCGTAAATCACCGCCACGCCGAGCGTGCTGTACCACAGCAGATGCTCGATCCGGAACAAACTCAGGAACGAGCGGCCCTCCTTGACCAACGATGCCAGCGTGGGCAGGAATGCACGCAGCAGCACCAGGCTCCACACCAGCAATCCGACGAAAAACAGGATCTGCCACAGGCGCCCAAGTTCCAGGTACGACAACCCCTGATTGCCCAGCCAGAACCAGTGCTGCTTCACCACGCCCATCACGCCGAGGTAGTCGCCGATCAGCGCGCCGGCGACGATTATCACCAGCACCCAGAAGATCAGGTTCACGAGAAAGCGTTGGCCCTTCGGCTCGCGCTTACCGATCAGTGGCGCGAGGAACAAACCCGCGCCGATCCAGCTCATCCCTATCCAGACGATCGGCGCCTGCAAATGCACATCGCGCACGAACGCAAATGGCAGGAAGGTGTTGATGGTGACGCCATAAAAACCGGTGCGCTCGGTGTAGTAATGCGCAAGTATCGTGCCGGCGGCGATCTGCACCAGCAGCACCAGCGCCACAACCAGCAAATACTTCCATAGCGCGCGCTGGCTTGGCGTGGGCGTGAAAAACCTTTCCAGCGTGGGCGAGAACGTCTCGTTCGCGGCCTTGGGTTCGATCCACATCCGGAAGATCAGCAGTACCGCGCCGATTCCGAAGAACACCAACGTCAATGATGCCCAGGTCCACTGGAAGGTGGCGGGCGTTGGCTGATTTCCCACAAGAGGTTCCGGCGGCCAGTTGGCGGTCCATGACACGTCCTGCCCGGGGCGCCGCGCAATCGTGGTCAGCGACGAATACAGCAGGAAATTCGCCGTCTGCGTGGCACTCGCTGGATCGAGGCTGTAGGCACGGGTATAGCCACGTTCGAAATTGTCGGTCAGCAACGATCGCGCGATCTGCGCGCGCAACGTGACCAGGGCTTTCGCGACCGCATCCGGCAATGTCACCGAGGATTGGCTGAGATCGATGCCTTTGAGTTCCGCTTGCATGGTCTCGGTAAGCCCCGGCTGCAAGGCGGGCTCGACCTGCGCGAACCGCTTGCCGTAACGCGCCATCGCGAGGTTGTCGCGGACGTTGCTGCCGAGCTGGACCAGGTATTCAGCGGTGAAATCCTCGCCAAAGTACGAACCCATGCCGTACAGGCTGCCATAGTCCATCAGATCGGCCTGCTGGAAGCCCGATTTGCCCGCCACGATGTCGGCCCGGGTCATCACGGTCGCCCCGCTGCCGTCGACCATCTGCTGCGGCAGCGGCGGCGCCTGCCGATAGGTGGCCACCGTGGCGGCGATCATCGCGGCCCAGCAACAGACCGTCGTCAACAACAGCACCCAGATCAAGGCGCGGCTGACACGATCTTGAGGAACCGCATCTTGCGCGGCCATCTTCAAGGCATTCATCGACGTGACTCCTGATGGAATTCAGGCGCGAAATTAGGGCGCAAGCGACAGCGCGATGTGATACGGATCAACGGTGTTGCTGTTTGCGAATCCCGGTGCGGACCAAAATGCTGAAAGACGTTCTCCCGCGTGTCCTCTACAGCGCGCGGGAAATGCCGCGCTCCGCGTTCTGCTGCTCATACAGTCGCTGGCAGTGGATGCAGCGCTTGGCGGTGGGATAAGCCAGCAGACGTTCGTACGCGATCTCTTCGCCGCAATCCGCGCAGCTGCCGTAGGTACCCGCTGCCAGGCGCTCGCGTGCGGCGTTGATGTCGCGCACGTCCTCGAGGTCCTGGTTGATCATCGCGTGATCCGCCGCGAGGATGGATTCCGCCAGCGCCGCATCGACCCAGTCGGCCGACACGTCTTCATCCACTTGCTCCCGTGCCCGCTGCGTGACGGCAAGGATCTCTTTCCTCTCGCGCTCGTAACGCTCATCCATCAGCTTCGACAAATGCCTGATTTGTTCCGGTGTCAATGTGGCCATGCTGCCTCCGCGGTACTCGTAATGACGGACGTGCCGCTACGCGGCCCGGCCACCCTGCTCCAGCTCGGTCCGCAGTCGTTCGGCGAATCCATCGGGCTTGAGCACCAGCACGTCGCAATCGAGACGCTGCAAGAGGTCCTCGGCGACGCTGCCGATCGAGAGCCGCTGCAGGAAACTGCGCTGGACCGAACCCATCACGACGACATCGACCCGGTTCGCCGCCGCGAATTCGGCGATCGCCCAACCGGGGATGCCATCGAGCAGATGCAGGCGCTCCGGTGGAATGCCGAACTTCTTGCCGAGATCCTGCAACGCGTCGCGATGCAGGCCGCGGAACTGCTCGATCTGGCCGAGATCCGGCAGCCAGCCGAACTCCGCGTCAGCGAACGGCGGCATGTATTCGAAAGCGTGGGCCACGTCCAGCGCCGCATCACATTGCATGGCAAGGCGATTGGCGGCCTTGAGCACCCGCGCCGTAAGTTCGTGCGGACGCCCCTGCTCATCCAACGGATCCACCGCCGCGAGGATGCGCCTCGGGAGGCCATGCGTGCCGCTGCGCACCAGCATCAGTGGCGCCGAGCATTGGCGAAGCAAGTCGAGATCCGCCGGCGTGAACAGCACGCGCTTCAATGCACCTTCCCGGCGCACGTCCTTGATCACCATGGTCGGGTGCTCGGCCAACACCGCCAGCAGCGTGCGCGCCATGATCGGGTGATCCCAGAACAGGTGGGTTTCCACCGCCAGCCCATCGCGCCGCAACTGTTCGGCCAGTGATTCCAGTTTCTCGCGGCGGCCGCGCAGGTAGGCCTCCAGGTCGAGGCTACGCGTCGCAGCATGTGCCAGTGCCCGGTCGAATTCGAACAATGCCAGCAACAACCTGTCATCGCTCTTGCGTGCCAGAGCGGCGGCGCGAACCAGCGCGGGGGTGAGCACCAGTTCCTTGTCCACGATCACCATGCAGAGGGAGCTTTGTTCCGACATCTTCGTTCACCCAAGTAATCCGGCACGCCGGCGCCAAGGCGACAGCATCGGCCTTCCAGAAGGGCGCTTGGTGACGTGGATCAAGCTCCGCGCAGGTTCGGGTGAGGCCCGTTCGGCGCGGGTCGTGCTCGCGCCCATCCTGACGGACCTTGTCGGTATGCGTGCGCACACGAGCCCGTCCGAATCCAGCCCGCGCTATGCGGTGCGCCGCCGATCCTTTCGTGAGGGCGGTGTCGGTATAAAATCCAAATCACGCTTTCCTGCCTGGTCAGACGGATGTCGGCTGGTATGCACTTGCTGGTCGTCGATGACGATCCCGGCGTCTTGGACTTGCTCCGCCGCTATTTCACTGGGCAGGGTTTCGAGGTCAGCGTCGCGGCGAATGGCACCGCGATGCGCGACGCGCTCACGCGAACGACCGTTGACCTGGTATTGCTCGATCTTGGCCTGCCGGGCGAGGATGGTTTTGAGTTGACGCGCCAGCTTCGCAAAAGCTGGAATGGCGCACTCATCATCATTACTGGTCGTGGCGAATCGGTGGATCGGGTGGTGGGGCTGGAACTGGGGGCCGACGACTACGTCACCAAACCCTTCGATCTGCGCGAGTTGCTGGCGCGCGTGCGCAGCGTGCTGAGGCGTGCCATGCCTGGCGGCGCCCCGGCCGACGTCGCCAATCAGACCGCGTTCCAATTCGGGCATTTCCTTCTCATCCCCCAGTCACGCACCCTGCGTACCACCAGCGGAGAAGCGATTGCGCTCACAACCGGTGAATACGAACTGTTGCGCGTGCTCGTCGAGCACCCCAACCGCGTGCTGTCGCGCGACGATTTGATGGAACACATCCATGGCCGCAACGCCGGTCCGTTCGACCGCGCCATCGACGTGCAGATCGGGCGATTGCGCCGCAAGGTCGAATCCGATCCGGCCAACCCGGAGCTGATCAAGTCCGTGCGCGGCGCCGGGTACCTCTTCTCGGCGCGCGTCTCCAGACGAGGCCATGAATGAACCCGCCGGAGCTACCTGTCATCAGCTTCGCCATGTTGAGCACGTGGTTCGACATCGCACCCGACGCGATGATCGCGGTGGACCGGCAAGGCGCCATCGTGCTGGCCAACGCGCAAGCCGAACGCATGTTCGGCTACGGGCAAGGCTCACTCCAAGGTTTGACGCTGGAAGCGCTGGTGCCCGAATCGCTGCGCCAGGCGCACCGGACGCATCGGCATGACTACATGGCCCGGCCGCGCATCCGCCCGATGGGAATCGGCTATGAATTGATGGGCCTCAAGCATGACGACCAAACGTTTCCTCTCGAAATCGGCCTGAGCTCGATCGCCACGGACAAGGGTGTCATCGCAATCGCTTCGGTGCGCGATATTTCCGACACGCGGCGCGTGCGCCAGGCGCTCGAACGCGCCCAGCGGGACAACTACATCGCGTTGATCAGCCGGTTGGCGCTGGAATCACCCGATCACGAACTCGCGATCCGGCGGATTCTCGAGTTGATGGTGGCGGCGCTGGAACTACCCGCCGCGGCCATCTTCGGCACCGATGGGCGCCACCGCGCATTCCACATCCGCGCCTCCACCGGGCTTTCCGAGCAAGCCGCCCGCGCGATCATACCCGTTCTTGGGGATGCCGATTTCATTCAGCGCGCCTTCGATGCACGGAAACATGACGTGATCACCTTTGACATGCTGCAGGACGGGTCTTCCGATGGCGTCCGCCGAGACCTCTCCAAGGCGGGATTTCACGACGTCGCGCTGGTTCCGCTTTTCGTGCGGCAAGAGGCACTTGGTTTCCTGCTCGCACTGGCGACCGCGCCGCACAGTT
>Ga0207640_10002245_pt1 | contig 10407 bp, 8 predicted proteins | sample KBSCornC42_FD_184300 | JGI IMG/M metagenome (GOLD analysis project Ga0207640, IMG submission 184300) | Corn rhizosphere microbial communities from Kellogg Biological Station, Michigan, USA - KBS Corn C4-2 (SPAdes) (version 2) | ecosystem: Host-associated > Plants > Roots > Rhizosphere > Soil ... | reverse complement strand
ATGCGATGCAGGCGCCGGCCATGCCCGCCTTCGCGGCCGGCATGCTGCGGCCGATTCGACCCTCGTTCATCGATTGTGCGGTGCTGGCCACGCGTCATGCACCCAGGCGGATGTGGCGCGCGCGCGTATCCGCGAAGCGCACCGCGCCATGGCTGGTCACCAGCGCGGCGCCGCCGCCCGCGCAATGTTCCGCAATCAGCGCGTTGACGAGGTCGATGCCGCGGCGATCGAGGTTGGCGTAAGGCTCGTCCAGCAGCCAGATGTCGCCCGGCATGAGCAATAGCCGCGCAAGGCTGACGCGTTTCTTTTGCCCCGCCGAAAGCGTGCGCAGCGGTTCGTCGATCCAGGCTGCGATGCCCACGCGCTCCATCGCTGCGATGGCAGTCATGCCGGGGCGCGTGCCGTACAGACCGGCGAGGAAACCAAGGTTCTCGTGCGCGCTCAATGACTCGTTCATGCCGGTGCGATGGCCCAGCCACAGCACGTGGCCGGTGCGGCTGTCGCGCGACGCGGGTTTGCCGTCGAAACGGATTTCGCCTTCGGCACTCGGAAGCATGCCGGCGAGCACGCGCAGAAGAGTCGTCTTGCCCGAACCGTTGTCGCCCTCGACCAACACGGTTTCGCCGGGCCCGAGGCTGAAATCCAGCGGGCCGAACACGGGCTCGTCATTACGCGAAAACGCGAGCCGGTGCGCCGACAACAGCGGCGCGGCAGGGGCGGGAGGCGTGGTCATGGCGTGCAACCACGCATTGTCACAGCGTGGCCGCGGGCTGTCCACGGCGGGGCCCTTCAGACCAGCTCGTGCAATTCAGCCGGCTCCGCGCCGGTACCGCGCACCACGCCAAGCTGTCCGAAGCGTCGCGCCATCGCATCCAGTTGCGTGTAGGTCATGCCGGGAACGAACAGGCTGGGCTCGCGCCAATTGCTGGGACCGACCCCGATGCCACCAAAATGACGGTGGCGATCGCCTTTCAATTCGTCGCGCAACCGGCGCTGGCGGATCTTGTTGGTGGCGAGCGGCAGGCGCACGCCGGCCGGGTTCCAGGCCGTGATGTAACCCCATGGATCGTCGGCATGACGCAGCAAGGCCAGGAGTTGCGACGGCAACGGCCGTCCGCACCAGATGCTGACGTAGCCGCCGTGCGGCAGGCGTACACGATAATCCGTTTCGATCCAGGCGCGTCGTATCGACTCGGGCAGGGCCATGCGGTCAGGCGCCTTCCGGAAGGGGTGGCAAGGCTTGCCGCAGGTGCAATGCGGCCGCGGCGAGATCGATGTCGTCGAGCTTGTCGTGGCCCTCGAGGATCGATTCCATCACTGCTGTTTGTTCGCGATCGCGCGCGACACAGGTGGCATACGGGATGCTCGTGAAACTGACCATGCGGTAGCGTGACATGAAATGCCCGGCGGCGCGTTCGGTCAAGGCCGCGGCGAGTTCGCGCTTCAACAGGTAGTGCGGGTCGGCCACGCCGTCGCGCATTTCGATGTAGTTGGCCAGCGACATCGCCGCGATCGCGTTGGCATTGGGCTTGCGGCGACTTTCGAATTCCGCGAACACGGCAGCGGCGTCATTTGAATCCGCGGCCAGCAATGCCGCCAGCTCTGCGGCATCCTCGAATCCGGCGTTCATGCCTTGGCCATGGAACGGCACGATCGCGTGGGCGGCGTCGCCCAGCAACACGGCGCGGCCGCCAAGGCGCCAGCGGTCCAGATACAGCGTAGCGAGTTGGCCGACCGGGTGCGCGTTCCAGTCTGCGTCGAACGTGGGCATCAGCGCCAGCGCGTCGGGGAATTGTTCTTCGAAAAAACGCCGTGCGGCGGCGGTGTCGGGCAGTGTTGCGAAGCTCGGGTATGCGCCTTCGCCCGGCAGAAACAGCGTGACCGTGAAGTTGCCTTCGGTGTTCGGCAGCGCGATGCACATGTAATGGCCGCGCGGCCAGATGTGCAGCGCATGGGGTTCGATCGCAAACAGATCACCCCCTCCTCCGTTCACGGGGAAGGGTTGGGGTGGGGGAAGTTCTTGCGAAATCGTTGCAGGCTTGCCCCCGCTCCGCCCTTCGGGCACCACGGAGTTTTTGGCCAGGGACGGCGGCCGTACCCGCAAGCGGGGGGAGGGATTCAAAGCCGGGATTTCGAGTTCCTTGTACCCGTGTCCCAGCGGCTCCACGCGTTCGCCGAGGTCGTTGGCTTTCGCCATCGCCGCGCGCAGTTGGGAGCCGGCGCCGTCGCAACCCAGCAGCAGGCCGCAAGGGTGCGTGCGCGAGGCGCCGTCGTGGCTCGTGAGGGTGATCGTTGCGTTGGCGAAATCCGCATCCGTCAGCGCCGCATCGAAATGCAACATCGCGCCGGCGTGTTCGGCGGCATCCAGCAGCAGGATGTTCAAGTTGCCGCGCGATACGGAGCGGATCACTTCGGAATCGTCGAGGCCGTAACGCTGCAGGTTGGGCTCGCCATCCAGCGGATGCACCATGCGGCCGCGCATCATCACCGCCTGCGCCAGCACCGCGTCGGCGAGGCCCGCCTTGCGCAGCGCGTTCAAGCCGCGCTCGGCGAGCGCGAGGTTGATGGAGCGGCCGCCGAGGAAACCATGGACGCGCGGATCGGGACGACGTTCGAAGACTTCGACGTCGAAGCCGCGTTGCGCCAGCAGCGTCGCCAGCAGCGAACCGACCAGGCCGGCGCCGATGATCGTGGTGCGTGGACGGACGTTCGTGCTCATGCGTGTTGCCCGCGCCACGCCTGCGCCGTTGCGACGTAGCGCAGGCAGTCCGCGTAGGTGTTGTACAGCGGCGCCGGAGCGATGCGCATCACGTCGGGTTCGCGCCAGTCGCCCAGCACGCCGTGCGCGACCATGTAGTCGAACAGCGATTGGCCGGCGTCGCGTCCCGCGCGCACGCGCAAGGAAAGTTGCGCACCGCGCCGCGAGGGGTTGGAGGGCGTCAGGACTTCCAGCACGTCACCGAGTTGCGTTTCGATCAGCCAGGCGAGATAAGAGGTCAGGCGGAGCGACTTGCTGCGCAGCTTTTGCATGCCCGCGCGCTGGAACAATTCCAGCGACACACGCAGCGGTGCGAGCGCCAGGATCGGCGGATTGGACAACTGCCAGCCCTCGGCGCCGGGGGCCGGATCGAACTCGGGACGCATCTGAAAGCGCGTGGCCTCGTCGCGGCCCCACCAGCCTTCGAAGCGCGGCGGCTTCGCGTGCGCGTGGCGCGCGTGCACGAAGGCGCCGGCGACCGCACCGGGCCCCGAGTTGAGGTATTTGTACGAACACCACGCGGCGAAATCGCAGCCGGAATCGTGCAGCGCCAACTCGATGTTGCCGGCCGCGTGTGCGCAATCGAATCCCGCGACGCAACCCTGCGCGTGCGCCAGCTTCGTGATCGCAGCCAAATCAAAGGATTGCCCCGTGAGATATTGCACGCCCGGCAGCAGCACCAACGCGATGCGTTTTCCGTGTTCCGCCAGCGCACGTTCGATCGCGGTCATCGACAGCGTGCCGCCCGGCTCGTCGCCATCGAGCTCGATCAAGGCCTCGGCCGGATCGTAGCCGTGGAAACGGATCTGCGAGGCCGCGAGATCGCGGTCGGAAGGGAACGCGCTGCGTTCGATCAGGATCGCGTGACGTTCCGGCGTCGGCCGATAGAAACTCGCCATCAACAGATGCAGGTTCGCGGTCAGCGAATTCATCGCGACCACTTCAATGGGTTCTGCGCCGACGACTTCAGCGAGCCCGTCGCGCACTTCCCGGTGGTACGGCAGCCACGGATGCCGCGCGTGCAGATGGCCTTCCACACCCAGCTTTGCCCAGTCGTCCAGTTCGTCGATCAGTGCTTGCCGGACGCCTCGCGGTTGCAGGCCCAGCGAATTGCCGACCAGATAGGTTTGTTCGTCGTCACCGTGCGGCGGGATCAGGAACTCGCCGCGCATCGTGCGCAGCGGATCGGCGTCGTCCTGTGCGCGCGCCCAGTCGGCGTCCGCGCGAAAATCCGAAGGATACGGCATGGCGGGAGTGTGAGCCTTTGGCTTATTTTTCCACCGCGGCAACGATCGACTTGCATCCCGAATCGAACGTTGCGCGCCAGTCCGCGGGCGCATTCTCCGGGCGAATGCAACGCACCTGGATCGCGATGTTGGAACGGAACGCGTACACCTCCGTGTAGCCATTCTTCTCGTGGTTTTCGGTGGCGGTGTAGCGCAGGCTGGAACTGCCGTCCAGCGCGCTGGCGGCGACATAGCCGGGCAGCTTGCGCGCACGCGCGGTGCTGTCGTTGAGGAATTTCTGGAAGCCCTGCACCCCATCGACCTGCTCGGTCGTCACCGTGATGCGTGCCAGCGCGTTGGCGTCGGCGGGATCCTTCACCTGCAGCGCCACGAATTGGCGCGGGCCATCCAGCTTCTCCATCAGCATGGGCCACGCATCCGGCGCAGAGAATTTCACCGCGTCATTGGCCAGCGAATAATCCGCCGCGAAGGCTGCGGGGGTGAGTGCGAGTGCGCCGAACATCATCAGGGCAAACCGGGCCTTGCTGGTCATGCAGCCTCCGCGGGGTTGGTAAAGCGTTGTTTGGGCAATCCCAGCCATTCCAGAGCAGCGCCGTGGAACAGGCGCTCGCGCTGGCGCGGCTGCAATTTGAGCGCATCGATGCCGCTGCCGGGCTGTTGTTCGCCCAGCGGAAAGGGGTAATCCGTACCCAACATCACGCGATCCTCGCCGACCACGTCGAGAAGATAACGCAGGGCTTGCGGATCGTGCACGCAGGTATCGAAAAACATCTGCCGGAAGTATTCGCGCGGCTCGCGCGAATTGTCCACGGCGACAAGGTCGGGACGCATGCGAAAGCCGTGCTCGATGCGGCCGATGGTGAACGGGAACGAGCCGCCGCCGTGCGCGAACGCGATGCGCAAACCCGGCAGGCGTTCCAGCACGCCGCCGAAGATCAGGCAGCACGCGGCGCGCGATTGTTCCGCCGGCATGCCGACCAGCCACGGCAACCAGTATTTCGGCATGGTTTCCTTGCCCATCATGTCCCACGGATGGACCAGGATCGCGGCGCCAAGGTCGGCCGCGGCTTCGAAGAACGGAAACAACTCCGGCGCATCGAGGTTCCAGTCGTTGATGTGCGAGCCGATCTGCACGCCCTGCAGGCCAAGCTGTTCGACGCAGTGTTCCATTTCCTCGACCGCGAGGCGCGGCGATTGCAGTGGCACGGTGCCGAGGCCGGCGTAGTTGCGCGGATGATCGCGGCAGATTTCCGCAGTGTGCTGGTTCAAGTGACGGTGCAGTTCGCGCGCCTGGTTCGGCTTCGCCCAGTACGAGAACAGCACCGGCACGGTGGAAATAACCTGCACGTCCACGCCAAGGCGGCGGCATTCCTCCGCGCGGAATTCGGCATCGAAGGCGTTCTGCCAGACCTCGCGGAAGAACTTGCGATCCTTGTAGATGCGATGGCGCCCGCCCGCGTTGACCATAACCGGAAAACGCGCGTCGCCATATTTTTCGGCGAGATCCGGCCATTCCGGCGGCAGGATGTGCGAGTGGATGTCGATCTTCAGCATGCCGCAAGTATAGGCGACGCCGGGATCGCGGCCGGACCGGGTTGGCGCGCCGGTGGAGGCATTTCGTGACGAAATTCCTCATTGGCCTCAAATTGCGGCATCATTGGCGGAGGGTGCGGACGGGGGTGGCGTGAGCGGATTCTGGCGGGGCCTAAAACAACGCAAGCTCGTGCAGTGGGCGATCGCCTACGTGGCGTTCGCGTTCGCGCTGTTGCAGGGCGTGGACATCGTGGCGCAGCGTTTCGACTGGCCCGCGTCGGTCGAACGCTACCTGATCCTGGCGCTGGCGATCGGGTTTTTCGTGGTGCTGGTGTTTGCGTGGTACCACGGCGAGCGCGGCGCGCAGCACGTCGGCAGCATGGAAATCATGATCCTGGCGCTGCTGCTGGCGATTGGCGGCGGGTTTATCTGGCGCTTCGGCGCGGTGGCGAAAGCGCCGCACGTTGTGACGGCCACCGCTGTCGCGCCGCCGCCGCAGGCCGCGAAACCGCCCGGGCTGCTCGTGGCGGCGACGAAGATCCCCGAAAAATCCGTTGCGGTGCTGCCGTTCGCGAACGAGAGCGGCAAATCGGACGAGCAATTCTTTTCCGACGGATTATCCGAGGACCTGATCACCGCGCTGTCACAATTCGCGGGCTTGAAAGTGATCAGCCGCAATTCCGCGTTCCAGTTCCGCGACAGCAAGGATTCGAGCACCAAGATCGGCAAACTGCTCGGTGTCGCGCACTTGCTGGAAGGCAGCGTACAGCGCGGGGGCGACGAGGTACGCATCACCGCCACGCTGGTCAACGCCGGTGACGGCAGCATCGTGTGGTCGCAGCGTTACGACAAACCGTACAAGGACCTGTTCAAGCTGCAGGACGCCATCACGCAATCGGTCGCCGATGCGTTGAAAGCCAAGTTGCTGACCGCCCCCGGCGCGGTGGTGCAGAGCGACCGCCCGCCCAGCGGCAACCTCGCGGCCTACACGACGTATCTGCGCGGCGTGACCGAATACGCGCGCGTGAATGAACCCGGCGTACGCCAGGCGATCGATGCCTTTCAGAGCGCGGTTGCGATCGATCCGCATTACGCGGCGGCCTGGGCCGCATTGTCGCGGGCATCGGCACGTCTGGGCGCAGCTTATCTTGGCGGTGCGGCGCAACAGCAGGCCTACGCGCAGGCGCGGCGCGCGAGCGACGAGGCGTTGCAACTCGCGCCGGACCTGGCGGCTGCGCACAGCGCCCGGGGCTATTACTTGGCCTACATCGGGTCGGACTGGAATGGGGCGCAGTCCGAAATCCGGCGCGCGTTGCAATTGGCGCCCCATGACGGCGATGCGAAGTACCTCTACGGTTCGGTGCTGGCCACGCTCGGCCAATGCGGACGCGCGGTCGACCTTGTGCAGCAGGCGCTGGTGACCGATCCGCGCAACGGCAATTGGTATTACGCATTGTCGCAATACCTCGCCTGCGACGGCCGCATGGCGGATGCGGAGCAGGCGGTCCAGACTTCGATCGCATTGCAACCGCAGGGCTCGTCATTCCATGAATGGTTGGCGACGCTCGCGATTGTGCGCGGCGACGCCAAGGCCGCGCTGGCTGCCGCGCAACAGGAGCCGCCGGGTCCCTGGCATGACATCGCGATGGCGCTGGCCCTGCAGATCGGTCCAGACCGCGCAGCCGCCGATGCTGCACTGAAGCATTTGATCGCCCAATACGCTGATGTGGGCCCTTACCAGATCGCCGAGGTCTACGCGGTGCGCAAGGATCCCGACAACCTGTTCAAGTGGCTGGAGCATGCTGCGGCAGCCCATGACCCCGGCGTCAGCTATCTGCTCTACGACCCGCTGATCCTGCGCTACCGGCACGACCCGCGCTTCGCCGCGTTCTGCAAGAAGGTCGGCCTGCCCACCACCACCGACGCCGTGGCGATGAAGTAGGCTCTGTCGCCATTCCGGGGCATCGCCGGCTCCATCGGCGATGAACCCGGAATCCATTTTCCTTGTGCATGAAAAGCTGGATTCCGGGTTCGCCCGCAGACAACGCGGGCGGCCCCGGAATGACGATGAGGTTCAGCCTTCGCGTGATCCCAACACGTGCAGCAGGCTGTCGATCGCGTCGACGATGCGGTCGCTCACATCGCGCAAACTGATATCGAACGCGTCACCGGGTTCCGGGAGCGATGCCGCGAGCGCGCGTTGCCGGGCGCGCAAGTGGAACTCGTCCCGCGGCGTGCGCGATTGGCGCAGCGCTTCGGCGGCCTCGCGCATGGCCGCGTCGCAGGTGTTCGCGAAATCGTCGATCTGCCGGGGCGGTGAATCGCCGCCGTCGCCGCGCGCGGCCTCCAGCATCATCGCCGCGCGAACCACGCGATTGGCTTGCGCGACCAGCGCCTCGGCGCGCGGCACGTTGGCGTGGCTGGCGGGTTCATTGCGCAAACGGTCCAGTGACGCCTGTGCCGCGCTGCGCGCCGCGCGCGAGCCGATGCGGGTGCCGTGGCGGGCCTGCGCGTCGCCGCGCAATACGGCCATAAGATAATTGCGGTAGGCATCCAGCATGCGCGCCAGCACTTCGCGCTCACGGCCGCGTTCCCACGTCGGCCATGCGAAATAGGCCAGCAATGCCAGCGCGCTGCCGAGCATCGTGTCGACGGCGCGCGCATGCACCGAGGCCGCTGCCGGTATGCCATAGAACGACAGCAGGATCACCACGGTGCCGGTCAGGCATACGACCGCGATGCCGTAGTGCACCGTCGCCAGCTCCCGGAATCCGAAACACAACACCGCCATCAACGACAGGGCGATCCAGAAATTCCCGACTCCACCGACGTACAGCACGGCGGTCGTCAGCAACAGGCCGCCGAGCGTGCCGGCGACGCGCAACAGGCCGTAGCGCCAGGTGGCACCGAAGTCCGGCTTGAGCACGATCGCGACGGTCATCGGCATCCAGTAGCCGCGCGAGAGAGGCAGCAAGTGCGAGATTGCCAGCGCGATGGCGACGCACACGCCGCAACGTATCGCGTGCCGGCAGGCGGGCGAGGACAAACGCAGGTTCGCGCGCAGGGTCGCGAGCGGGTTGGCCGGGCGCAATGCGCGCGGCAGGCGGAATTCGGCGCGCTGTGCGCGGATCTCACCACGGCTGCCGGCGCTGTCGCTGTTGCGGACCGCTGCGCGCAATTGCCCGCCGAGTGCCGCGATGCGGGCGTTCGCGATCTCCATGTCTGCCGAAGGTGGCGCCGATTCGATCCGTGCAGCGGCTTGCGTGTATGCGTCGAGCGCCGCCGCGCATCGCGGCGGCGCCGCCTGTTCAAGTGCGATCGCGATTGCCGTCAACACGTCCGCTGCGTGGTTGCGGGCGCTCGCCAGCGTCGCACGCATTTGCGGCCAGTCGCACGTTTCCGGCTGATGCGCGAGCGCGAACAGTTCCAGTCGTATGCGCTCGGAAAGTTGCGCCAGCACCCGGAATGCCTCGACCGCGCGACCGCGCGCGCGGCCGGCGCCGAACAGCAACGCCTGCACGTCGTTGAGCGAAGGCGGCAGCGCAACGGCGACATTATCGGCAACATCGGTGCGTGCAAAGGCGGCCAGTGCGCGAAATGCCTGCGCCAACACCAGCCGCTCCGGCCGATAGCGCTGCAGCGGCCACGCGGCGATCGCGAACGAGGTTTGCAGCAGGCCGCCCGCGAAAATCAGCAGGGCCGCGGGCACGGCTTGCGGCACGGAGTGCGGCTCGGCGCCCATGATCACCAGCAACACGAGGCTGGACAGCCCGGCACGTGTCGCGTCCGGACCGACCGCGACCAGCAGCGCGCTGCCGAATCCCCACAACGCCGCCACGGCCAGCAGAGCGAACGGCCACTGGCCGAACACCGAACCCGCAAACGCCGCGAGGCCGGACACCAGCGCGGTCAGCAGCATGCGCTGCAGGCGCAGCCGGTACGGGCCGGGTTGATCGACGAACATGGTGTTGAGCGCGCCCGCCGAAATGCCGAGCCCTGCGCCCAGGTGGTCGGTAAGCGCACCGATGGCGAGCGGCAACACGATCGCAGCGGTATTGCGCAATGCCACCGGCCACGGCACGTCGCGTTTCTGGGTGGCGACGAGCGAATGCAGCAACGGGGTTTCACGCAAGCGGGCAAGAGCGGCCATGCGGCGATTGTGCCTTGCGCTTCGCCGGCCGTGTCAGGCGGCGCAGTGATTTTCCGGGTAACCGCCGCGGATCGCCCGGAGAAACAGGGAGTGCCCAGGCCGATGCTTCGATCGGCATTGTGTAGAAGCGGTCACACAACGCGGCCTTCGTGCGGCCCGCCGCGCTTGCAATGAAAGGCTTTCGCCGTTTAGGGTGTTTGGGCGGGTTGCGCCGCGCGCATCAGGGGGAGGATGCATGATCAGGGTCGTGTTGGTCGATGACCATGAGTTGGTACGCTCGGGGTTCTGCCTGATTCTTTCAGGGCAGTCCGACCTGGAAGTGGTGGGCGAAGCCAGCAACGCGGAAGATGGGTTGCGCCTGCTGCGCGCCGTCAAACCCGATGTCGCGCTGGTGGACGTGCACATGCCGGGCATGAGCGGACTCGAGTTGACCGAGCGCGCGCAACGTGCGGGTCTGCGCACCCACATCGTCATCCTGACGGTGGTGCAGGATGCGCAATTCCCGCGCCGGTTGCTGCAATCGGGCGCGCTCGGTTACCTCACCAAAGGGTGTGCGGCCGAGGAATTGCTGCAGGCGGTCCGCGCCGTCGCGGGCGGGCGCCGTTATCTCGATGCGGCCATCGCGCGCGAGATGGCGCTGTCCACGGTGGACGGAGAAGCGTCGCCGCTGGAATCGCTGTCATCGCGCGAACTGGAAGTGGCATTGATGCTGGCGCGCG
>Ga0207640_10002240_pt1 | contig 10411 bp, 8 predicted proteins | sample KBSCornC42_FD_184300 | JGI IMG/M metagenome (GOLD analysis project Ga0207640, IMG submission 184300) | Corn rhizosphere microbial communities from Kellogg Biological Station, Michigan, USA - KBS Corn C4-2 (SPAdes) (version 2) | ecosystem: Host-associated > Plants > Roots > Rhizosphere > Soil ... | reverse complement strand
CCCCGAGCTGTGGAACCTCTACAACGCCAGGAAGCACAAGGGCGAGAGCATCCGGGTGTTCCCGATCTCGAACTGGACCGAGCTCGACGTCTGGCAATACATCCAGCTGAACGACGTGCCGATCGTCCCGCTGTATTTCGCGGCCAAGCGCCCGACGGTGGAGCGCGACGGCATGCTGCTGATGGTTGACGACGAGCGCTTCCCGCTGAGACCCGGCGAAGTACCGGTCGAGCGCTCGATCCGCTTCCGCACGCTGGGTTGCTATCCGCTCACCGGCGCGGTCGAGAGTGCGGCGGCCAACCTCAGCGAGGTGATCCAGGAGACCCTGCTGACCACCACCAGCGAGCGCCAGGGCCGCGCGATCGACAAGGACGCCGGCGGCGCGGGCATGGAAGTCAAGAAGCAGCAGGGGTACTTCTGATGAGCGACACCCTCACTCAGGACGCGGTCTACGTCACCGATAGCCTCATCGCCGAGGACATCGACGCCTATCTCGAACAGCACCAGAACAAGACCATGCTGCGGTTCATCACTTGCGGGTCGGTCGACGACGGCAAGTCGACGCTGATCGGACGGCTGCTCTACGACAGCAAGATGATCTTCGAGGACCAGCTCGCGGCGCTCGAGAGCGACAGCAGGAAAGTCGGCACGCAAGGCCAGGAGATCGATTTCGCGCTGCTGGTCGATGGCCTTGCCGCCGAGCGCGAGCAGGGGATCACAATCGACGTCGCCTATCGCTTCTTCAACACCGAGAAGCGCAAGTTCATCGTCGCCGATTGCCCCGGCCACGAGCAGTACACCCGCAACATGGTCACGGGCGCCTCGACCGCCGACCTTGCGGTGATCCTTGTCGATGCGCGTAAAGGGGTGCTCGTCCAGACGCGGCGACACAGCTATCTGTGCCACCTGATCGGTATCAAGAACCTGGTGCTGGCGGTCAACAAGATGGACCTGATCGACTACGATCAGGCGAAGTACGATGGGATCGTCGAGGATTACGCAGAGTTCGCCAAGTCCATCGGTGTCGAGCGCTTCACCGCGATGCCGATCTCGGGGTTCAAGGGCGACAACATCACCGCGGCTCCCAGCGCGAACACCCCGTGGTACGACGGGCCCAGCCTAGTCGAGCATCTCGAGACCGTCGAGGTAATGAGCTCTCTCGACGCCGAGAACCCGTTCCGCCTGCCCGTGCAGTGGGTCAATCGCCCCAATCTGGACTTCCGCGGCTTCTCCGGGCTGATCGCTGCGGGCAGCGTGCGTCCCGGCGACGCGGTGCGGGTGCTGCCTTCGGGCAAGACCTCGACCGTCGCTCGCATCGTGACACTGGACGGCGATCTCGACGAAGCTGCCGCGGGACAGTCGATCACCCTCACCCTTGCCGACGAGATCGACTGTTCGCGGGGCGATGTGATCGCCGGGCCCGAAGCGCCGCCGCAGGCCGCCGACCGGTTCGAGGCGACGCTGGTGTGGATGAGCGACGACGCGCTCATTCCCGGCCGCGGCTACTGGCTCAAGCTCGCGGCGCAAACCGTCTCCGCGACTGTCCAGCCGCCGAAGTACGAGATCAATGTCAACACGATGGCGCACCTTGCGGCCAAGACGCTTGAACTGAACGGCATCGGCGTCGCCGAGCTGGCGACCGACAAGCCGATCGTGTTCGAGCCTTACGCCGACAACCGCACGCTCGGCGGATTCATCCTGATCGACAAGCTGACCAACGCGACCGTCGCCGCGGGCATGCTCCATTTCGCGCTGCGCCGCGCGCAGAACGTCCACTGGCAGGCGCTCGACGTCACCCGCGAGGCGCACGCCCGGCTCAAGAACCAGCGCCCGACGGTGCTGTGGTTCACCGGCTTGTCCGGATCGGGCAAGTCGACCATTGCCAACTTGGTCGAGAAGAAGCTCCACGCGCTCGGCCACCACACGTTCCTGCTCGACGGCGACAACGTCCGCCACGGGCTCAACAAGGACCTCGGGTTTACCGAAGCGGACCGGATCGAGAACATCCGCCGGGTTGGCGAAGTCGCGCGGCTGATGACCGACGCCGGGCTTATCGTCCTCACCGCCTTCATCAGCCCGTTTCGCGCCGAGCGCGATTTGGCGCGCTCGCTGCTGCCGGAGGGCGAATTCCTGGAGATCTTCGTCGACACCCCGCTGGAGGTAGCCGAAGCCCGCGACGTCAAGGGGCTCTACAAGAAGGCTCGCAGCGGCGAGCTCAAGAACTTCACCGGGATCGACAGCCCCTACGAGCCGCCCGAAGCGCCCGAAATGCGGATCGACACCACCGCGACCAGCCCCGAAGAGGCCGCCGATGCGATCGTCGAGCGCGTCGCCGGGGTCTGGAGCCCGACGCTGTGAGCCGGATCGCGGACGATGCCGAGCTCGCCGCGCGGCTCGCCGACGCCGCCGGCAAGATCGCGCTGGCGGTGCGCGACTCCGGACTGATCGCCGGCCGCGCGCTGGGCGATGCGGGCGACAAGGTCGTCAACGCGTTCCTGATCCGCGCGCTTGCCGCGCAGCGGCCCGAGGACGGGCTGCTTTCGGAAGAAAGCAAGGACACCCCCGAGCGGCTCGCCAAGTCGCGGGTGTGGATCGTCGACCCGGTCGATGGAACTCGTGAATACGCCGAGGCGCGGCCCGATTGGGCGGTGCACGTCGCGTTGGCAGTCGGCGGCGTCGCGACCATCGGGGCGGTCGGATTGCCTGCCAGGGACCTGGTCTTGCGCAGCGATCGGCCGCTGACGGTTCCGCCGGGTAACACTCCTCCGAAAATGCTGGTCAGCCGGACTCGTCCGGCTCGCGAAGCGGTAGCGGTGGCCGAGGCTGTCGGCGCTGAGCTGCTCGAGATGGGCTCGGCGGGAGCGAAGGCCATGGCGGTGGTGCGCGGCGAGGCCGACATCTACCTCCACACCGGCGGGCAGCACGAATGGGATAATTGCGCACCGGTCGCGGTCGCCGCCGCGCACGGACTTCACGTCAGCCGCGCCGACGGAAGTCCGCTGGTCTATAATCAGCGGGACACTTACGTGCCCGATTTGCTGATCTGCCGCCCGGAATGGGCCGAGCGGGTTCTCACCGAAATGCGCGCGCTCCCGCCGCCGGACGTTCCCGTAGCTTGAGGCCGGGCTGCCGAAGCGCATGACTGCTCGGATTCGAGCGTCACAGCTCCAGGCAGATCTTCCCGAAGTGCTTCTGCGATTCCTGATGCGCGAAGGCGTCGGCGATCTTCTCGAGCGGGAAGCTCGAATCGATCACCGGGCGGATGCCATTGCGTTCGATCGCCAGGATCATGTCCTCCTGCGCCTCGCGCGAACCGACGGTCACACCCTTGATCGTCACGTTCTTGCCCATCGCCACCGCGGTCGGCACTTCGCCGGCAAAGCCCGCGAGCACGCCGATCAATGAGATATGACCGCCCATTCGCACGGCCTGGAGGGACTGCGCCATCGTGCCCGCGCCGCCGACCTCAACCACCACGTCGACCCCGCGCCCGCCGGAGCGCGCCGCTGCGACCTGGCCCCAGTTTGCCTCGTCCTTGTAGTTGATCAGGTGATCGGCACCCAGCGCCTTGAGACGCTGGAGTTTCTCGGCTGACGACGAGGTGGAGATCACGGTCGCGCCGGCGGCCTTGGCGAACTGCAGTGCGAAGATTGAGACCCCGCCGCTGCCTTGGGTTAGCACGATGTCGCCCGGCTTGATCCGCGCCTCGACCATCAACGCGCGCCACGCGGTCAGCGCGGCGCACGGCAGGGTGGCCGCTTCGGCATGGCTCCACCCCTCGGGCAGACGGGTAAAGGCGCTGGGCGGAGCCGCGACGAGCTCCGCGGCGAAGCCGTCGGCATGATCGCCGGGCACACCCCACATCCGCTCGAGCATCGGTCCGCCGCCGGTCCAGTGCGGGAAGAACAGCGACAGAACCTTGTCACCCGGCTTGTGCGAGGTCACTCCCGGGCCGACCGCGACGACCTCGCCCGAGCCGTCGGACATCGGAATGCGTCCGTCGACCGTGGCCAGCTTGCCGACCACGATGGCGTAATCATGGAAGTTGAGCGAACTGGCCCGCACCCGGACCAGCAGCTCGCCCGGACCGGGCGTCGGATCGGCCCGTTCCTCGACGACAAGCTTGTTGAGCCCGCCCGGGGCTTTCACGGAAGCGACTTTCATCGGATGTCCTCGCAGCGACCGGTCTGGCCAGTCGTCGGGTAATAACAGCTCCTCGTTGGTGCGGAAGGATGCTGTTCGAATCGAGGACGCGACGGCGGCCTTCGGCACCTACGTCGACACCGGAGACAGCTAAGCCTTCCGTTCGATGCCCGACGCAAGTAGGCCCGAGGATGATGACCACGACCTTCGATCAGCGCTCGTTTCGCTCCGCCTTGGGACGTTTCGCGACCGGGGTAACGATCATCACCGCCAGAGGTACTGACGGGCCGGTCGGCGTGACCGCGAACAGCTTCAATTCGGTCTCGCTCGATCCGCCACTGGTCTGTGGTCGCTCGCCCGGACATCGAGCTCACTCGCAGGGTTCGACAGCGCGGACGAGTTCGCGATCCATGTGCTGGGGCTGGATCAGGAGCACCTTTCGGGCCGTTTCGCCACCAGCGGCGCGGACAAGTTCAAAGGCATGGACATCGCGACGGAAGGCGCTCCCTTGCTCGACGGCTGCGCGGCGCGGTTTCGCTGCCGCAAGGTCCAGCAGCACGACGTCGGCGACCACATCCTGTTCATCGGCGAAGTGATCGAGTTCGATACGCGCGACGGCGCGCCGCTGTTGTATCTGCACGGCAGCTACGGCGAAGCGCGCCGGCGCGAACAGCCGGAGCTGGCCTACGATTTCCAGGCCGCGCCGCTGGGCAATGGGTCGATCGTCAACCTCATCTCGGATGCCTATGGCCGGATACTCGAGCGGGTTCATGCCAGGTTCGACGCGCTTGACCTGAGACAGCCCGCGGCTGTCGTACTGATCGCGCTCGCGGCGGGAAACACCGACCTGGGTGAAATCGAGCGGATCGTCGCGGAGCGCAACTTCCGGTTTTCAGCCGAGGACCAGGACGCGATGATCCAGCGGGGACTGATCGCTATCGAGGGTCGCGAGGTGCGATTGCTGCCGGCAGGCGGGCAAATCCACGGCCGGATTCTCGACGCGTTGAAGGAGGTGGAGGATGGGTTGGTCGCGCCCTATACCGCGGGGGAGGTGGCCGAAGCGCGGCACTTCCTCGCCAAGATCGGCCTGACGGAGGATTAGAGCGCTTTGCCAGGCGACGGCGCCCGCTCGACTTCGGGCGGGCATTTACGCCATCGACAGGAGACAAGCCCAATGAAGACCCGCGCCGCCGTAGCATTCGCCGCCAAACAGCCTCTGGAGATCGTCGAGCTCGATCTCGAGGGTCCGAAGGCCGGCGAAGTGCTGGTCGAGATCATGGCGACGGGCATCTGCCACACCGACGCCTACACGCTCGACGGGTTCGACTCCGAGGGCATCTTTCCGAGCATTTTAGGTCACGAGGGCGCGGGCGTGGTCCGCGAGGTCGGGGCAGGGGTGGCCTCGGTCAAGCCCGGCGATCACGTGATCCCGCTGTACACGCCGGAATGCCGCCAGTGTAAGTCGTGCCTTAGCGGCAAGACCAACCTCTGCACCGCGATCCGCGCGACCCAGGGCAAGGGGCTGATGCCCGATGGCACCAGCCGGTTCAGCTACAAGGGCCGGCAGATCTTCCACTACATGGGCTGCTCGACCTTCTCCAACTTCACCGTCCTGCCCGAGATCGCGGTGGCGAGAATCCGCGAGGACGCGCCGTTCAAGACCAGTTGCTACATCGGCTGCGGGGTGACCACCGGGGTCGGCGCGGTGGTCAACACTGCCCAGGTCCAGGTCGGCGACAACGTCGTGGTGTTCGGGCTCGGCGGGATCGGCCTCAACGTCATCCAGGGCGCGAAGCTCGCCGGCGCGGACAGGATCGTCGGCGTCGACATCAACCCCGACCGCGAGAGCTGGGGCCGCCAGTTCGGCATGACCGACTTCCTCAACTCCAAGGGGCTGAGCCGCGACGAGACCATTGCCAAGCTGCTCGAACTGACCGACGGCGGCGCCGACTTCACCTTCGACGCCACCGGCAACACCGAGGTCATGCGCACCGCGCTCGAGGCCTGCCACCGCGGCTGGGGCACCTCGATCATTATCGGGGTGGCCGAAGCCGGCAAGGAGATCGCCACCCGCCCCTTCCAGCTGGTCACCGGGCGCAACTGGCGGGGGACCGCGTTTGGCGGGGCCAAGGGCCGCACCGACGTGCCCAAGATCGTCGACTGGTACATGGAAGGCAAGATCGCCATCGACCCGATGATCACCCACGTCCTGACGCTGGACGAGATCAACAAGGGCTTCGACCTGATGCACAGGGGCGAAAGCATCCGCAGCGTGGTGCTGTTCTGATGGGGAAGGGCTCCTGCTTCGCCCCGCCGACTAGCCGCAACCCCAGCGTCTGAGCGGTTCGCCAGGCGCGAGCCTGCCCTGGCGCCCAACCGGATCGCGCCCGGGATCGGTCAGAGCGGTGAGGTTCGGCTTCTTCTCAAGAACGAGGATTGCGCCGGCATCGATCGCGCGTGGGAAGCCGCGGACCGGTGGGACATCGACAGGGCGGCGCTCAGAGCCGCTACCGCGGTGACCGAAGCCGTTACGTTGGCCGGGGCGGCAGGGTGACCTACCGTGACGGGGACGGCGACGACGATCGTGACGCCAAGTTCAATGCTTTATCGAGCCTTGGGAGGCCGCTCGCCGCATTAGGCGCTAACCCTCCATGCCAGACTGAAATGCGACCTGGGCGACAATACGTTCCCCTGGAGACGTCTCATGTAGTCGCCGCCGCGGGACTCAATCGAACCACTCGGGGCGGGTTCCGCCGGTCGAAAAATGCTGTGGCCGTGGCCCAGGCGTCGCCTGAAAACGCCTAAACCACGACCACAGCGTCCACGCTATTTAGAACACGGGGTAAGGCCCAGCGCGATCAGATCGTCTGCGAGCGCGTTGTGCAGTACGGTCAACTGATTGGTAAACTCTGGCACGAAAGTGCCCCCCGCGTCGTCAGATGGGTTGGCGTCGTTGTAGGCATTCTTGAGCGAGGAGCCGACCAGTGCAGTCGCAACAGCCGGTTGGCCCATGCGGTCCACTCGGACATAGGCACTTGCCGGATCGGTGCGGAAATTGAACGTCGTGCCGGTGCCCGCACTTGGCTGCCCACCGTTTGCCACGCCGAGGAATGGGAAGGTGTTCAACAGCGTGTTGTCGGCGGGCGGGTTAAGCGGGAGGCCAGCGAGTAGCGCAGGGCTGTGCTTGGTGAGGTCGAGCAGCAGCACGGCAAGCTCGACGTCAATAACTGGATCATTGAGCTGCCGGCCGTTGGGATAGCCAGCGGTCGATGCCAGGTTGAGCTTGAGGGTATCGGGCACGACAAGCGATGCCGGAGTGAACGCCGTTCCCGGAATGGTCTGCGACAGGCACGTGCTGACATCCCGGCTGGCAGCCGGCGTTGGCGAAGGCGAAGGCGACGGTGACGGGCTGGGCGACGGCGTCGGAGTGACGCTGACGTTGCCTCCGCCGTTGCTGCCTCCACCGCCGCAACTGGTCAGCGTGAGCAAGATCGCCAGCGGGGCCGCGGCGATGGCTGAACGGCGATGCGCCGCGCGAGAGAACGTCTTCATCACAGCTGCCCTCCGAACCGCGCGGTGGTCGCCCAAGCATCGATCGAGTTTGCCCCGCCGCCGAGCCGCGCCTTGGGGATTTCGAGGACGACGACAGTGTCGTTCTTGCCTGCAAAGAAGTTGCGATTCTTGTTGAACATCAACGTCCCGGTGCTGCGGGTATCGCGGAATCCCTGGAGATCGAAGAAGAACGGATCGTCGCGAACGCCAGCGTAGGCGCGCACGCCGTCTTTGCTGAGAATGGTCTCGACCGGGCCTTGAATGACTCCGGTCACTCCGGGGAGGTTCTCGACCGACACGCCAGCTCCCGTCCCGTTGGTCGCTGCCCCAAAGCGCCAGTTGATCGAAACCTCCGGCGTCGTTGCTGGCGCTGCTGTCGAAATATTCAAGGTGTAGAGGACGTCGCGGTCATAGAACCCGACGTTGCTGGTTGTTGGGCCGGCGAACGTGACGGCGAAATACGCGTTGGTCGCGTCCGCCCAGGCAAACACGTCGGCGATATCGGCCGGAATGTCGGGGGTGGTGTCGAACGCGGGATCGGTCCGCGTCGGTGGATCGAGGTGGTCAGCCGATTGCGCTAGCTGCCCGGGCACCAGGAGGAGGGCGCCGATCGCCCCCGCCGTGATGACCGCAGCCGACGCAAGCTTCGTCCTGCGTAACATAGGTCCAGGCTCCTTTCGTGGCAGAGAAAGAGCGACCTTGCCGTCTAGGCTGCCACTACGCCGTGACAGGCGCGAACCCGCGGTTTGGGGAGGATCATACCAAAGCGATTACGCTGAGCAATCGGAATCCCGCATCGCATTTAAGGAAAGCGCGAAAGCCGTGCAAAGCCTAGCCGACGCTGCTGCAATCACCCACGCTGGCCTGAAGTGATTGCGGCTGGATGTCAGTGTTCACACAGGCCTGTCGAGCTGTGGTGCGAGAGTCAGTTCCTGGGCCGGTTGCGCCACATCGTGGACGATCAAGGGTCCTACTGGGAGGCGGGGCATGACCCGCGGTCAAGAACTGTGGGCCTGTGCGCTAGAAGTCGAGCGCGAGCATGGCGAAGGTGAGTTCCTTTACGCGGCGATGGAGATTGATCGGCCGGACGCCGAAGGCGAACACGATGCGGCTGGCGCGGGGCGGGAAGTGCTGAAGCGGCTCGAAGCGCTGGAGGCTCGAACACACCGAGCGCAGTAAATCCGGTATGCGCTCGGCGCTTTGCCCGGCAGCGATGCTGCCAGCTGCGGCCTCCACCTCGTCGATTATGCAAATTTAGGATGCGCAGTTGATGCCATGCACTTTTGTGGTTCCGATCCCGACGACCACGTAACCACCAGCTGCGTTGGCGAACCCTGAAATCGCCTCTTCTAGCAATGACTTGTCCAGCCGCTGGAAATTGATGCCCGGGGACGGTTTGCGCTAAAATTCTGGCAAGGGCGTTTCCTCCGCTTGGTTTGCGACCATCTCCTCAAACACGCGAAGGAGGCATTTGGCAGGTCTGCCGCATCCATCGCGCGCACAGCCCCTTTCAGGCGCTGGAGATTACGTGACGATTAAGTGAGCCGAATATCAGCCTAGTCAGGGCTGGCATCTGGGCCATTAAGTCTTCGATTTTGAGATGGTGGACGCACTAGGGCTCGAACCTAGGACCCGCTGATTAAGAGTCAGCTGCTCTACCAACTGAGCTATGCGTCCGTCGCCACCGATCGGCCATGCGGCGGAGCGGCGCATATAGCGTCCCGCGCCCGCCGCGCAACCCTTATCCGAAGGCGCTTGCGCCGCGGCGCTCGCCGCTCCAGCGCTCGACCGCCATGATCGTTCCGATGCAGATCATGTTGGTCATCATCGAGCTGCCGCCGTGGCTCATGAAAGGCAGGGGAATGCCGACGACGGGGGCCATTCCGGTGACCATCATCAGGTTGATGAAGACGTAGAAGAACACCGTCAGCGCCATTCCCCCGGCGAGCAGGCGGCTGAAGCGGTCGGGCGCGTTCTGCGCGGTGCGCAACGCCCAGCGCAGCACCATGAAGAACACCAGCAGCACGAACAGCCCGCCGATCATCCCCCATTCCTCGCTCATCGTCGCGAAGACGAAGTCGGTGTGCGGCTCGGGCAGGTAGTCGAGGTGGCTCTGGCTGCCGTTGCCGAAGCCCTTGCCGAAGAACCCGCCCGAACCGATTGCGATCTTCGACTGGGTGATGTGATAGCCGGTGCCGAGCGGGTCGCTTTCGGGATCGAGGAACACGAACACGCGGTTGCGCTGGTAGTCGTGGAGCAGGGTGAAGAAGGCGATCGGAGCGGCAACTGCCGCCGCCGCCCCCGCGCCAAGGAACCACGACAACGGCAACCCGGCGAGGAACACCACCACCGCGGCTCCGAAGGTGATCGCAAGTCCCGTGCCGAGGTCGGGCTGGAGCATGACCAGGCCGACCGGCAGCCCGACCAGCACCGCGACCGGGATCAGCGCGCGCCAGTTGCGCGTGTCGCCGGGCGGAAGCAGGTCGTAGTAGCGCGCCAGCGCCAGGACGATCCCGGGCTTCATCAGCTCCGAGGGCTGGAGCGTCATGAACCCGAGGTTGAGCCAGCGCTGCGAACCGCCGCCGACGAAGCCCAGCGCCTCGACCAGCATCAGCAGCAGGAGGATCGCGGCATAGGCCGGCCAGGCGAGGAGCTTGAAGGTCTCGGCGCGCAGCCGCGAGATGACGATCGCCATCGCCAGGAACACGAAGAAGCG
>Ga0207640_10002226_pt1 | contig 10438 bp, 8 predicted proteins | sample KBSCornC42_FD_184300 | JGI IMG/M metagenome (GOLD analysis project Ga0207640, IMG submission 184300) | Corn rhizosphere microbial communities from Kellogg Biological Station, Michigan, USA - KBS Corn C4-2 (SPAdes) (version 2) | ecosystem: Host-associated > Plants > Roots > Rhizosphere > Soil ... | reverse complement strand
CCGCGCTCTCCGCCGAGTACGGCATCGGCGTCCGGGACGGGCTGTTCTGCGCCCACCCGCTGGTGCGCACCCTGCTCGGCGGCGAGGAGGTCGCCCCGTCCGAGTGCGGGGCGCCGGAGTCCTCGCTGCCCGGCGAGCGCAGTCTGAACGCGATCGCGCTATCGTCCGTCGCTCCAGCGTGCGTCAACGACTACGCGTCGAACGACAACATCATCGAGAAAACGGATCCGCTGCTCGGAACGCATCGTTTCAATACGATTCCGGTGCGTGTGCTGATCGATGCGAACGGCCGCGTCAAGCACATTCATCTGCTCAGCGCCTTTCCCGAGCAGTCGCAAGCGATCATCGCCGCTCTCCGCAACTGGCGCTTCAAGCCATACCGCGTGGACGGCAAAGCCGTACCGATCGAGACTGGCATCGTCTTCGGGATGCCGCGAATGACCGCGAAGACGACGCGCGCGGGCTGATATCGTTAACCCGCTTGTCATTCCTCGCCGCGCTGCTCTTCACGATTGCCGCCGCCGCGCCGTCACGGCATGCGACAGCGAGACTGCCGAAGGTCGGCGAGCTCGCGCCTGCCTTCACGCTTCGCGATCAGAACAGGCGTCCCGTCACGTTGGCGGCGGGAACGAAGGTCGTCCTCGTTTTCTACCGCGGATATTGGTGAGCGTATTGCGCCCGGCAGTTGGCCGGGCTTCGCGAGCTCGCCCGCGTGTACCCCGAGGTGAAAATTTACGCGATCAGCCCCGATTCGACGGAGGAGGGGAAGAAGTTCGCTCAACTCCTCGCCTCCGATCACCGCGGAGAGGTGACGTTCCCGCTGCTTTCCGATCCCTTGTCGCGAGTCATCGACCGCTACGCCCTGCGCGACGAAGCGTACGCGAAGAAAAAGGAAGACGGCATCCCGCATCCCGCCGTCTTCGTCCTCGACGCAAAGCGACGCATTCGCTGGATGAAAGTCGAGACCGACTTTCGCGAGCGCCCGACGAACGCCGAGATCGCCGCAGCCCTCGACGGAATGGAGTAAGGGGAGCCGCGTAGCTCCGCCGGCCCGGCGGCTATACCGCCAGCGGCTCGCTGGCGATTTTGACTACGCGCCGCCGAGCCGGCGGCGGTCCAGCCGTCGAGCCGACGGCGCTACGGCTGGGGTCACACCTTCGAACCCGAACTCGACCTCTCGGTCTCGCCAATAACTATCGCGTCGCGTGGGTGTTCAAATCCGAGGTCAGCAAGCGTTTATGAGTCAGCGCTTTAGCGCAATCGACAAAACGAAGGCCTGACCCCGACGGCGTGACCCCGACGGCGCTACGTTCGGCCATGACCACCCTCACACCGATGAGTCCGTTTTCATGAAACATTTCCGTCTCGCTGGAATGATTCGTTGACGGATTGCTTTCCTACGCCACAGATCCGTCCATATCTCATTAACTGCTAACTGCAACCGGAGGGCGTATGTCCTGTAGATCTCTGTCTATTTTCTTCGCGTGCGTAGTTCTTGGTGTCTTCCCGCTCATGGCCGCAACGCAGCCTGTCCCCGCGAAAGCCGCGGCCAGCGCGCTTGCCAAGCTGCCGCTCACCTTCGAAGCGAACCACGGCCAGTTCGACGCGCCGGTCCGCTTCCTCAGCCGCACTCCGCGCTACACGATGTTTCTCACTCCGAACGAGACCGTCCTGCAGTTGCACGGCGCGCAGCACGACGTCATCCGCTGGCATCTCAGCGGCGCGAATGCGGATCCGAGCATTCAGGGCGAACGCCCCCTCGAGACGCGCACGAATTACTTCCGCGGCAACGACCGCCGGAACTGGCGCACCGACGTCGACAACTTCGCCCAGGTGCGCTACGAGCGCGTCTATCCCGGCGTTGATCTCGTCTTCCGCGGAAACCAGCAGCAGGTTGAATACGACTTCACGCTCGCGCCGAACGCGAATGCGAAGCAGATCCGCTTCGCCTTCGACGGCGTCGATTCGATGACTACGAAGAAAGACGGCTCGCTGCTCCTGCGCACGCCGCACGGAACGCTCGTGCAGTCGCGTCCCCTCGTCTATCAGGAGATCGGCGGACATCGCAGCATCGTCGACGCGCGCTACCGCGTCAGCGGCAAGTCGGTCGGCTTCGCTCTCGGCAACTACGACCACAGCCAGCCGCTGATCATCGATCCCGTTCTGGCCTGGTCCACATACCTCGGCGGCAGCATCGAAGACTACGCCTTCGCCACCGCGGTCGACAGCTCGGGCAACGTCTACCTCACCGGCACCGCCGGCTCCACGGACTTCCCCACCGTCAATCCGATCTACGGGACCAAAGGCTATGACTGGGACGTCTTCGTGGCGAAGATCAACGCCGCCGGCACCGCCATCGTCTACTCGACCTACCTCAGCGCGAACGGCTGGAACGAATACGGTACCGGCATCGCCGTCGATTCGTCGGGCAACGCCTACGTCACCGGCGCTACCAACGCCACCGACTTTCCCGGCGTCACCGCCGGCTCGATCCAGCCGTCGTTCGGTGGGACCGGGAGCAACCGCGACGCGTTCGCGGTGAAGATCAATGCCGCCGGGAATGCCATCGTCTGGGCCACCTACCTCGGCGGCTCCGGCGACGACCTCGCGGACGGCATCACCGTCGACAGCTCTGGCAACACCTACGTCGCCGGCGACACCCAGGGAGGCGTTCCGTGGATCGGCACCGGTGCCATCCAGTCGACGTACGCCGGCGGTTACTACGACGGCTTCGTCATCAAGATCGACACGTCCGGCGCGAAGGTCTGGTCGACGTACCTCGGCGACAGCGGCGACGACGGTCTCGAAGCGATCCGCATCGACGGTTCGGGCAACGCCTGGATCGCCGGCTCGACCAACGCGTCGTGGCCCGGCGTCAGCGGCGGTTCGCTCCAGTCGTCGAACGCCGGCAACACCGACGTCACGCTGACCGAGATCAACGCCGCCGGAACTGCCATCAGCTACGCCACCTTTCTCGGCGACAGCGGCGACGACTATATCGGCGGCATGGTGCTCGATTCGTCGGGCAACATCTACATGACCGGATACACCGATTCAACCAGCTTCCCCGGCGTGACCGGCAGCTCCATCCAGCCCTCGAACGGCGGCAGCTACGACATCTGGGTGGCGAAGCTGGGCTCGGGCGCCACGGCGATCACGTGGGCCACGTTCCTCGGCGGCAGCAACTGGGATGAGGGCATGAAGCTCGGCGTCGACAGCTCGGGCAACGTCTACCTCAACGGCTCGACCGCCTCGACCGACTTCCCGGTGTCGAACGCGATCCAGCCGGCGTTCGGCGGCGGCGACGACGACGTGGTGATCGCGAAGATCAACGCCGCCGGCACGTCCATCGCCTGGTCGACGTATCTCGGCGGAAATGACGTCGATCAGAGCTACGGCGGCGCGGTCGACAGCTCCGGCAACTACGTCGTGGTCGGATTCACCGCCAGCAGCGCCTTCCCCGGCACGAGCGGCAGCGCCATCCAGCCGGCGTATGGCGGCGGATACGACGCGTTCGTGGTGAAGATCGGAAACAGCGCCTCGCCGTCGCTCACCAGCATCAGTCCGAGCAGCGGAGTCCCGGGAACCCAAGTCACGCTGACCGGCACCGGCTTCGGCGCGGTGCAGGGCACCGGAAGCGTGTGGCTCGGCAACAAGCTCGCCGGCAGCATCGTGAGCTGGAGCGACACGCAGATCGTGGCCACAGTCGCCACGAACGTCGCTTCCGGCAGCGCCCAGGTGCAGCAGGCCGGCACGTGGAGCAACGCCATCACGTTTACGATCATCACGCCGACGATCAGCAGCATCAGCCCGTCCAGCGGCGTACCGGGAACGCAGGTCACGATCAACGGCACGAACTTCGGCGCGACGCAGGGCTCCGGCCAGGTGTGGCTCGGCAGCACGTACGCGGGCAGCATCGTGAGCTGGAGCGCGACGCAGATCGTGGCCACGGTCGCGTCGAACGCGACCAGCGGCAACGCCCAGGTGCAGCAGAGCGGCGTGTGGGGCAATCAGGTCGCCTTCACCGTGACCTCGCCGAGCATCACCAGCATCTCGCCGACGACGGCGCGCGCCGGCGATTCGATCACCATCACCGGCACGAACTTCGGCTCGACGCAGGGGAGCGGTCAGGTGTGGCTCGGCAGCAAACTCGCCGGCAGCTACGTGAGCTGGAGCAACACGCAGATCGTGGCCACGGTGGCCTCGGGTGCGACCAGCGGCGTCGCCCAGGTGAAGCAGAGCGGGGTGTGGGGCAACACCGTCGCGCTGACGGTGATCACGCCGGTCATCAGCAGCGTCTCGCCGACGACGGCGCGCGCGGGCGACTCGATCACCATCACCGGTACCGGCTTCGGATCGACGCAGGGATCGGGCAGCGTGTGGCTCGGCAGCAAGCTGGCCGGCAGCATCACCAGTTGGAGCGATACGTCGATCGTCGCCACCGTCGCCTCGGGATCCGTTACCGGCACCGCCCAGGTGCAGCAGGGCGGCGTCTGGAACAACTACGGAACCTTCACCGTGATCACGCCGGTGCTGAGCAGCATCTCACCGACCAGCGGCCCGGTCGGCACGCAGGTCACGTTCACCGGCACCGGCTTCGGTACGACGCAGGGCAGCGGCAAGGTGTGGCTCGCGAACAAGTACGCAACCATCGTGAGCTGGAGCGACACGCAGGTCGTGGCGACGGTGATCGCCGGCTCATCGACGAGCGCCTCGCAGGTCTACCAGAACGGAGTCTGGAGCAACACCATCACATACACCGTCACGCCGTAAGCAAAAAAATAGGAGCGCGGGCAAATCGCCCGCGCTCCTTTTTTATCTGTTTGATCTGCGAATCTGCGAATCTGCGGATCAACCCTCATCCGCAGATTACGCAGATTTCCGCAGATGGAGAATCCACTTCAGAACGCGTCCGCGTGCCGCGGTTCAGAATGGCAGTTTCCGAAGCTCTTCGCTGGAAATCCTCGTCGTCCCAGGGTCCGGCGGAATCGGCATCGCGAGCCCGCCGACGGTGACCGACTCGGTCATGTTCGCCCGCAGAGCGACGTTCGCGTGGATCACATCTCCGGCCTTGATCTCCAGATGCTCCACCGTCGCTGTTTTGAATCCCGACAGCATGAACTCGACGCGGTAGATGCCGTCGTGCAACGCAGCGATCGTGAAGGCGCCGTTCGCGTCCGTAACCATTGCGTCCTCGCGCCTGGTAGTCTCGTCCCGCACGACGACGGTCACGCCGGGGAGCGCAGCGCCGTCAAAGACAACGGCGCCCGTGAGCATCGTCCCCTGCGCAGTCGTGGACCGCTCGACCGTCAGCTTCACCTTCGCTCCGCGCGTTTTACATGTCGTGCCGCCGAACGCCAGCCCCGGAAGACTGAGTAGCGCCGCCACCAGCGCCGCCGCCGCGCGCGATGCCCGCCGCCGCAAGGCGCGAATCCCGGTCGGACAGTCGCGAGTCAGCACCGTCCCATCCGCGCGCCGATACAGCCGCGCGCACACCCGCCCCTCCGTCCGCTGAAGCAGATCGCGGACTTCCGCAGCCGTCATCTCCGCAAAGTTGTAGACGTTGAGCGAGCACAGTGAGCAATGACGCACCCGCGCATCCCCCGCCATCCCCTCCCACGAAGCCGTGCACGGCGCCGCGATACGAAGACTGCCTAATGGATCGTTTGCCATCCCGAGAGTCTAGAGCGCAAACGAGCGGACTCGCTGTCAACGGCCGGAAAACGGTGGCGGAGATTTGACCTGCTTTATCTGCGTGGAAATCTGCGTAATCTGCGGATTAAACCTCATCCGCAGATTACGCAGATGCCTGCAGATGGATGCGCGATATCCTCGGCGCATGAGTGACGTGTTCCTTCACAACCCACGATGCAGCAAGAGCCGCGCGGCGCTGGAGATCGTCCGCGAGGCGGACGTCGGGCTGTTCGCCTGGTATTTTTCAAAAGGCTTTTCAACGCAAAGACACAAAGGACACGAAGAGATCCCTTTGTGCTCTTTGTGTCTTTGTGGTGATTAAGCTTTACGCCTGACGCATCTGCAAGTCCGAGTACAATTCTGCCTTCGGCAGGAGTGCTATCGATCAACAGGCGGAGGCAACATGCCCGACGAGATGTTTCACGCGCCGATCCTCAAGATGGAAGAAGAGGAGGACGGGGGAGACGAGGAGCGAGGCATCGGGTTCTTGGCCATGCCTGGCGCGGAGGGTGCGCCGGAGCGCGTCGTCGCTAATCGGGAACTGATCGCACGGCTGATCGAAGAGCGCCAGCGAATCATGGCTGATACGTCGCTCAAGACCCGCGACAAGCTCAAGCTGCTCGAATCGAACCATCGTACAACCCTGATGCTTCGCGGTGGAACTTTCAAATCTTTCAAGACGGAACAGGTTGTTTACGCGATTCTCATCTTCAATGCGCTGCTCCTCATAGTACTCGCGCTTCTCAATGTATTCGCGCGGCTTCCGGTCGAGGTTACGTTGGCATTTGTCGGCACTGCACTCGGCGGAACGATTGCCACAATCGCGCAGAAGCTCGGCCGGTTATAACCACTGAGGCACGGTGGACACAAAAACGCCGACGCCAGCGAACCCAACGCTAAGCTTGTACGGTGTTGTTCACGAAATACCTGCGCGATGGCGTTCGAAGCAGTGCGATCAGGCGAAGCGTCCGCGTTTGGATGCGTCCGAACGTTCGTGCCGGCAAGCGATATCCGTTCGAAGGAGGGGAGATCGAAATCGACTCGATCACATCGATCACGATCGAAGAGATCACGCCTCGTCTCGCCCGCGAATGCGGCTTCGCGACGGTAAGTGATCTGCTGAAGGTCGCGAGGCACGGGCGAGGCGAAAACGTCTACCTCATCGACTTTCACTACGTTCCGGCTGAAGGCTGATCACCACAAAGACACAAAGATCACAAAGGGCTTCTTTGTGTCCTTTGTGTCTTTGTGGTGAAAGCGTTGCCGCAGCTACGGCAGGATTGCGAACGCGCGTGCCGGGAAGCCGGTGCCGTGCTCCACCTTCGGCCAGGTGACGATGATGACGGCGCCGGACGGCGGAACCTTGTCGAGGTTCGTCATCGCCTCGATCTGATAGTGATTCTGTTTCAGGATCCACGTCTCCGAATCCATCGTCTCGGTCGTATCGGTATCGAGCGACTCGTGGCCGATCGCCGTCACCTTCCGCTCTTCGAACAGAAACTTGATGGCGGCGAGTGACCACGCCGGGAACGGGGCGCGCTTGAAGCGCTCGGGATTGGTGGTCCAGTCGCGGCTCATATCCGTTCGCAGCGCGGCGAAGGCGCCGGGCGGAACGGTGCCGTGCTCTTTTTCCCACGCCTTGATGTCGGCGATGGTGAGCGCGTGATTCGGATCCTTGGCCAGCATCGGCGTGATGTCGAAGACCACCAGCGGCAGGATCATCTGCCGCAGCGAGATCTCATCTATCGTTAAGCCGTCGCTGCGGAAATGCGCCGGCGGATCGACGTGGGTGCCGTACTGGCCGACCATCGAATAGAACGTGGTGCGGAAGCCGTCGCGCTCGATCGTGAAGGGCCGCAGCGTTTTCGGATCGCTCGCGGCGCTCATCGTCGCCGGTCCGAAGCCGCTCCACACCGGCGTGGAGGGGCTGAAGCTGTGCGTCAGATCGACGAGCTCCTTCCCCTGGATGATTCGGAGGGCATCGGCGAGCGTGTCGGCCGCGAGGCAGGGGAGGGCGATGCCGAGGAGGATGGTGAGGATGGCGATGAATCGTGTCATGACGGAGATCATCCTTTCACTTGCTTCCCCGAGTTTCCAAATTAGGGTGTGCTTTCTAGCCGGAACGGACTTAGTATTGACGTCTGTCAAGAATGTTCAGACGTAGTTCATGCGAAAGGAGAATCTCGTGAAAAAAGTATTGGTGCTCTCGATCCTGCTCATCGCCGTCGCTCCGTTCGTCTATTCCTCGTGCGCCACTCTCGACATCATTGACGAGTACATCCCGGGGTTCCACCTCAATGTGCCGGTGAACTTTCAGTTCACCCCCTGCTGCGGCACGGCACCGTACACGTTCACGATCTACTCCGGAACGCTGCCGCCCGGTCTGAGCCTGAGCAGCAGCGGCGTGATCTCCGGAACGCCGACGACGGCAGGCGAGTACCTGGTCTGCTTCACCGTTACCGACGCTGCCGGCTGCCACCTCACGAAGTGCTTCTACATCGAGGTCTACAACCCGTAGTCACAGCTTCGCCGCGACGCTCTCACCTTCGCGCACGGTGACCATCACCGACCGGAGCACGTCGCTCCCGGAGAGAAGCTGGACGGTGTAGGCGCCGGCGGGGACGTTGGCGATGCGGGTCTGCCCCGGGGCCGGGTCGACGCGGAACAAATCCGCGGACGTACCCGGCCCGAAGCGCAGCGGCACACCGGCGGCGTCGATGATGCGCACGAACGCGAACGTGTCACTGCTGGACGACACCACGATTGTGCCGCCCGGCGTCAGTGCGACCGTCTGCTCTCCCGGCACGGTGACCGTCAGCGAGACGGGCGCGTAGCCCGATGCGCCGGCGGTCAGTCGATACGACCCCGCGGCCAGCGCGATCGTTGCCGGCTCTGTGCTCGCGGCGGCCGTTGCGTCGTAGCCCTCACCGCTGCCCGACTGCGCATGGACCCACGCCGAAAGCGGCCGCTGGTCGCGCGCGTCGACGACGCGCAGCCGCAGACCGGACGATGGCGTCAGCTTCACTTCAATCGGCGCAGCGCCGTTCTCTCCGACCGTAACCGCCACCTCGGCTGCTCCAAAGCCCGGCTTCTGCACCCTCGCTTCGTAGCTTCCGGCCGGCACCTGGTCGAACGAAAATCCGCCGGCGGAATCGGAGAGCGCCGAGCGAAGACCTGGCCCCGCGTTTTCCGTTGGCCGCAGCTCGACCGAGGCGCCGGAGATTGCGGAGCCGGTGGAGGCGTCGGTCACGTGTCCGGAAACGGCCGCGCCCTCGATGGCGATATCGAAGGTCGACGAGCCGCTGACCACATACGTCGTCGAATAGGGGACATTGGTCCGGTCAAGGACCGAGACGTTGTACGTCCCTTCGTCGATGCCGCTGATCTCGTAACGTCCATTCGCATCCGCCGTCGCCCGCGCGGTGCGTTGGGTCGCAGTCGGTGAGAGAAACGAGACCACCGCGTCCGGCTGCGGAAGACCGTTGCGCGTGACGCGGCCGCGGACGACGATGTCTGCGGTGAAATCGAAGTCGACGGTGACGGTCGCTCCGCTCTCGACCTGCACCGACGCCGTCCGGGCCGTGCGCGAGCTCGCGGTGAGTTGCCCGCTTCGCGCGCTCAGGCGCACCGTGCCGGCAGGCGCACCATCGATGCGATAGCGCCCGCTCTCGTCAGGCGAAGCAGCCGCGCTGCCGCCGTCGCTCGACGACATCTGCACCGCCGCTCCGCGAAGCTCCTCGGGCGTCAATCCGATGAGGCGGCCGGTGATCGTGCCGCCTCCTTTCATGACCAGGCGCAGCGCGGCCGGGGCCGGGATGTCGACGTCGCGGAGCGTCGCTTCGGAGTAGCCCGGCTTCGTGGCGCTGATCTCGTAGTGGCCGGGAGCGACCGTGGCCATCGCGAACGCGCCGCTGTCGTCAGTCTGCGTTGCCCGGACCGCGCCGGCGTCGGCGGCCGATCGCGCCTCCACCTGCGCGTTGGCCACGGCCGCGCCGCCTTCCAGCAGCACCACGCCGGTGATTGAGACACCCGAGGAAAGTTGGGCGTCGACCTGCGCGGAGGTGCCGGAGAGGGTCACGTTCTTGCGCACGGTGAGGAGGCCGGTCCGGCTGAACGCGAGCGTGGTGTTGCCCGGCTCGAGGTTCTCCAGCACGTACTCCCCATCGGGATCGGTCAGCGCGTACGGATCGTTCATCGCCGCGCCGTGCGTCGCCAGCGCCGGGTCCACGCGGACCAGCACCCCGCCGAGCGGCGCACCATCCCTCCCGGTTACATGACCATGCACGCGCACGCCGGCATCGAGCGCGACCTCGATGCCGTCGACGTTCTTCCCATTCTCCACGGTCACGTTCGGCACGCGCGCCATGACGTAGCCGGGAGCGATGACCGCCAGGGTGTGCGTCGCGGCCGGCACGCCGTCGATGGCGAAGGTGCCGTCATCGCTGGTGAAACTGCGCATGACCGGCGCGACCAGCATGATCGCGGCGCCCGGGCGCGAGATCGAAAGGCCTGCATCGAATGCTTTCACCGGCTGGCCGGTCGCTTTGTCGATCACGCGTCCGCTGACGCGCGAGCCGGGCGGCAGTTCGACGTTGACGCCGCTCGCGGGAGCTGTGACGGCGCGCGTGATCTGAATGAAGTCCGCCGGCTTCTTGAAAGCCAGCCGGATCTCGCCGCGCGCAAGATCGTCGATGCGAAAGCTCCCGTCGCTGCCGGTCTGTACCGGCTCGCCCGCCGCTCCGCT
>Ga0207640_10002219_pt1 | contig 10446 bp, 6 predicted proteins | sample KBSCornC42_FD_184300 | JGI IMG/M metagenome (GOLD analysis project Ga0207640, IMG submission 184300) | Corn rhizosphere microbial communities from Kellogg Biological Station, Michigan, USA - KBS Corn C4-2 (SPAdes) (version 2) | ecosystem: Host-associated > Plants > Roots > Rhizosphere > Soil ... | reverse complement strand
CTGCGCCGCCAGGAACTGGCTGGCAACAGCCAGCTGCAAGACCTGGGCAACAGCCAGCATGACCTGGTGATGGAAAAGACCGCACGCCTGGAACAAGAGATCCAGGACCTGCAGACTCTGATCAACCAGAAGCGCCTGGCCCAGTCCCAGCAGACCGTGACCCAGCAGTCCATCGAAGCGCAAAAGGCCGGTGGCAGCAGTCTGCTGGCCACGGAAAGCGCGGCCAACCTGAAGCTGTCCGACTACCTGCTCAAAAGTACCGACCGCCTCAACGACCTGACCCAGAAGAACCTGCAGACCAAGCAGCAACTGGACACCGTGACCCAGAGCGATTCGGCCCTGGACGAGCAGATCAACGTGCTCAAGGGCAGCCTGCTGCTGTCAAAGATCCTCTACAAGCAAAAGCAGGCCCTGCCGCGCCTCACCGTGGACCGCGACCTGGCGGACGACATCGCCAACATTCGCCTGTACCAGTTCGAGGTCAACCAGCAGCGCGAGCTGATCAGCTCGCCCAGCGCCTATGTGGATAACCTGCTGGCCAACCAGGCGCCGGAGGATGTCACCCCGCAGCTGCGCCGCACCTTGCTCGAATTGGCGATCACCCGCAGCGACCTGCTGGAGCGCCTGAGCCGTGAACTGAGCGCGCTGCTAAACGAATCCATCACGTTGCAACTGAACCAGAAACAACTGCTTAGCACCGCCACCACCCTGCGCGCGACGCTGGATGAGCAGATGTTCTGGATTCCCAGCAACAAGCCGCTGGATACCGAATGGCTGGAAACCGTCCCCGCGCACCTGAGCAAGCAAGTCGCCACCCTGCCCTGGGCGTCCAGCGTCAGCGAACTGTATGACGGCCTGACCCAACGCCCGCTGCTGTTCCTGCCCCTGCTGCTGTTGATCGGCGCGTTGCTGTGGCGTCGTAAAAACCTGTACCAGCGCCTGAACAAGGTGCACCTGGACATCGGCCACTTCAAGCGCGACAGCCAGTGGCACACGCCCCAGGCCATCCTGATCAACATCCTGCTGGCGATGCCGGTGTCCCTGGGCTTGGCGTTGTGCGGCTACGCGCTGCAAATCGACGCCCGTGGGCAAAACGCCAACCTCGGTTCAGCCCTGTTGCAGATCGCTCAGGCCTGGCTGGTGTTCTACACCGCCTATCGCATCCTGGCGCCCGGTGGCGTGGCCGAACTGCACTTTCGCTGGGAAAAGCCCCAGGTCGAATTCCTGCAAGGCTGGGTGCGCAAACTCGGGCTGGTGGTATTGGCCCTGGTGGCCGTGGTCGCCATCGCTGAACACCAACCCGCGGCGCTGGCCGACGACGTGCTGGGCATCGGCGTGGTGCTGACCTGCTACGCGCTGATGGCCTGGCTGCTGGGCCGCCTGTTGCTCAACAGCCCTACGCATGAAAAGGCTTCGCTGTTTCGCAAGGCCGTGGGCCTGTTGTTTACCGCGCTGCCCATCGCGCTGTTTATCGCCGTGTGCTTCGGCTACTACTACACCGCACTCAAGCTCAGCGACCGGCTGATCAATACCCTGTACCTGCTGATGTTCTGGCTGGTGATCGAAGCCACCTTCGTCCGTGGCCTGGGCGTTGCCGCCCGGCGCCTGGCCTATGCGCGCGCCCTGGCCAAACGCCAGGCCGCCAAGGAAGCCGGCGACGGCGAAGCGGTGATCGAAGAACCGACCCTGGACATCGAGCAGGTCAACGAGCAGTCCATGCGCCTGATTCGCCTGGCATTGCTCGGCGGTTTTATCGCCGCGCTGTATTGGGTGTGGGCGGACCTGATCTCGGTATTTTCCTACCTGGATAACGTCACGCTGTACGAATACACCAGCGGCACAGGTGCGAATATCAGCATGGTGCCCATCAGCATCGGCGACTTGCTCGGCGCGCTGATCATCATCGGCATTACCTTCGCGCTCGCGCGCAACTTGCCGGGTTTGCTCGAAGTATTGGTGCTGTCCAAACTGGACCTGGCCCAGGGCAGCGCCTACGCGACCACCACGCTGCTGTCCTACGTGATTGCCGGCGTCGGTTTCGTCTCCACCCTGTCGACCCTCGGCGTGAGCTGGGACAAGTTGCAATGGCTGGTGGCGGCGCTGTCGGTGGGCCTGGGCTTTGGCATGCAGGAGATCTTCGCCAACTTCATCTCCGGCATCATGATCCTGTTCGAACGCCCGGTGCGCATCGGCGACACCATCACCATCGGCAACCTGTCGGGCACGGTGAGCAAGATCCGCATCCGCGCCACGACGATCACCGACTTTGACCGCAAGGACATCATTGTCCCGAACAAAACGTTCATTACCGGACAACTGATCAACTGGTCACTGACCGACACCATTACCCGCGTCACCCTCAAGCTCGGCGTGGACTACGGCTCCGACCTGGACCGCGTGAAGGAACTGCTGCTCAAGGCCGCCCGCGAGAACCCGCGGGTACTCAAGGAGCCGGAACCCCATGTGTACTTCCTCAACTTCGGCGAAAGCACCCTCGACCATGAACTGCGCATGCACGTGCGCGACCTGGGCGACCGCAACCCGGTGATCGACGAAGTGAACCGCTTTATCAATCGCGAGTTCAAGAAAGAGCACATCAACATCTCGTTCCGCCAGATGGAGGTCTATCTCAAGAACCTCCACGGCCAGGAATACAAACTGGTGGAAGTCGACACCCCGGCCAAGCCCGCCAATGACGGCGGCGTGCAGGAACCACCACCGAGCAAACTCGACTAACCGCGCTATCCCCAGCAGAATGCTCGGACATTCTGCTGGAGATGGCCGGTGAAAGCCCTCGACGAACTGACCTTCGACAACCGCTTCGCACGCCTGGGCGATGCGTTCTCAACCCACGTATTGCCCGAGCCCCTCGACGCACCGCGCCTGGTCGTGGCGAGCGAGGCCGCCATGGCCCTGCTCGACCTGGACCCCGCCGTTGCCGAAACACCGGTGTTCGCCGAACTGTTCGGCGGGCACAAACTGTGGGCCGAGGCAGAGCCGCGGGCGATGGTCTATTCCGGGCATCAGTTCGGCGGCTACACCCCGCAATTGGGTGACGGCCGTGGGTTGTTGCTGGGCGAGGTGTACAACGAGGCGGGCGAGCATTGGGACCTGCACCTCAAGGGCGCCGGCATGACGCCTTACTCACGCATGGGCGATGGGCGTGCCGTGCTGCGCTCGTCGATCCGCGAATTCCTCGCGTCCGAAGCGCTGCATGCGCTGGGCATCCCCAGCAGCCGCGCGCTGTGCGTGATCGGTTCCGACACTCCGGTGTGGCGCGAAAAACAGGAACGCGGCGCGATGGTGTTGCGCATGGCGCACAGCCATATCCGCTTCGGGCATTTCGAATACTTCTACTACACCAAGAAACCCGAGCAGCAGGCGCAACTGGCCGAACACGTGCTCAACCTGCACTACCCCGAATGCCGCGAACAGCCCGAGCCGTACCTGGCGATGTTCCGCGAAATCGTCGAGCGCAATGCTGAGCTGATCGCCAAATGGCAGGCGTATGGCTTCTGCCACGGGGTGATGAACACCGACAACATGTCGATCCTCGGTATCACCTTCGACTTCGGACCGTTTGCATTCCTGGACGACTTTGACGCGCACTTCATCTGCAACCACTCGGATCACGAAGGGCGCTATTCCTTCAGTAATCAGGTGCCGATCGGGCAGTGGAACTTGAGTGCATTGGCGCAGGCGCTGACACCGTTTATCAGCGTCGACGCCTTGAAAGAAGCCCTTGGGCTGTACCTGCCGCTGTATCAGGCGAACTACCTGGACCTGATGCGCCGCCGCCTGGGACTCACCACCGCCGAAGACGATGACCAGCATCTGGTCGAGCGGTTATTGAAGCTGATGCAGAACAGCGGCGTGGATTACACCCTGTTCTTCCGCCGCCTGGGGGATGAGTCGGCGGCGTTGGCCGTGGCGCGGTTGCGCGATGACTTTGTCGACCTGGCCGGGTTTGATGCCTGGGCCGAGCAGTACAAGGCGCGTGTTGTACGGGATGGTGACTACAGCGAGGAACAGCGCCGTGCGCGGATGCATGCGGTGAACCCGCTGTATATATTGCGCAACTATCTTGCGCAGAATGCCATCACTGCCGCCGAGTCCGGGAATTACAGCGAAGTACGACGGCTGCATGAAGTGCTTTCCAGGCCGTTTGAGGAGCAAGCGGGGATGGAGCAATACGCACAGCGGCCGCCGGATTGGGGGAAGCATTTGGAGATCAGTTGTTCGTCCTAAACTTTACATTTTGTGACGAAAAAACCTAAAAACAACATATAAATTTAATCTGAAAAAAACCAGTTATTACACTATCTATGGCCAGCTACCTCAACAGCAATGGCCATAGACAGATCAAAAAATAAAAGAGCTTATACACCGATTTTAGTAGCTGAATTTAACAGCTCACTAAAATGCTCTTGATAAGTTTGCGCGTCGTCGATTCTTGAAGGATTTTTAATTTCCTTCTGAACTAGCGCCATTTTCCCCTTTATTTCGTTAAAGGAAATCTTACCTAAATCCTCGTATGAATACCTTTGCAATATCTGAAAAAGTATATAAAAGTCAACCAAATAACGCTTATATGTTGACTGCTCTTTATTGATTAACGAATTAAGAGACGCTTTAAGATCAGAAGAATCAAGCTTAGATTTTAATAAATTTATATATCTTTCAATACTTTCAAGACTACCCATAAATGAACGCTTAAGCTCCACATCCATAGATATACGCTCTAGCAAGTTGGAGACATCTTTTTTCTCACTGATTCTACAGTTGATTTTTTTGTCACGAAGATAGAAGCCGATACTTTTAAAATCTTTGCGGTGTTCAGTGCAGTGAGCGATATAAGACAACAGAGCAATCAACTCCTCGTTCAACATCCGATCCACACCGGAGCTAGTATCTCTCTGCTTAATAAATAGCCAAGAGATATTTTCGTCAGTAATATCTCTTATTTTTTTTATAACATCACGATCCATGAAAGAATTCCACATCTCAAAGGAATTTTCTTTAATTGGATAAGGCTTATTATTTAACCGAATAAACAAATCTACAGGCTCAAAATTGTTATTTAAAGCATAGTCAATCTCAATGACACTAAGTTTAAAATCGAGAATTTTTTCTTGAGTATTGACATCCAACGCAGTATAGGACTTGCCATCTAATTCACTTAAGATCTTCAGACGATTCAACTTGTAATTAACATTTTTGGGATATACAAAATCGCCTACTTCATTTTGATATTGCTTCCCTAAAAATCCTAAAATAGATAGCAACCGTTGCTGACCGTCAATAACCTCCTTAACACCAGACTTGTTTTTAAAAATAAATATTGGCGGAAGATTAATTCCCAAGATTACACTCTCAATAATTGCAGAGGCCTTGTATAGATTTATTTTCTCTTGCCGCTGATAGGTTGGCCTCAACTGGTACTTATTCGAACTGATCTCACTAATTATTTCTTCAATTGGAATTAGAGATGGTTCTGGTTTCTGAACACGAAGCGAGGACAACTCTGCGATTTTCAGCTTAGCTTCCTTTTCACTCTGCCTTAAAGCTTTAACAGCTCCTTTAAAATTTTCATCTTTAAAAAACGAGGAGAAACTAAAAGAAAAAGCGTTCTCATATGCTTTAGCAGCTGCTTGATGCCGATTGATTATCGACTTATAGTGATGACTATTCTCAGAGATAAACTCGGGAAGCAATCGTTTTATGGACGCCTCAATAATTTTCGACTTCGACTCGTCGAGAATAGCCTCTCTGGGGATATTATTCTCGACAAGAATACATAGCCCCCAAAGCAATGACTCATTTACTAATTTGTTAGTTTTTATTGACTCATCAGCAAAAGAATTAATCAACGACGCGCAAGCTTTTAGGTTCAAAGCCAAAAACTCGCAAAGCTCATTCACATCATCTGTATTACTACTTTTAACATTATACAAAAGATCAATAATTTCAGATCTATTCACACCGGTCGCGTAGGTATTTATTGGAAACGAAGACAATACCAAATACTTACGCAAAAACTGGAGAACCGTAGCATTGTTCGGCGACATATCTGACAATTGCCTACCGATGAATTTCTCAGCGACGTCACTAATCAGTTCTTTATCAGTCCCCAAGAGCTCCTTTAACCTATTAGTTATATCATCATCATCATATGTGGCATTATCAATCTCCGCGCTATTTAACGGAGTAATACCCGAATTATAGCGCCTGAAAATCTCTTTCTTTATCTTGTCTTCTAAAATTGTTTCGAGCTTGGGCTCATTTATAACCTCAAACTCGAATATGCGTATCTTCGCATTATCCAATATGCTTTTAATATCTTCATCAAGCTTCGAGTAGGTCTGATCTCTCAATTGGGTTAGCTTCGTCAACCCGTTCAAGTTCAACTTTATATCACCCTCTCGAAAACGCTTAATTGTCTCATAGCGCTGACGACCATCGATAACCTCAATTGACGCACCGCTCAGAAAAAATATAAGCGGAGGAATGTCAGTGCCAAGCAAAATACTTTCTATAAAAAATGAAGCTTTAGCTAAGTCCCAAACATAATTACGCTGGTAGTAAGGTTTATAATTTATCTTACGAGTCATCCGCTCGCCAAAAAGCGTCTTGATAGACAAGGAGTAAACACTTGTTTTTATGTGTTTTTTAAACACATTCTCAAATTGGTCTTTATTTAAATACAAATTCGGATTAGACATTTTTCACCCCATCAGCATCACTATTTAAGCGCAGAATATTTTGGCTTTCCACTCTAAAGGAAACATCTTTCTCACCGACAAAAACCTTTACGAAATCAGTAAACGGTTCGCTTTGGTATCGAGAACAAACAAAAAAGTCGTATAAGAGAGAGCTCATATAAGCAGAGAAGTCCTCAACATTAAAATTCAGTATCTTCATCTCCGCTGACGCAATTGGATATGAAAAGTCGACCTGCATTTCGTTCAACTCACTAGTTTTTACCGAAAGCGTAACATCACTCTGCTCCGCAATGGAGAAAGATACTTTCTCTTCTTCAAACTCCTCCCCCCTTATTGAAACTTCTAGCTTCTGTATGACCCCCGATATCACAGAAAACAAAGTAGTATTCAAACCCAACAAATCAGAAAAATTGATCGGACCTTTTAGATATCCTTTAAACTCGGGTTTTGAAATGGATGGCAAATGTTTTAGAAAATTATAGCGCAGTATAAATCTGTACAGTTGCTCACCATACCGAGATTGAGAGTTATAATATATTGCAAGCATCTCATTTTCCGACAACTGCGACCGCAAAATAGTTATATATTGAAATTTATCACTCTCATCCAAATCAGACTCATCAACAACCTTAAAAATTCTATATATAATCTTATAATAATGTGATAACTCTTCTTTTCTAGAATAATACAGCGTCACATAATGCTCTTTTGCTTTTTTATGACAAGCATCTGGATTAACACACCAAGCAAAATCATCAAGCATCGACCGCCTAAGTACCTTGAAGTAATTACCCTCGGGACACTGATGATTTAACCCATCTACAATTTTTCTATATAAATCAATTAGAGAAAAATACATCGACGACATTCTTTGCTGCTTTAGCGTCCTTGACTGCTCAATAAACACCTGCCTTGACTGATATAGTTCATCGCGCTGAAGGCGAAACTCTTCTATCTGAAGGTCTAGGGCCTCGGCTTGCTTTATAAAAGCATCTTTATTTGTCTTAAAATCGTCACGCTGCTCTTTCAAAGCAATGTAAAATATTAAAATCCCACAAAGTGACCAAATCGAACCCAGCACCCCGCCAACAAAGTCTCCAAAAGTTCCGAACTTAGCAGTATCTACCTGGAGACTGGTATCTAAATCAACCTTCCAAAAAAATAAAATTGCCACTGGAACAATTAGAAACAAGCTATAAAGCGCAGTTTTAACTACTCTTTCAACATTTACCGAACCCAAATCCATGGAGACTTCACCATTAATTTAACCTATCACCTGAGCTAGTGGTCAGCAGCAAATATGCAGATCACGCGCACCGCATACTGGCAATATAATGCCGCAGAGCCCCAGAAAGCTAGTAACTCATACTCGAGTACCACGAATAACGGCCCCGTACTGCCGCCACCACCTTTCTAAGAGAACAGTTTGCGGCGTCTGGCACTCAAAAATCGGTAAATGTTTCTACTGAAACGCCAAACCTTTCAGCCAACCAACTAATTTGAGTCGGGTTGAGCTGACGTTTTCGGCTCAATATCTCAGAGACGACCGATGGTAAGCCGCCCCCTGATAGATCGCTTTGAGTGAGCTTATGCTCACGCATCATGTAGCGCAGCACATCGGCACCGCTGGCGACGGGCATAGGGTGATGCTCATGATCGTAGGCTTCGATCCAGTCACCGATGATATCCACTAGCCCGATTAGCGGGTGATCTTCATCCTCCCCTACGATATCCAGTAGCTCATCGAGCGCCCCGACCAACGTGTCATAGTCGCCCTCTGCTTGAGGCTTGCTCAGCAGCGGTGAAACGAAAGGCCAATGCTCAATAGCCAGCTTTAGATCGTCATTCATTCTTAATCCTCTTCATCTGGTGTTGATAAACCCTGTTGCTGGCTCCAGATTGAGTCCATTGGCCACACTGTAGGAGCCCCCGATGTCCGAACCTCTTGTCATTCCTTGCCCACACTGCAACGGCCTCAACCGCATCCCCGGCGAACGCCTGGGCGATGCGCCCATATGCGGGCGCTGCAAGCAGCCGGTGTTACTGAGCAAGCCTTTTGAACTCAAACAGGGCGGCTACGCCAGCCAGATCAAAGGCGACCTGCCGTTGCTGGTGGATGTATGGGCCGACTGGTGTGGCCCGTGTAAATCGTTTGCGCCGGTGTTCGAGCAGGCGGCCGGGCAGTTGGCGGGCAAGTGCCGGCTGGCCAAGCTGGACAGCGAGGCCAATCAGCAGTTGTCGGCGCAGTTGGGGATTCGCTCGATTCCCAGTTTGATTCTGTTCAAGAACGGCCGCGAAGTGGCGCGCCAGAGCGGGGCGTTTCCGTTGCCGCAGTTGATGGCGTGGTTACGCAGCCAGGGCATTTGACACCCGACCTGTAGGAGCCGACTTGCCGGTGATGGCGTTCTTGAGGGCGCCATCGCCGGCAAGCCGGCTCCTACAGCGATGGTATTCCAGCGTTAGGCCACGGGTGTTTCTCGGTCCATCATCTGGCCGACCAGCAATACGCTCAGTTCGCTTAATTGGTGGATTGCCAGGGCTACGTCGCGGTGTTCGCCGGTAAGGTCGTTGGACAGGTTGAGCAACAGGGTGCGAACGGATGAAAAGGTTTCGTAGCTGTTGAGGACCAGGGTTTCGGTGGGGAGGTTGGGGGTGACGGTGAATAACATGCTTTTCGTTCTCTGATAGGGCCACCACCTATTCGCTACTAAACAAGGGCGGCGGCTGTACGCAGGTTAGTAGACCGGGAACGAAAGCAAAAACCGGCGCACCCGAAGGTGCCCTGCGCACAGCCACCATCAGATAGGCGAAAAACGCCATGCTGTCGGAGCGGTGCACATACTTTCGTCTGACTGGGCTACTAAACCCGACCACTGAGAATTCAGCGGCCCGAGAACCTTAAGAGAAGCCCATCCAGACGCACAAGCCGGGCGATTCTGGCTTACCTGTAGGCATCGTTACAAGGCATAACCCCATTGCCAGCCCCGTCCTACAGCCTCTGTGGGACAAATCCAGCGGCTGGAATGCAGAACCAAGTGTGGGAGCTGGCTTGCCTGCGATGCAGGCGACTCGGTCTGTCTGATACACCGAGGCGATGCGATCGCTGGCAAGCCAGCTCCCACACTGATCGCATTTCAAACTCAGGTCCGCGCTGCCTTTCAGATCACGCGTTTTCCAGCAGGTTATGCAGCTCCACAAATTGCTGTGTGAGCTTATGCCGTGGATCCAGGTGGATCAGCGGCTTGCTCTCCTGGTGCGACTCACGCATGCGCACGGAGCTGGCCAAGTACACCGGCAGCACCGGCAACCCTTCTGCAATCAACTCATCCAGCATCTGCTGCGGCAGGCTCGCCCGGGCCTGGAACTGGTTGACCACGATGCCTTCCACTTCGAGGTCCTCGTTGTGGTCTTCCTTCAACTCTTCGATCTCCGCCAGCAGACCATACAGGGCCTGGCGCGAGAAGCTGTCGCAATCGAAGGGGATCAGCACGCGATCAGCGGCAATCAGCGCTGAAACCGCATAAAAATTCAGCGCTGGAGGCGTATCCAGGTAAATCCGGTCGTAATCTTCACTCAGCTCATCCAGCAGCTTTCGCAGCTTGTTGATCTTGTGCTTGGCCTCGAGCTTGGGCTGCAGGTCCGCCAGTTCTGCGGTTGCGGTGATCACGTGCAGGTTGTCGAAGGGGGTCTCGTAGATATCCACTCGGTTTTTCTTCGAAAACGG
>Ga0207640_10002216_pt1 | contig 10455 bp, 10 predicted proteins | sample KBSCornC42_FD_184300 | JGI IMG/M metagenome (GOLD analysis project Ga0207640, IMG submission 184300) | Corn rhizosphere microbial communities from Kellogg Biological Station, Michigan, USA - KBS Corn C4-2 (SPAdes) (version 2) | ecosystem: Host-associated > Plants > Roots > Rhizosphere > Soil ... | reverse complement strand
AAGCATCTCATCGATGGCAATGTTCTGGCTGCGCTCGGGCCCAATGGGGTGCTGATCAATGTTTCCCGCGGGAGCGTCGTCGACCAACGCGCGCTGATAGCGGCATTGCAATCGGGCGCGATCCTTTCTGCCGGATTGGATGTTTATGAAGACGAGCCGCGCGTCCCGCGAGAACTGATGGAGATGAGCAACGTGGTGCTGCTTCCGCACATCGGATCGGCATCGGTTGAGACCCGCGACGCGATGGGAGCGCTGGTCGTCGAAAATCTGCGAAGCTGGTTTGAGCGCGGAACTCCGATGACGCCGGTTGCCGAGGTGCGGCATTTGGTCGGCTGAAGGAAGGCCGACGGATCTCGACGCAGAGGCAGCGGCATTACGGGCGTGCCGCTTACTTCAGACTGTCTCGAACGGGGGTTCTATACGCGCGGGGTTCTCCAGCCATGATGGAAGAGGGAGATTCTTCGAACGGAGGAAGTCGGCGTTGAACAGGCGCGACTGATAGCGGGTGGCCGGGTCGCAAAGAATGGTCACGATCGTCTTGCCGGGGCCGAGCGTCTTCGCCAGCCGGATCGCTCCGGCGACATTGACTCCGGTTGAGGTGCCGAGCGCCAGCCCTTCATGTTCGATCAGCGACCACAGCGTGCTGACCGACTCCGCGTCAGGGATGAGGAAGGCCTCATCGACGGTCAGCCCTTCCAGATTGCCGGTGATCCGGCCCTGGCCGATTCCTTCGGTGATCGAGCTGCCTTCGGAACGAAGCTCGCCGTTGGTGTAGTAATTGAACAGGGCCGCGCCGGGGACATCCGCGAGTGCAATTGTCACATCGGGCTTTCGCTCGCGAAGGGCCATCGCGACGCCGGCGAGGGTGCCGCCGGTGCCGACGGCGCTGACGAACGCATCGATCTTGCCGCCGGTCTGCTCCCAGATCTCGGGGCCGGTGGTCTTGATGTGCGCGTCACGGTTTGCCTGGTTGTCGAACTGGTCGGCGAAGATCGCGCCATGCTCGTGCTCGCGGGCGAGTTTCTCGGCGAGGCGGCCGGCGACCTTCACGTAATTGTTGGGGTTGCGGTAGGGGACTGCGGGAACTTCGACCAAGGCTGCGCCGAGTGCCCGAAGCGCGTCCTTCTTTTCCTGGGTCTGAGTCTCGGGGATGACGATCACCGTTTTCAGCCCGAGCGCGTTGCCGACGACGGTGAGCCCGATTCCGGTATTGCCGGCCGTGCCGTCGACGATAATTCCGCCGGGGCGGAGGCGGCCGCTCTCGATCGCGTCCCTCACGATTCCAAGCGCGGCGCGGTCCTTCACCGATTGGCCAGGGTTCATGAATTCGGCCTTGCCGAGGATCGTGCAGCCGGTCTCCTCAGAGGCTTTGCGTAGTTTGATCAGCGGCGTGTTGCCAATCGCGTCGAGCGTGGATTCGCGGATGTGCATGGGCGGCGCTTTAGGAGGCGAGCCGCCGGTAGCGCAAATAATAGGCGCGGCGGCCCTCGCGGGCGGCTTTCGCTTCGTAGCGAGTGCCGGGCCAGCCGCCCGGGCGCTGCAGGAAGTCCGAGGGTTTCTCCGCAGCCCAGTCGAATTGCTGCACATGCCGCTGCATGACCATCAGCGCCCATTCGAGATAGACCGGGTGGTCGGTGGCGATGCGGAATTCGCCGCCGGGTTTGATCTTTTCCGCGATGAGATCGATCGGACCGTCATTGACCATGCGCCGCTTGGCATGGCGGGCCTTGGGCCAAGGATCGGGGTGGAGCAGGTAGACGAAGCTGAGGCTGCCGTCCGGGACGCGCCGGAGCACCTCGAGCGCGTCGCCGCGCCACAGGCGGATGTTGGCGAGGTGCTGGTCGCGAATGTGGGCCAGGGCGGTGGCGACTCCGTTGAGGAACGGCTCGCAACCGATGAAGCCATGATCGGGCAGGAGGTCCGCGCGGTATGCGAGATGCTCTCCGCCGCCGAAGCCAATCTCAAGGTGGAGCGGGCAATCGTGCCCGAACAGCCGCTGGGCCGTGATTTCGCCATCGGCCGGGACCTCCAGCTTCGGCAGAAGCTCCTCGACCAACTGCTGCTGGCCGGCGCGGAGCTTGTGGCCGCTTGATCGGCCGTACAGCCGGTTGAGAGTGGTGGGATCGCCTTCCTTGTGCGCCGTCATCGCGGCTGCGCGTAGCTTCCGGACTCCCGCCGGGCAACGGCATGCCGGGAACTTTCAAGCGCACGCAAGCGTCCAATGAGCGCCCGCCGGATTGCGGGCATCCAATGGGAGAAGGTCATGAACGGCGACGACGTGACTCACGCGCACCCACAAAGCACCGCCAAGGTCGGCGGTCATCCGATCCACCCGATGCTTGTTCCGTTCCCGATCGTCTGTTTCGTCCTCACCCTGATCGTGGACATCGTGTTCCTCAACAACCACAATCCAGGCTGGGCGACGGCCTCTCGCTGGCTGCTCGGAGCCGGGCTGGTGATGGGGGCTTTGGCCGCTGTAGCCGGCCTCACCGATTTCATGGGCAGCGAGCGCATCCGAAGCATGAGCGACGCGCTTCAGCACATGCTCGCGAATGTGACTGCGGTGGTGCTCGAGATCGTCAACTTCATCATTCGCTACGACAACGATTCGGCGATTGGCAGCATCGGAGTTTATCTTTCCGGAGCAACGGTGCTGATCCTGCTCTTCAGCGGCTGGAAAGGCGGAGAGCTCGTCTTCCGGCACGGGATCGGCGTAACCGACCGCTAGTGCGGTGAGGCCCGCCAAGCCTTGATCCGGGTCGTCGACTTCAGGAAGGCCGTGATCGCGGGCGTGGCCGGCGCCGCTGCGATGGAGGTGGTGCTTCGAGGCTTCGCGATTGCCGGTCTCCCTGTGTTCGACCTCGTCCAGGAATTGGGAGCGGTGGTTTTCCACCATTCGCACCTGCTCGGCTGGGCTGTCGGACTCGGCGCACATGCTTTCGTCGGAGTGATGTGGGCGTTGTTCTACGCCTACTTCTTCTGGTCGCGGCTGGATTTGACTCCGCCATTGCAGGGTCTGGCCTTTGCCGCAGTTCCGGCGGTGCTGGCGCTATTCATCGTCCATCCGCAGATGACTCTGATGCAGATGGATCAGGATATGATCCGGGTCAGCGCTCCAATGCTGCTTGGAACTATCGGCGTTCGGGAGGTGAGCGGTATCCTGCTCAGCCATGCGGTTTACGGGCTGGTGCTTGGAAGCCTCTACATACGGCCGGTCGGTTATAAGGTTGGGTCACGGCCGAGCGTCGCCAGGAAGAAGTCAGTCCGGCCTCGCCGTCCAGTCGAGCGGCGCCGGGATGGCGGCTTCATGTTCGCGACGGGAATCGAATGCAGCTATCCGACGATCGACAATGGCCGCTGGCGCCGGGATGAGTTGGAATCATGCGGCCATTACAAGCACTGGGCCGAGGATTTCGAGCTCGCGCGTGAAATCGGGGTTACGCACATCCGCTATGGTCCGCCGCTTCACCTGGTCTTCCAGGGCCCCGGACAATACGACTGGTCGATAATCGATGAACCGATGGCGGACCTGAAGGAGTGCGGCCCCGAGCCAATCGTCGATCTCTGCCACTTCGGAGCGCCGGACTGGCTCGGCAATTTCCAGAACGAGGAGGTTGCCAAAGCCTTGCCGGAATATGCGGCGGCCTTCGCCGAGCGCTATCCGTGGGTCCGGTTCTATACGCCCGTCAACGAGATGTACGTCTGTGCCAGGAAAAGCGCTCTCGACGGCGAATGGAACGAGCAGCGGAGGGACGAAAGCGCTTTCGTCAACGCCGTCTTCAACCTTGCTTCGGCCAGCGTCGGAATGACCGATGCGATCCTGGAGCGGCGGCCGGATGCGATCTTCGTCAACAGCGAAAGCAGCGAATTCTCGCAGCCTTGTTGTCCCGATCCTGACGTGAAAAGCGCTGCGGAGTTTGAGAACGAGCGGCGGTTCCTTCCGCTCGACCTGATCTACGCGCACGAGGTGAGCGACCGCATGCGCGGCTATTTGCGCGAACATGACGTGACGGACGACGCGTTCGACAGGTTTTGCAATCGCAAGGTCCCGCGCCGGTCGATCCTCGGCGTCGATTATTACGAATGGACCGAGCATTTGATCGACCGCGAGGGGCACCCCCGATCGCTCGGCGAATTGTTCGGCTGGTACACGATCGCGATGCAATATTACGACCGGTACAAGCTGACGATGATGCATACCGAGACCAATCAGACCGATGCATCCGAAGGGTCGCGATGGTTGTGGCGGCAGTGGCACAATATCCAGCTGGCGCGACAGAACGGCGTGCCGCTGGTCGGCTTCACCTGGTACAGCCTGACCGACCAGATCGATTGGAACATCGGGCTACGGGAGGCGCTCGGCGTGGTGTTCCCGGTCGGACTGTTCGATCTCAATCGCGACCCGCGCGAGGTGGGCCTCTCCTATAAACATTTGATCGACATGTATTGCGACCAGCCCGACTATCGTGAGTGCAAGGCGCTGAAGGAGCTGATGCGCTGATGGCGAGCTTCCTCAGCGTTCACGGCTACGCGCCCGGCCCGACGCAGCGACCGTTCCTCGCGGGGGCCATTTCCGGGGTCATTGCGACGGCTCCCGCGATCGCCATCCTTCGAGCGTTTGGATCGCTCCGAGTGGAAGCCTTGGTCCTCCACCTGTCGATCTGGGCGACCCTGGGCGCGGGTTGGGCAGCAATGGCCATCGCCGGCGCGATATATGCCCGCTTGTTCGGACGCGCCGCCAACAACGTGCATGGCGGCTGGATTTTCGGGATGGGCTTCGGATTTGCCTTATGGGCCACCGGTGCGGCGATGGTCCTGCCGCTGATCAGTGGCGGGCAGGCCGCGGCGGGGGCAGCGGCAATCGGCGTTGTGCTATCGATGCTCGCCTGGGGCACGACTCTGGGCGTGCTTGTGCCGTTCGTACACAGGCCACTTCACGAAAGGCTCGAAACCGCATCGAGAAGCAGCTCGGTAGGCCCCAACGCGGCCACGCAGAAGGGCGAAAACCTACCCAAGGGCCGAACGTAGCTCCTCGACGAGGTCGGTTCGTTCCCACGGGAAGAATCCGTCGTCGGCCTGGCGTCCGAAGTGACCGTAAGCAGCGGTCGGCTCGTAGATGGGCCGGTTGAGCTGGAGGCGGGTGCGGATTCCGCGTGGCGTGAGGCCGCCCAGACTCCCGATCCTCCCGATCGCCTCCTCGAGCACGCTGTCGTCGACCGTCCCGGTGCCGTGGGTCTCGACATAGAGCGACAGCGGCTCCGACACGCCGATCGCGTAGGCGAGCTGGATCGTGCAGCGGCGGGCGAGCCCGGCTGCGACGATGTTCTTGGCAAGGAAACGCGCGACATAAGCCGCGGAACGGTCGACCTTGGTGGGATCCTTGCCGGAGAAGGCGCCGCCGCCATGCGGTGCGGCGCCGCCATAGGTGTCGACGATGATCTTGCGGCCGGTGAGTCCGGCGTCGCCATCGGGGCCGCCGATCTCGAACGAGCCGGTTGGGTTGATGTGGTAAGCGGTGCGGCCGGTCAGCAGCTCGTTCGGCATAACCCGGCGAACGACGTCCTTTACATAGGCGTGAAGCTCCTGCTCCTTGTCGCCCTGGTCATATCCGGGCTTGTGCTGGGTCGAAACGACAATGGCGGTGGCTTCGACCGGCTTTCCGTCCTCGAACCGTAACGTGACCTGGCTCTTCGCATCCGGCTCCAGGAACGGCGCTGCGCCCGAGTGTCGATCCGCGGCCATCTGCAGCAGGATCTTGTGGCTGTAATCGAGCGTGGCGGGCATCAGGTCCGGCGTTTCGTCACAGGCGAAGCCGAACATGATTCCCTGGTCGCCCGCGCCCTCATCCTTGTTGCCGGCGGCGTCAACGCCCTGGGCGATATGGGCCGACTGGCCATGCAAATGGTTGGCGAATTCGAGATTTGCCCAGTGGAAGCCGGCCTGCTCATAGCCGATCCGCTTCACCGTGCCGCGAACGACCTCTTCGATTTCGTCGCGAGCACCGGGCGCCCATCCGCCATGCTCCGGCCAGCGTTCCTCATCGTAGACCGGCTTGCAGCGGATCTCGCCGGCGAGCACCACCCGATTGGTGGTGGTCATCGTCTCGCAGGCGACCCGCGCTTCCGGATCCTTCGACAAGAGAAGATCGACGACCGCGTCGCTGATCTGGTCGGCGACCTTGTCGGGATGGCCTTCGGAAACGGATTCGGAGGTGAAGAGGTAATTGCTGCGCATTGCTCGGAATTTGTCCTTCCGCGAGGGCGAGTGCCGGTTGAGATATAAGGAATTCTTTATATGCGCCGATAGCGTTCGCTTCGCCCGAGCGCAATGCCGCCCGCAATAAGCAGGAAGGCGAGCAGCAACGGGATGAGGTTGCCGAAGCGGGCGAAGACAGTGGGTGCTCCCGTCTCGTGGGGAATATCGCCGTCGATCACGCCGGCGGTATGCCATGGGAGCGATTGGACGATTTGGCCGTGAGCGTCGATGATCGCGCTGATCCCGGTCGGGGTCGAGCGGATGATCGGAAGTCCTTCCTCGGCGGCGCGCAGACGGGCCTGAGCCAAATGCTGCGGAGGGCCCCAGCGGCCGAACCAGGCATCGTTGGACGGATTGAAGATGAAGTCCGGCCGGTTCCGCTCGTCAACCACATGGCCTGAGAAGATGATCTCGTAGCAGATCTCGAAACCGATCTTGCCCCAGCCAGGAAGGGCGATCGTCTGTGGCCCGGGACCGGAAGCGAAGTCGGCCTCGCCCGGAGCGAGGCGTGAGAGGCCCAAGGCGGAAAGCAGCGGGCGCATCGGCAGATATTCGCCATAGGGCACGAGGTGCGCCTTGTCGTAGCGTCCAACCACAGTTCCGCCGGGTGCGAGGATGAATACGCTGTTGGTCGCCCCGGAGATTGATATTCCATCCTTCGAGAGAACCGCGATGCCGCCCGTCAGAAGGAACTCACCCGGTTGGAGCGCCGAAGCGGCCCGTTGGCGTTGGAAGGCTGCCTCTGCGGCGAAAATGCCGGGGCGATTGTCCTCCAGCGGCTCCGTGACTGCAGCCTCCGGCCAGAACAGCAGGCGCGGGTGCTGTCCTCCGGGTTCTGCCGAGAGTTGGGCCAGCCGCTGCGCAGCCTGCTCGGCAAATTCGGGCCGCCATTTCACTTCCTGCCCGATATTCGGCTGGACCACCCGGATGTTGTGTAGCGAACGTTCCTTGTCCCGGGTAACCGGGGTCGGAACGAGATGAAGCAGGAGGATGACAACAAGAACGCCGGCGCCAGACTTGAGGCGTCGTCGGCCGAATAACCACAACATGCCACCAGAGGCCACAACCAACGCGGACAGGCCATAAGTCCCAATAACGCTCGCCACGTTGAGGAGGTCTGTATCGTCCACGACGACAGCGACCGGGTTCCACGCAAAGCCAGTGAAAACTCCGGCGCGCAGCCATTCGGTCAGGGCCCACGCTCCAGCAAGCGTCAGCACGAGCGCCAATGGGCGAGCGGAGCGGAACCGCCAGGCAACGCCCCCCGCCAGCGCCGGATAGACAGCAAGGTAGATGGACAGAAGCACCACCGCGACCCAGCCGAGCCATGCCGGCATCGCCGCCTGATAGGTGAATGCCGTCGCGATCCAGTTGAGGCCGACGACGAACTGTCCGAGGCCGAAGAGATAGCCGGTTAGGAGCGCCCGCCAGAGGGTCTTCGTCCGCCACAGCAACTCCAGCAGGAGCGCGAACGCGATCGGCATCAGCGGCCAGAGATCGGCGGGTTGGAAGGCAAAGGCCGAGATGGCACCCGTCACAAGCGCAACTGCGGGCGCCCAGCGGGTCAGCGCGGTGTCGCTTGCAGACTTCAAGGCAGTGACTTCAGACAGATGCTTCTCCCTTGGCGCGCGCTAGCCGAAATCGCAGGCGGAACGGAAGTCTGGACAGTCGGGCCGCCGCGGAGCACGTGCGGGAGAATGACTGTCCCGCCCTTCCATCTCGCCTTCCCGGTCGACGATCTCGCCGCCGCGCGCGCATTCTACGGCGGATTGCTTGGCTGCCCCGAAGGCCGGAGCGCCGACGAATGGGTCGACTTCAATCTCTACGGCCACCAGATCGTCGCGCATCTTGCGCCGGAGGTGGTTCGCCAGCGGGCGAGCAATGAAGTGGACGGGGACAACGTGCCGGTCCCTCATTTCGGAATCGTGCTGCCGATGGATGAATGGAAAGCGCTGGCGGAACGACTTGAGGCTGCCGGCACCGAATTCGTGATCCCGCCGACCGTTCGTTTCGAAGGGCAGGTCGGCGAGCAGGCGACGATGTTTTTCCTCGATCCCGCGGGCAACGCCCTCGAATTCAAAGCGATGGCCGATCCGGATAATCTGTTCGCGAAAGATTAGCCACTTTCAGGCTCACCCTCTGGGGCGTGCAGGCGAACGCGGAGGATCTTCTTCGGATCGGAATCCAGCGCCTCCATCACCCAGCCGGAGGGGTGGGTCACGCTCTCGCCCTTGGCCGGGATGTGGCCGGCGAGGAGGAAGACGAGGCCGCCCAGCGTATCGACCTCATCCTCCTCCCACGTGAGGCGCGGGTCTACGGTTTCGGCGAGCTCTTCCAGCTCGACGCGCGCGTCGGCATCCCAGGTGCTTTCATCTAGCCTGACGAGAAGCCCCGCTTCCTCGACGTCATGTTCATCCTCGATGTCGCCGACGATCTCCTCGACCACGTCTTCGATCGTCACCAGCCCCTCGGTGCCACCAAACTCGTCGATCACAATGGCGAGGTGGGTTCGTTCCGCTCGCATCCGCGCGAGCAGGTCGATCACCCCCATCGATTCCGGAACGAACAGCGGGGTTCGCATCAGCCCTTGGATCGAGCGGTCGCGGTTGCGGTCGACGTTGGCGACGAACACGTCCTTGATGTGGATCATGCCCAGGATCTCGTCGAGGCTCTCGCCATAGACCGGCAGGCGGCTGTGCTCGGCCTCGGCGAAGGCCCGGATCAGCTCGTCGAAGCCGATTGTGGAGGGAACGGCGATAATATCGCCGCGTGTAACGCAGATGTCGCCTGCGGTCTCGTCGCCGAAGTGAAGCAGGTTGCGGAGCATCTGCCGCTCGTGCGGGGACAGATCGCCCGCGACCTGCGGTGATTCCTCGGCCTCGTCGATCGCCTCCTCAATCTCCTCGCGAAGTGTGGTCTCTTCGTCGCCGAACAGGAGCGAGCGCATTCCACGCCATAATCGTGAGCCGCTGTCATCGCTGCGCGTCGCCATCAGTCGCGCACCTCGTAGGGATCGGAAATCCCGAGCCGCTCCAGAGCGCGGACTTCGCGGCTCTCCATATCTTCGGCCGATCCGTCGTCCTGGTGATCGTAGCCGAGCAGGTGGAGGGTTCCGTGCACGAGAAGGTGCGTTGCATGCTCTTCCAGCGAGACGCCCTTCTCCTGCGCCTCTCGCTCGCACACTCCGCGGGCAAGCACGATGTCGCCGAGCATCAGCTCGGGACCGGGGGCGATGCTGTCCAGCTCTTCAGGCTCGAGTTGCGGAAAGGAGAGAACGTTGGTCGGCTTGTCTTTGCCACGCCAGCGGGCGTTCAGCGCCTTGACCTCGCTGTCGCTGGTCAGGCGGATCGAGAGTTCGACCGGTCGCTCCGATTTCGTCAGCTGCGGAAAGGCACTTTCGGCGACCGCGGCTTCGGCAGCGCTTCGGACGAGGGTCTCCCAGCGGCTGCTACTGTCCCACTCCGGATCGGCTTCGATGGCAATGTCGAGCATCATGGATCAGGCCCTCGGGCCCTCATAAGCTTCGACGATGCGCCCGACCAGCGGGTGCCGGACGACGTCTGCGGCGGAGAAGGGAACGACGGCAATGCCTTTCACTCCCGACAATCGGGTGACAGCATCATGGAGCCCGGACTTTGACGGATCGGGAAGATCGACCTGGTGCGGATCGCCGCAGATGACCATCCGGCTGCGCATGCCGAACCGCGTCAGGAACATCTTCATCTGCAGCGGCGTGGTGTTCTGCGCCTCGTCGAGGATGATGAAAGCGTCGTTCAGCGTCCGCCCGCGCATAAAGGCGAGCGGAGCAATCTCGATCTCGCCAGACGCGATGCGGCGCTCGACCTGCTCGGTCGGAAGCATGTCGTAGAGTGCGTCGTAGAGCGGCCGCAGATAGGGATCGACCTTCTCCTTCATGTCGCCGGGAAGGAAGCCCAGGCGTTCGCCGGCTTCGACCGCAGGACGGGACAGAATCAGGCGGTCGACGCTGCCGCTGATCAGTTGCGACACGGCTTGTGCGACTGCAAGATAGGTCTTGCCGGTGCCGGCCGGGCCGAGCGCGAAGATCATCTCATCGCGAGCGAGCGCTTCCATGTAGATCGTCTGGGTGGGCGAGCGTGGGACGATCGTCTTCTTGCGGGTCCGGATCATCACGCGCGGGGCAGATGTGATCTCGTCGGCGACGATCCCGTCGAGGTGGGG
>Ga0207640_10002212_pt1 | contig 10469 bp, 10 predicted proteins | sample KBSCornC42_FD_184300 | JGI IMG/M metagenome (GOLD analysis project Ga0207640, IMG submission 184300) | Corn rhizosphere microbial communities from Kellogg Biological Station, Michigan, USA - KBS Corn C4-2 (SPAdes) (version 2) | ecosystem: Host-associated > Plants > Roots > Rhizosphere > Soil ... | reverse complement strand
CGAGACGCCGGGAAGCGCCGCAACCTCATTGGGAGCGCGCTGGGCATAGCAACCCGTGACCAGGATCTTGCAATCAGGGTTGCTGCGCCGGACGCGGCGAATCGCTCGACGAGCGTCTTGTTCCGCAGCCGCAGTTACTGCACAGGTATTAAGGACTACGTAATCAGCCCGGGCGGGAGCCTCGGCACGCTCCAGCCCCCGATCTCGGAATTGCTGCTCGATGGCGGCTCCGTCGGCCTGGGTGGCGCGGCAGCCGAAATTTTCTATGTAAAAGCTGGACACGCCCCTATACTAGCGTATATACAACTTTCGTTGCGGGATACACTGGTCGCGGAGCGCGAGTTTTGTTGAGGTTTGCATGAAACGCAGGATCCTGCTGGTAGACGATGACGCTACGGTGCTGCTGACACTGAAGGCTGTCCTGGAACTGAATCAATTTGACGTGCAAACCGCGGGATCGGCCGCCGAAGCCATTAAGAAGCTGGCCACCGAAGTGTATGACATGGTGATCACCGACTCGCGCATGGAGACCGACGACGCGGGTTTCCATGTGATTCGTGCCGCCACGCAACAGACCTATCGTCCGGCGACCGCTCTGCTGACCGCTTATCCCCCACGCAACGTGGATTGGCAGAACAACGGAGTTCAATCACTGCTAGTCAAGCCGATTGGGACACAAGACCTGCTGCGGCAGATCGAGGCGCTGCTAATACGTCAGCAGGACGAGAAAGCCTTCATAGAACGTGGACGCTCGAGTTCACCCGATCCCTCCGGCGGGGAGAAAGAGCGCAGAGCAAGCTGATCGGCTTTTTCTGTTTCCCGGTGATACCCGAGTTCGAGAAATAAACACACCTCCGCATCGTTCCCGGACAATTCGAGTGACACGTGAGGAACTATGCGGAAGCCGCCTGCCGCTTATCCCGGAAACACTCGCGACATAGGATCGGTCGATTCTGCGTTGGGCGGAACGGAACCGTCGTCTGTTTCCCGCACTGCGAGCACACGGCGGGCGTCTCGACCCGAGTGTGTCCCTGGCGCTGAGGCGCGCCGATGGTTGCAAGACGCTTCGCTTTGCATGGCTTACAGCGTTTGGGTTCGTTACGAAATTGCTTGTCGTGGAAGAAAAGCTGTTCGCCCGCAGTGAAGATGAACTCTCCGCCGCAATCGATGCATTTCAAAGTCCTATCCTGGAATTGCATGCGAGCTCCTTGCTCCGGTGCTGCGCGGGAACACAATGCGCGAGCACATTTTCTCGCCCCCCGAATTGGACTGCTACCCTGGGTTCGGCCCGACCGCACGGGGAAGTGTGCGGAGATGCTTGGACGATGAGGCGCGGCGCTCAGCTATAGGTAAGGCTTGGGCCACAACCTCAAGGTTGTGGCCCGGTTTGGTTATTCCTGTTCTTTCCGTGCTTTCTTGCGGCTGCGCTTGCGCGCCAGTGCTTCCTTTACCCGTTTTTTCTCGCCAGGTTTTAGGTAAAAGGAGTGGCGTTTCACTTCCTTGACGATGTCTTCTTGCTGCACTTTCCGCTTGAAGCGACGCAGGACATTTTCCAGCGATTCGCCTTCCTGCAATCTGACTTCAGCCAACGAAACTACACCCCCAAACCGGTCCTGCTTGGACTTGTTAGTTATTGCAAGAAGGCGGGTTAAAGTCAAGCCCTATATCGAATTTCTAGGCCGTTTTAACATTTGTCTCTTATTTCTCCGAACGATCGCCGCAGGGGGGACTGCACCTTCCCTGGTGCACGCGGCGTAGTTGCTTCACGAACTTATCAGGATCTTGATAGCAGTTAAGTTAGAAGCTGTTACAGATCTGATTTGCTACCCGAGAGCACGATTGTTATTGATACAGCTCTGATCGGGACGATCTGGCTATGGCACAGGCTTTTGGTGTGACTGGCTAGCCGCGCTAAGAAATTTGGTAGCATCGAAATTCAGCTGCCGCTGGCTTTTGCGCCAGAGCCCAACAGCCCGCCGCCGAGAGAGTCATGATCCGTTCTTACAAAGGAATTTCGCCAACAATTCCGGCCTCGTGCTATGTGGATGAATCCGCGCAGATTATCGGCGATGTGGCGCTTGGGGAGCACGCCAGTGTGTGGATGAATGCAGTCGTGCGCGGCGATGTACATGAGATACGCATAGGCGCCTATTCCAATATTCAGGACTGCAGTGTTTTGCACGGCATGAAAGAGCAATATGGAGTGTATGTAGGCGAGTATGTGACCGTGGGACACAACGTTACTTTGCACGGGTGCCGAATCGGGGATAGGTGCCTAATCGGAATGGGCTCGGTCATTCTGAACGGAGCTGTGATTGGGGCGGGTTCGATTATCGCTGCCGGCACATTAATTCCGGAGAAGACGATAGTGGAGCCAGGATCCTTGTGGCTCGGCTTTCCCGGGAAACTGCACCGCATGTTGGAGGAGAAAGACCTGGCAGCCATCATGCGATATGCGAATAACTACTTAGGGTACAAAGAATCGTATCTGGCAGAGAAGAAGTAGCATGCAACACCTGGTCCAGAAAGTTCAATGAAACGACTCGGCAGCCCGTAGGTTCTGTCCCGGTACAGGTAAAGGCTCAAGTCCACCTCAAGGTGTGTGCCTGCTAGAAGCCCATAATGTTGTAGCCGCAATCGACGTAGATGGTCTCGCCGGTGATCCCGGAACTCGCGTCGGAAGCCAGAAAAACCCCGGTATGGCCAACTTCCTTAACCTCCACATTGCGGTGTAACGGCGAGCGTTCTGCGTGGGCTTTCAACATTTCTCCCAGTCCAGCGATCCCGCGAGCCGCGAGGGTTTTGATCGGCCCAGCTGAAATCGCGTTGACTCGAATTTTCTTTGCACCGAGATCACTCGCCAGGTAGCGGACGGTGCACTCCAGAGCCGCCTTAGCCACCGCCATTACGTTGTATTTGGGCACGACCTTCTCCGCCCCGTAGTAGGTCATGGTCATGATGCTGCCGCCATCGGTCATAAGCGGCGCTGCCGCCCTGGATAGGGCAATCAGCGAATACACGCTTATGTCATGCGCCATGCGGAATCCTTCCCGCGTGGTGTTGATGAAATCTCCTCGCAGTTCCTCAGCGGGAGCAAAGGCGACGCTGTGTACGAGAATGTCCAGCTTCCCGTATTTTTCTGTGAGCTGGGCAAAAAGTCGGTCTATGTCTTCATCGCGTGATACATCACACATGAACGCTTCCGCGCCCGGGAGGGACAGAATCAGGTCCTTTGCCTCCCGCTCCAAACGCTCGTTTTGATAGGTGATGGCAAGGCGAGCACCCGCTTCATGCAGTCCCTGCGCAATGGACCAGGCAATACTCCGTTTGTTCGCGACTCCAAACACGACGGCCGTCCGGCCATCGAGGCTGAAAGGCATTCTTCCTCCTGAGATGGAAAGAGAAAAGGATACCGCGGTGTAGCAAGACGCGCCAGTTCTAGAATGTTGAGGTAACAACGCGCCCTGACCGGCCGCGCTGCTTGGGGCCTTGCTCGGGTTGGCGGCCGGAGGGCGAGTTTTGCTTCTGCTAAAGCTTCAACCCCGGGATGGGGCGAGAGTTTCGACCCGGGAGAGCCAAATCGTGAGAACAACCGGATGTTTTGGGGGGTGTTCTTCTAAGCGAGATCCAAGGGTAGTGTGGGATCCAGCCGTTCCAATGGTACTTGCTCTGCCCGTCCCGGCCGAGCCGATGAGCCACCATCCAGAGCGCACTTAGTCCGGCAGAGGCAGCGGCCTTTCTTTCATCAATTCCGCGAATCGCGCATCTTTCCTCAATTCGGCGAACTCAGGATCTTTGTAGGCGTCGTCGACCTTCTTGTATCCCTCTTCCATGGCCTTGCGCAGATATTGGAGGGAATGATCCGAGTCCCCCATTTTTGCGTACAACTTGGCGAGAACGTAGGAGTAGTGTGCGCGGTCCTGGGGGGAAGACATCTGCGCAGCGATGCCCGTGCGCGAGCTGTGCTCGAAAATGCTGGGATCAAGCCTGACGGCCTCAGCGTACGCTTTTGTCGCCTCCTCAAATTTCTTCTGGGCGAAGTAGGCGGCCCCCATGTTCGAGAAGAAGGACGCTGAGGTCGGCGAAATCTCCGCCGCCTTTTTGTATTGCTTGATCGCAGCCCTGTATTTCTTGCGTTCGTACTGGACTACGCCCAGGTTGTTGTATGCCTCCGCGAGTTTTCGGTCTCGCTTGACGGCTTCTTGAAAATGCCTTCCCGCCTCTCGATAGCGCTGCAGCATCAGCTCCGAAATCCCCATCTTGTTGTAGAGCGAGGCGTTGTCGGGAGCCTTGGCAATCGCAGCCTGAAAATAATCGATCGCATCCAGATAGGCTTTTTGCGAGCGTAGCTGGTCGGCTTGGTCCTCAAGCTCTTTGGCGGTGGCAGTCGGCGACGGTGCTTGAACTTGCCGCATGGGCGGGGCGACCTGGATTTGATCGAGTTCGGAGAGCTGCCCAAGCGCCGGAACGGCAGGGAGAACCGTAGCGAACAAGAGCAAGCGGAAAAGAACGGGGAACTGCGGACGATCCATGGCCCACACTCCTAAGCAGACACTATCCCGACTGACACCGCCATGATCTGAAAAGTTCCCTAGTGGGGAGAGGCGTCCGGCGGTTTAGGTGGCGGCGTGGACTGCTTGTCGTCCTTAAAAATACCAGCAATCTTCCCGAAAAAGCCCTTTTTCTTTTGCTCCGGCTGCTCTTGCTGGGCGGCGGTGGCTTGGCCCGGCGGCTGTGCCTGTTCGTTTCCTAATCCGAGCAAACGGGAAAATACACCCTTGATTCCGGTGCCTTGATCGCAAGTATTGGTCGGTTCGGTCCCGGTGATAAAGGCCGAAGTGTAAGTCTCCGGGCATGTGGGTGTGGCCAGAAGATTCGTCAGCTTGTCCAACTGGACGTCCACCACCCCTGAGGGTTGAGAAAAAGGCTTCATGTCCGCATATTGCGGCAGGGCCGAGGCTTTCTTCATGAATTCGGTCCAGATCGGAGCTGCAGTCTGCGCGCCGCTCAGGTGCAGATCGCTATAGTCGTCGAATCCAACCCAAACCACGCATAACAAATTGCTGGTATAGCCTGCGAACCAGCCGTCATGCGAACTCCCCGTTTTCCCGGCGGCCGGTGCGCTAAAGCCTCGTGCCCGCACCGCGGAAAAGCCCAAGCCGTTGTTGATCACGCCTTCCATCATGTCCGTCATCACGTAAGCAACCCGCGGATCGAGCACTTGCTTACTATCCGAATGAAAATCAACCACCGGATCTCCGCTGGCGGTTCGAACTGATTTCACCATGGTGGGAGAGATTCGCATGCCATTGTTCGAGAACACGGTGTAGGCGGCTGCCATGTCGAGCGGCGTCGCATCATAAGACCCGAGCGCTATTGCCGGCGTCGGTTTCACCGACGTAATGCCAGCCGACTTCGCCAGATCGGCTACTTTGTCATATCCCACTTCTTCCGCCAGCTTGACCGTGGCATTGTTTAACGACATCGCCAGCGCGTACCGAGCAGTCACGTCGCCGTGATACTCCTCTTTGTAATTGCGGGGCTCGTAGATCTGATCGCCATAAGCAAATGTGCTCGGCTGGTCCGGCACAATGCTGGCGGGCGTGAACACAGGATTGCTGCCGTCAAGAGCGGTGTTCACCGCGGTCGCATAAACAAACGGTTTGAAGATGGATCCCGTCGGGCGTTTCGCTACAGCATGATTCAATTGGCTGAAGGCGTAGTTTCTTCCTCCGACAAGGGCGAGAACTTCTCCGGTATGAGGATTCAGGGCCACTAGCGCAACCTGCGCCTGCGGACCGGGTTCCACTTTTGTTTCGTATTTGCCTTTTCCGATTTTGACCCGCTTCGTGCGGCGCTTGGTCACCTGGTCGTCCACCAGTTTGATTCCAGAGTCGACTGCCTGCGCCGCGGCGCGCTGCAGGTCGGGATCGAGCGTCGTGTAAATCCGGTATGCCTGCTCATTCATCTCCCGTTCAGGCATCTTGGAGGTGACCGTGTCGCGGACGAGGTCCACAAAATATGGCGCATCGCTGGCTTCTACGTTCGGGGGAGCCAGCTTCAGGGGAGTGGCTTTGGCTTTATCAGCCTGTTCTTTCGTGATGGCGTGAGTCTCCACCATGCTGTCCAGAACCAGATTGCGCCGCGCCAGGGCGCGTTCCGGATGGCGGTAGGGCGATAACCAGCTTGGCCCCTGAATAATCCCGGCCAATAGAGCTGCTTCGGGAATCGTCAGATCCTTGATATCCTTGTTGAAGTAGGCGCGCGAGGCCTCGGCGAACCCGCTGATAGCAAACGATCCTCGCTGGCCAAGCGGCACCCAATTGGCATAGAACTCGAAGATCTGCTGCTTGGTGAACTTCTGCTCGAGCTCGGTCGCGATCAGCATTTCCGTCAGCTTGCGCTTCAGGGTTTTTTCAGGGGTGAGAAAGAACCCGCGCGAAAGCTGCATGGTGATCGTGGACCCGCCCTGCTCGTGCCGCTGGCGAGTGATATCAATCCATGCCGCTTCGGCAAAGCGGACAAAGTTGACGCCGCTGTGCTCGAAGAACCTGCGATCCTCAATCGCCAAGACCGCGTCCACCAGCATCTTCGGCATCTCGTTGTAATGGACCACCTGGCGCTTTGCACGCTGATCCCCTTCGAACAACGAGGTCACCATCTGGGGTTCGAGCTCATAGGCTCCTAGCTGGGTACCATTGCCTGCCGTGATACTGTCGATTCTCCCCTCGCGCGTGCGAATGGTTGCAGGTTCGGGGCTGTGATAGGATCCGGGGCCCGGTTGAATCTCAAGCGTCCCGCCAGAAAGGCGGTAGCTTCCCATGGAGGCTTCGCCGCTCTTCTCCGAGTAGCCGGCGTGCCGCAGGTCCGCCGCGACCTCCTTGAGGTCGGTTTTCTCTCCGACAGAGATTATCTGCGGGGAAGCGTAGATCTTTGCTGCATTCGCAAATACTGGTCCCTTGAACCGCCGTTCGATGATGCGGTCGTACTTCACATAGAAAAACGAGAAGGCGGAGACAAACAGAAGCGCGAGGACTGCAAAGGCCGCGAGCGCGAAGCGAAATACTGGGTCACGGAAGCCGCGGTTGCCCTCCTTGCCGTTCTTTCTGTGCGGGATTCGAACTTTAATCGCCACGTTTGGATTGGACTCGTCTCGGGCGCTCTGCGACCTTCCGACGAATTCATGTCACTGCTTGTGAGATGAGGCGGCGCGGGAAATCGTTTCCAGAGCGAACTCCGGAAGGAGTTCCCCACCCCATTCTAAATGATTCCCCTCAAAAGCGAGTGTCGAGAAGGATTCGCGGCGGCGCTACGCCGTCGCTTTCCTAAAACGCCCCATGGTTTTGCGTGGATGCGGCGAAGTGGAGATCCACAGGATAACCTGGCAAGTCCACGTGCACAACGTAGGGAGCGTCAATGATGACCGTTCCATTGAACTGTGTCCCGTAACGAGCCACTTTCACGTCATTTTCCGTCAGGGGAATATCGAACTCTTGCGCCTTCTTCAGGACGGCCATTCGAATGTCAGACTCGGTTTTGCTGGAGTAACTGTCGTGAGTGGCTTCGTCCTTGAGCCAGTCATTGAATTGGTAGTTGCTGAAATAGGGGGGAATGAGTTTTGCCGACAGATAGATCCCCCCTACGATTACCAAGATCCCGACCAACATCCGAATGGTACCCATAGCGCTCCCATCCCACGCCACTGGCGCCGGGAAAGTCAGGCCACGGTTTTTGTCAGGTTCGACGCGCCGGGCCTAGATTCTGACGGAAGTACTCCGTTATTCCGCCGATCGTAACATCCTGACTTTGACGGGTCGAGCGTCGAACCACTTCTACCCTATCTTCGGTAACTTTCTTACCCACATTAACGCGGAAGGGTATGCCCACTAGGTCAGCATCTTTGAACTTTACCCCTGGCCGTTCGTCCCTGTCGTCCAGTAACACATCGTATCCGGCGGCTTCAAGGGTTTGTGCGATGGTTTCTGCCGTCGTCCGGAGCTTCTCGTCCGACACATTCGTGGCAGTAACTACGATTTCAAACGGAGCGATTTGCGGTGGGAGCCAGAATCCGTTTTCATCATTGTCCTGCTCGATGGCAGCGGTAAGAATACGCTCGATCCCAATCCCGTAACACCCCATAATCGGAGTGACTTCCTTGCCATTCTTGTCAAGCACACGCGCGCCCATCGACTCGGAGTACTTGAAGCCGAGCTTGAAGATGTGACCGATCTCGACCGCGGTGTCCATGCGGAGCGGCGAACCGCAGTTCGGACAGGGTTCGCCAGCCATGACGCTACGCAGATCGGCGTAAGCAGTGGGCTGAAAGTCCTTGCCCGGGGTTACGTTCTTGATGTGGTAGTCCTCTTTATTCGCACCAGCGATCAGGTTCTTGCGCCCCTGAAGAGCGGTATCGACAAGGAGGACCGGCTTGTTCCCGTCATCAAGGCTTTTTGCCCATTCGACTCCGAGGGGACCCAAGAATCCTGCGGGAGACTTGAATAGCTGACGAATCTCTTCTTCCTCCATAGGCCGCGTTTGTCTTCCGGCCAAGGCAGTCGAGAACTTCGCTTCATTCAGCTGGTGATCGCCGCGCATGAGAACCACGACCGGGCGAGATGAAAGCCTCCCCTTTTCTTCGGACGAATCCATCATCAAAGCTAGCGTCTTGATCTTGTTTTTCGGCGACACACCGAGATAACGCCCGACTTCTTCGATGGTTTTCTGTCCCGGCGTGTGAACTTCGAGCGGGTTGCCATTGCCTTCCGCAGCGAGGTCCTGGACCGGCCACAGCTTCGATGTAGCCTTTTCGAGGTTGGCCGCGTATTTACAGTTCGCGCAGCTGACGACCAGGTCTTCGCCCGCAGGCGTATAGACCATGAACTCTTCTGACTGCGACCCACCCATTGCCCCCGAATGTGCCTGAATGACGAGATAGTTAAGGCCGCAACGGTCGAAAATTCGGCAATATGTGTCCCGATGTTTCTGATACGAGACATCCAGCCCGGCAGCATCGATGTCGAAGGAATAAGAGTCCTTCATCATGAACTGCCGAACGCGTAGCAGGCCGGCTTTTGGACGGGGCTCATCCCGAAACTTCGACTGAATCTGATACCAGATTTGCGGCAGTTGCTTGTAGCTGCGTAGCTCTTTGCGAGCAATCTCGGTCATGTTCTCTTCGTGCGTCATCGCCAGACAGAGCTCGGCACCTTTGCGGTCTTTCAGCCGAAAGAGATTGTCGCCCATGACCTCCCATCGGCCACTCGCCTCCCACAACTCCCGCGGATGCAGGGCTGGCAAATAAAACTCCTGCCCGATGCGGTTCATTTCTTCGCGGACAATGGCGATGATTTTGTTGAATGAGCGCTGTCCGAGAAATAAGTAGGAATAAATCCCGGCGGCTAATTGCCGAACGTATCCTGCCCGAACCAGGTATTTATGACTGGCGACTTCAGCGTCGGCTGGAGCCTCACGCAGGGTGGGAATGAACAGCTGTGACCAGCGGTACATAGTAAGAGTCCCAATTGAGAAGGGAATTGGTTATTGTACAGGGATTTTCCTCGCCATCGTAGCAGTTGCCCCGCGCCCGGGAGCTTGCATAAGATGACTTCCAGCAATCCTCGGGATCTCCAATGAATTCCCTAGCGTTGTCCTCCTCTCTATTGGTCGCCATCGGGCTGATCATCGCCCTCCTCCTGCTTGCGGCTTCAAGGAAAGCGAAGCAACGAGCAGCCGACCTCCGTGCTCTAGCCGACGCTCTTGGCTTCAACTATGCCGGCAATTATTCCTCGCTCACCTTTCAAGCAAACACCGCGCTTTTTCGTAGAGGAAGCCGGCGGCGCTTCCGCAATGTGATGAATGGTACGTATGGGAGCTATCCGGCGAGTGTCTTCGACTATTCGTATACGGTCAGCGGCGGCGAGAGTTCCAGTACTTTTACCCAGACCGTGGTCGCGTTTCGCCAAGACCATCAGTTGCCCTGGTTCGAACTCCGCCCCGAAGGGTTCTTGGATCGAATCGCAGACACCTTTGTACGCAGGGACATTGATTTCGAGTCGCACCCGGAATTCTCGAAGCGCTATGTCCTGCGCGGCGAAGACGAAACCGCGATCCGGGCAATGTTTACTCCTGTCCTGCTGAGCTTGTTCGAGATGTTCCCACCCGAAAAGAAATGGCACCTTGAAGCGAGTGGTTCTACGTTGCTGGCTTACCAGGCCGCAGTAACCGTACCTCCGCAAGAGATCCGGGCATTTCTCGACGAAGCCTGCTCGCTCGCAAACTCGCTACTCGCTTCCTCCGGGCGGTCTGCTTCGAGTGGGCTCACCTGAGAGTCTGCCCAGCTTTGTGAGTCTCTCCTGCTGCTTTCACGAACGCGCGAAATAGGGCTCGCGAGCTCGGATCTTGGTCATAAGAGCGCTCAGGATGCCACTGCACCGCCAAGACAAAATGGTCGGGGGACACTCCTTCCAGAG
>Ga0207640_10002198_pt1 | contig 10488 bp, 6 predicted proteins | sample KBSCornC42_FD_184300 | JGI IMG/M metagenome (GOLD analysis project Ga0207640, IMG submission 184300) | Corn rhizosphere microbial communities from Kellogg Biological Station, Michigan, USA - KBS Corn C4-2 (SPAdes) (version 2) | ecosystem: Host-associated > Plants > Roots > Rhizosphere > Soil ... | reverse complement strand
CATCGGTGCGGCGCAGCCGGAAGCGGCTGTATCGGCCGGCAGTCGCGACCAGCACGTCGAATACGACGGTCACGAGCTGAAGGTGCCGCGCTGAGCGACGGTGCCGCATGAACCACATGGGAGACGCGACATGCATCATCGGTTATTGACATGGGCATTCATCGGTTCGGCGTGCGCGTTCGCGACTGGCGCGATGGCTGCCGGTGGAACGAGCCATCGCACCTGGGTGGCCGCGTGGGCCGCATCGCCGGACACCGCCGGCCCGGCCCTGGACGCACAGACGGTGCGACAGGTCGTGCGGGCGAGCGTCGGCGGCTCGGCGGTGCGCGTGCGCGTGTCCAACCTGTTCGGCAACGCGGCGATCACCCTGGGGCCGGTGCACGTGGCGCCGAGTGCCGGTGGCGCGGATACGGTGCCCGGCCGCGATCACACCCTGCTGTTCAACGGCAAGCCCACCGTCACCATCGCCAAGGGCGAAAGCGTATTGAGCGATCCGGTGCCGATGGACGTGAAGGCGCTGCAGTCGCTGGCGGTGAGCATCTACGCACCGGCCGCGGCGGCATACCATGCGTCGACCGTCCACAGCGCCGGCTTTGCCACCGCCTACATCACCGAAAGTGGCAATGCTGCCGAAGCGGTGCACTTCCCGCGTGAAGAGACCAGCGGCAATCGTTTCTTCCTCACCGACGTGGAAGTGGCCGGCGCATCGACCAGGGACACGCTGGTCGCTTTCGGCGATTCCATCACCGATGGCGTGGGTTCCAAGCCTGACGCGAACGAACGCTGGCCCGACTACCTTGCCGCGCGCCTGCAGGCCGATCCCAAGCTGTCTTCCATCGGCGTGGCGGATGCCGGCATCAGCGGCAATCGCATCCTGCACGACGGCTCCGGCCCCAGTGCATTGACGCGCTTCGATCGCGATGCGCTGGACAAGCCCGGCGTGCGCTGGATCGTGCTGCTGGAAGGCATCAACGACATCGGCGGCTCGGGTTACGCCTTGAAAGCCGAGGACCGGATCACCGCCAAGCAGGTGATCGACGGCATGAAAGCGCTCATCGCCCGTGCCCATGCCAAACACGTGAAGATCTATGGCGCCACCCTGACGCCCTACGGCGGCAGTGGCTGGCCGTATCACAGCGCGGCGGGAGAAAAGACGCGAGAGCAGGTGAATGAGTGGATTCGCAGTTCCGGCGCGTTCGACGGCGTGGTGGATTTCGACAAGGCGATCCGCGATCCGGCCGCGCCGAAAAAGATGCTCGCCGCCTATGACAGCGGCGACCACCTGCATCCGAACAGCGCGGGCTATCGGGCAATGGCCAATGCGGTGAATCTGAGTTGGTTCGTCGACAAGCCATTGGCGGAGCAATGAACGCCGGATCGCCATCGTTGGAATCGATCGGTTGAAGTACCACCGGTCTGCGCTCCTATCTGCCGGACGACAGAGGTCGACTGCTGGAGATGCGCGCGCAGCGGCAGACGCGCTATTCGCTCGGCGAAATCACCATGTTTTCCCGTTCGCGTTACGACGATGCCGACTGCAAGGACGCGGTGAAGTATCTGCCGAAGATCCGTCACCCTACGCACTCAGTTACTCGCAAAGACTGCCTCCGCTTCCTGCGCATCGACCCGAAGACTGGGGATATCCGTGCCGACAGTCCCGACCCCATGCCGGACGACAGCGACGGTGCGCGCTTTATCTGGTCGGAATAGAAAAAGATGGCGCCAGCGAATCCGTGGATTCAGCGGCGCATCCCGGACTCTCAACATGATGAAGGATTCGAAATGAGCGCCAGGCGCATAGCGCGGGTCGTATTGGGCATCTTTCTGGGGGCCGCCGCCTGCGGCAATAGCTGGGCTCAAAAGGCCGAAGGCCTGGCCAACACCCCGCAAATGGGCTGGAACAGCTGGAACAAATTTGCCTGCAATATCGACGAGCGCCTGATCCGTGAGACCGCCGACGCCATGGTCAAGACGGGCTTGAAGGACGCCGGCTACCAATACGTGAACATTGACGACTGCTGGCAGGGCCAGCGCGACGCCGACGGCAACATCCAGCCCGATCCCAAGCGCTTCCCATCCGGCATGAAGGCGCTTGCAGACTATGTGCATGCCAAGGGACTCAAGCTGGGCATCTACTCGGACGCCGGCGCGACCACCTGCGATGGCCGTCCCGGTAGCCGCGGCCATGAGTATCAGGATGCGCGGACCTATGCGCGTTGGGGCATCGATTACGTCAAGTACGACTGGTGCAACACCCCAGACATGAACGCCAAAGCGGCCTACACCACGATGCGCGACGCCATCGCCCAGTCGGGCCGTCCGATGCTGTTCAGCATGTGCGAATGGGGCATGAGCAAGCCGTGGGAGTGGGCCGGCCAGGTTGCCCATTCGTGGCGCACCACTCCCGATATCTATAATTGCTTCGACTGCGAATTCAGTCCCGGTCTCTCGACTGGTCTGGGCGTGCTGCGCATCCTTGACCGGCAGGCGGGCCTGCGCAAGTTCGCAGGGCCCGGCCACTGGAACGATATGGACATGCTCGAAGTGGGCAACGGCATGAGCGAGGATGAAGACCGCGCCCAGCTGTCGATCTGGGCCATGATGGCCTCGCCCCTCATCCTGGGCAACGACCTGCGTTCCATGTCCGAGTCGACCCGCCGCATCCTGACCAACCCCGGCGTGATCGCGGTGGACCAGGACAAGCTGGGTGTGGAGGCGCTGCGCGTCCTGGCCGACGGTCCGCTGGAGATCTATGCGAAGCCGCTCGACGGCGGCCAATGGGCACTGATGTTCCTGAACCGCTCCACCCAGGCTATTGATGTTCACCATGACTGGAAGGCGCAAGTCCTGACCGATGACCTGAGCAAGCGGTCGGTCGATTTCAAGCAGACTGTCTACCGCTGGTCCGACCTGTGGACCAAGAAGACTGGCGACACCAGCACCACACTGCAAGCGCGGCTTGCGCCGCACAGCGTGCTGATGCTGCTCCTGACTGGTCCTGCGAAGTCATAGGGCGGGTGAGGATGGAGGGGCGACGCTTGTGGCGGGTCGGTCCGGCAGGACGCAAACCTTCCAATGGATCGAAACACCGACGGGCGAACTGGTGCTGACGTCATTGGCCAGCCTCGACGACCGGCCGCTGAAAGATCGGGAGAGCGGCCGCCCCGCGGACTTCGCGTTCGCGCTGTACACGCTGAGACGGCCGCAGGCCGTCAGTGCTTGGCGACCGCATTGCGCTTGTGCGAGGTGGCGGCAGACCTGGGCCGCATCCTTCGTGAAGTGGGCGGCACGCCCCCTCGATCGACACCCTGACTCTCAATGATTGGCTCCGCAGACAAAACAATGGACAAACACCCTGACAACCTGAGCCGCCCTTCCGCCGTCTCTCCTGCCTGCCATATGAACCGCCTGATCCTTTTTCTCCTGGGGGTCCTGGTCCTCGCCTGCGCCGCGTCTCGGCCGCTTGCGGCGGAACAGGCGCATCCTGCCCACAATCCCATCATCTGGGCCGATGTGCCGGACATGTCCATGATTCGCGTTGGCGACATCTATTACATGAGCAGCACGACGATGCACCTGAGCCCGGGAGTGCCGATCATGGAATCGAAGGACCTGGTGAATTGGGATCTGGTCGGCTACGCCTACGACCGGCTGGTCGACAGCGATGCCATGAATCTGGAAAACGGACAAAACGCCTACGGCAAGGGTTCCTGGGCCAGCAGCCTGCGTTTCCACGACGGCGTGTTCTATGCCACGACTTTCTCCGCCACCACTGGACGCACCCACATCTACAGCACGCGCGATCCGGCGCGCGGCCCCTGGAAAGCGACGAGTTTCGCGCCCGCGCTGGGTGACCACAGCCTGTTTTTCGGCGACGACGGTCGCGTGTACATGGTTCACGGGAGCGGTCGCATCATGCTCACCGAGATGCAACCCGATCTTTCCGGAATCAAGCCCGGCGGCGTGAACAAGGTCATCGTCGAAAACGTCAACGCCGTCTTCGGCGCCGACCAGGGCGGTCTCAAGGGCGAAGGCTCGCAGCTTTTCAAGATCAAGGGCCGCTACTACCTCTTCAACATCGCCTCGCCCGGGAGCCGCTGGGCGCGCACCGTCATCATCAGCCGCGCCGACGCAATCGACGGTCCCTACGAGAGTCGCATCGCGCTCGATGATCGGGGTATCGCCCAGGGCGGCCTCATCGACACCCCGCAAGGTAAATGGTACGCCTATCTTTTCAAGGACAACGGCGCCGTCGGTCGCATCCCCTACCTCGTGCCCGTGACCTGGAAGGACGGCTGGCCCGTTCTCGGCGAAAACGGCAAGGTGCCCATGACGCTCGACATCCCCGCCGGCAGGCAGGGCGTCTCCGGCGTCTCCGGCATCGTCGCCTCCGACGAATTCAACCGCCGGCCCGGTGACCCCAAGCTGCCGCTCGCCTGGCAATGGAATCACAATCCCGATAACAAGCTTTGGTCCGTCACGCAACGGCCCGGCTTTCTGCGTTTGACGACGGGCCGGGTTGACGCTGATTTACCTTCCGCCAGGAATACCCTCACCCAACGCACCTTTGGCCCTCGCAGTTCCGCCACCACCAGCATCGACGTGAGTGGCATGAAAGACGGCGACTATGCCGGCATCGCCGCCTTTCAAAAACGCTATGGTTTTGTTGGCGTAAAGATGATCGGCGGTGCCAGATCGATCGTCATGGTGAGTGCCGACTCCGATCATCCCGAGGAAATCGCCTCCGTTCCCCTCTCTGGCAAAACCGTTCACCTGAAGGTCGAATGCGAATTTCAGCCTGCGCCGGAGGTCGCGCGCTTCTCCTACAGCCTCGACGGTAAATCCTGGACCTCCATCGGTCGTCCCTCGCGCCTTACCTATTCCTACCCAGCGCACTTCATGGGTTATCGCTTCGGCCTCTTTTTCTATTCGACCAGGACTGCCGGCGGCCGTGTGGACTTTGACTACTTCCGGGTCGGGCAAGGCAGCGATTCCCGTTGACCTTTTCCTTTGATCCGGGCGTGCTGCGGAGCCTGCATCGCGAGCGCCGCCGAGAACCTGCCCTGACGGTCCGCGCCAGAGCTCGCGCACGGTCAGCCAAATCGCCGTCAAGCGCGGCCGGTCCGTCATGGTTCAGACGACCGCGCCGGGTTCAACACCAAGAGCGGCCCGACTTGCAAGGCGTCGGGCCAACACCGAAACCTGCGACAAAAACGGAGGCGTCACGCGGAGTTTCTATTTACTGCGACGGGTTTGCCATACCGGGACACCGATATCGCGGTTTTTAACCGCTTGCTCTCCGGCACCGGCATCCAGGTCGCGTCTATCTGGTCGCCGGGATCCACACCGTTGTGTCTGCCGGCAGCGCCAATAATCAATGGGAGAGGACTCATGGTCAGGTTTGACAGACGAAAATTTCTGGGGGCATCGATTGCATCGATCGCCGCAGCGCTTTCCACAGGCGCTTTTGCGCGCCCTTTTGCGCGCACGTCAGGTCGCCCCAAGCTGGATGATCCGGACGAACCCAAGTCGGTGCCCGGCCGCTTCGAGCCGACGGTTGAGTCGCTGATGACATACCAGACCCCCGAGTGGTTCCGGGATGCCAAGTTCGGCATCTGGGCGCACTGGGGCCCGCAGGCGGTGCCAAGGCAAGGCGACTGGTACGCGCGCTTCATGTACGTGCCGGGGCACCCCCACTACGACTATCACGTCAAGAACTACGGCCACCCTTCGGAGTTCGGGTACAAGGACCTCATTCCACTGTGGACCGCCGACAAGTTCGATCCCGATGCGCTGATGAAAAAATATGCCGCCGCCGGGGCGAAGTATTTCGTCTCGATGGGCGTTCATCACGACAATTTCGATCTGTGGAATTCGCGTCATCACCGCTGGAACGCCGCAGCGATGGGACCGAAGCGCGACATCGTCGGGGCATGGAAAAAGGCGGCCAGGCGGCGGGGTTTGCGCTTCGGCGTTTCCGAGCATCTCGGCGCCAGCTATTGCTGGTGGTATCCAAACCATCTCTATGACCAGTTCTGGCCGAAACTCGGAATCGGCTATGACGGCGCCGATCCAAACTATCAAGACCTCTATCATGACAATCGTGACCAGCCATTCCGCAACTCGCCAGGCAGCTGGTACACCAGCAATCCCGATTACCACCTGATCTGGTACAAGCGGATTCGCGATCTCGTCGACAACTACCAGCCAGACCTGCTTTATTCCGACGGCGGTCTGCCGTTCGGTGCGATCGGCCGCTCGCTGGTCGCCGATCTCTACAACAGCAGCATTACTCGCAGCGGAAAGCTGGAAGCTGTCTACAACTGCAAGGATTCAGGGTCAGGCGAATTCCACAAGGAATGGGCGGTGCAGGATGTCGAGCGCGGCGTGCTCAAGGGCATCAATCCGTTGCCCTGGCAAACCGACACCTCGAACGCCGACTGGTTCTTCAACGAGAATTACGGCTACAAGACCACCGAAGACGTGGTCACCATGCTGGCCGATATCGTCAGCAAGAACGGCAACCTGTTGCTCAACGTCGTGCTCCATGCCGACGGCAGCCTGCCGCCGGAGTCGGAGCAGTTGCTTGCCGACCTGACGGCGTGGATGGCGGTCAATGCGGAAGCCATCCATGGCACGCGGCCGTGGAAGATCCACGGCGAAGGGCCGACCGAGGCTGCCGCGGGCATGTTCACGGAGAAGGTCAGCTACACCGCACGGGACATCCGCTTCACGACCAGGGGCGATCGTCTTTTCGCCATTACGCTCGGCGAGCCGGCGGGTAACGTGGCCATTGCCTCGCTGGCAAAGGGCAATCCCCACGATGGAAGAGCAGTGCAACACGTCAGGTTACTCGGCCATCGTGCCGCGATGGCCTTTCGGCAGACCGGGCAAGCGCTGGTCATCGACGCACCGGCGACGCTGCCGACTCGGCACGCCAGCGTGTTCGAAATCACCTTCGCCTGAGCGTGCGCGCGACCGCACCACATCGACGATCACTCACCTCCGAAAGCGGATAACGAGAGATGAATTTCAAAAAGCATTCGACCGCCAGGGTGGTGAGGATTGCAGTGATGCTTGCACTGTGTGCCGGCTTCACGCCCGCTCGGCAGGCACAGGCGCAGAGTCCCGTCGGCCATCCCGACTGGCCGGGCAAAGGTCAATTGTTCGTCGGCACGTGTTATCAGCCGATCGATCGCAGCCCGGCGCAGATCGAGCACGATATCGCGATCATGAAGAAAGCCGGCTTCACCATGGTCCGCATGGGCGATCTCTCCTGGGATTCGTTCGAGCCGAGCGAAGGCCAGTTCGAATTCGAGTGGTTCGACCAGATACTGGCCCGGATGCACGCGGCCGGGATCAAGGTGATCCTCGATATTCCCGGCTTGCCTGCTCCGGTCTGGCTGCATCAGAAGTATCCCGGTGTCGATATCGTCAACCAGGATGGTGTCAGGCTCCATCCGGCGACGCGTTATTGGGACGATATCAGCGACCCGGACTACCGTCGTCTTGTCCGGCAACTCGCCGTAAAAATGCTCGAGCGCTACGCGCACAATCCAGCCGTTGTGGCAGTGGGCTATGACAATGAGGTGGGCAGCTCACCCATGTCCTATTCGGAGGGCGACCGCGCGCGGTTCGTTGCCTGGCTCAAGAAGCGATACGGGACGATCTCGGCGCTCAACAAGGCGTGGGCGACACAGCGCTGGTCGCGTCGGATCAACGACTGGAGCCAGGTTTACCTGCCCTATGGAAATGGTCCGGGACCGAACGAACGCAACCTCGATCTGCATCGCTTCTGGTCCGATATGACCATTGCCGATCTCAATGACCTCGACGATGTGCGCCAGCACGATGCGCCCAACCTGCCAGCCGTCTCGAACCTGTGGCCCAACGCGCCGGCCAAGGGCTTCAATTACCTGCGTTCATGGAGCCAGTATTCGACCTACGGTGCCGAAGGTTTCTACCCCGATACCCACGATCCGTTGAGTGCCGCGTTCGAGGTCATGATGGTCAGGGCCGGGCATCAAACCCCGGTCTGGTTCAACGAATTCACCGCAGGCGGCGGAGGCGACTACGGTGTGCCTGGCCGCTCACGCATGTGGGCGTATTTCGGACTTGCCTATTATTCCCAAACGTTCCTGGCCTGGACATTCAATTCGCACATCGGCGGCGAGGAGCAGTCGCTGTTCGGCCTGCTCGACCATGATGGCCGACCATCATGGAAGGTCGGCGAGTTCACCAGGATTGCCGGCGAATTCAAGAAACTCCAGACATTGGGCTTTCCGCGCTACCGCCAGCCACAGGTCGCTATCGAAGATTCCCATGAGACGGAGTGGTTGACCAATCCGCCGCCCGGGCCGAACACGATGAAGCAGTATATGACCGACAGCTATGGCGACCAGCTCAAGGCGGCCTTCGCGCCATTTTTCAGGGATAACATCGACACCGCCGTAATCGATATCGCCCACGATCCGATCGACAAGTACAAACTCGTGCTGCTGCCAGCCACCTACATGATGGACAAGCCAACGGCGGAGGCGATCAGACACTATGTCGCCCATGGTGGCACCGTGATCATGACCGGCTACTCAGCCAAGGTTGACGAGACCGGCAAGTGGTTCGAGACACCGCTGCCAGGGCGTCTGGCCGAGGTTTTCGGGCTGCGCACCGGTCAGTTCTATCGTTCGAAGCAGCCACTCAAGATCAGTTTCGACGGCAAGGAGTTGACCGGTACCGACGGCTATTACGAGGTGCTTGAGCCGAGTACGGCCAAGATACTGGCAGCCTTCGAAAACACGCCACGGAAGAGTCCGGCGATCACCCTGAATCATTTTGGCAAGGGCGAGGCGATCTATCTCGCGACAGCGTCTCAAGCGGCGTTCATCGAGCCGGTTGTCCGATCGCTTTATGCCAGGCTTGATATACAGCGCGGACCCGATACGCCAGAGGGTGTCGTTGCCCGCGTGGCTGAAGGCCGCACCCTGTACGTGAATACCAGGGACACGCCAGTGACCGTCTCCTTTGCCGGTACCAAGCGTGATGTCCTGACAGACAATTTGCACGACGGCAGGTTGAACCTGAAAGGCTTTGGCGTCGCCTTGCTTCAGTAATGAAGAGGACCGACGGCCTCCCGTTTGAACTCGTCGCTGAACTTTTTTCGCTTGGACATGACACTCCTTTCTGGAGGTGTCCGCGCTAACGGGGTAGAACCCCAAGCCACCCGCTCAGTCACGGAGGCAGGTTCGTAAGATGAAAACTCTTGTTGCTGATGCGAGATCCATGATCATGTCCACTGTATTCGTTCGTCGCAGTTTCATAATTTGGTTGGGGCTGACCCTCGCAGCGGCTGTCGGCTCGGTGTTCGCAGCCGACTCGGTACCCAGGGTGCACACTGACACCGGCACGTTGTCGGGCAGCCGCGATGCCAAGTCAGGCCTCGACGAATTCAAGGGCATTCCGTATGCCGCGCCACCGGTCGGTTCCCTGCGCTGGAAACCGCCACAACCGGTGAGCGGCTGGACGGGTGTGCGCAAGGCGGACCATTTCGGTCCGCGTTGCATGCAGCGCCCGTTGTACGGCGACATGGTGTTCCGTTCCGCCGGCATGAGTGAGGATTGCCTGTACCTCAATGTGTGGGCGCCGACGCGCAGCCCTGGTGGAAAATTGCCGGTACTGGTGTACTTCTACGGCGGCGGCTTCTGGGCAGGCGACGGGTCCGAGCCGCGCTACGACGGCGCCAGCCTGGCCCAGCGCGGCATCGTCACGGTCACCGTGAACTACCGGCTGGACGTGCTCGGTTTCCTCGCGCTGCCGGCGCTGGCCGACGAGTCGCCACAGCATGCCACCGGCAACTACGGACTGCTGGATCAGAACGCCGCGCTGCGCTGGGTTCGGCGCAACGTCGCCGCCTTTGGCGGCGATCCTGCGCAGGTCACCATCGGTGGCGAGTCGGCGGGTTCGATGTCGGTGTCGGCGCAGATGGCTTCGCCACTCTCGCAGGGGCTGATGCAACGGGCCATCGGCGAGAGCGGCGCGCTGCTCGGCAACCTGAAACCGCGACCGCTGGCGCTGGCCGAGCAACAAGGCAAGGCGTTCGAAAGACGGGTCGGTGCGCATTCGCTGGCGGATCTGCGCGCGATGGATGCGAGCGCCTTGCTCAAGGCCTGCGACGATAAGGGCGTGGCCCCCTTTGGCCCCACCGTCGACGGCTACTTCCTGCCGCGTTCGCCCGAGGTCATTTATCGCGCCGGCGCACAGGCGCACATCCCCCTGCTGGTCGGCTCGAATTCGCAGGAAGGCTATTACGCGAACCTGTTCCACGACGCGCCACCCACACCGGCCAACTATCGCGTCGTCCTCCACCGCGAGTTCGGCGCGCACGCCGCCGAAGCCTTGAAGCTGTATCCCGGCCATACCGAGACCGAGCTGAAGGCGTCCGGCACGGCGCTGGCGGGGGACCAGTTCATCGCCTTCGCGACCTGGCGCTGG
>Ga0207640_10002196_pt1 | contig 10489 bp, 8 predicted proteins | sample KBSCornC42_FD_184300 | JGI IMG/M metagenome (GOLD analysis project Ga0207640, IMG submission 184300) | Corn rhizosphere microbial communities from Kellogg Biological Station, Michigan, USA - KBS Corn C4-2 (SPAdes) (version 2) | ecosystem: Host-associated > Plants > Roots > Rhizosphere > Soil ... | reverse complement strand
AGCAGGCCGTCGCGGGTGAGGCCCGCGTTGTTGACGAGGACGTCGAGGTCGCCCGCCGCCTCGACGAGCGCCTTCGCCGACTCGGCGTCGGAAACGTCGGCCTCGACCGCGCGGCCGCCGATCTCGGACGCGACGGCCTCCGCCTCCTCGCGGCCCGTGCGGTAGCCGACGACCACCTCGGCGCCTGCACGGCCGAGCTCGAGCGCGATCGCGCGCCCGATACCCCGTGAGCCGCCGGTGACGAGGGCGAGCTTCCCCTCGAGCGACGCGAACGAGCTCACGAGGTGCCGAGCGCCTCCTTGACCTTCTCGAGGCTCGCCAGGTCGTTGACGGAGAACGTACGGGCGCCGCGGTCGATGCGCTTGACGAGGCCGGAGAGGACGCTGCCCGGGCCGATCTCGACGAATGTCGTGACGCCGCCGCGCATCAGCTCGCCGGCGGCTTGGGTGAAGCGAACCGGGGCCGTCAGCTGGTCGACGAGCAGCGCGCCGAGACGCTGCGCGGGCTCGATCTTCGCCGTCACCGTCGACATGAAGGGCTTGACCGGGTCGGTGAAGCGGATCCGGTCGATCGCGGGCTTGAGCGCCCGGCCGGCCTGTCCGACGAGCGGGCTGTGGAACGCGCCGGAGACCTTGAGGCGGATCGCTCGTCGCGCGCCGAGGCTTTCGGCCTCGGCGCAGCACTCCTCGACTGCATCGTTCTCGCCCGAGACGACGATCTGGCCGGGGCAGTTGTAGTTCGCGGGCCAGACGCCGAGGATCTTCCGGCAGAGGGTCTCGACAAGGTGGTCCTCGAGCCCGAGGATCGCAGCCATCGCACCGGGGCGTTCCCGGGCCGCCGCGGCCATCGCGAGCCCACGCTCCCGGACGAGCCCGATCGCCTCGCCCTCGGACATCGCGCCGACCGACGCGAGCGCGGCGAACTCGCCGACCGAGTGGCCGACGACAACGTCCGGCTCGAGGCCGGCCTTGCGGACGGCGGCGAGGATCGCGAGGCTCGTCGCGACCAGCGTCGGCTGCTGCACCTCTGTCTCGACGAGATCCTCGAGCGGCGACTCGAAGCACAGGTGCGCGAGATCCATCCCGGTGGCCTCGGAACCGATGCGGTACACCTCCATCGCCTCGGGCACCGCCTCGGCGATCTCCCGGCCCATTCCGACCTCGAGCGAGCCCTGGCCGGGGAAGCAGAACGCAACCTTGGTCATGACGCTCTCCTGTCCGTCCATTCGATGAGCGCAGAGCCCCACGTGAGCCCGGCTCCCATGCCGGTCATCAGCACGAGGGCGCCGTCGCGCAGCCTGCCGTCGGTCCGTGCGTCGGCCAGGGCCAGCGGGATGGAGCCTGACGACGTGTTGCCGAACCGATCCACGTTCACCACCGTTCGCTCGGGAGGGACGCCGAGCTTACCGACCGCGTGGTCGATGATCCGCTTGTTTGCCTGGTGCGGGACATACACGTCGACCTCGTCGATGGTACGGCCGCACTCGGCGAGCACGGCCTCCGCCGACGAGACCATTACCCGCGTTGCGAACTTGTAGACCTCGCGGCCGTTCATCCTCAGCATCGACTCGGGGTTCTCGAACTTCCGCGAGCCGCTTCCCGGGTACTGGAGATGGACGCCCCCACCCCCGTCGGCGCCGAGCTCGAAGCCGAGGAAGCCGCCGTGGTCGACCGGCTCCATCACGACGGCGCCGGCGCCGTCGCCGAAGAGCACGAGCGTCGAGCGGTCCGTCCAGTCGAGGATCGACGAGAGGACGTCGCCACCGACCACGAGGGCACGACGCGAGAGGCCGGCCGCGATCATCCCGTACGCCTGGGCGATCGCGTACATGAACCCCGTACAGCCGGCGAGGAGGTCGTAGGCCGCCGCCTTCTCGGCGCCCAGCGTGTTGGCCATCAGCGCCGAGGCTGTCGGGAACATCATGTCCGGCGTCACGGTGGCGCAGATCAGAAGGTCGATGTCGTCCGGGGTCGCGCCCGCATCCTCGAGCGCGGCACGGGCCGCGGGCAGCGCGATGTCGGTGAGCGCCTGGTCTTCCGTAATCATGCGACGCTCGTGGATCCCCGTGCGATCGACGATCCACTCGTCGGTCGTGTCGACGTACTGCGCGAGGTCATCGTTCGTCACGACGCGCTCGGGCACGTGGACACCGAGCCCGGTGATCCCGATCCGCGTGCCGTTGGCGCTTCCGATCACGATGAGGTCCGGGGAGCCGACATCCGAGATCCTCGTGGTCCGGGGTTGAGCGATCTGTGCGCGACGCGATGCGGCCGGAGGCCGGCTTTGCCGGCCGGGAGGCCAGCCACCCCTTCGCCGTGCACGACGCGGAAGGAGGGGGCCCGCGGGGGAACCATGGGTTCCACCGCGCTCGTCATCGTTCCACCGCGAACGTCAACGTGCCGCGCGCCGCCAGCTCGGAACCGACGTGCGCGGTCGCCTTGCCACGGCCGATCGGACCGCGGACCTGGTCGATCTCGCACACGAGGGAGAGCGTCTCGCCGGGGGAAACGACCCGCTTGAAGCGGCAGTCGTCGATCCCCGCGAAGAACGCGATCCGGCCGCGGTTCTCCTCCTCGGCCAGTACCGCGACCGCCCCGGTCTGCGCCATTGCCTCCACGATCAGCACGCCGGGCATCACCGGTCGCTCGGGAAAGTGGCCGGCGAACCACCAGCCGTCCTCGGGAACCCGGTACGTCGCGGCCACGCGCTCCCCCGGCACGAGCTCCACCACCTCGTCGAGGAGGAGGAAGGGCGCGCGATGGGGCAGGATCGACTCGATTGCGTCGCGCCCGAAGGGCGTGGCGGGGGTCACGTCGCGAGTGTACTCGGGAGGCGCCGGGCCCGGCCCTCAGCGCCGGAGGGTCGACGTGTTCCCGGCGGCGTCGCGCGCGACGACGACCAGCGTCCGCAGTCGCTCGATCCGCGGGATCCGCACGGCGCCGGGCCCTGTCGTCCGCATCACGCGGCGGGCACCGTTGGCACGGACCTCGAGCGTCGCCGCCTCCGACACCCAGATGCGGGGCGGCACCGCGGAGACCACGCGCACCACGGGCGCGGTTGCGTCGAGGACGAAGGGGAGCTCCATGGTCGCGGTTCCAAATGCGTCGACTGCCTCGATCGAGGCGATGTAAGGCCCGTCGAGCGCCTTCCCGACTCGCTTCGAGCCGTCCCACGTCACTGTCCGGGAGCCGGGACCGGCCGGGCCGGTGAACGGCGTCGCGACCCACTTCCCGTCCCGCAGGATCCGGACGGTCAGCGTCGCCGGCGCGCCGAGCGGCACGACGAGCGACAGCGTGTCGTTGCGCCCGTCGCCGTTCGGGGTGATCGCGGCGGCGGCAAGGGTGATGAGACCGAGCGTCCGCGTCACCGTCACGGGCACGTCGACCGCCGCGGACCGCCCGCCGGTGGCGTTCGCCGCGATGTGGACGAGGTACCTCCCGTCCCCCAGATCCGCTCCGTCGAGGACGACGCTGCGGGCGCCCGCGCGGCGCCACTGCTTCGGCTCGAGCTCGGCGACCGTTGCCCCGCCCGCATCGAGGACGCTCACCGCAACGTTGGCATTCGTGCTCAGGGTGTACGAGATGGTCGTCGTGTCCGCCTGGCCGTCGCCGTTCGGCGTGATCGTCGCGGGCTCGGCCCGCTGGCCGGTCAGGGCGAGCGCAGCGGCAGCCGTCCCGGACAGCGAGCCCGTCGCCGCGGTCGCGTCGGGCGACGAGATCTCCCATCGGGTGCCTGCAGGCACCGGGCCGTCGGGAAGCCATGTCCAGTCGATCGCGGTGCCGGTGCCCTCGCCGCGCCCGAGCTCGGTTCCGGCCGCGTCGGTGATCCGCACCGTCCAGGGAAGGGCCGCCGACAGCTTTGCGGTGAAGCGCATACCGCCGGACTCGTCTGCCGCGACCGCAGGCATGTAGAGCTTCGGCAGCCCCAGCGCCGCGACTCGCTTGGCGATCCCCGGGATCACGTCGTAGAGCCGCTGGCCGGGGCATGTCGTCAACCCGGTGTCGCGGTGGCCGGAGATCGCTCGCAGGAAGACCGGGATTCCGGGGCCGAAGCGCTCGTTGCCCGACGAGATCCCGTTGAACGTCGCGAGCGGATCGACATGGCCCAGGTCGAGCCGCCAGGCGAGCGTCTTCACCAGTGCGTCGACGGCGGCCGCCGGCGGGTCGACGGTGCGGAAGTCGCCCATCACGGCGATTCCGAACGCCCCGGTGTTGAACCCCTTGGCGTGGGCGCCGACGACGTTCCGGTCGACCCCGCCCGCCCGTCCCTCGTAGACGGTGCCGAAGCGATCGACCAGCGCGTTGTAGCCGATGTCGTTCCAGCCGTTGCCCTTCACGTGGTAGAGCTCGATCGCCCGCAGGATCGCGGGCGCCTGGAGTCGCGTGTAGCCGTTCGTGCCCGCCGTGTGGTGGACGAAGGCCATCCGGAGCGCATCGGCGTACTGCGGCTTGGCCCGGACGATCGACTCGTCGGCCTGCCAGCCGCTCCGCGGAACGATGCGCGGAGCTCCCGCCGCCGCGACCGTGCGCAGCGGCACCTTCGAGACCGGGCTCCGCACCGTCAACGCCCGCGCACGCGTGACGCGGCCGATCGCGCGTACCTCGAGCCCTTCGCCGCGGCCGACCCACACCGGCTCGCCGAGCCGCCAGCCACGCATCGCACGCGCCTCCCGGCTCGACGCGTCGGGCGTGTCCTCCACGTCCTCGCGCACCGGCCGCCACGACGACCAGCCGCTTGCCGTCCGGATCCGCAGCTCGAGCCGCCCCGGGCCTTGCCAGTGGACGCCGACGAGCTGGAATGGGCTCGTCGGGCTCGCGACGGCCAGCGACCGCTCGCCGTGGAGCGGAAGGTCGCGCACCTGCAGCGTCGCGAGCCCCGCCGAAGCGGAGGCGGGCAGCGCCAGTGCGAGCAGAAAGGCGACGAGGAGACGACGGGGCATCGTGGGGAGAGTCAGCGTGACGCAGGACGCCTTCTCCGACAACCCCCGCGAACCTTCCCTGACGGAATGCTTACGGCCTGGCGGTGGCCCATGCGGCCGTTGCTAGAGTCGAAATCGACGTGGACATGCGCCCCGTGCGAGCGCTCGGAACTCTCCTCGCGGCGGCCGCCGCCGCGCTCCTCCTTGCGTTGCCCGCCTCGGGCGCCGCGCCGCGGGTGCTGGTCGTCGAGTTCGACAACGACGTCAATCCGGTCACGCAGGGCTATCTCCAGGACGAGATGCACCGCGCGGAACGGGACGGGTTCGCGGCGGTCGTGATCGAGATGGACACGCCGGGCGGCCTCGGGTCCTCCATGCGCGAAATCGTGAAGACGATGCTCTCCCTCAAGGTGCCGGTCGTCGTCTACGTCGCGCCGCCCGGCTCGAGCGCGGACTCCGCGGGCGCCGTCATCGGGCAGGCGGCAGACGTCCTCGCGATGGCGCCACAGACGAACATCGGCTCCTCGACCCCGATCTCGGCGACCGGCGGGAACCTCGGCAGCGACCTGCGCAAGAAGGTGATCAACGACGCCGCCGCGTACATGGCCGAGCTCGCCCGGGAGCACGGTCGCAACGCCGGCGCGGCCGAGGCGATGGTTCGCGACGCGGCGAACTTCGGCGCGCGCGAGGCGCTCGAGAAGGGCGTGATCGACGTCATGGCGCCGACGGTGCCGGCGCTGCTCGAGAAGATCGACGGCACGAAGACCGTGCCCAAGGGGCTCGTCCTGCAGACGGCCGGCGCGCAGGTGGAGCGGGTCGAGATGGGCTTCTGGAAGCGCGCGCTCGACGTCCTGATCGACCCGAACATCATCGCGCTGATGCTCTCGCTCGGACTCGTCGGGATCCTCGTCGAGCTGTGGAACCCCGGTCTCATCCTTCCCGGCACGGTCGGCGTGATCTCGCTCCTCGTCGGCCTCTACGGGCTCCAGGTGCTGCCGGTGTCGGCGGCCGGGGCGCTCCTGATGCTGTTCGCCGCCGGGCTGTTCGTCGCCGAGGCCTTCATCGTCAGCCACGGCGCGCTCGCGCTCGCCGGCGCGGTCACGTTCGTGATCGGCGCGCTGATGCTCTTCGACCCCGCCGGGCCCGCCTACCAGGTCTCGCTCTGGACCGCGATCGCGATCGCAGGAACGCTGGCCCTCCTGCTCGGCATGGCGCTGACCCGCGTGGTCAAGGCGCGCCGGAACCCGGTCGAGGTCGGTGCGTCGACCATGGTGGGCGGAGAGGCCGTCGTCCGGCGCGACGGTTGGGTCGCGCTCGGCGGCGAGCTCTGGCGCGCGCGCTCGGCCGACGGCGCTCCGCTCGTTGCGGGCGAGCACGTCACCGTCGAGTCGGTCCAGGAGGACCTGGAGCTCGTCGTAGGATCACCGAACCCGAACGAAAGGGCCTGATGGACATCGCGCTGATCGTCGTCGCAATCGTCGTCGTCATCCTCCTCGTGATCCTCTTCGCGGCAGTGAAGATCGCACGCGAGTACGAGCGCGGCGTGATCTTCCGGCTCGGGCGGCTGCTCCCGGAGCCAAAGGGCCCTGGCCTGTTCGTGCTCATCCCGTTCGTCGACAAGATGGAGCGGGTCGACCTGCGCACGGTGACGCTCAACGTCCCGCCGCAGGAGGTGATCACGAAGGACAACGTGCCGGTGCGGGTCAACGCCGTGGCGTACTTCCGGATCGTCGAGCCGAAGGCCGCGATCGTCCAGGTGGAGAACTACATGGTCGCGACGTCACAGATCGCACAGACGACGCTGAGATCGGTCCTCGGCCAGCACGTTCTCGACGAGCTGCTCTCCGAGCGCGACAAGATCAACCAGATCCTCCAGTCGATCATCGACGAGGCGACCTCGCCGTGGGGCATCAAGGTCTCGATCGTCGAGGTCAAGGACGTCGAGATCCCCGGCGACATGCAGCGTGCGATGGCCCGCCAGGCCGAGGCCGAGCGCGAGCGGCGTGCGAAGGTCATCTCGGCCGAGGGCGAGTACCAGGCCTCGGAGCGGCTCAAGGACGCCGCGGCGGTGATGGCGCAGCAGCCGATCACCGTCCAGCTGCGCTACCTGCAGACCCTCCTCGAGATCGGCGCGACGAACAACTCGACGATCGTGTTCCCGATCCCGATCGAGTTCCTCGAGACCCTGGGGATCCACCGGCTGAAAGGCGAGTAGGTGCGGACGCTCGTCGGCGTCCTTGTCGTCCTGCTCATCCTCGTGCCGCTCGCCGCCGCAGCCGCCCGCGGCGTGCGGCGCGTCGGCTGGGCCGATCAGGTGGAGGACGCCGGCCGCACGACCGTGCAGACGGTCGTGGAGGGGCTCATCGTGCTGGCCGTCGTGATCATCGGCGTCCTGCTCATCGTCGCCCTACTCGACTGACGACGGGGACTGGCACCGCCAGGTGCCTGTCCCCAGCGGCGCGTCGATGTCGAGTCGTGGGGTGGGACGGACGCGTCGCGGGGGTCAGGCACCTTCGGCGCCAGACCCGTCAGGCACTTCCTCCACTTCAGGTACCTCAAGCCCCTCGGGAACCTCCTCCTCGTCGGCGCCGATCACGGGCGCGAGGCTCGAGACCTTCTCGCCCTCGCGGAGGCGCATCACGATCACGCCCTGCGTGGCGCGGCCGGAGCGCTTGATCCCGTCGACCGCGGTGCGGATCACGGTGCCGCCGTCGGAGATGAGCATCACCTGGTAGCCGTCGCGGACGATGCGGGCACCGACCAGGCGCCCCCGTACCTCGACGAGCTGTGCCGTCTTCACGCCCATGGTGCCGCGGCCCTTCACCGGGTACTCGGACACGCGCGTCCGCTTGCCCCAGCCGTTCTCGGTCACGACGAGGAGGTCGGCGTCGTCGGACGCGATGTCGACCTCGATCACCTCGTCGCCGGCGCGGAGCTTCATCCCCGCTACGCCCGACGCGTTTCGGCCCATCGACCGGACGTCCTTCTCCGAGAATCGCACCGCCTGGCCCATGCGCGAGACCATCAGGATGTCGTCCTCGCCGTCGGAGAGCCTGACGCCGATCAGCTCGTCGTCCTCGCGCATCTTGAGGGCGATGATCCCGTCCGACTTGAGCGGGGTGTTGTACTCGAGGAACCGCGTCTTCTTGACGATCCCCTTCTTCGTCGCGAAGACGAGGTACTTCGCCTCCTCGAAGTTGCGGGTCGCGATCACCGCGCGGATCAGCTCGTCCTGTCGCAGCGGCAGCAGGTTGACGACCGCGCGGCCCTTCGACTGGCGTGACCCGAGCGGGAGCTCGTGCACCTTGAGCCGATAGACCTTGCCGACGGTCGTGAAGAAGAGGATGTAGTCGTGGGTCGAGGCGACGAAGAGGTGCTCGATGTAGTCGTCGTCCTTCATGTCCATCCCCATCACGCCGATCCCGCCGCGGCGCTGCTCGCGGTAGGCCGTGACGGGGAGGCGCTTGATGTAGCCCGACCGCGTGATCGCGATGACCATGTCCTCCTCCGCGATCATGTCCTCGAGCTCGAGTGACCCCTCGCCGGCGGCGATCTCGGTGCGCCGGTCGTCGTTCTTGCCGAACCGCTCCCTGAGCTCGATCAGCTCCTCGCGGATGACGCTGTCGATCCGCTTCTCGTCGCCGAGGATCTCGCGAAGCTCGCCGATCCGCTCCTGGAGGTCGGCGTAGTCGTCGGAGAGCCGCTTGCGCTCGAGACCCGTAAGGGCCCGCAGGCGCATGTCGAGGATCGCCTGCGCCTGGATCTCGGAGAGGGAGAACTTCTCGATCAGCGACTCGCGCGCCTCGTCGGTCGACGACGACCCGCGGATCGTCTCGATCACCGCGTCGAGATTGTCCAGCGCGATCAGGAGGCCTTCGAGGACGTGCGCCCGGCGCACCGCGTTGCGCAGCTCGTACTTGAGGCGCCTCGTGACGACCTCGCGCTGGTGGTCCAGGTAGTGGCGGACGAGCTCGAGCAGCGACAACGTGCGCGGGACGCCGTCGACGAGCGCGACGGCGTTGTAGCCGAACGTCGTCTGCAGCGCCGTGTGCTTGTAGAGCTTGTTGAGGGCGACCTGTGGGATCGCGTCGCGCTTGAGCTCGATCTGGATCCGCATGCCGGACTTGTCGGAGAGGTCCTTGACCGACGACGGGTTCGGGATCTCCGTGATCACGCCGTCGCGGACGAGGCCGGCGATCTTGTAGATCACGCCGTCGTCGCCGCCCTTCTTCACGCCGTAGGGCAGCTCCGTCACGATGATCGCCGACTTGCCGCCGCGGAGCTCCTCGACGTGCGCGCGCGCCCGGACGAGGATCCGGCCCCGACCGGAGCGATAGGCCTCGCGGATGCCCTCGCGGCCCAGGATGATGCCGCCGGTCGGGAAGTCCGGGCCTTGCAGGTGGCGGCTCAGCCGGTCGACGTCTGCCGACGGGTCGTCGATCAAGGCGACGATCGCGTCGACGACCTCGCCGAGGTTGTGCGGCGGCATGTTCGTCGCCATCCCGACCGCGATGCCGGACGAGCCGTTGACGAGGAGGTTCGGGAACCGGGCCGGGAGGACCGACGGCTGCTGCGCCGTGCCGTCGTAGTTCGGCTCGTAGTCGATCGTGTCGTCCCCGATGTCGCGGAGCAGCTCCATCGCCATCGCGGACAGGCGGCACTCGGTGTAGCGCTCGGCGGCCGCGGGATACCCGTCGACGTTGCCGAAGTTCCCCTGCGGGTCGATCAGCGGGTAGCGCAGCGAGAACGGCTGCGCCATGCGGACGAGCGCGTCGTAGATCGCCTGGTTGCCGTGCGGGTGGTACTTCCCCATCGTGTCGCCGACGACGCGGGCGCACTTGATGCGCGGCCGGCCTGGCTGGAGACCGAGCTCGTTCATGGCGAAGAGGACGCGGCGGTGGACGGGCTTCAAGCCGTCGCGTACGTCCGGCAGCGCACGCGACACGATCACGCTCATCGCGTAGTCGAGGAAGCTCGACCGCATCTCCTCCTCGAGCTCGCGGGTCTCGATGCGGCCCGCGCCCAGTGGGTCTTGGGTGGACATACCGCTAGACGTCCAGCTTCGCGTACTTGGCGTTCTGCTCGATGAAGAGCCGGCGTGGCTCGACCTCGTCGCCCATCAGCATCGAGAAGACCTGGTCGGCGAGCGCCGCGTCCTCGACGGAGACCTGGACGAGCACGCGGTTCTCGGGGTTCATCGTCGTGTCCCAGAGCTCCTCGGCGTTCATCTCGCCGAGGCCCTTGAAGCGGCTCACGTGGATGCCTTCGCGCGCCAGCTCGACGATTGCCGTCCGCACCTCGTCGAAGGTCGTTGCGGTGCGGGTCTTCTTGCCGAGCGTGATGGTGAACGGCGGGGCGCCGACGATGTCGAGCAGCCGCGCGTACGTCTTCTGGAGCCCCGCGTACACGGGTGAGGCGAACATCGAGGCGGGGAGCTCGAGGTGGGTGGCGGCGTTCGTCTCCCGCTCGACGAGCTTCGCGCGGAGCACGCGGTCGGGCGTTCCATTCGGGAGGACCGCATCGTGGGTGCCGGCCGAGGCCAGCTCGTACTCCTCGTCCCCGAGCGTCGGC
>Ga0207640_10002192_pt1 | contig 10505 bp, 9 predicted proteins | sample KBSCornC42_FD_184300 | JGI IMG/M metagenome (GOLD analysis project Ga0207640, IMG submission 184300) | Corn rhizosphere microbial communities from Kellogg Biological Station, Michigan, USA - KBS Corn C4-2 (SPAdes) (version 2) | ecosystem: Host-associated > Plants > Roots > Rhizosphere > Soil ... | reverse complement strand
CACTTTGCCCTTGTCGTCACGGTAGAAGACCTTGCGGGAGCGCGGCGAGCCCGCGACGAAAAACAAATCCTTCGCTTCGGCCCTAAGCTCGGCTTCCTTGCCACCTTCGCGCTGCCCGAATAGCCGGCCGCCCTCCTCGCGGATTGTGTAGTGGATCTCGGGCCTAAGCTGATATCGGCCGACATACTCACGGAGCGTTGCGGCCGGCAGGCTGATTGACGGAGGATCGCCCAGAACCGCCAGGGTCATCGACGCAATCATCGTCCACTTGCCCTGTGCCTGAAGCCAGGTGTCGGTCGTGCGGAACTTCGTCTTCAAAAGCTGGCCGTGATAGTCGAGCGTTTCGTCGGCAATATAGGTCGACACTGCCGTGCCACCGTGCCGCTGAAGCTGAAAGTCGGTCACCTTGATATTGCCGACTAGCCCTTTTGGCAGCGGCTCGAGCTGTTTCAACAGTTGGTCCCTGGTCAGCACCTCATTGTTCTCCGAGACGAAGAGGAGATGCGGATCGGTCGCCGACAGCCAGGTTTTGACATCGCCGGGAGCGACGGCGTCCGCCAAGGCTTGGGTCCTGGCTTTCAGCAGGGCCGTAAGCGAGGCGTCCCGATTGGCCGGCGCCGATGCGGCGATCAGCGCGGCCGCGGCCGCAGCAAGCATTATCATTTGCAACCACTCCCTGGAGCGTGGCGTGGACCCTGCATCCGTTACCTGGGTCCGTGTCAATTCGAACGCAGCCGAACGTCACGTGGCGACGACAAACGAATGTCCGCTTTGGGTCGATTGCTGCCGTTAGGGTTTTCGAGCTTTGCGTTTGTCGATCTCCGCCACCGCTCGTTCCAACCGATCAATTCGCGACCTAAGCTCGTCCTTTTCGTCGTAATCCATGGCAAATGCATACGCTTCGATATTGCGCCAAATCCGACGCATGGTCTCCTTCAACTTCATTGCCGTTTTTCCTTCTTATAAGCTCGCGAGCCCTCACGTGGCCCGTTGGATGACAAATCCTCAGAGTGCCATATCGAGAGCGCATCCAGCACCGGTTTGAGGCCGGTCGCCTGCGGCCCCAGACCGTAGAGATGCCTTGCGGTCGGTGGCGGCAGGTAATGGCGCTCGACCAGCCCCGAGTTCTGGAGTTCCCGCATCCGCTCGGTCAGCACGTTCGAACTGATGCCAGGGATTGCCTCCTTGAGGTCGGAGAAGCGGAGGTCGCGACCATTGAGGCAGAGCAGTATCTGCAATGTCCAGCGGCCCTCGATCGCCTCGAGGCGAGCTGCATCCGGCGAGTGGTCCGCTGACGCCGTAGCGATCATCCTGCTGTGGCCTCCGCTGGCGAAAGCTCGACGTCGCGCACAGGTCCAATCCGGTGCCACAGCGCATAGAGCGCAGGCAGGAAGACGAGGGTCAGCACGGTTCCCCCCAGCGTTCCGCCGATCAGCGAGAAGGCCATTGCTCCCCAGAAGACCGAATGGGTGAGCGGGACGAAGGCGAGGACTGCGGCCAGCGCCGTCAGGATTACCGGCCGCGACCGCTGCACCGTGGCTTCGATCACCGCGTCGAAGGGGCTGAGACCGTGCGCTCGATTCTCCCCAATTTGCCCGATCAGGATCAGGGTATTGCGCATGAGGATGCCGGACAGCGCGATCAGGCCGAGGATCGCGTTGAAACCGAAGGGCTGGCCGGTGATCAACAGAGTCGGCACCACGCCCACGAGCCCAAGAGGAGCGGTCAAGAGGACGATCGCCATGTCGGAAAAGCGGCGAACCTGGAACATGATGACGATCATCATCAGCAGGAACATGATCGGGAAAATTGGAGCCAGTGCCCGGTTGGCCTTGCCTGCTTCCTCGATCGAGCCGCCTTCGGCGATTTGGTATCCGGACGGCAGGCTATCAACGACCGGCTGCAGCTTCTTCAGCATCGCGGTCGAGACATCGGGCGGCTGGAGGCCGTTGGCGATGTCGCCGCGGACAGTGATGGTCGGCACGCGGTCCCGACGAAGCAGGATCGGGTCTTCCATACGGAGCTCGAGCCTGCCGACCTGGCTCAGCGGGACGCGAGCGCCATTGGCGGCCGCTAGGGTGAAGTCGGTGACGCGCGCCGGGTCGAACCGCGCCGGGCCGGCGGAACGGGCGACAACATCGACGGTGCGGATGTCCTCGCGGACCTGCGAGATGGTTACTCCCGACAGCAGGAACTGGAGCTGCTGGCCGACATCTCCGGACGTAAGCCCGATGGCGCGGAGCCGGTCCTGGTCGAGGGCGAGGTGAAGCGTCGGCACCCGCTCGCCCCAGTCGGTGTTCACCGTCCGCATCGTCGGGTCGTTGATCATGATCGCCCGGACCTTCTCGGCGATCGCACGGAGCTGACCGACGTCGGGGCCGCTGACTCGGAACGCGACAGGGTAAGGCGAAGGCGGGCCGAAGACGAGCTGGGTCACCCTCACCCTTGCCGCCGGAGCGAGCCCGTTTGCGACCGCGGCGCGCAGGCGTTCCTTCAGCGCGTCGCGTTCCTCCTCGGACGAAGTGCGAACGACGATCTTGGCGAACGAGGGATCGGGCAGTTCGGGCGAGAGTGACATGAAGAAGCGCGGGGCGCCCTGGCCCACATAAGCTGTGACGATCTTCGCCTCAGGCTGCTTGCGAAGCCATGCTTCGACCTCAGCCGTTGCATCGCTCGTCTGCTCGATAGACGTGCCCTTGGGCATCTGAACCTCGACCAGAACCTCGGGCCGGTCGGAAGTCGGGAAGAACTGCTTCTTGACCAGCGGCATGCCGGCGCCGGCGACGAGCAATGCGCCGAGCGTCACGATCGCCACCAGCCGTTTGCGTTCGACAGCCTGGCGGATGATCCAGCGCAACTTCTGGTATCGCGGTGTCTGGTAGATCGCCTCGTGGCCACCCTCGACCGGCTTGATGTCGGGTAACAGCTTCACGCCGAGATAGGGCGTGAAGACAACCGCAACCATCCACGAGGCTAGCAGCGCGAAGCCGACGATCCAGAAGATGTTGCCGGCATATTCACCGGCCGTCGACTTGGCGAAACCGACCGGCATGAGGCCAATGACGGTGACCAGAGTTCCAGCCAGCATCGGCGCGGCAGTATGGCTCCAGGCGTAGGCCGACGCTTTGACGCGGTCGAAACCCTCTTCCATCTTCACGACCATCATCTCGATCGCGATGATCGCATCGTCGACGAGCAGGCCAAGGGCGAGGACCAGCGAACCGAGCGTGATCCGGTCGAGCACCCGCCCCGTTGCCCACATGATGACGAGGACGATTGCCAGAGTCAGCGGCACCGCGGCCGCAACGACGATCCCGCCGCGCCAGCCGAGCGCGATCAGGCTGACGATCATCACGATTGCCAGTGCTTCGAGGAATGTCCGCATGAATTGATCGACGGCCTGAGTGATGTTCACCGATTGATCGGTCACTTGGGTGAAAGACATTCCCAGCGGCAGCTCCGATACGATTGCTTGAATCTCGCCCCGCAGTGATTTTCCAAGCTCGAGCCCGTTCCATCCCTCGCGCATCACGACGCCAAGGAGCAGCGTGGGCTCGCCCTGGCTGCGGACGAGGAACGTCGCAGGGTCCTCATATCCGCGGTGGACTTCGGCGATGTCGGCAAGGCGCAGCGTCTTGCCGTTGGCGACGATAGGAACGCTCCGGATTGTGTCGAGATCGTCGAAGGCGCCGTCGATGCGGACCTGCACCTGCGGGCCGTTCGCCTCGACCGACCCGGCGGGGGTAAGCAGGTTTTGCTGTGACAGGCCGGAGAGGATCGTCTCCGGGGTGACGCCCAGCGTCGCAAGGCGATCCTGGGAGAACTCAACGTAGATGCGCTCCGGCCTCTCGCCGATGATGTTCACCTTTTTGACCCCAGGAACGTGAAGCAGCCGCTGGCGCAGCGTCTCCGCCTGCCGGGAGAGGTCGCGCTGGGGTTCGCCCTTCGCCTTCAGCGCGTAGAGGGCGAAAGTTACATCGCCATATTCGTCGTTGACGAACGGTCCGGCGACGCCGCGCGGCAGCTTCGGCGCCTCGTCCCCGAGCTTCTTGCGCGCCTGGTAAAACTCTGACTGGACCTCGGAGGGAGGCGTCTGGTCGCGCAGAACCAAAGTGGTGAATGCCAGGCCGGGCCGGGTGAAGGTCTCGGTCCGATCATACCAGCGCAGCTCCTGGAGGCGCTTTTCGAGCGGTTCGGCGACCTGGTCTTGCATTTCCTGTGCGGTCGCGCCGGGCCAGGCCGTCACCACCGTCATCTGCTTGATGGTGAAGCCTGGATCCTCAGCCCGGCCGAGGCTCAGGAATGCGACGATCCCGGCAATCGAGATGACGATAATGAAGAAGAGCGTCACCGCCCGCTCGCGCACGGCGAGCGCGGAGAGGTTGAACCGGCTCTCTTGCTGAGGAGCGTCGGTCAACGGACCGCACCCGCAAGGATGCGGACCGCTTCACCCTGGTGGAGCATGTGGGCGCCAAGCGCGACGAAGCGTTCTCCCGGCTGTAGCCCGGCGGCTACGACGGCGGTCTCTTCGCCGACGGTCGCCAGCCTCACCGGCCGCCAGCTGACCTTATTCTGGCCGCCAACGACCCAAAGGCCCGGTCCTTGGCCTCGGTCGTAAATGGCCCCTATGGGAACCGCCATCGCGGCCGTTTGACCGGGAATATTGAGCCGGATGGTGACCGTCGAGCCGAGCGGCGCGCCGGCCGGCGCGCCGGCGAGGGTGAACCGGGCATCGAAGGTCCGCGTCGTCGGATCGGCGGCGTCGCTCAGCTGCCGGAGGCGAGCGTCACCGGCGAGGCCGCTGTAGGTTCGCGCCTGTGCGACCGCACCGAGCGGCGGACGTAGAGTCTCTGGCAAAGCAACCATGGCCTCACGCGGACCGGAGTGCGCGAGCCGCACCACGACCTGGCCGGCGCCGACCACCTGCCCAGGTTCGGCCAGCGTCTCGGCAACGGTGCCATCGGCGTCAGCGACAAGAACGGTGTAGGTCGCATTGTTGCGGCTGACTCGCGCCTGTGATTCCGCCGCCGCGAGATCGGCGCGGGCGGCAAGCGCGGCGGCCTTCTTCAGATCGTAGGTGGAACCCGAAACGAAGCCGGGCGCAATCAGCTTGCGGAAGCGCAGCTCATCGGCGCTGGCCTGGACCGCACGGGCCCGAGCGGCAGCGACAGCCTGCGCGGACGCTTGTGCCGCGAGCGTGTAATCCGTGGGATCGATCCGCATCAGCTGCTGTCCCCGCCGGACGACCTCGCCGGCGTTGACCAATCGAGCCACCACCTTGCCGCCAACGCGAAAGCCGAGGTCGCTTTGCACTCGCGCACCGACGGTCCCGGTGAACTCGCGCTCGCTTCCCTCAACTGCTCCGGCCGTCGCGACTCGGACCAGCGGCGGATCGGTGCGAGGATCGGCGGCGGATCTGGTGCAGCCGGCAAGCAGCGCGGCCATGGTGAAGGCTCCGGCTAACCGGACGAGAGAAATTAGCGGCACGGGAATTACTCCGATCGAATTGGCGGCGCAGTTCAGGCGGCCACAGCCGGGACAAGTGGTTTTGATGCTTTCCACAGCTGGCGGTTGATGAAGCTCGGCGCGAGGCGGCGCATGAATGCCAGCAAGTTCGATTGGCCGGGGCGAATCTCGTGCTTGCCCGCGCGCAAGGCCGCGATCGTTTGTTTCACCAACTCGTCGGTGGTGATGGTGCTGATCCCGGCTTCGTCAAAGTCGCTCGTCATGTCGGTTCGAACGGCCGGCGGCATCAGTTCGATGACCTCGACGCCCGTATCTTCCAGCTGGAAGCGGAGCGATTGGGTGTAGGAGTGCACCGCGGCCTTGGTCGCGCTGTAGACCGGCATTGCCGGCACCGGGACGAAAGCGAGCGCGGACGAGACGTTGATCACCGTGCCCTGGTTGGCGGTCAAAATGTCGATCAGTGAGGACGTCGTGCGGATTACCCCGCCAACGTTGACCTCCATCTCTATCAGCAGTCCGGCGAGATCAGTAACGGGCGTCTTGAGGTTCTTGGCAACGCCAACTCCGGCGTTGTTCATCAGCAGGTCGAGCTTGGGGAAATCCCATTTGAGGCGCGCCGCCAGCGCGGCGATTTGCTCCGGGTCCGCGATATCGCTCTGTATCGTGTGCAAGCGAGGATGCCGGGCTTTCACTGCATCGAGCACCTCCTGGCGGCGGCCGGTTACGATGACTTCGTTGCCAAGCTCGAGGAACTTGAGGGCGAACGCGAGGCCGATGCCGGCCGACCCGCCGGTGATGAGGATGGTTCGACCAGTGAGTCTCATGATGATTTCCCTTGTGAATCTGGCTGAGAGCCGGTATTGAATTATGACCACTTAGTAATATTATGATCGTAATGCAAATGGAAAGATTCACAGGAGTCGTCGATGCGGTATGAGAAGGGACGCAAGGAAGCGTCGCGCCAGAAGATCCTCGAAGTCGCGTCAGAGCGCTTCCGCTCCGACGGCATCGCCGCGACGGGGCTGGCGACCATCATGAGCGATGCGGGATTGACCAATGGCGCCTTTTATCCGCACTTCCCGTCCAAGGCCGATCTCGTCCGCGAAACCATCGCGGCCGCCACAATTGCCACCAGGTTTGGGAACTTCATTGCCGAAGGGGGCCTAGATGTAGCCCTTGACGCATATCTGTCGCCGGAACATCGCGACGATCCGGGACAAGGCTGTCCGCTGGCCGCGCTTCTGCCCGAGCTTGCCCGCCAGCCGCTGGAGACGCGGCGCGTCTATGCCGACAATTTTCTCGCCCTGACCCGAGAGCTGGCGTTAGCCTTGCCAGCGAAGACGGAGAACCCCGAGGCGGTGGCGATAGCCATCTATGCGACCCTGATCGGCTCGGTTCAGCTCGCCCGCGCCGCCGAGGGAACCGATTTGTCCGATCGCATTCTTGCCGCGGCCCGGGAAGCGGTGCGCACGCTGGCTGAGCGCAATTCTACAAACGGAGCCCATCACCATGGATGACGTCATCATCATCGGCGGCAGCTTTGCCGGTCTCGCCGGCGCCCTGCAGCTCGGCCGTGCCCGTCGCAAGGTCACTGTTCTCGATACCGGCCTGCCACGCAACCGCTTCGCCGGCCGTTCGCACGGCCTGCTCGGCCACGATCACAAGCCACCGCTGGACATCCTGGCCGAGGCGCGGCAGCAGCTGGCACGCTATCCCACGATCAGGCTAGCCAATGCCCGGGCCGACAGCATCTCCGGCGCCATCGACGATTTCTCCGTCCGCACCGATGATGGCGAAAGCCTTGGAGCGCGCCGCCTGATCCTGAGTTACGGCGTCATCGACCAGATGGCTGATGTTCCGGGCTTCGCCAAAGGCTGGGGCAGGTCGATCGTGCCCTGTCCCTATTGCGACGGCTTTGAAGTCGCCGGCCAGCATTGGGGCCTCGTCTGGTCCGGCCCTCAGTCGCACAATCAAGCCAGGCTGTTCCACGATTGGACCGACAATTTGACGGTCCTGGCCGACGGTCACGACATTCCGTCCGATATCCGGGCCGACCTGACGCGCCGCAAGATACCTGTCGTCGATGGCCGGATCACCGAAATTGGCCACCCCGGGGGCCATAAGGCCATCGTCATACTCGATACGGGCTCCAAGGTCGCGGTCGACATCCTGTTCGCCGTTCCGCGCAACAAGCCGTCCGCAAGCCTGCATGAATCACTGGGCCTCGCCACGGTTGATAGGCCCGACGGCATCGTCCTCAAGGTCGACGAGCGCCGCGAAACCAGCATGCCAGGCATCTACGCCGCCGGCGACCTCGCCAACCCCCTCATGCCCTCGGTCACCACGGCATCATGGCAGGGCGCGATGGCGGGTATCTTCGCACAGCAGTCGATGCTGGTTTGAGCGAATGGCAGGAATGGGTCGCTGCCACTACGAACCGCGCTAGATGACCGGTCTCCACAGGTGCAGCGAGGTCATCAGCGCCGCCACCAGCCACGTCGCTGAGATGGCGAACGATCCGCGCAGCGCCCGCACGTGCTCGACCGAAGCGCGTTCGCGTAGCTCCGCCATCAGTAGCGGCGACAGCGACCGCGCGGCGAGCACAGTCCCCAGCACGAGCAGCACCGGATCGTCGAAATAGCCGAGGTGCGGGACCACGTCGGGCGTGAAGTCGATCGGAGAGATGGCGAGGAAACACGCCACCGCCGCAATCACCTTGGCATACCAGGGCGTCCGGCCGTCCAGCAAAGCCAGCCACATGGCCCCGAGGTCACGCCGCAGCGCGCTGGCCGCTGCAAAAGCGAACGATCGATGGCGCTGCACTACGGGCTCGGCGGCGAAAGCACGAGGCCAGATTTGCGGCAGCTGGCTCGACACTCGATGAAGCGGCGGGTGGCCGTCGTTGGCCGGACGATAGGTGGCGATCATCGCGGACCATTCCGACAGCAACGCCTCGGCATTCCGCACCGTCGTCAGGTCGCCCCGAGCCTTCGCCGAGTCACGAATGCGCTCGACCTCCGGGTGCTGCCGCTCCAGCCGCGCAAGATATTCCTGAAACTCTGACACGATCCCCCGCGGCTCCGGCGCGTTGCTAATCGCGAACCGGTGGGTCGTCACCTTATCGAAATGTAATGTTGGACTGGCGCCGGTCGATCCGGTCGGCCGGGGAACTCAGCCCTGCGGTCGTCGGCGACGGTACCGTGCTCGATGAAGCGCACGGCAGCCTCCTGGTCCTACCATCGCACGTGCACGTTGATGTGCTGCATTTTGATGTGCTGCATTCGCGGGAAGACAAGTTCCACAGTCTCGCCGACGTCGAGCATGCTCTCGGTGAGCAGATGACAGCCGTCGTACGACAAGTCCGTCAGTTCGTCGGCGCCTCCGCTTGCCCACCGCGTCGCTGCCCAATAGGGCCGCGTCCATGATCGATTCTCCGGTTTTCTTCAGCGGTATCGGCGGCAGTGGAATGCTTCCGCTCGCCTCCATCGTTCGCGCTTCGGGCGGCAGGGTCGCAGGCTCCGACCGCTCGCTCGACGCGGGCCGCACGCCTCACAAGTTCGACTATCTCCGCTCGCTCGGGATCCAGCTGTTCCCGCAGGACGGCTCCGGCCTCAAGGACGGAATGACGCTTGTCACCTCGGCCGCGGTCGAGGACACGGTTCCCGACGTCGTCCGCGCCCGCGAGCTCGGCCTAACTCACCTCACGCGCCCGCAATTCCTGGCCAGGCTCCTGAACTCGGCGCAGCGCAGCGTCGCCGTCGGCGGCACCAGCGGCAAGTCGACCGTCACCGGCATGACCGGCTGGATCCTCCACGCCTGCCACCGCCAGCCGACCGTCATGAACGGCGCGGTGATGAAGAATTTTGTAACTCCGTCCGCGCCGTTCGCGAGCGCCCTGGTCGGCGATCCCGAGCTGTTCGTCAGCGAGGTCGACGAGAGCGACGGCTCGATCTCGCTCTACCAGCCCGAGGTCGCGGTGCTGACCAACATCAGCCTCGACCACAAGGAGATGGACGAGCTTCGCGCGCTGTTCGCGGCATTCGTGCTGCGGGCGAAGAGGGCCGTGCTCAACCTCGATGATCCCGAAACACGCGCGCTCGCCGACGTCGTTCCGGAAGCCAACCTCGTCGGCTACGGCTTCGACAGCCCCGGAGCGACCTTCATGGGCAAAGATCTGAAGCTCGAAGCCGGCGGCGCGAGCTTCGCCCTCGAGGCAGACGGACAGCGTTACGACGTGCAGCTGCGGGTCCCAGGCCGCCACAATGCTGCGAATGCCCTCGCCGCAATCGCCGCCGCCAACGCCGTCGGCGTTCGTATCGAGGATGCCGCCGCTGCAATCAGCCGCTTCGAGGGGCTTCGGCGCCGGCTCGAGACCGTCGGCGAAGCCGGCGGCGTCACCGTCATCGACGACTTCGCCCACAACCCGGACAAGATCGATGCGACTCTGGCGACGCTCCGCGCCCAGCCAGGCCGCCTCCTCATCATGTTCCAGCCGCACGGCTACGGCCCGCTGACCAAGATGGGCGAAGAGCTCGCTGACAGCTTCGCGACAGGCTTTGCGCCCGGCGACCGGCTCTACCTCCCCGACCCCGCTTACTTCGGCGGCACGGTCGAGAAGACCCGCGGCTCCGACTGGCTCGCCGAGCAAGTACGGGAACGCGGCGGGTCGGCCGAGCACATCCCCGAGCGCGCCAAACTCGGCGAAGCGCTGCTGGCCGAAGCCCGTTGCGGGGACCGCATCATCATCATGGGTGCCCGTGACGATACGCTCAGCGAATTCGCCCGCGACCTTGTCGAAAAGCTGGCGGAAACAACCCCGGGCTGATGCCGCGCCTGTTCCTGGACTGCGATGGCGTGCTCGCTGACTTCGACCGCAGCGCCGTTGAGCTCCTCGGGATGAAGCCGAAGGCCTTCATCGAGAAGCACGGCCGCGGCGAGTTCTGGAAGCGACTCGCAACGGCGCCGAACTTTTACGGCTCACTTTCCGAAATGCCCGATGCCCGGATCCTGTTCGACGCGGTAAAGCATCTGAAGCCGAC
>Ga0207640_10002180_pt1 | contig 10529 bp, 7 predicted proteins | sample KBSCornC42_FD_184300 | JGI IMG/M metagenome (GOLD analysis project Ga0207640, IMG submission 184300) | Corn rhizosphere microbial communities from Kellogg Biological Station, Michigan, USA - KBS Corn C4-2 (SPAdes) (version 2) | ecosystem: Host-associated > Plants > Roots > Rhizosphere > Soil ... | reverse complement strand
ACCCTCAGGGATATTCTTTCTCTGAAGCCGGATACCAAGGTGATCGTCGCCTCCGGGCATGGCGAACACGAAAGCGCGCTTCGAGCCATCGCACTCGGGGCATACGATTTCTATCGCAAGCCGATCGACATCGACGAGTTGGGGCTAATCGTCTCGCGCGCTTTCCGGCTCCATTCACTCGAAAGCGAGAATCGCCGGCTGGAATCGGTCTCTGCTCAAACGGTGTTGGGGTCGATCATCACCGCTGCGCCTGAAATGCTGAAAGTGGCGAGGACTATTGAGCGGGTCGCCTCGACAAGCGTCTCTGTGATGCTGCTCGGCGCCAGCGGAACTGGAAAGGAGCTTCTGGCTCGGGCGGTTCATGAGCAGAGCGGCCGCGGTTCAGGACCGTTCATCGCCATCAACTGCGGCGCCATCCCTGAGACTCTCCTCGAAGCCGAGCTCTTTGGGTACGAGCGCGGGGCCTTCACCGGCGCCGTAAAGAGCAACGTCGGCAAGATCGAGCTTGCGCAGGGCGGCACCCTCTTCCTCGACGAAGTCGGCGACATCCCACTGCCGTTGCAGGTGAAGCTGCTGCGCTTCCTTCAGGAGCGGATGATCGAGCGTATCGGCGGGCGTCAGCCGATTCAGGTCGATACCAGGATTGTCTGCGCGACGCATCGCGATCTCGAGGCGATGATCGCAACCGGCAGCTTCCGCGACGATCTTTACTACCGGCTGGCCGAGATCGTCGTGAAGATTCCATCCGTGTCGGAGCGCCCGGGAGATGCGATGTTGCTCGCGCGGCACTTTGTGACCCGCTTTGCCCGCGAGTTGAATCCAGCGATCCAAGGCCTCTCGCCGGACGCGACGGCGGCCATCGACGCTTACACGTGGCCCGGAAACGTCCGAGAGCTGGAGAACCGGATCAAGCGGGCGGTCATCATGGCTGACGGCAAATTTGTGACCGCGGCCGATCTGGATTTCCAGATGTCATCGGCAGCTGAGAGCGAGATGTCGATCAATCTGCGCGCTGCTCGTGAGGTCGCTGACAGGCGGGCCATCCGGCAGGCGATGAGCCGGGCCGAAAACAATATTTCCGGCGCGGCCAAGCTGCTGGGGATCAGCCGGCCGACACTCTACGATTTGCTGAAGCAATATCAGCTGTCGAATTGAGGCGATTAGCCGGCCTGTCGTTCCAGTTCATCGGCCATCGCCGCGACCTCCAGCCATCGTTCCTCGGCGATGTCCTTCTCGTTTCGCAGAGTCGAGAGGCGATCGGTGAGCTCGGCGAATCGCTTCGGATCCCGCGTATAGAGCGCGGGATCATGCAGCATGTCTTCTGTCGCGGCGATTTCGACCTCCAAACGCTCGACCTCTCCCGGAAGCCGATCAAGGTCGCGCTGGTCCTTATAGCTTAGTTTACCGGGCGAAGGCCGAGGCGCAGCGGACGCGCTTTTCGGTCGGACTTGTGTCCTAGTGGGAGAAGTTGCGGGCCTGCGTTCGCCCCTCTTCCTGACCCAATCCTCGTATCCGCCGGCGACGATGTCGCCCTTTCCGGAACCGTCGAGCCCGAGCGTGATTGTTACCGTTCGGTCGAGGAAGTCGCGGTCGTGACTGACCAGAAGGACGGTGCCTTCGTAATCGGCGATGACTTCCTGGAGCAGGTCCAGCGTCTCAAGATCGAGATCGTTGGTCGGCTCATCGAGCACCAGCAGATTGGCTTCACGCGCGAATTCGCGGGCTAGGAGCAGCCGCGAGCGCTCGCCGCCTGAAAGCGATCCGATTGGCGCGTCGGCAATGGCAGGATCGAAGAGGAATTCTTTCAGGTAGCCCTTGATGTGCTTTTTGTGCCCGCGGACCTCAATCCAGTCGCCGCCGTTGGCGAGCACGTCCTTCACCCTTTTGTCCCGCTCCATCAGCTTGCGCTGCTGATCGATGATGATTCCGGACAAGGTCTTCGCGAGAGTGACGGTGCCGCTGTCGGGAGCCAGCTCGCCCGTTAGCAACTTGAGGAGTGTCGTCTTCCCTGCCCCGTTCGGACCCACCAAACCGATCCGGTCACCACGCTGAATGCGAAGCGAAAAATCGCGGATGATCGGCCGCTCGCCAAAGCTTTTCGTGGCCTGATCGGCTTCGATCACGGCCTTGGAGCGCGCCTCATCCTTAGCGAGCGCGAGCTTCGCAGCACCGGGGCTTCCGAGCATCGCCGCCCGCTGCGCGCGCATTTCGTGCAGCTTGGCGAGACGTCCCTGGTTACGTCGGCGCCGGGCGGTCACGCCGCGTTCGAGCCACCGCAGCTCGATCGCCAGCTTGGCGTCCAGCTTCTCCGCCGCCCTCGCCTCTTCCTCCAGGACTCGTTCGGTCCACGCCTCGAAACCACCGAAGCCAATTTCTGCCCGGCGAAGCTGCCCGCGATCGAGCCAGAGGCAGCTCTTTGTCAGCCGTTTGAGGAAGGTGCGGTCATGGCTGATGACCACGAAGGCGCCGGTAAAGCGGCCCAGCCATTGCTCGAGCCATTCGATGGCCCCGAGATCGAGATGATTGGTCGGTTCGTCCAGCAGCAAGACGTCCGGTTGCTGCGCCAGTGCGCGGACAATGGCTGCCCGGCGCCTTTCCCCTCCGCTGGCGGTGGCGGCGGGGCGATCCAGATCGATCCCGAGCTGATCTGCAATCGCCGCTGATTCGTGCGGCGCGGGAGCATCGGCTCCACTCACCACCCAGTCGCCGAGCGTCCGCTCCGATGACATCACGGGATCCTGCTCCAACAGCACAATCTTGGTGCCGGGAACGATCGTCCGCTTTCCTTCGTCGGGGTCGATGAGGCCAGCCAGGCATTTGAGGAGCGTGGTCTTGCCGGCGCCGTTGCGGCCGATCAGGGCCAGCCGGTCCCGCTCGCCAATGTAAATATCCAAATGGCGAAACAGCCAGCCTTCGCCCTGAATCAGGCCAAGCTCCTCGTAAGATAAGATTGGAGCGGGCATTAAGACAGCGCCTTAACTGGCACCGCCAGATAGTGCATCTGTTGCCGAATTGCCGCACACCTGTGCCTGAACACTTCTATTCTACAACATTCATAGGCCATTCAATGCCTTCGCGATAAAGCAGTTTCAGAGAGTCGCAATGAGCCTGTTTCGTATCCTCCTCTCGGCCGCGGTCACCGCAGGCCTGCTCGGAGCCCCCGCGCTCGCGGATCCGCGGCGCGATGCCGACCGCGCGTTCGATGCGATGCGCCAGGGACGGTCTATGCCTCTCCCGGAAATTCAGCGGCGGGTTACGCCTCTGGTGCCGCCCAATGCGGATTATCTTGGGCCGGAGTTCAACGGCGACACCTACCGCTTCAAGTATATAGAAAACGGCAAGGTCATCTGGATCGACGTCGATGCCGCCACCGGGCGCGTCAAAGGCCGCTCACACTAACATACCGGTAGCCACTGCCATTTAGTGCTGCGGCTTGCAGCCAATTGCCTCTTCGCCCATTTCCTGTGCATCGGCGTGCCTGCCGATGGACTTTTCCGTTGCGCTGGGAGAACGAGTAGAAGCATGGCGTTGGACCTGTATCAGAGGCTGGGCCTGAAACGGGGCGCGAGCGAGGCCGAGATCAAGAAGGCCTACCGCAGCCTCGCCAAGCAGCTTCATCCCGACCGCAACAAGGACAACCCGAAAGCTGCCGAGCGCTTCGCCGAGGTGACACGCGCCTACGATCTTCTGTCCGACAAGGATAAGCGGGCGCAATACGACCGCGGAGAGATCGATGAAGAAGGCAATCCCAAGATGCCGTTCGGCGGCGGCTACGGGGGTTTCAATGCGCGGCCCGGAGCCGGTGCTGGTCAGGCCGGCGGGTTCGAAGGTTTTCAGGGGAATTTCGGCGAGGCGGACCTTAGCGATATCTTCGAGGGGCTGTTCGGCTCCGCAGGCGCACGCGGTGGGCGGGGCGGCGGTTTCGGCGGCTTTCGCCAGCGCGCGCAACCCCCGCAAAAAGGGGCGGATATCGCCTACCGCCTCACCGTTGGCTTCATCGACGCCGCAACCCTGGCGCCGCAGCGCATTACTCTCGCCGACGGTAAGACAATCGACCTGAAACTGCCAAAGGGCGTGGAAGACGGAACGAAGATCCGCCTCTCCGGCAAGGGTCAGGAGGGTCCTGGCGGTGCCGGTGACGCGATCGTCACCATCTCGATCGCACCGCATCCATTCTATACGCGCGAAGGCGACAACATCCGCCTGAACCTGCCGATCACGCTCAAGGAAGCGGTCTTGGGCGGCAAGGTAAAGGTTCCCACGCCGGAGGGAACGGTGATGTTGACGGTCCCAAAAGGAAGCTCGTCAGGTAAAGTACTTCGTCTCAAGGGGCGCGGCTTCACCGGCAAGAGCGGCACGCGCGGCGACTTACTCGTAAGCCTGGAGATCGAAGTCCCGGCGGCCGATCCAGACCTTGAGGCCTTCGCCGAAAAATGGAGCGGCGGCGGCAACCCGCGCGCCGCGCTTGGGGTCTGACGCAGCGGTAGCGCATGCGGGATTTTTCCCCACTTTCGCCGGAAGAACGGCGCAAGCGGCAGGCGAGCGCGGCAGCAGCCTTCGGCCCGGACGTCGCGAAACGGCTGAAGCCGCGCCACCCGGCGCTTGAAATCGGGAAGCGAATCGCGCTCGGTGTCTATGCGGACGGGTTCATCCACGCCGGAAATCTCGCTTATTTGTCTATCCTGGCGCTGTTTCCCTTCTTCATCCTGGCAGCTGCCGTCGCGCACCTTCTGGGGCAAAGCCAGGATGCGCAACTCACCGTCGCGAATGTGTTGAGCCGCCTGCCGCATAATGTCGCCGACACGCTGCGCGGACCGGTGCAGGAAGTGTTGACCGCCCGGACGGGGCCGCTCCTATGGTTTGGCGCGCTCGTCGGGCTATGGACCGCGGCAAGTTTCGTCGAGACGATCCGCGATATCCTGCGCCGCGCTTACGGAGTGAAGTTCTGCGCTCCTTTCTGGGAATATCGCATTGGTTCGATCCTGCTGATCCTCGGCGCCGTATTGGTGCTGATGTTCGCATTCGCGGCGACTGCGGCCCTGAGCGTGGCAAGCCAGATCTTGGTGACGTGGTTTCCCTTCGCTCAGGGTTTGGCGACGCGCATCGGTGTCTACCGCCTTCTGCCCGTCGCGACGCTGTTCGTGACCTTTTACGGGCTGTTTTTTGCCCTCACTCCCTCCCGCTACCGCAGACGCGCCTGCCGCAAATGGCCGGGCGCTCTGCTCATCACCCTATGGTGGCTCGCGACCGTGGAAATCCTTCCTGCCGTTCTGGGCCTGCTCGGGGGGTATAATCTGACCTACGGCAGCCTGGCCGGTGTGATGATCACGCTGATCTTCTTCTTCGTCGTGGGTCTGGGTGTCGTGATCGGCGCTGAACTCAACGCAGCGCTGGCGGAAAGCGGACCGACAGCGCTAAAGGGCGAAATCTACAGCGGGCCGTTCAAGGACGAGCTCGAGGTCGAGGAACCGCAGCCGGGGGAGGATGTGGAGCCCGTACTTGAGAAGGAGCCGCAGCTTTGAGCGGATTGATGCAGGGCAAACGTGGTTTGATCATGGGGCTTGCGAACGACCGGTCGCTGGCTTGGGGGATTGCGCAGGCTGTCGCCCAGCAAGGCGCCGAGCTCGCCTTTTCCTATCAGGGTGATGCCCTCGAAAAGCGAGTGCGGCCGCTTGCCGAACAGCTAGGGTCCGATCTTCTGGTCGATTGCGACGTTTCGGAAATGCACGCGCTGGATCGCACCTTCGCTGCGCTGAAGGAGCGATGGGAGACGCTCGACTTCATCGTTCATGCGATCGGTTTCTCCGACAAGAATGAACTGCGCGGGAAGTTCGTGGAGACCAGCCTTCAGAATTTCCTGATGACGATGAATATCTCGGTCTACAGCTTCGTCGCCGTCGCGCAACGGGCACGAGCGATGATGCGGCCGGGCGGCTCGCTCCTCACCCTCACCTATTACGGCGCCGAAAAGGTGATCCCGCACTACAACGTGATGGGCGTGGCGAAGGCGGCGCTCGAAACCAGCGTCAAATATCTTGCGATGGACCTCGGCCCCGAAGGCCTGCGCGTCAACGCGATCTCGGCCGGTCCGATCAAGACTCTCGCAGCCAGCGGGATCGGCGATTTCCGCTACATCATGAAGTGGAACGAGCTGAATTCACCGCTTCGCCGCAATGTCACCATTGAAGATGTCGGGGGCGCCGGGCTCTACCTTCTCTCCGACCTCGCTTCGGGAGTCACCGGCGAGATCCATCACGTCGACGCGGGCTACAATGTAGTCGGCATGAAAGCCGAAGACGCGCCGGACATCGCGACCGTATAGCGGTTAGCTATCCCGCGAACGGATCGCGCACCAAGATCGTATCCTCGCGCTCCGGCGAGGTCGAAACTAGCGTGATCGGGCAGCGGATTAGCTCCTCTATCCGACGTACATATTTAATTGCCCGCGCCGGTAGAGCGGCCCAGCTCCGCGCGCCCTGAGTCGAAGCGCACCAGCCCTTGATCTCTTCATAAACAGGTTCGAGCCGGGCCTGATCGGCCGGGTGCGGCGGAAAATAATCGATGCTTTTCCCGTCCAGCTTATAGCCGGTACACACTTTGATTGTTTCGAGCGTATCGAGGACGTCGAGCTTCGTCAGAGCGACACCGGTAATTCCGCCCACCGCAACGGCCTGCCGGACCAGCACCGCATCGAACCAGCCGCAACGGCGTTGCCGGCCAGTGACCGTGCCGAATTCATGGCCTCGCTCACCGAGCGTTCGCCCAACTTCATTGTCCTGCTCGGTCGGAAAGGGGCCCGAGCCCACCCGCGTTGTGTAGGCCTTCGTGATTCCGAGGACGAAGCCAGCCGCGTGCGGACCCGTGCCGCTACCGGCAGCGACCGTGCCAGCGACCGTGTTGGAAGAGGTGACGAACGGGTAAGTCCCGTGATCGACATCGAGAAGCACGCCCTGCGCGCCTTCGAACAGGATACGCTTCCCGCGGCGAACGGCCTTGTCGATGTCGCGCCACACCGGCCGCGCGAACGGCAGCACGAAGTCGGCGATTTCGGTCAGTTCGTCGCGGAGCCGCTCCCGGTCGATCGGCTGCTCGCCGAAACCGGCACGGAGCGCATCGTGGTGAGCGCAGAGGCGGTCAAGGATGGGCTCCAGCTGATCGAGATGCGCCAGGTCGCACAGACGAATTGCGCGGCGACCGACCTTGTCCTCATAGGCAGGGCCGATCCCGCGTCGTGTGGTGCCGATCTTGCCTGCTCCGCTCGCATCCTCACGGAGACCGTCGAGGTCCCGATGGATCGGGAGAATGAGCGGACAGGTTTCCGCGATCATGAGGATTTCCGGCGTTACCTTCACACCCTGTTCGCGGATGCGCTCCACCTCCGCCTTCAGCGCCCAGGGATCGAGGACAACGCCGTTGCCGATGACCGAAGGGGTACCGGTGACGATCCCACTTGGAAGCAGCGAAAGCTTATAGGTTTTCCCGTCGACCACCAGCGTGTGGCCGGCATTGTGGCCGCCCTGGAAGCGGACAACCATGTCGGCCCGGCTCGCCAGCCAGTCGACGATCTTTCCCTTGCCTTCGTCGCCCCATTGCGCGCCGATGACGGTGACGTTTGCCACTAACTCTTATCCTGCTTCCGGAAACCCGCGCGGCTCTAGGATCAAGCCGCGCGGGCGTCCAGCATTCGTCAGAACTTCAGCGCTCGCACAAGCTTCACGCCCGGCAGCTTCTCGACCTTTGCGATCACGTCCGGCCCGACCGGCTCGTCGACCGAAAGCAGAAGCACCGCCTCGCCACCGGCAGCGACGCGCCCAAGGTGGAAGGTGCCGATGTTGATGCCGGCTTCGCCGAGCGTGGTTCCGAGGCGGCCAATGAAGCCCGGAGCGTCTTCGTTGACGACATAGAGCATGTAGCCGGTGAGGTCGGCCTCCACCTTTACGCCAAACAACTCCACAAGACGCGGCGCGGCGTTGCCGAACAGCGTCCCGGCCACGCTGCGCGGGCCTGACGCAGTCTCTGCGGTAACCCGGACCAGCGTGTGGTAATCGCCTTCGCGATCGTGCCGCACCTCGCGAACATCGAGTCCCCGCTCCTTCGCCAGGAACGGCGCGTTGACCATGTTCACCGTGTCCGAATGAACGCGCATGAAACCGGCGAGCACCGCACCCGTGATCGGCTTCATGTTGAGTTCGGCGGCCGCGCCTTCCACTTCGATCGACAGGCCCTTGATCGCCCCGTGAGCGAGCTGGCCAACGAGGCTTCCCAGCTTTTCAGCCAATGCCATGTACGGCTTCAGCTTGGGAGCCTCCTCCGCGGACAAGCTCGGCATATTCAGCGCATTCGTCACGCCGCCGCTGACCAGAAAGTCGGCCATTTGCTCGGCGACCTGGATCGCGACATTGACCTGCGCTTCAGTTGTCGAAGCCCCGAGATGTGGCGTCGATACGAAGTTGGGCGTGCCGAACAGCGGGTTCTCCTTCGCAGGTTCGGTCACGAACACGTCGAGCGCCGCGCCGGCGATATGGCCGGAATCGAGCCCTTCCTTCAGCGCTGCCTCGTCGATCAGGCCACCGCGCGCGCAGTTGATGATTCGAACGCCTTTCTTCGTCTTCGCCAGGTTCTCACGGCTCAGGATATTGCGTGTCTGGTCGGTCAGCGGAGTGTGCAGAGTGATGAAGTCGGCGCGCTTGAGGAGGTCGTCGAGTTCGACCTTCTCGACGCCCAGCTCCACCGCACGCTCCGGCGTGAGGAATGGATCGTAGGCGATCACCTTCATTTTGAGACCGCGCGCGCGCTCGGCAACGATCGAACCGATATTGCCTGCACCGATCAGGCCGAGAGTCTTGCTGGTCAGCTCGACGCCCATGAACCGGTTCTTTTCCCACTTGCCGGCTTGCGTCGAAGCATCTGCCTCGGGCAGCTGTCGCGCGAGTGCGAACATCAGCGCGATCGCGTGTTCGGCAGTCGTGATGGAATTGCCGAACGGGGTGTTCATCACGACGACCCCCTTCGCCGAAGCGGCTGGGATATCGACGTTATCGACTCCGATGCCAGCGCGACCGACGACTTTCAGATTTGTCGCGGCGTCGAGGATTTCCTTGGTAACCTTAGTCGCCGAGCGAATGGCAAGGCCGTCATACTGGCCGATTATCGCCTTCAGCTCTTCCGGCGTCTTTCCGGTGATCTCGTCGACTTCGACTCCGCGCTCGCGGAAGATTTGCGCGGCCTTGGGATCCATCTTGTCGGAGATCAGGACTTTGGGTGTGCTCATGTTCAATTCCTTGATCGTCATGCTGAACTCGTTTCAGCATCTATCGGGACGCTTCGCCCGACGGGAGAAATGGACCCTGAAACAAGTTCAGGGTGACGGAGGGTTAGGAAGCTGAGGCCTGCGCGTAGGCCCAATCGAGCCACGGCCCGAGAGCTTCGATGTCGGCCGTTTCCACCGTCGCTCCGCACCAGATGCGAAGGCCGGCGGGCGCATCGCGGTAGCCGGCGACGTCGTACGCCGCGCCTTCCCTTTCGAGCAAACCGGCAAACCGCTTGATGAAGTCCGCGTCGGCGCCCTTCACAGTAAGGCAGACCGAAGTCTTCGAGCGAACCGCGGGATCTTCGGCTAGATGTCCGAGCCAGTCGCGTTCGGCGACGAGCCGATCGAGCGCCGCCGCATTCGCGTCAGAGCGCGCGATCAGTCCTTCAAGACCGCCCAGGCTCTTCGCCCACTCCAGAGCGAAGATCGCATCTTCGACGCAAAGCATTGACGGGGTGTTGATCGTCTCGCCCTTGAAAATGCCCTCGGCGAGCGCGCCTTTCGACATCAGGCGAAAGACCTTCGGAAGCGGCCACGATGGAGTGTAAGTCTCAAGCCGCTCAACCGCGCGCGGACCGAGAATCAGGACGCCGTGAGCAGCTTCGCCACCAAGAACTTTCTGCCAGGAGAAGGTCGCGACATCGATCTTGTCCCACGGAATGCCATAGGCGAACACGCCGCTGGTGGCGTCGGCGAAGCTCAGCCCCTCGCGATCCGCGGGAATCCAGTCGCCGTTTGGAACCCGAACGCCGGATGTCGTGCCGTTCCACGTGAACAGCACGTCGTTCGACCAATTGATCTGCGAAAGATCCGGAAGCTGCCCGTAATCGGCACGGACTACGGTGGGCTCGAGCTTGAGCTGCTTGAGCGCATCGGTGACCCAACCTTCACCGAAGCTTTCCCAAGCAAGCGTAGTTACCGGCTTTGCGCCGAGCATCGTCCACATCGCCATCTCGAAGGCGCCCGTGTCGGAGCCAGGAACAATGCCGATCCGGTGCGTGTCCGGTAGCCGCAGAATTTCCCGCATCAGATCAATGCAATATTGGAGCCGCGTCTTTCCCAGCTTCGAACGGTGTGAGCGGCCGAGAACGTCGGTCTCGAGCTTGTCGGCGCTCCAGCCCGGCGGCTTCGCGCAGGGTCCTGAAGAGAAATAGGGTCTTGCCGGAAGACTTTGAGGCTTTGCGGCGCGCACCTGCGCATCCGCGGTCACTTGATCATT
>Ga0207640_10002155_pt1 | contig 10581 bp, 9 predicted proteins | sample KBSCornC42_FD_184300 | JGI IMG/M metagenome (GOLD analysis project Ga0207640, IMG submission 184300) | Corn rhizosphere microbial communities from Kellogg Biological Station, Michigan, USA - KBS Corn C4-2 (SPAdes) (version 2) | ecosystem: Host-associated > Plants > Roots > Rhizosphere > Soil ... | reverse complement strand
GGCCGCTGCGAAGCAGCGGCAGGCGCGCATGTTCCGCAACGCCCCTCCACCACCCGCTTCGCGGGCGGTCCCCCTCCCCACGCTTCGCGTAGGGAGGATCAAATCCGCTTGGACAGCCCGATCGCCGCCCGGCAGCCCAGCCGGATCGCGGCCGAGAGGATCGGATAGGCCGGGGCCCGCTCCGCGCCCTCCGCGATCGCGGTCTCGCGATGCTCGATCTCCTCGGCGCGGAATTCGGCGATGGTCGCGGAAAGCTCGGGCTCGGTCCCGCCCAGTTCCTCGAGCTGCTCGGCATAATGGCGATCGATCTCGGTCTCGATCGCCGCCGTGCAGGCCATCGCCGCCTCGGGCGAGATCAGCGCGGTCGCGGCGCCGAGCAGGAAGCCGGCCTTGTCCCAGAAGGGCGCCAGCAGGGTCGGCCGCACGCCGCGCTCCGCCACGATCCGGTCGAACACCTGGCGGTGCCGCTCCTCCTGCGCCGCCATGCGCGCGATCGGGCGCGCCGCCTCGGCGCGGGTGCCGAGCACGGCGAGCTGGCCCGCATAGATGCGCGTCGCGCCGAACTCGCCCGCCTGGTCGACGCGGATCATCGATGGGATGTCGGGCTCGCTCACCGGGCGCCCTTGCGCGTGGCGAACCAGAGGACGGCGAGGCCGCCGAGGATCGAGAAGATCGCGTTGAAGCCGGCGAGGCTGATATGGGCGAACGTCCATTGCGGCACGTCGCACATCACCACCGGCGCCTTCATCAGGTCCTCCAGCGAATGGAAGCCGCCGCCGGTGCACCGTTCCGGCCCGGCCCACCAATGATATTCGACGCCGGCATGCTTGATGCCGATCCCGCCCGAGACGAGGATCGCCAGTCCTGCCAGCAGGGTGAAGGCCCGCGAGGCCGAGATCTGCTTGCGCAGCGCGATGGCGACCAGCGCCAGCGCGATCGCGGCCAGATGCGGCCAGCGCTGCCACATGCACATCTCGCAGGGTACGAGGTGGCCGATATATTGCGAGCCGATCGCCCCCCACAGCAGCGCATTGGGGAGCAGAATCGCGATCAGCCGCGCGCGCGACAGGTTGGTCATCCCGCAGGGCCTCAGTTGGCGGCCGGCAGTTCGGACGCCGTCGGCGGCAGCGCCTCGGCGATGCGCGTGCCGGCGCCGGCCGGCGCCAGCCGGGACAGCGTCTGCAGCGCGTAGCTCAGCTGATAGTCGTTGACGCCCTGCTTCTTGAGCTGGTCGGCGGTGGCGGTGAAGCGCGGATCGGTCTTGCTGTCCGCCTCCAGCACGCTGTCGTCCACCTTGGCCTCGTTGATCAGGTGGCGGCGCAGATCGTCCTCGCGGAACTTGGGCCGGTCCTTGTAATCGGGATCGGACAGCTGCGGCACCGAAATGTCCGGCTGGATGCCGCCTTCCTGCACCGATCGGCCGGACGGGGTGAAGTAGCGCGCCGTCGTCAGGCGCAGCGCGGTATCGTCGGTCAGCGGCAGCAGCGTCTGCACCGATCCCTTGCCGAAGCTGCGCTCGCCCATCACGATCGCGCGGCGCTGATCCTGCAGCGCGCCCGCCACGATCTCGGCGGCCGAGGCCGAGCCGGCATTGACCAGCACGACGATCGGCAGGCCGTGCGCGTCGTCGCCGGGCTTGGCGTAATAACGCTCGATATCGTCCTTCTCGCGGCCGCGCTGCGAGACGATCTCGCCATGGTCGAGGAAGGCGTCGGCCGTCTCGATCGCCTGGTCGAGCAGCCCGCCGGGATCGTCGCGCAGATCGATGACGTAGCCGGTCGGATTGTGGCCGAGCTGCTTGGTGATGCCGGCGATGGCGGCGCGCGTGTCGGCGCCGGTCTGCTTCGAGAAGCTGTTGATGTTGATCACGCCGATATTGTCGATCACCTTCCACTTCACCGGCTTGATCACGATATTCTCGCGGGTGAGCGTGATGTCGAACGGCTTGTCGCGGCCGGGGCGCACGATGGTCAGCGTGATCTTGGTGCCGGGATCGCCGCGCATCTGGTCCACCGCCTCGTCCAGCGTGGAGCCGTAGATCAGCTTGCTGTTGATGTGGGTGATATAGTCGCCGGACTTGAGGCCGGCGCGCCAGGCGGGCGTATCCTCGGTCGGCGTCACGATCTTCACCACGCCGTCCTCGGCCTGCACGGTGAGGCCGAGGCCGCCGTAATTGCCGTCGGTCGTCAGCTTCATCTGCTGGAAGTCATGGGCATCCAGGTAGGAGCTGTGGGGATCGAGGCTGGCGAGCATGCCGTCGATCGCGCCTTTCACCAGATCCTTGTCGGTGGTCTTGTCGACATAGTCCGCGCGCACCTTCTGGAACACGTTCATGAACTGGTCGAGCTGCTTGTAGGTGTCGTTGTCCTGCGCGGTGGATTCGGCGGCGCGGGCATTCTGCACGGCCATCATCGAGGTGGGGATGGCGGCGCCGGCCGCCAGCAGGCCGAGGGTACGCAGCAGGGACTTGGGCATCGTGGATCAGTCTTTCCGTCAAACGGGCGCCTGTGGTGGCGTCGTATTACAGCGTTTCCGCGAAGCGCAAAAGGCCGGGCGATGGGATGTTGGTGGAGCGGCGGTTTGCCGCTAACCGGCACGGCATGGGGATACGGACCATCGCAGTGGCGGGATGCGGGCCGGCGGGGCTGGCGGCGGCGCTGCTGCTCCATCGCGACGGCCATCGGGTGACCCTGTTCGAGCGGTTCGACGCGCCGAAGCCGGTGGGATCGGGCCTGATGATCCAGCCCACCGGGCAGGCGGTGCTGCGCGCGCTGGGGCTGGAGGCGCGGCTGCTGGCGGCGGGGTCGCGGGTCGACCGGCTGTTCGGGCGCGCGGGCGAGGCCGGGCCGGTCGTGCTCGACGTCCGCTATGCGGCGCTGGGCGCGGCGGCCGGCTTCGGGGTGGGCATCCATCGCGCGTCCTTGTTCGCCATCCTGCACGATGCGGTGACGGCGGTGGGCATCCCCGTGGAGACCGGGCGGCCGATCGCGGCGAGCCGGCTGGATGGCGGGCGCCGTTGGCTGCGCTTCGCGGACGGGAGCGAGACGGGGCCGTTCGATCTGGTGGTGGACACGCTCGGCGCCCGCACGCCGCTGGCCCCGCCGACGGGCCAGGCGCTGGCCTATGGCGCGCTCTGGGCGAGCCTCGACTGGCCGGAGGATGCGGGCTTCGATCCGGCGGCGCTGGAGCAGCGCTATCGCCGCGCCAGCGTGATGGTGGGTGTGCTGCCGATCGGCACGCCGCCGGGGCAGTCGCGCGGGCAGGCGGCGTTCTTCTGGTCGCTGCGCGCAGACCGGCTCGAGGCGTGGCGCGTGGCCGGGCTGGCGGCGTGGAAGGACGAGGTGCTGCGGCTCTGGCCGCTGCTCGCGCCCCTGCTGGACCAGATCGAAGCGCCCGAGCAGCTCATTTTCGCGCGCTACGCCCATCGCACGCTGCCGGCGCCGGCCGAGCCGGCGATGATCCACATCGGCGACGCCTGGCATTCGGCCAGCCCGCAGCTCGGCCAGGGCGCCAACATGGCGCTGCTGGATGCCTATGCGCTGGCGATGGCCTTACGATCGGGGGTGGGGGTCGAGGCGGCGATCAAGCGGGCGGTCGCGCTGCGGCGGCGGCATGTGCGGCTCTATCAGGCGATGAGCGCGCTGTTCACGCCGGTCTACCAGTCGGACGGCCGGTTCCTGCCGTTCGTGCGCGACCGGCTGGTCGGCCCGCTCTCGCGGCTCTGGCCGGCCACGCGCATCCAGGCGGCGATGGTCAGCGGGCTGGTGGGGAATCCGCTGGGGGGATTGGGGCTTTGACAATCATCCTCCCCCGCTAGGGGGAGGTGGCGCCGGAGGCGACGGAGGGGGCGGACGACGGTGTCCTCCATGAAGCGCGCCGCCGTCCTCCCCCTCCGTCAGGCTGCGCCTGCCACCTCCCCCTGGCGGGGGAGGACTAGGGGTCTACCGCTCGTACGCCTTCGGCAACGCCCCTTCCTGCGGAGTCATGTAGCGATCTCTGAGCTCGGTCTGGCGCGAGCCCTGCGGTTGCGCCGCGCCATCGACGAACACCGCCACCGGCGCCGAGGCCAGCTCCAGCGGATCGCCGTCCCAGATCACCACGTCGGCGCGGCGGCCGGGGCGGAGCGAGCCGATCTCGCCGTCCATCCCCAGCACCGTCGCCGGGCCGGAGGTGATCGAGGCGAAGGCATGGCCCCAGTCGAGCCCTGTCGATCCGGGTATCCTCGTGATCGCCACGAGATTGCCGGCAAACTGCTTGAGGTTGCGCTCGCTGCCCGGCGCGCTGGCGTCCACGGTCGAGAGCGCGACCGTCACGCCGGCCTGTTCCATCCGGCCGACATTGGATTCGGTCGCGGCGACGCGCTCGAATTCCTCCGGCAGGTCGACCAGGGCGGCGGCGATCACCGGCACGTGCGCGGCGGCAATGTCGCGGGCGACCAGCCAGCCTTCCTCGGCGCCGACCAGCACCAGCTTCAGCTGCGGATACTCCTTCTTGAGCGCGAGGACGGAGCGGATGTCGCTCGCCCGCTCGACATGGACGAGCAAAGGCTGCTTGCCGTCCAGCACCGCCAGCAAGGCCTGCGCGTCGGGCCGCTTGATCAGCGAATCATGCTCGCGGCCCCCGAAGGTGGCGGGGCTGCGGCGATAATCCTGCGCCTCGGCGAGCGCGTCGTGGAGCATGGCGTAGGCCGCCGGGCGGCTGCCGCCGGCGGACTGCGCGCCGTCCTCGCCCAGCTCGACATATTGGAAGGCGCGCGGGCGCAGCACCGCATCCGGCCCGACCCCGAGCGTGATCACCGCGCCCTGGCCGGCGAAGATCGATCCGCCGGTCTGCGGCGAGACCAGGGCGCTGGTAACGCCGCCCCAGCGCTCGTTGTTGAGGATGATGGAGTTGGGATTGATGGCGGGCGCGATGTCGATCGCGGCGTGGAAGGGGGATTTGCCGGCGGAGACGTCGTTGCTCTCCTCCACCCCGTCCGCATCGGCGAGGCCCAGCGTGGAGAGGCCGGCGACCATGCCGGCGGAAACCCATTTGCCGTGCGCGTCGATCACCGTCGCGCCGGCCGGCACCGGCACCCGCGCGCCGGCCGCGACGATGCGGCCGTCGGTGAAGATCACGGTGCCGTTGGGGATCGGCCCGGACCCGTCCCCGATCGCGACGGTGCCGCCGACGATTGCGGTGGTCGCGGCGAAGGCGGGTGCCGCCAGAAGGGCGACGGCGGCGATCAATCCTCCCCGCGCGAAGCGGGGGGAGGGGGACCGCCGAAGGCGGTGGAGGGGGCGGCCGGCGAAGCCGGGCGCTGACGCGCCCGCCCCTCCACCATGCTTCGCATGGTCCCCCTCCCCATCTGCGATGGGGAGGATTTGGGTGAGCGCCTTCATTTCACGTCTCCCGAACCCGGCTGGCCCAGCTCGAAGTCGCTCACCGGGCGGAGCTTCGGGTTCATCGCGTCGTAGAGCATGGCGCCGTCGATCCAGACCTTCTCGGGCCGCGAATAGACGCTGAGCGGATTGCCGTTCCACAGCACCACGTCGGCCATCTTGCCGGGCTTGAGGCTGCCCGTCTTGTCGGCGATGCCGAGCGCCCGGGCCGGGTTGATCGACAGCCATTCCCACGCCACCGCATCCGGAATGTCGATGCCCGCGCGCCGTCCGGCGGCCTGCGCCTTGGCGACCTCTTGGTTCAGCCGCTGGATGCCGTTCTGGTCGTCCGAATGGATCATCGCGCAGGTGCCCTCCTTTTGGAGCAAAGCGAGATTTTCCGGGATGCCGTCGTAGCTTTCCATCTTGAAGCCGTACCAGTCGGCCCAGACGGCGGCGCAGATGCCGTTGGCCTTCAAGATGTCGGCGATCTTGTAGGCCTCGACCGCGTGGTGGAACGCGGTGACGTGATAGCCGAATTCCTTCGCCATATCGATCACGTTGGCCATCTCGTCGGCCCGGTAGCAATGGTTCTGGACGAGGATCTCGCCCGCCAGCACCCCGGCCAGCGTGTCCATGGCGAGATCGCGGGCCGGCGGATCGCCGCCGTCCTTCTCATATCTGTCCCATTTGCGCTTGTAGTCGACCGCCTTGGCCCAGGTGGCGCGATCGACCGCGATATTGCCCATGCGGGTGGAGGGCTCGCGCCCCTTGGCGCCATAGACGCGCTTGGGATTCTCGCCGCACGCCATCTTGAGGCCGTAGGGCGCGCCGGGGAACTTCATGCCCTGCGCGGTGCGGGCATAGACATTCTTGAGCACCACCGATCGCCCGCCGAACAGGTTGGCGGAGCCGGGCAGGATCTCCAGCGTGGTGACGCCGCCATTGGCCAGCGCGCGGCTGAAGCCCGGATCCTGCGGCCAGACGCTGTGCTCGGCCCACACCTCGGCGGTGACGGGCGCGGTCGCCTCGTTGCCGTCGCTGAGCGCCTTCACGCCGGGCGAGGGATAGTCGCCGAGATGGCTGTGGATGTCGATCACGCCGGGCGTCACCCATTTGCCGGTGCCGTCGATCACGGTGGCGCCGGCGGGCGGATCGATGCTCTGGCCGACCTGCACGATCTTGCCGTCCGCGAACAGCACCGCGCCACGGTCGATCCGGCCGCCCTCGCCGTCATAGACGGTGACGTTGGTCAGCAGGGTCGGGACGCCGGGATAGGCATGGTAGGTGGACGGGTAGGGATCGCGATCATAGCCATGGCCCGGCCCGGGCGGCGGCGCCTTGGACGCGGTGGCGGGCGGCGGCGCCGAGGCGGTGCAGGCCATCAGGCCCAGGCAGGTCGCCACGGTCACGGCCGCGTTGAACGCGCGCGAAAGGCTGCTGGTCACGGATACGCCCCTTGCCCTGTTGTGCGGCGGAACCTGCGACGATCGATACGAATGTGCAAGATATGCCGACTTCAGCATCATTTTCCGTTCGGCCTGAGCGCAGTCGAAGGCCACGCACCACGGTGGCTGCACTTCGGCTTCGCTCAGTGCGAACGGGCGGAGAATCAGCGGTCAGGAAGGCCCGAAGCGCGCCACCAGATCGTAGGCCGAGCCGACGAAGAGCTGGCGCACGATGGTGATGCGCTCGGCCCCGCGCCAGGTGCGGCGCTCCACCGAGAGGAGGGCGCCGCCGGGATCGAGGCCGAGCAGATCGGCGCTCCTGGCGTCCGCGCCGATCGCCGAGATGCGGGTCTCGGCCTCCGTCCAGGGGACGTGGTGGAGCAGCCAGCTGCCCGGCGCCTCCGCGGCGAAGTCGGCGTCGACCATCTCGGGCGTCGCGGCGAGCGCGACGAGGCGATGCTCCAGCGCCAGCGGCATCCCGTCGGCCAGGTGCAGGCCGTCGAGCTGGAGCAGCCTGCCATGGCCGGCGAGCAATGTCTCCTCCTCGCCGCGCGGCGCGCGGACCTTGCGGCCGAGCAGGCGGTACGCATAATTCTGGCCGCGCTCCGTCACCTCGGCGCCGAGATCGGGCACGTCGAGCACCATGGCGTGGACCTTCGGCCGCGCCACGAAGGAGCCCGCCCGCTTGCGCCGCTCGATCAGCCCGGCCGCGGCGAGGGCGGACAGCGCCTTGCTCACCGTCATGCGCGAGCAGCCATGGAGCCGCATCAGTTCGTGCTCGATCGGCAGGCGCGCGCCCGGCGCCAAGGTGCCGGAGAGGATGTCGGCCTCGATCCCGGCGCGGATGCGTTCGTGCCGCGGCGCGCTCATGCGAGCAGCCTTGCCAGCGTGGCGCGGTAGCGGGCGGCGATCGTGGTGCGGGCGACGTGACGGCCGTGGGTCACGACTTCCCGTCCGCGCCGCCAGACCCGGTCGATCGCGTCGCGCCCGGCGGCGAAGACCAGCCCGTCGAGCAGGGCATCGCCGGATCGTGCCGCGAGCGAGGGATGATCGGGATCGAGGCTGACGATATCCGCCGCCGCGCCGACGCGCAGCCCCGCTGCCATGCCCAGCGCCTGCGCCCCGCCGGCCAGCGCCGCGCGATAGAGCGCGCCGCCGGTCGATCCGCCGGGAACGGCCAGGAGGTTGCGGCCGCGCCGGGCCAGGCGCTGGCCATATTCGAGCAGACGCAATTCCTCGGCCGCGTCGATGCGGACGTTGGAATCCGATCCGATGCCATAATACCCGCCCGCCGCGAGAAAAGCCTCCGCCGGGAACAGGCCATCGCCGAGATTGGCTTCGGTGATCGGGCAGAGGCCGGCCACCGCGCCGCTGCGTGCCAGCGCGGCCGTCTCGGCTTCGGTCATGTGGGTGGCGTGGACGAGGCACCAGTCCGGCCCGACCGGTGCGTGGTCGAGCAGCCATGCCACCGGCCGCGTGCCGCTGAAGGCGAGGCAATCCTCCACCTCGCGCACCTGCTCGGCGATGTGGATGTGGATCGGCGCCCCGCCGGCGAGCGGCACCAGAGCGGCCAGTTCGTCGGTCGTCACGGCGCGCAGGCTGTGCGGGGCGATGCCGACTATCGCGTCGGGCAGCGCCCTAGCCTGTGCGCGCGCCGCGTCCAGCAGCATCGCGAAGCCGTCCACATCGTGGATGAAACGCCGCTGTCCCTCGCCCGGCGCGCTGCCGCCGAAGCCGGCATGGGCATAGAAGACCGGCAAATGGGTGAGCGCGATTCCCGTCTCCTGCGCGGCGGCCATGATCGCGGCGCTCATCGCGGCCGGATCGGTGAAGGGGCGGCCGTCGCGGTCATGGTGGAGATAGTGGAACTCGCCGACGCGGGTGAAGCCGCTCTCGAGCATCTCGGCATAGGCCAAGGCGGCGATGGCGGCGAGATCGTCCGGGGTGAGCCGATCGACGAAGCGGTACATGATTGCGCGCCACGTCCAGAAGCTGTCGTCGCCGGTGCCGCGCATCTCGGCGAGGCCGGCCATACCGCGCTGGAAGGCATGGCTGTGGAGGTTGGGCAGGCCCGGCAGCGCGATGGCGTGGCGCTCGCTCTCCTCCGGCGCCGTATCCGTGTCGATGGCCGCGATCAGGCCGCCCTGCACGGTGATCCGGACGTCACGCGCCCAGCCGTCCGGCAGCAGGGCGGTGGCGAAGTGCAGGCTGGCGCGCATCGGCCGCTCTCCTCGTTCGATCGATTATGTCTATACATTATCGGGAAGCGGTGCCAGTCTTGATCGCGATCAACCGGAGTCGGACATGCGCTGCGACAGACTGTGGAGCGACGCGCGCCTCGCCACGATGACGGGCGACGGACTTGGCATCGTCGAGCGCGGCATGATCGCGGCGACGGACGGGCGCATCGTCTATGCCGGCCCCGCCGCCGATGCGCCGGCCTTCGCGGCGGACGAGACGATCGCCTGCGACGGGCGCTGGATCACCCCGGGGCTGATCGACTGCCACACCCACCTCGTCCATGGCGGCGACCGGGCGCACGAATTCGAGCTGCGGCTGCAGGGCGCCTCCTACGAGGAGATTGCGCGGGCTGGCGGCGGCATCCTCTCGACCATGCGCGCGACGCGGGCGGCGAGCGAGGCGGATCTGGTCGCCTCGGCGCTGCCGCGCCTCGATGCGCTGATCGCGGAGGGCGTCACCACCGTCGAGGTGAAATCCGGCTACGGGCTGGAGCAGGAGGCGGAGCTGCGGATGCTGCGCGCGGCGCGGCGGCTGGGTGAGGCGCGGCCGGTGCGGATCGCCACCACCTTCCTCGGCGCCCATGCCGTGCCGCCCGAACAGGCCGGCGACGCGGACGCCTATATCGCCACCGTGTGCGACGCGATGCTCCCGGCGGTCGCCGCCGAGGGGCTGGCCGATGCGGTCGATGCCTTCTGCGAGGGGATCGGCTTCACCCCCGCCCAGACCGCGTGGATGTTCGAGGCGGCGGCCGCGCACGGCCTGCCCGTCAAGCTCCATGCCGAGCAATTGTCCAACCAGCACGGCGCCGCGCTGGCGGCGGGGCATCACGCGCTGTCGGCCGATCATCTCGAATATCTGGACGAAGCCGGCGTCGCCGCGATGGCGCGGGCCGGCACGGTCGCCACCCTGCTGCCCGGCGCCTTCTATTTCGTGCGAGAGACGAAACTGCCGCCGATCGACCTGCTGCGCGCGGCCGGCGTGCCGATCGCGCTCGCGACCGACTGCAATCCCGGCACGTCGCCGCTCAGCTCGCTGCTGCTGGTGCTCAACATGGGCGCCACCCTGTTCCGGCTGACCGTGGAGGAATGCCTGCTCGGTGTGACGCGCCACGCGGCCCGAGCCTTGGGTTTGCAACAGGACATCGGGACGCTGGAGGCCGGCAAGGCCTGCGACCTCGCCATCTGGGACGTCGAGCGGCCCGCCGAACTGGTGTATCGCATGGGGCTCAATCCGCTCCATGCCCGTGTGTGGAGAGCGAAGTGACCGATATCGTGCTGGTGCCCGGTGCCGTGAGCCTGGGCCAGTGGCGTAGCATCTATCGGGGCGCGACGCCGCGCCTCGATCCCGCCTCGGCGCCGGTGATCGCCGAGAGTGCGGCCGCGGTGGCGCGTATCCTCGCGAAGGGCGCGCCGGTCTACGGCATCAACACCGGCTTCGGGAAGCTCGCCAGCGTCCGCATCGGCGACGCGGACCTCGCCACGCTCCAGCGCAACATCGTGCTGAGCCATGCGGCGGGCACCGGCGCGCCTTCG
>Ga0207640_10002149_pt1 | contig 10598 bp, 9 predicted proteins | sample KBSCornC42_FD_184300 | JGI IMG/M metagenome (GOLD analysis project Ga0207640, IMG submission 184300) | Corn rhizosphere microbial communities from Kellogg Biological Station, Michigan, USA - KBS Corn C4-2 (SPAdes) (version 2) | ecosystem: Host-associated > Plants > Roots > Rhizosphere > Soil ... | reverse complement strand
GGCGACTCTTGGACTCGCGCTTGTCGGTCACCTCTGTCTCGGCGTACAGCGTATCGCCGTGGAAGAGCGGCTTGGGGAACGCGACCTCACCGAAGCCGAGGTTGCCCACGATCGTGCCCTGAGTCAACTGTGTCACCGACAAGCCGACCAGCGTCGACAGCGTGAACATCGAGTTCACCAGCCGCTGGTTGAAGGGTGGCAACGCGTCGGAGAACGCAGCATCGAGATGCAGCGCCTGGGTGTTCATCGTGAGCGTGGTGAACAACACGTTGTCGGCCTCGGTGATGGTGCGGCCCGGTCGGTGCTGATAGAGCACGCCGGTCTCGAACTCCTCGAACCACAGCCCGCGCTGGACGACGATTCGCCTGTCGGTCACAGGCCAGCCTCCCGGGCGATCAGCATCAGCTGCACTTCCGTTGTCCCTTCGCCGATCTCGAGGATCTTGCTGTCACGGTAGTGACGCGCGACCGCGTACTCGTTCATGAAGCCGTAGCCGCCGAACACCTGGGTGGCGTCTCGGGCGTTGTCCATCGCGGCCTCGCTGGCGACGAGCTTGGCGATCGCGGCGGCCTTCTTGAACGGCTTGCCCGCCAACATGAGTGCGGCCGCGTCGTAGTAGGCGGTGCGGGCGGCGTGGGCGCGGGCCTCCATGCGCGCGATCTTGAAAGCGACAGCCTGATAGGTGCCGATGGCCGCGCCGAACGCCTCGCGCTGTTTTGCGTACTTCACGCACTCGTCGACGCAACCCTGGGCGGCGCCCACCGACAGCGCGGCGATGGCGATCCGCCCCTCATCGAGGATGCGCAGGAAGTTCGCGTAGCCGCGGCCGCGCTCGCCGAGTAGGTTTTCCGCAGGCACCCGGACGTCGTCGAAGGACAACGGGTGGGTGTCCGAGGCATTCCAGCCGACCTTGTTGTATGCGGGCTCAGCGGTGAAACCCTCGGTGGGCACCGGCACCAGGATCGACGAGATCTCTTTCTTGCCACCGGCTTCGCCAGTGATGGCAGTGACGGTGACGAGCCTGGTGATGTCGGTGCCCGAGTTGGTGATGAACTGCTTGGAGCCGTTGATGACCCAGTGCCCGTCGTCGAGCTTGGCCGTGGTCTTGGTGGCGCCCGCGTCGGTGCCGCCGCCCGCCTCGGTCAGCCCGAACGCTCCGAGCGCCTTGCCACTTGCCAACAGCGGCAACCACTCCTGCTTCTGCTCCTCGTTGCCGAAGCGGTACACCGGCATGGCGCCCAGCGACACCCCCGCCTCCAGCGTGATCGCGACGCTCTGGTCGACCTTGCCGAGTTCCTCCAGTGCCAGGCACAGCGCGAAGTAGTCGCCGCCCATGCCGCCGTACTCCTCGGGGAACGGCAGGCCGAACAACCCCATGTCGGCCATCCCCGACACCACCTCGTAGGGTAACGAATGCTCCTCGTCGTGTTTGGCCGAGACGGGCGCAACCACACTCTGGGCGAAGTCGCGCACCGTCTTCGCGAGCTGCTCGTAGTGATCCGGCAGCATTCCGGTCGCCAGAAAATCGCTCATGTTTCGTCTTCCTTCGTACTTGCATCTACTGAACCGGCTTGGCTGGCGGTGATCCTGGCCAGCGGCTGGCCCACCTTGACCTGATCGCCTGGGGCGACGAGTAATTCGACTACGCCGTCGACCGGCGCGGCGAGTGCGTGCTCCATCTTCATGGCTTCGACCGTGACGACGACCGCGCCGGCCTGCACGCTCTGGCCGTCCTGCACACCAACTGCCACCACAGAACCGGGCATCGGGCTAGTCAGCTCCGCGTCCCCACTGTGTTCGTCGTCGGGCCGCACCGGCGCCTCACGAACCTCCTCGACCATCGCGGTGCGGCCGCCCCCAGACAGCCAGATCCCGTGGTTGGTGGCGGCCACGAGGTACTCGGTGCGAAGCCCATCCAGGGTGACGGCGAGCCGATCGCCGTCGAGAGATGCTGTCAGCGAATGAGTTTCGCCGTCCTCGGCTCGCGCCGTGGCAGCGCTCGGTGCGCCGATCAGGTACACGTGGTCGGTGCGCTCTCCGGCACGCAGCCGGAACGTCGTCGGCGCCCGCTCCCCCATTCGCCAGCCCGACGGCACGTCCCACAGGTCGCCGAGCGGTGCCGGCCACCCGCGCAGCCACTTGTAGGCGGCCGCGGCGATCAGCGCCTCGTCGCCGTGCTGCGCCGGAACGTAGTCAGGAGTGCGGCGGTCCAGCAGCCCGGTGTCCAGGCGGCCTGCGACGACGTCGGGATCGGCGAGCAGGAACCGCAGGAACTCGATATTGGTGGTGACGCCCAGCACCGCGGTGTCAGCCAACGCGCGGTCGAGCGCCCGCAGCGCGGCCGCCCGATCGTCGCCGTGCGCGATGACCTTGGCCAGCATCGGGTCGTACTCGCTGCCGATGACCATGCCGGGCGCAAGCCCGGAATCCACCCGGACACTCAGCCCGTCGGGCTCGGCGAGGTCGATCACTTCGCCGCCGGTGGGCAGGAAGCCGCGTGCGGGATCCTCCGCGTACACACGGGCCTCGATGGCGTGGCCCTGCATGGTGATGTCGTCCTGCCCGATCGGCAGCTTCTCGCCCGCCGCAATTCGGACCTGCTGCTCGACGAGGTCGATGCCGGTGACCATCTCGGTGACGGGATGCTCGACCTGCAGGCGGGTGTTCATCTCCATGAAGAAAAACTCGTCGGGCCGGTCCGCGGAGACGATGAATTCGACGGTGCCGGCACCGGTGTAGTCGACGCTGCGGGCGGTATCGCAGGCGGCCGCGCCGATGCGCGCCCGGGTCGCGGGGTCGAGCAGCGGTGACGGCGCTTCCTCGATGACCTTCTGGTGGCGGCGCTGCAGGCTGCATTCACGCTCGCCGAGGTGCACGACGTTGCCGTACCCGTCGGCCAGCACCTGCACCTCGATGTGCCTGGGGTTCAACACGAATCGCTCGAGGAACAGCGTGTCGTCACCGAACGCCGACGCCGCCTCACGGCGCGCACTGGCCAGCGCCGCAGGTAGCTCTGCAGGCTGGTGCACCACTCGCATGCCCTTGCCGCCACCGCCTGCCGACGGCTTCACCAACACCGGATAGCCGACCTCGTCGGCGCCGGCGATCAGGTCGGCGTCGGTGAGGCCAGGCCGGGAGACGCCGGGTACGACGGGGACGCCGAACGCGGAGACCGCGGCCTTCGCGGCGATCTTGTCGCCCATCGTCTGGATCGCGGCGGCTGGCGGCCCGATGAACACGATGCCCGCGTCCTGCAGTGCAGCCGCGAATTGTGCGTTCTCCGAGAGAAATCCGTATCCGGGATGGACGGCCTGGGCACCGGTGCGCTTCGCGGCTGCGACGACGGCGTCGATGTTGAGATAGCTCTGGCGCGCCGGGGCGGGTCCGATGCCGACCGCGACGTCCGCCTCGGCCACGTGGCGGGCACCGGCGTCGGCGTCGCTGAACACCGCGACAGAACGGATACCCAACTCGCGGAGCGTGCGGATCACCCGGACCGCGATCTCACCGCGGTTGGCCACTAGAACGGTGTCGAAGGTCTTCGAAGACATGAGCGTCACATCCGGAACACGCCGTAGGAAACCGACTCGAGCGGCGCCTGCCCGACGATCGAAAGCGCCAGTCCCAGCACGGTTCTGGTGTCGGCCGGGTCGATGACGCCGTCGTCCCACAACCTGGCCGTCGAGTAGTAGGGGTTACCTTGATCTTCGTACTGCTGACGGATGGGCGCCTTGAACTTCTCCTCCTCTTCGGCCGTCATCTCGCCGCGCACCGTCGCCAGCACCGAAGCGGCCTGCTCGCCACCCATCACCGAGATCCGCGCGTTCGGCCACATCCACAGGAACCGCGGCGAGTACGCGCGTCCACACATCGAATAGTTGCCTGCGCCGTAGGAGCCGCCGATGACGACGGTCAGCTTCGGCACCCGCGCGCAGGCGACGGCGGTGACCATCTTGGCGCCGTGCTTGGCGATGCCGCCCGCCTCGTAGTCGCGGCCCACCATGAAGCCCGAGATGTTCTGCAGGAAGAGCAGCGGGGTCGTGCGCTTGTCACACAACTCGATGAAATGCGCGCCCTTCAAGGCGGATTCGCTGAACAGCACCCCGTTGTTGGCGATGATGCCGACGGGGTGGCCGTGGATGCGCGCGAAACCGGTGACCAGAGTGCTGCCGTACTCGGCCTTGAATTCGGCGAACTCGCCTCCGTCGACGATCCTGTTGATGACCTCGTGCACGTCGTAGGGCACCCGGGGATCGACGGGTACGACGTCATAGAGCTCGGTCTGGTCGGCGAGCGGATCGACCGTCGGCGTGACCTTCCACGGCAGCTCCGAGCGCGGCCCGAGCGTGGCGACGATGCGGCGGACGATCCGCAGCGCGTCGCGGTCGTCGTGCGCCAAATGGTCTGTGACACCGGAGGTCTTGGAGTGCAGGTCGCCGCCGCCGAGCTCCTCGGCCGTGACCACCTCGCCCGTCGCGGCCTTCACCAGTGGCGGACCGCCGAGGAAGATGGTGCCCTGGTCGCGGACGATCACCGCCTCGTCGCTCATCGCGGGCACGTATGCACCGCCCGCGGTGCACGACCCGAGCACGGCGGCGATCTGCGGGATGCCTTCTGCGGACAGGTTGGCCTGGTTGTAGAAGATGCGGCCGAAGTGCTCTCGGTCGGGGAACACCTCATCCTGGCGCGGCAGGAACGCTCCCCCGGAGTCGACCAGGTAGATGCACGGCAGCCGGTTCTGGCCGGCGATCTCCTGTGCGCGCAGGTGCTTCTTGACGGTGATCGGGTAGTACGTGCCGCCCTTCACCGTCGCGTCGTTGGCGACGATCATGCATTCGCGACCGGAGACCCGGCCGACGCCCGCGATCATGCCGGCGCCGGGGCATTCGTCGTCGTACATGCCGTCGGCGGCCAGCGGCGCCACCTCGAGGAATGGGCTGCCGGGGTCGAGCAGACCGTCCACCCGGTCGCGCGGTAGCAGCTTGCCGCGACTCACGTGCCGCTCGCGGGCGCGTTCCGGACCGCCCAATGCCGCGGCCGCCAGCTTTGTGCGCAGCTGATCGACCAGCGCGAGGTGCTCGTCGCGGTAGGTACCCTGCGAAGTCCTCATTCAGGAACCTGTTCGTTTGAGTTAATGACGACTAACTCGTAGTATGTTAGTCACGATTAACCGAGTTGTCTACCAGCGAGCGGGAGGAACAAATGGCCCCTTTGTCTGTGTCGACACCTGCCACCACCCGCCGCAGTCGGGCCAAATCGGATCGTCGCACCCAGTTGATCGCGGCGGCCGAACGCCTTGTCGCCGAGCGCGGCTATCTCGCGGTGCGGCTGGAGGACATCGGCGCCGCGGCGGGTGTCAGCGGGCCCGCGATCTACCGGCACTTCCCAAACAAGGAGGCACTGCTGGTCGAGTTGCTGGTCGGGATCAGCACCCGGCTGCTGGCCGGTGCCACTGCCGTCGTCGAACGGGCCACCGACCCTGCGGACGCACTTGACTGGCTCATCGACTTCCACTTGGACTTCGCGCTCGGCGAATCAGATCTGATCCGCATCCAGGACCGGGACCTCGGTCATCTTCCACCGACCGCCAAACGGCAGGTGCGTAAGGCGCAGCGGCAGTACGTCGAGATCTGGGTCGATGTGCTGAGGCAGTTGGACGACAGGCTCGGTGAAGCCGATGCCCGGCTGATGGCGCATGCGACATTCGGATTGCTGAATTCGACGCCACACAGCGTCAAACCCGGTGCCGCAAGAACGGCCGAGGCCAGCTCGCGCGCCGTACTGAGGGCAATGACGGTCGCAGCGCTGACCTCGGCCGGTTCTGCCGGGCGTTAGTACCAAACTCTCCTGCCGCCGACGGGCCGTCCAACGGATCCGAGAATCCAGAACACCGCGCCGATGACGATCAACACCACGCCGATATAGGTCAGGATCGAGAGGCCGAAAATCAGCCCAAGGACAAGCAGAATTGCTCCCAAGACAATCATGTGTCACTCCATTTCTTCGAATTGTTCACTGCCAGTTCATTACTGGCTAGGCTTCGGCAGATTGCAGTTGGTTACCTTCGGGTTGACGCCTGCGTAGTTCAAGGGACCGGCGACCACCGTGAGAGCGATGGACCCCGCTGTCGCACAATTGGTTTCAGAGTTCTTGAAGTAATCGCGCTGGTATGCGGCGACCACTCCGATCAGCAACCAGACGAGCACAATGACGCCGAGAATTCCACCACCTCGCATGCTGCGCCTCCATCCGTGTACTGCGCCAGAAACTGGCGCGCAGCAGCGGTTTACCCGGCGGACAATTTGTCCAAACCTTCCGGCAGCTACGGAATGATCACGAAATGGGTGCGGCGGCGAAGGCCGCGACGAGCCAGTCGCTCATGGCTCTGACCAGCACAGTCCGGTTCTCCCGCTTGACGATCTCGTGCCCGTCGTCGTCGAAGACCAGAAGTTCGACATTGCGCCCGAGTCCACGCAATGCGTCGTACATTTGCTGCGATTCGGACGGCGGGACGTTGGTGTCGTTGAGGCCGTGAACCAGCAGCAGCGGTGCGGTCACCGCATGCGCGCGCAGCAGCGGCGACAGACGGTCGAGCAGTTCCCTGTCGCTGACGGGGTGGCCGTACTTCGGGTGAGCCGCCGCGGCGATCCACGGTTCGGTGGTGCGGTACCACGTGTTCAAATCGCTCATCCCGCAGATGCTGATTCCGGCGGCGAAAAGCTGCGGATGAAAGGCGAGCGCGGTCTGCGTGAGATATCCGCCGTACGACCAACCGCAGCACGCGATGCAGTCCTTCGGCGCGAGGCCGTTCCCGACCAGATAGCACGCCGCGTCGGCGACGTCGTCGATCGCCGCGAATCGCCGCTCCCTGTCGTCGGCGTGCATGAAGGTGCGGCCGAATCCCCCGGAACCCCGGACATTGGGAAGGAACACGGCGATGCCGGCTTCCAGCAGCGGCGGGAAGAACTCGTTGTAGCCGGGGCGACCTTGTCCTTCGGGCCCGCCGTGCAGGAAGATCATGGCGCCGATCGGTTGGACGCCAGGAGGCGGGCGGAACAACCAGCCGGTGAACTGCAGCCCGTCGCGGGCGGTGATGGTCTCGAGGGTGGGGTCCGCGGTGACGGGCCCGAGACTGGGTTCGCGGTCGACGGATTCCCACTCCCGGGTGCGGGGATCGACCAGCTCGACCGTCGGCGGCATCGACGGACCTTCCACCGTCATCGCGAGCATCGAGCCGCCCGCGCTGATGCTCAACTCGCTGGCCACCATGCCGGGCAACGGAATTGGATCGTGCAGCGTGTTGTCGGCGTATTCCAGGATCTGTAATTCACTGGCGCCGTTGATGTTCCACAACATCGCCACGGTAGAGAGGTCGTCGCTGACGGTGAACTCGTCGAGTTCATGGCCGGGCCGCTCGGCAACCACCTGATACGACACCCCGTCGGGGGTGGTGATGACCTCCAACAGCCGCGCGTAGTCGGTGCCGTTCTCGCTGCGGATCAGCGCGCGGACGTACCCTTCCGGGCTGTTGACCCCGTAGACCTTCGCGGGCTGATACAGCTCGGTGAGCTCTCCCTCCAGCCCCGCGCGCAGGCGGCGTGGGCTGTGGTCGTCGAGGATGATCCCCGCATCGGTGGTGGAGCCTGGGTCGTATGGCAGCGGCGCGATTTCAGTCAAGCCCCGGAGCATGATCAGATCGCGGTAGCCGCGCGGCCCGACCCGCACCAGCGACGCCCCCGCCCACGCGTCGACCAGCCGGCCGCCCGAGCGGCGGTCCAGCACCACCGCGGCGCCGTCGGACGGATCGATCAGATACGAGCTGCCGACCCCGTCGTCACCGGTGAGAATCGCCGCCACATGATTGCCGTCCCATGCGATCAGTTCCGCGGTGCCTTCCTGCGCAGGCCAATTGTCGATGCGACGCGCGTCGCGGTCATCGGGATCGGTTGTCACGACCCAGATCTGGCTGCGGGTGGCGCCGTCTGGCGCGAGCTCGCATGCCAGCCAGTGGCCGTCGGCGGAATGAAGGACGCGGGTGACGGCGCCCTCGATCGGCAGTTCGACGTCGCGTGAGGAACTAGCCCGCCAGCCGCGCAGGAAACGCTGCACGGCACGTGGGAAGCCGCCGTCGTCGACAAGATGGGCGAACGCGGTCGCGTCCGGCGACATCGATGCGCCGTATACCCGACGGACCTGCGCTCCCACCTGATCGATTCTGCATGGTCAGCGGTCCCCGGATGGGACCAGACCGGGTAGGCCGAGGTGAAGGGCGGTGCGCGATCGCCTGAGCGGCTGCACAGGTACCCTGCAGCCATGAGGTGGGTATGACCGATTCACCACGCCGCGACGGGCCCGAACCCTTCGGTGACAGCTATCCCGGATACAGCGATCCGGCGTATGCCAGCCAAGCGCCCTCCGGCCCCACCTACCAGGCACCACCGGCGCCGGCGCCCACCGAGCGGCTGCCCGCCTACTCCCCGTACGGCTACGACCCCTACGCGACCGGGCAATATGGCCCTCAATACCCGCCAGGTGAACCGCCGCAGCCGCCCCCACCGGAGGGCCCGAAGTCGCCGCGCTGGCTGTGGATCGTCGCAGCGATCGCCGTGCTCACCGTCATCGGCCTCGTCATTGCGCTGGTGATCGTGAACAGCTCGAAGCAGGACACCGTCGTCGCGCCGCTGCCGTCGCTGTCCGAGCCCACCTCCACCGAGCCGACGCCGACGACGACGCCGCGTACGACCATCCCCGTCTTCCCCCTCCCGACACTGCCGAGCGCGCCGTCTACGACCGGCCCGACCGGGCCCGCTACGCCGGGCGCCACCGAAACCGTGATGTACAACGTGTCCGGCGATGGCCGGGCCATCAACATCACCTACGTCGACACCGGTGGTGTGTTGCAAACCGAGTTCAACGTGATGCTGCCCTGGAGCAAGGAGGTCGAGCTGGCCCAGCCGGCAGAGGACTCGGCGAGCGTCAGCATCATCAACGTCGGCCGCGAAGTGAGCTGCTCGATCACCGTCAACGGTGTGCAGGTGCAGCAGCGCACCGGCGCAGGGTTGACGATCTGCACAGCGAACCGTTAGACCACCGCCGCCCGCCGGGGCACCCGGACGGCAAGCATCGCGGTGAAACCGGCTGACAGCACCAGCAGTACGCCCCCGATGCCCGCACGGTCCGCCCCGAAGACGGCGACGAACGTCGAGAACATGAATGGCGCGAGGGGCGCCACGGCGCGGCCCGTCATGGTGTATAGCCCGAAAGCCACGCCCTCCTTGCCATGGACGGTCATCCGCAGCAGCAGCGTGCGCGCCGAAGCCTGTGTCGGCCCGATGAACAGGCACAGCAGGAGCCCACACGCCCAGAACGCCACGACGCCGGACAACGCCATCAGGGTCAGGCCCACCACGATCATCGCGGCAAGCGAGCCCAGGATGACGGCCTTCGAGCCGACGCGGTCGTCGAGCAGCCCGCCGAGCAATGCCCCTGCCGCGGCCACCACGTTGGCGGTGATGCCGAACAGCAGCACATCGGCCGCGGAGACGCCGTAGACGATGACGCCAAGGACCGCACCGAACGTGAACATGCCGGCCAATCCGTCCCGGAACACCGCGCTCGCGAGTAGGTAGTAGACGACATGTCGGTCCCTCTTCCACTCGCCGACCAGATCCGACCACAGCTTGCGGTACGCGCCGAGCACACCGGTCGACGTCCGCACCGGCGGCTCGAGATCCGCGGGCGGCGGCGGTGCGAGGAGCACCGGCAGCGCGAACGCGGCCATCCAGGCGGCGGTGACCAGCATGGCCGCGCGAACGTTCTGGCCGCCGGCGGTCGGAATGTCCAGCAGCCCGACCGTCGGTCCGTCGCCCTCGATGAATCCCGCGTAGACCACAAGGAGCAACACCGTGCTGCCGATATAGCCTGCGGCCCAACCGAATCCGGATACCCGTCCATACATGTCCGGTGTCGTGAGCTGTCGCAGCATCGCGTTGTACGGGACGCTGGCCAGGTCGTTGCACGCCGCGGTGAACCCAAGCAGCAGCAGGCCCGCCAGCAGATAGCTCGGATCGTCGCGGATCAGGCTCATCGCCGATGTCAACAGCACCACCATCGTGGTGAGAACAGCGAGCGTCTGCCGCCGTCGGTGCGCTGCGTCAACCCAGACGCCGGTGACGGGGGCGAGCAATGCGACCGTGACGCCGGAGAAGAACAGCGCCCAGCCGAGCCCGCTCGCCGGGCTGGTGTCACCGGACGGGTCGTCACCGACCGAACGGGTCAGGTAGACCGAGAACACGAAGGTCACGACGATGGCGCCGACACCGGTGGATCCGCAGTCCCACAGCGCCCACGCGAGCACCCGCAACCGGCCCGCGGCTGGCGCGGGCGGCCCCGGTTCGCTCATGGTCGCCCACGATATAGTCCGGCCCATGCCAGTACCCGCTCCCAGCGCGGACGCCCGTGCCGTCGTCACCGGCGCCTCGCAGAACATCGGCGAAGCGCTGGCCACCGAGCTTGCCGCCCGCGGACACCATCTGATCATCACGGCCCGCCGCGAGGATGTGCTTCGGGAGTTGTCGGGCAGGCTCACCCAGCAGTAC
>Ga0207640_10002126_pt1 | contig 10637 bp, 8 predicted proteins | sample KBSCornC42_FD_184300 | JGI IMG/M metagenome (GOLD analysis project Ga0207640, IMG submission 184300) | Corn rhizosphere microbial communities from Kellogg Biological Station, Michigan, USA - KBS Corn C4-2 (SPAdes) (version 2) | ecosystem: Host-associated > Plants > Roots > Rhizosphere > Soil ... | reverse complement strand
ATAACGGTTCAACTTGCGGTAGTAGCGTCGCGTGTAGGCGTCGCCCGGCGCGTTGCCGAACTTCGCGAAAGTGATGCCGAGCACGAACGCGCGCACCGCATTGGAAATGCCGAAGCCGATGTGCCCGAACAACGCCGCGTCGAACTCGCGCAGCGCCTTGGCGCGATCGGGCTCGCGCGTGGCATGCATTTCCTTCAGGATCCACGGATGGCAGCGGATCGCACCCTGCCCGAAGATCATCAGGCTGCGGGTCATGATGTTGGCGCCTTCCACCGTGATCGGAATCGGCGCGCCCTGCCACATGCGCCCGAGGTAATTCGACGGCCCCAACTGGATGCCCTTGCCGCCGTGCACGTCCATCGCGTCCTGGATCACGATGCGGCCGAGGTCGGTCGCGTGGCATTTCGCGATGGCCGAAGCCACCGCCGGCCTCTCGCCGCGATCGACCGCGGCGGCGGACGCGCGCGACAATGCCGTGACCGCATACGCATAGCCGCCGATCCGCGCGAGCGCTTCCTCGACACCCTCGAAACGCGCGACCGCCAAGCCGAACTGCTTGCGGATGCGCGCGTACGCGCCGGTGGCGGCCACCGCCATCCGCACGAACCCGGTTGCATTGGACGGCAGCGAAATGCCGCGCCCGACCGACAGGCATTCGACCAGCATGCGCCAACCGTGGCCCGCCATGTGCGGGCCACCGATCAGCGTGTCGATCGGCACGAACACGTCCTTGCCGCGCAGCGGCCCGTTCTGGAACGGAATGTTGAGCGGGAAATGCCGGCGCCCAATTTCGAGACCCCGCGTTTCGCGCGGAATCAGCGCCAGCGTGATGCCGAGGTCTTCCTTGTCGCCCAGCAGGTGTTCGGGGTCGTACATCCGGAACGCGAGGCCGACCAATGTCGCGACCGGCGCCAACGTGATGTAGCGCTTGTCGAAGGTGAGCTTGATGCCGAGCGTTTCCTTGCCGTCGACCGTTTGCTTGCACACGATGCCGTAGTCGGGAATGGACGTGGCATCCGAACCCGCATACGGGCCGGTGAGCGCGAAGCACGGCACCTCGCGGCCATCAGCGAGCCGCGGCAGGTAATGGTTCTTCTGTTCTTCGCTGCCGTAGCGCAGCAGTAGCTCGGCTGGACCGAGCGAGTTCGGCACCGCGACCAGCGATGACAGCGTCGCCGACATGCTGGACAGTTTCTGCAACACCGCCGAGTGCGCGAGCGCCGAGAACTGTTTGCCGCCGTACTGCTTCGGGATGATCATCGCGAAGAAACCTTCGCGCTTGATGAACTCCCAGATCTCCGGCGGCAGGTCGGCGATCTCGTGGGTGATGTGCCAGTCGTCGATCATCGCGCACAACTTTTCGCACGGACCGTCCAGGAACGCCTGTTCCTCGGCCGAAAGCTGCGGCTTGGGTTCGGTGAGCAACTTCGACCAGTCCGGCTTGCCGGCAAACAGCTCACCCTCGAAGCCGACGGTGCCGGCATCCAGTGCGACCTGTTCGGTTTCGGAAATCCTGGGCAGTACGCGCTTGAACACGTTCAGCAGCGGCGCCGCAAACAGCGCGCGGCGCAGCGGCGTCAGGTTCAACGGCAGCGCGACGAGCACCACGAAGAGGCCGAGCAGCACCCACATCGGCGTGGGCGCATGCAGACCGATGCCGACAATCAGGATCGTCACGATCGTTGCCAGCGTCCACTGCCACAGGCGGCTGCGGAAATACGCGCAAGCCATGCCGACGATCGCGGTGCAAACCAGGATGATGATGGTGTTCATGGCGGACCTCCCTTAAAGGGGACGGAGGGAATTAAGTCGAAGGAAACCGGGCCGCGCTGCATGAGCCCTTGGTGGGCGGCTTAATTCCCTCCGTCCCCTTTGAAAGTGTATTCAGAAACGGTTCGATCGTGGCCGTGAACGCGGCATTGTCGTCACCGGCCAGCGTATGGGTCGCGTGCGGGATTTCGACGTGGCACGCGTGCGGCACGGCTTCGAGGAATTCAGCGACGGTGTCTTCGGACACGATGTCGCTGCGTCCACCGGACACAAGCAGCACCGGCACCTCGATGTTGCGCGCCGCGTTCAACAGGCGTTGCTGGTGGCGCTCGCCCTCGCGCGCCACCGTATCCAGCAATGCCGGATCCCAATGCCAGCGCAGGCGTCCGTCCTCGCCGCGATGCAGCAACTGCGCAAGCTCGTAACGATCCTTGCGTCGCCGCCGCTGCGGCAGGTAGGCGGCCACCGCGTCGGCGGCTTCGTCCAGTGATGCAAACCCCTGCGGATGCGCGCGCATGAAACCCAGCATGCGTTCGACGCCCCCGCTTTCCCAGCGCGGCGTGATGTCCACCAGCACCAGCGCGCGAAAGGGATCGGGCCGGGTTTCGCCCGCGGCGACCAGTCCGAGCAGACCGCCCATCGACGCGCCCACCAGCACCGGCGGCGCTGCCAGCGAGTGGGTGACGGTGAGTAGATCGTCGACAAACTGTTCCAGCGCGTAGCGCCCATCCGCCAGGCGCCCGCTGTCGCCATGGCCACGCGCATCGAAGGTGATGGCGCGCCAGCCGCGCGCGGCCAAGCTTTCCGCGGCGCGCGCCCAGGCGTGCCGGCTCTGGCCGAAGCCGTGGGTGAACAACACCACGGGCGCATCGACCGGTCCGCGTGTTTCGACCGCGAGCGGCAAACCGTCGCGGGCGGGTAACGTGACGAGACGGGTCTCGCCGGATGTTTCGTTCTTTTCCATACGCATCAGTATGGATTTGTGCCGAAGCCCTGTCAATACGCTACAGTACGGTCATGCCTGCGCCAACCACCGCCACGCCCGGATCCACCCAAGCCCCGCGCCGTGGCCGCGCGCACGCCCGGCTTTCTGCCGCCGACTGGGAACGCGGCGCGCTGGAAATGATCGCCCAGGAGGGCGTCGGCGCGCTGGCCGTCGAAGCGCTGGCCCGGCGCCTCGGCGTCACCAAGGGCAGCTTCTACTGGCATTTCAAGAATCGCGAAGCGCTGTTGCAGGCTGCGCTGAACCGCTGGGAAGCCGACGACGGCGAACTGCAACAGCACATCGGCGCCGCCGGCGACCCTCCGCGCGAACGCTTGGGCGCGCTATTCCGCTGGGTTTCCGGCGAGGCCCAGGCGCACCGCATTTATGCTGCGCTGCTGCAAGCGCTGGATCACCCGCTGGTGCAGCCAACGATGACCCGGGTCTCGCAGCGCCGCATGGATTTCCTGGAGTCGGCCTTTCGCGAAGCCGGGCTCGATCCGGGCGCCGCACGCCACCGCGCGCGCTTGACCTACGCGGCCTACGTGGGGTTCCTGCAACTGAACCTGACGCTGGAACTGCCGCACCTGTCGCACGAGCAGTACGAAGCGTACGTGGAGCACGTGATCGCGACATTGGTGCCTTGACTGAGGGACGGAGGGAATTAAGTTGCAACTTAATTCCTCCGTCCCCTCTCGAATGCGCTGGCCTGACTTTTCACAACAGCCGCTTCGTGGCAGATGCTGCGGTGCGGCATCGCTTCGCCTTGCAAAGCCTGCAGGCGCGGACTAACGTCACTTCCCCCGCCCGCTTTCCAATGCGCCGCAGCATTCCACGACATCAGGCCGACTCGATACGCCTTGCCGTCAGGAAAGGTCAACAAAAAACATACCGGCCTTCCGTTTCGCCACGACGGCTTCGCTGCCCGATGCGCAACGATAAAGATTTCATTCTGGAGTATCACAACCGATGCCAAGCAAACTCGATTCTCTGAACCGATGGGTTGACGACGTCGCCAAAAAAACCCAGCCCGACCACGTCCACTGGTGCGATGGCTCCGAGGCCGAATACCAGCAGCTCGTCGACGAGATGCTGAAAACAGGCGAGCTGATCGAACTCAACCAGGAAACCCATCCGCGCTGCTACCTGCACCGCTCCGATCCGAAGGACGTCGCGCGCGTCGAAAAGCTCACCGTCATCTGCACGAAGAACAAGGACGACGCCGGCCCCAACAACAACTGGATGGATCCTGCCGAGGCACACGCGAAGATCGACGCGCTGTTCGAGGGCTGCATGCAGGGCCGCACGATGTACGTGATTCCGTATTGCATGGGCCCGCTCGGCTCGCCGTTGGCACGCTGCGGCGTCGAGATCACCGACTCGCCCTATGTGGTCGCCAACATGCGTCTCATGACCCGCATGGGCACCGCCGCGCTCGAGCGTATCGAACGCGAGGGAAGCTTCGTCAAGGCGCTGCATTCGATCGGCGAGCTCGACCCCGAGCGGCGCTGGATCATGCACTTCCCGGAAGAACTCAGCATCAAGTCGTTCGGGTCGGGTTACGGCGGCAACGCGCTGCTCGGCAAGAAGTGCCACGCGCTGCGCATCGGTTCGTGGCAGGCGCGCAGCGAAGGCTGGCTGGCCGAACACATGTTGATCGTCGGCATCGAGAATCCGAAACACGAAATCCGCTACGTCGCCGCGGCATTTCCATCGGCCTGCGGCAAGACCAACCTCGCGATGCTGATCCCGCCGGAAGGCTACCGGCGCGAAGGCTGGAAGGTGTGGACGGTGGGCGACGACATCTGCTGGATGCGCCCCGGCAAGGACGGCCGCCTGTACGCGATCAACCCCGAGGCCGGTTACTTCGGCGTCGCGCCGGGCACGTCGAAAAAGACCAATCCCAACGCGCTGGCGATGCTGCAGCACGACACCATCTTCACCAACGTCGCGGTCACCGACGACAACCAGCCATGGTGGGAAGGCCTGGACGACCGCAAGCCGGTAAAGGACTGGCAGGGTCGCGCCTACGATCCGGCCAATGGCCCGGCGGCGCATCCGAATTCGCGTTTCACGGTGCGCGCCAACCAATGCCCGAGCTGGTCGCCCGAAGCCGAGAACGACCAGGGCGTGCCGATCGACGTGATCGTGTTCGGCGGCCGCCGCGCCGCGCGCGTGCCATTGGTGTTCGAAGCACGCGACTGGACGCATGGCGTGCTGGTTGGCGCGTCCATGGCATCGGAAACCACCGCCGCCGCCACGGACGTCGGCGTGAACATCCGCCGCGATCCGATGGCGATGAAGCCATTCTGCGGCTACAACTACGGCGATTACTTCGCGCACTGGCTGTCGTTCGACCAGCCCAACGCGAAACTGCCGAGGATCTTCCACGTCAACTGGTTCCGCAAGGGCAAGGATGGCAAGTTCCTGTGGCCCGGCTTCGGCGACAACATGCGCGTGCTGGAGTGGATGCTGAAACGCGTCACCGGTGAAGCGGGGGCCATCGAAACCCCGATCGGCAACCTGCCGCGCGCGGAAGACCTGAACCTCGAAGGCCTGAACCTCACCGACGGCGTGCTCGACGAACTGTTCCGCGTGGACAACGGCGAATGGCGCGAGGAAGAAGCCGCGATCGGTGAATACCTCGCGGGTTACGGTTCGCACCTGCCCGGCGCGTTGAAAGCCGAGCAGCAGCGCGTCGCCGATGCACTGGACGCCGCGGCGGAACCAGCGGCAGCGCCGGTGCGCAAGGCTGCGGCGGCAAGCTGACATATAGCACCTTCCCCCGCCTGCGGGGGAAGGTGCCCGAAGGGCGGGAGAGTCTCGCGATGCAGTCGCGCGTTATGACAAGCGCTGAGAAATTGAAGGCGGCGCGAGAACGCTTCAAGGCGCTGGGAATCAACCCGAATATGGGTGCGCCTCCCGTACTACGCGTGTTCTGGCTTGTGGGGATTCCGGTTCCACCACTCGTTTTCCTAAGGTTCGGCACGATCGCCTTGATCACTGGCGTGTTCTTCGCCGTGTTCTGGGGCTTTTTAATGTGGTTCTTCTTTTGGTCGGGTCCGGGCACGCCCATGTGGGTTGTGTATGGCGCACCGGCCTTGGCTGGGGCGGCATTCGGCCTTTACAGCGCGTGGCGTATGCGTGCAGCCGCTCAAAAGCTCGATCTGCCGTTGTGGGCCGAGTACATCGGAAAACCTTTTGGGATACGCGCCGAGACTACTCAGCCCAACGTCAGCTTTGCGGGAGCGCCAAGCGCAGGACACCAGACCAAATTCGCAAGAATCGCGCCATGCCCATACTGTGGTGGCCCAATTCCTTTGGGGCTGTCGTCATTTCTTCCTCGGCCCTTTGTTGGTCCTCGCATCACCTGCCCTCACTGTCACAAGCGTTGCACTTTGCGGTTGTGGTTGCGTTTCGCTGCGTCGCTCGCCGGGTTTTCTATCTGCATGATCATAACCATGCTGTTCATCACATCCATGGTTATCATGCATTTCGATAGCCAAGTATTGATGTACGTGGTTGTCATTGCGTCCATTTTGATATGGATGACGACACAGATATTCATCTGCTTCAAATATGGCGTGCTTGTCAAATCGAAGATCTAATAAATACATTTGGCCTTAGCCATTGAGTCAATACGCTCGTTGTGCGGATCGCGTTAACTCAAGCGTCACGGTCAACGATCGCAGCGCAGAGCACTTCACGAGCGAAGGAAAAGTGCTTTCAGACCGCCGTCGGCGCGTCCGCCTGCGCTTCCGGTGTGGCGCGCTTGAACGCATCGAGCTTCGCGCAGGCCGCATCGATCGCGGCGATCGTCGGATACGGTGCCAACGACACCTCGAAGCGGCGCGCGTTGTACACCTGCGGGATCAGGCAGCAATCCGCGAGCGTCGGCGTGTCGCCTTCGCAGAATTTTCCGGCATGCCCGCCGGATGCGAGTACCGCTTCGATCGCATCGAAGCCGATCTTGATCCAGTGCCTCGACCATGCGGTTTTCTGCGCATCATCCGCGCCGAGTTCGCGTTGCAGGTACTGCAGCACGCGCAGGTTGCCAAGCGGGTGGATGTCGCAGACGATCATCTGCGCGAGCCCGCGAACGCGCGCGCAGGCCAGCGCCGCGCGCGGCAGCAGGCGCGAGGTCTCGGGATAGGCTTCTTCCAGATATTCGATGATGGCCATCGATTCGCGCAGCACGTGGCTGCCGTCCACCAGCACCGGTATCAGTTGCTGCGGGTTCAACTTGCGATAGTCCTCGTGGTGCTGCTCGCCGCCGTCGCGCACGAGGTGCACGGGCGCGATCGCGTAATCCATGCCCTTCAGGTTCAGCGCGATGCGCACCCGGTACGCGGCGCTGGACCGCCAATAGCTGTAGAGGGTTCGGACATTCGGCATGGAGGTTCCCGCGCGTTCGAAAACGCCGAGCGTAATGGAATTGCACGCGCACGGCGCAACCCGGACAATGCGCGATGATCCCCAATCTCCGCTGGAGCGCACGCCATGGCCTTCGTCCGCATGACCGACCTCGACCTCGCAGGCAAGCGCGTGCTGATCCGCGAAGATCTCAACGTGCCGATCCAGGATGGACGCATCACGTCGACGCAACGCCTCGACGCCGCGCTGCCGACGATCCGTGCCGCGCGCGATGCCGGCGCCGCGGTGATGGTGATGTCGCATTTGGGCCGCCCGAAGGAAGGCGTGTTCGACGAAGCCCAGTCGCTGGCGCCGGTGGTGGATTGGTTGTCGGAACAACTCGACGCGCCGGTACGCCTTCAGCGCGATTACCTCGACGGCATCGAGGTCAAGGCGGGCGAAGTCGTGGTGCTGGAAAACTGCCGCATGAACGTGGGCGAGAAGTCCGACGATGAAGCGCTCGCGAAACGCTATGCCAATATTTGCGACGTGTTCGTGATGGACGCGTTCGGCACGGCGCACCGCGCGCAGGCGTCCACGCATGGTGTCGCGAAATTCGCGAAGGTCGCGTGCGCGGGACCACTGCTCGCGGCCGAGCTGGATGCGCTGGGCAAGGCCTTGAAGGAGCCCGCACGGCCGCTGCTGGCGATCGTCGCGGGCTCCAAGGTCTCGACCAAACTCGACCTGCTGCAGAACCTTGTCGATGGGGTCGATCAGTTGATCGTGGGCGGCGGCATCGCCAACACCTTCATCGCCGCCGCGGGTTACAACATCGGGAAATCATTGGCGGAGCCCGATCTGCTGGATGCGGCACGCAACGTGATCGCGACGGCTTCGGCGCGCGGCGCCGACGTGCCGATCCCGACCGACGTGGTGGTCGCACCGAAGTTCGCGGCCGATGCGCCGGCGACGGTGAAGGCCGTCGATCAGGTCGGTGCGGACGAGATGATCCTCGACATCGGTCCCGATACCGCCAAACGCTATGCGGCGATGATCGCCAAGGCCGGCACGGTGGTATGGAACGGTCCGGTCGGCGTGTTCGAATTCGACGCGTTCGGACACGGCACCGAAACGCTGGCGCACGCGATCGCGGATTCGAACGCGTTCTCGATCGCGGGCGGCGGTGATACCCTCGCGGCGGTGGACAAGTACGGAATCAAAGACAAGGTTTCCTACATCTCCACCGGTGGCGGCGCGTTCCTCGAATTCCTTGAAGGCAAGACGTTGCCCGCGGTCGCGGTGCTGGAAAGCCGCGGCCGGGACACCTGATAACCTGCTTGCCGGAGGTTCTGGCATGAACGTTGCGAAGGTCTCCAAGCGTCTTGCGTTGTGCCTCGCGTCCTGGGCGCTGCTGCTCGTCACCCAGCTCGCCGCGGCAGCACCCACACCGCAGGTCGTGCATGTCGCGATCGACGCCAGCGCGCAAGGCACGCCTTTCCCGCATTTCTGGGAGCAGATGTTCGGCTCCGGCCGCGCGGTGCTGTCGCTGCGCGACGACTATCGCGACGACCTCGACGCGGTGCACCGTGCCACGGGATTCGGATACGTGCGCTTCCATGGCATCTTCGATGACGACGTCGGGCTGGTGCAGCGCGACAAGGACGGCAAGATCACTTACAACTTTTCGTACATCGACCAGATCTACGATGGCCTGCTCGCGCACGGGGTCAAGCCATTCGTCGAACTGGGCTTCATGCCGGAAGCGCTGAGTTCCGATCCTTCCAGGCACCACAGCTTCTGGTATCACCCCAACGTAATGCCGCCGAAAAGCTACGCGGAGTGGGACGCGCTGATCCGCGCGTTCGCACAACACCTGGTCGCGCGCTACGGGATCGACGAAGTCGCGAGCTGGTATTTCGAAGTCTGGAACGAACCCAACCTCGATTTCTGGGGCGGCGAACCGAAGCAGTCGACCTATTTCACGCTGTACGACCATACCTCACGCGACCTCAAGTCCGTGAGCCCACGCCTGCGCGTCGGCGGGCCCGCGACCGCACAGGCGGCGTGGGTTCCGGTGTTCCTCGCGCACGTGCGCAAGGCCGGCGTGCCGATCGACTTCGTCAGCACCCACGTCTACGGCGACGACACCGCCGAAAACGTGTTCCACACGCAAGAGACGATTTCGCGCAAGGACATGGTCTGCCGGGCGGTGGCCAAGGTGCACGACGAGATCCTCGCCTCTCCCTACCCGAAACTGCCACTGTTCTTCAGCGAGTACAACGCCACCTACATGAACCTGCCGAACGTCACGGACAGCGTGTTCATGGGTCCGTGGCTGGCCAACACCATTCGCGAATGCGCCGGCAAGGTCACGCTGATGAGTTATTGGACGTTCTCGGACGTGTTCGAGGAACAGGGCGTACCGCGCACGCCGTTCTACGGTGGCTTCGGCCTGATCGCCGAGCGCCGGATCGACAAGCCCGCGTTCAACGCGTTCGCGATGCTGCATCGGCTGGGCACGACCCGCATCCCGCTCGACTCCGATAGCGCGCTCGCCACGCGCCGCGCCGACGGCACGCTGGTGCTCGCGTTGTGGAATTACGCGCCGCCGGTCGGCGACGGTGCCCAGTACACACCGGGCGCTCCGAAAGGCGCGACGAAACACTTCGAAATCGACGTGGCGCATCCCGCCGCCGGCACGACCGCCACGGTTTGGCGTCTCGACGCGACCCACGGCAACGTGCTCGCAGCCTTCAACCGGATGGGACGCCCGGCCTTCCCCACCCGTACACAGATCGGGCAATTGCGCGCCGCGGGACAGGAACCGCCGCCGCAGACACTGCCCGTGAACGACGGTCGGCTATCGCTCGAGGTGCCGCCACAAGGCCTGGTGGTCGTGGCGCTGGGCTCGGAGGCACCAGGAAGCTGACCCTCCGCCGGAGGTGCGCCGGCGCAGGCCGTACGGGGACGGCATGCCGACGCCTGTTTTGCGGTCGTCAAAGAAAAGGTTTACATTCCGCCGCGTCGAGCTCATGGGGCTCGGCAAACAAACGCGACGCGCCGTCACGATCGACGCCGTCGCAGGGAGGCAAAGTTTCAATGGCGATCGCACCACGCGCATTGAACGAAAGCCCCGATGCCATGGGGGGCAAGCGGGCGCGCGTCGAACGGGCTGCCGCACGCTTGCGTCACCTGCCAGGGTGCGCCCATGGTCTTGCCACCCATCGCAGGCCTGCCACGGGAATCCTGCTGCCCGAAGGTGATTTCTTTCCAAAACTGATCCGCGGCACCAGCCTCGAGGTGCGCACGCGTCTTCTGCGGTCCACTTTCCACGGCAATACAGCCGAAGCTGTCGCGGCGCGGCGGGATCGGGGTGCCCACGAGCGCGACGAATTTCATGTACCACAAGGCCGACCCATCCCAACCTGCCAGGAGGGGATATGAAAAATCCAACGCGGTTTCGGAAACGATTGCTGGCGGTACTGATCACGGGCGCGGTCGCGGGATCGGCGGCCATGCCGACCCTGTCGCT
>Ga0207640_10002124_pt1 | contig 10642 bp, 6 predicted proteins | sample KBSCornC42_FD_184300 | JGI IMG/M metagenome (GOLD analysis project Ga0207640, IMG submission 184300) | Corn rhizosphere microbial communities from Kellogg Biological Station, Michigan, USA - KBS Corn C4-2 (SPAdes) (version 2) | ecosystem: Host-associated > Plants > Roots > Rhizosphere > Soil ... | reverse complement strand
CATCACCACGCCCACCGAGGAATCCGTGCGCCGCGCGGTCGCCATCCAGCTCATCATCAACCACGAGCTCGGCCTCAACTTCAACGAGAACCCGTGGCAGGGCAGCTACGTCATCGAGCAGCTCACTGACCTCGTCGAAGAGGCCGTGTACAAGGAGTTCGAAGCCATCAGCGACCGCGGCGGCGTGCTGGGCGCCATGGACACCATGTACCAGCGCGGCAAGATCCAGGAAGAATCGCTGTACTACGAGCACAAGAAACACGACGGCTCGCTGCCGCTGATCGGCGTCAACACCTTCCTGCCCAAGGAACACGCTGGCGAAGTCGCGACCAAGATCGAGCTGATCCGCTCGACCGAAGAAGAGAAGGGCCAGCAGATCACCAACGTGCTGGCGTTCCAGAAAGCCCGCAACGAGTTCGCGCCGTCAGGCGCGACCGATCACACCCACGAAGTCGATTCCGCCGACGAAGCGCGCGGCACCATTCAAAATGCCGTTCGCGCTGAGCGTAGCTCCAACAACACCGTTCGTCCTGAGCGTAGCTCGCCGCAGGCGAGCGAAGTCGAAGGAACGAACGGAAACGGAGCGAAAGCCCACGGCCTCCGCTACCTCCAGGACACCGCCCGCGAACGCCGCAACGTCTTCGAAGCGCTGATGGAAGCGGTGAAGACCCACTCGCTGGGCCAGATCAGCCATGCGTTGTACGATGTGGGTGGGGAGTATCGGCGCAATATGTGATCAAGTCGCTTAGCTTGGCGCGTTGGCTTTTCGAACAATACCGGGGGGATAAAATGGACTGGATAGTCTCAATAGCAGATGCAGTTGCATCTGGCACGCTTCCGAATAGCGTAATAGCCGAGTTGGAGAAGTCCGAGTTCTGTGCAACAGAATCTGCATGCTTAGATTTTAAGCGCGACGGGTACTCTGATGACGCAGCGTCCATGGCAGAGGCTACAAAAGACATCGCAGCGCTATATAACACGTATGGTGGCTTCATCGTTTTTGGAGTAGCTGAGACTGAGAAGGATGTTCGCTATCAAGTATCTGGTGTAGATACGACCCCATTTAACATGCAGCAATTTCGAGGGAAGTTGGAGGCGTGGTTAAGTGAGCCGATTCCACTTTCATATTCCGAAGTTGCGCTATCAAGTGGCTTTAAAGTTGGTGTCTTATTTGTAAACAAACGCGAAAAAGGGAAACGCCCCAACGAATTCAAACGGCGTGGCCCCGAGCTTAGGCCGGGACGCTACGTTTTCGAAGCTGGCAGTGTTGCGCTGCGGCGCTCGGACAAAAGCGTGTTAGCGACGGAAATGTATGATTGGCAATTGGTACTTGGGGATCGCGAGCTCGACAGCCTTGGAAAAGATGTTGGTCGTCTTATTCAAGACGAACGATCTGGTTCTGCCCTTGACCATAATTTGCCCAGTAGAGCTACGATTTGTGCAAGGTTTATAGGTAGGTCGGATGTTTTGACCAAACTCTGGGCATGGCTGAATGACGAGTTCCAGTATGCTCAGCTGATCGCTGGCGAAGGGGGGAAAGGCAAAACCTCCCTTGCGTATGAATTTGCTACGCAGGTTGCCTATAACGCTCCGCACGGCATAGAGAGAATTGTATGGCTGACTGCGAAAAAGAAGCAGTTCTCTGGCATTGAAAATACTTGGCATGCAATGCCCGAAACACATTTTCAGTGTTTTCGCACCATGCTTGTGGCAATAGGAAGGCATCTTGGTTACACGGATGAAGAGCTAGAACAGTCGTCAGAACCAGAATTGCAGAGGATGGTGCGGTCTGAGATTGGCATTCAACCAACCCTTTTTGTTCTGGATGATATTGACTCCCTCCCTCCCGATGATCAGCGACGTGCTCTTGAATTCGCCCAGCAAGCTGGCTCCTATGAAGTGCGGTTTCTTCTGACTACTCGATCTAATGCGTCATACTCTTCAAGTTTGGCGGTGACTCTTGAAGGGCTCGCTGGTGAAGACTATGCGGAGTTGGTTGCGGTCCTTGAGGACCGATTCGGCATGAAGTTGGAGAATGGCGCCGCTCGCCGATTGGAATCCGCAACGCATGGGTCTCCACTGCTAACGGAATCGATACTTCGGGTCGTAAAGCGCGGGAGTCCCTTGGGCCGAGCGATTGATGAGTGGAAAGGGCATTCCGGCGAGGACGCTAGGAACGCCATCTTGGGGAGGGAGATTGCTCAGTTGTCGAGGGAGGCGCAACGGGTACTTCTTTGCCTCGCCTTCTTCGGACAGTGCTCAAAAGCGGAGCTTATGAGCGCCAGTGGGATGCTTGAAATCAGGTTGGGCGAAGTTTTGGAGGAGCTTCAGTCTCTCTTTATCGTAAATGCTCCAAAAATCATAGCATCAGAGCCACGTTTTGAGCTTAGTCTCACAACATCTCTACTGGTTGTTTCGAAAAGATCGGACTTGGCTGGTGATCATGTTGCGATAGAAAACCGCATAAAAAAGATTCGCTCCAACGTGCTTGGGGCAACACAGAAGCGAAACAAAAATGTAGCAATTGCCATTTCGCAAGCGTTGGCCTTGATTAAGATCAAAAACTTTGATTCAGCGCTAGCCACTATCGATGCTGCCTTGAAATCGCAGAAAAATCATCCGGACTTGCTACTTTTTAAGGGAAGGCTGTTATGTGAGTCTGTGAAGCCAGATCGTGATCTCGCTCGAAAGCTGTTTTCACAAGCGTATGACAAAGGTGCACGAAAGCATATTTTGTTCGATCTTTGGTATAAATGTGAGAGGGAGCTCGCATTCGGCCATGGGGTGATTGAGGTGGCCGAAAAGGCCATGGCTGAGTTTGGGTCGGAGCAGTCGCTTTGGGCTGGGCGCCGTGCGGAGGGTTTCGTTCTCAATGGCGTCGTAAGATTCAAAAATAGAGAATATGACCAAGCATTCGAAGAGTTATCGCAGGCTGCTGAGGAGCTGCGTTTTGCGATAAGAAAATCGGCTGTGTCTTCTGAGAGGGATCGATTCCAGGAATTAATGTATGGTGTGCATGATAGGATTAGGGACCTGCTTCCAAGAACGAAATTCAGTCGTACTGATGTGATTTCAGCGATTCGCGATATTACAGATCGTGAGGATGTACGAGGTGAAGTAATCAGCGCGCTTGGTAATGCGATTCTGCAAGCCGTTCCGGAAATGGCGAGCCGAGGTGGAGGTGCGGATGGGCAGCGGGAGCGCTTGGAGAACAATCGACTTTACGCTCTTGATCTGCTTACGGGAAATAATTATCGGGCCACCGAACTTTTTCGAAAGCTGTCAGTGATTCGATTCTTGGAGTACTGATGCCGAAAGGCCAAAGGAAGGGTCAGAGTCGACTTTCCAGCGAAAGCAGTGAAAACAGGGCAGAGTCGATTTTTAACAGGTCATCGGTTTCCAAAAAAGTGTCAGGGACAATTTTCTGACGACGATAAGGAGTCGCATTTGATTAAGCGGGTCGAGTACCGCGACAACCCGGGTACTTCGGGCAGCCCCAGAACGCATCCCCGGTGCGACGATTGTTGCGTTTGACCATGACAGTGCCGCTTGGGGGCAATCTGGCGGACCGTCGGGTTGCCGCGAGGTGTTGCTTGGAGCAAGTTGCGGGGTAGATGCTGTTGATTGCGCTTCTGATTGCGCTTCGCGGATCATCGCGAGCAGCGCCTGGCCGTGGATCAGTTCGATAGGCTTGCCTTGCGCGAAGCGCCTCGCGTCGAAAAAGGGTGTCAGGGACGGTTTCTGCGTCTGCGCGATGACCATGGAACATGCGAGCCAGCTTACGATGTTCCGGGGTTCTCGTACGGAATCGGATGCTATCGCCTAGTCTATTGGACGCGCGGCAAAAGATCCCAGAACACGGGGTCCCGGTCTATAAGAGCCTCGATTGGGAGCGGCGCTAACGTCGAAAGATCGGAACGAAAATGAACATCGCTGACGCCGGCAGGCAATGGCCCTCGTATCGCCGGCGGATCCTCAAGGCCAAAGAATTGCAGTGAGGCTTCTGCCAGCCTCATATCGAACCGCCGTGACAGGCCACCATTCAGGCTTGCGCCGAGCGTCGCTACCACGGTCTCGTGCAGCTTGAGCACCGGTCGGAATGCCCGGATACGCGGGACTCGATCTGACCTACGACAGAGCGAAGCGACGGACCGCCTGCAATTTGCTCAACATGCATCGATGCAACGACGGCGATGGTTCCCGAAGGCGGGTTGCATTGCTCGTATGAGAATGTGTGGACGCGGTTCCTTCCTCCTGCTGCCTTCACATCTAGCCTTACATCGCCGTCGACGAAGTCGAACCTGGCATTCTCATCAACTCGCCATGCTGTCAGCGCCCGGACGGCGTTGCCGCTGCGCAAGAGAAAATAAAGCTCGCCGAAAAGCCCGTTGAGCGGTCGCGCAGGCGGCTGCCGGATTTTTTGGAAAATGGCGGCCAGCCGGTTAACTGCCGTGGCGATCTGCGCTCTAGTGGGATCATCGCCGAGCACGCGCAGGATAGTCTCGCAGACAGACAAAAAATAACGCGTCGTCTCGCTGTCACTTTCCCGGCACCGAATGACTGTGAAAGTGCCCTCCTGCTCCGGCTCGCCGGATTTCTTCAAGTGGCAATGCAACTCAAACTGTGCATCCAGGCTTTCCAGTCGGATCGGCGAATGCGGCCTCCCGGTTCGATCGCTTGTCGAAACGAGAAGGCAGGCCAGCGATTCCCGGTCTTTGCCAACTAAGTAGCTGGCATGACCGGGAACAGGCATGACGGCATAGAAGGGCCTGTCCGACGGCTCCGCAAAAGGCGTATGGATTCCTTCGAAGATGTCGGCGAGACCGGCTGGCATCATTGCTCTTCCTGAGCGATCCAGGCGCGAGCCAGTCGCGACGGCACCCAGACCGCGAGTACGGGAACGTCCTCTGCAACCAGTTGATCGTCGCGCGTCAGGTTAAGCGTATGAATCTGAATCGTGACGTTGTCGGCGTCCCGGATCGCGCGATCGCCTGGATAGACCTCGCCGCGACGCTCTCTTGGATGAACCGGCGCCTCACCTTGGAAGAGGTTTGTGACCTCGCCGTTCTCGTCGATGCCACGGCGCCGCCTCGTGGCGGGGCTTATTCTGTATATCGTGCAAAGCTCGTCCGCATCATCGTCGAGCGCCTTGCTGAGTTGGAGCAGCAACCCGGTGTTGCGCTGCGAATCCGTCGTGCCTGTGATCCGCATCTTTACAAGGAGTCGCTCGATCACTGTGCGCAGAGGGATGTTGCGGCAGACGTGGTGGCGCTGAGTGTCTGTACGGTTGGGATGACCGTCGTCTTCTTCAAATGCCAGCCCTTGAACGAAGCCAGCTACAGCCAGCCTGTTAGCCTGCAGGACAGCATCTGAAGCGAGAACCACACGCGGGGCGACCCAGTCATTCGAAAAACGCCCACGCATGTAATCAAATTCAAGAACGTTGTTCCGGCAAGGTCGCAAGGCCGTGTCGAGAACGAAGGCGCGCTTCCAATCGTTAAGCGGGTGACCGCTGTCTTGGAATTCTTCAAGCTGACTGCGAATGTCCTCTTCGTGTTCGACGTATGTCTGAAAAGCGCTAAGCGTGCCTTGCTCTAGATAGACGCGGCAATAACCGAGATAGGATCGCTTGTAGCCGAAGAACCGGGCGCGCTGCTGCACGGTGTCTGCATTGCCGACGCCAATGCCGCGCGGCATGTATGTGACGGTAAGACCCTCAACCGTGAAACCACGATCCATGGCTTGGCCGCCGACAAGAATCCAGCCGTAGGCGCTACGCCAATCGACAGGCGGTGTGCGCCCGCCGCGGGCATTCACCTCAAGAACGCGCGTATTGCGAAAGGCAAAGCGCAAAGATGGTACGAGATCGTCAAAGTCTGGCAGGGCATCGCCGATGGTTTGAGCGAGGTCGCCATAGGCGCCGCGGAAATCCTCGACTAGCTCCTGTTTGTCAGGATCGTAATCCGGCAAGTTCAGGATACGCTTCCAGTCGTCGAATATGTCACGGACCCAGTTGTAGAATTCCTGGTGCTGGGCCGTGCGATGCGAGGGATGCACTAGCATCGAGCGGTTGCCGGTATTGCGACCTTCTCTGATCCCGGCCGTAACGCCAACCATGAAGACGCGCAGCGCATCCAGAAGCGACTCCGGTGGTTCAGTGAGAGGATTGGAGTTGGTTGGGACTTCCTGCGGCGGGATCACGCGGACATATGTGAGATTGTCGGCAAAAAACTCGCGACCGCCAACGTATGGTGCCCCTGGCTCAAGAACCTGGACGAAATTAGGCGACAAGGAATCGATTATGCTAACCAGCAAGGGCGCTTGCGGTGTTGCCGTGTACTGCAGGTATGTATGGGATGGCAAAGCTTGCCTGAGCGCCATGAGACAGCGATAGGTCGAGCTTTCTTGCCCTTGGCCTACTTCAGTATTCAAGCTGGCCTGGTCCGCCTCGTCGTCGATTATCAGGACTGGCACGGCTTGCGCGCCGACGTCCTGGACGAGATCGGCCAGATTTTGAAGGCGGCGATAATTCTTGAGGACGGTGATGAGGATAGTCTTCTTGTATTCTTCGGGCGTACCGGGGTCACGCCAATCGTCCAGCACGTCACGGATCGCTTGGACGGTAGCGTCGTCCGCTGACGGGTTCTGAAACTGAATCCAGCGGCGCGTGCGATCGGGCTCGTCGAGCCGTAGGTCGCGGCGCAATCGGCCCGCCGATTGATCGAGAAGAGGATTGGCAGTGCCTGCGACGACGATCACGATCTGAAATGCGTTGTCGCGTGCGAGGGCGGCCACCGTCTCGAAGGACATTGTCTTGCCACTTTGGACATAGCCGACGACAAGGCCCGTTTCCTGACCGGCCTCGCCCGTTGGCGGGACGCTCTTGGAAAGAATTGATACGGCCGCGTCGCGCACGTCATCCCGGCTGGCTTCGGGAACCACAGTGGTGAGGAAGTCGAGCGTCTCCGGCCCTGCGACCGGGGCCCATCGTCCAGCCTCCGGCACGGCTACAGGCTCAACAATAATGGCGTTGTCGTCTGTCATGCGTATCCTCCTTCCCCTATGGCTCTGAAAGAGCACCCCGGAGAACGTCATTAACATTACGCCTCACGGTCCCGGCCTTTCTGACGCCAGAGTCTCGGGCAAGGACCTCGGCGACCGCAATGGCTGCGGCCACGCGCAGGAGAGCCTCCACATCCTCCGAATCCGTCTGCGCAAAGCGCACCATGAACGGGTGAACCATTGATACCCGGATATCCAGGCGCCGTGGCTGCTCGCGCGATTGGGCCACATCTGTCACAGCGAGCCACTGACTTTCTGCGGGATCGTCGGCGAGTTCGACGCAGACCGTCCATTCCCTGTCCCGAAATCGGATATCAAAGCGCCGGCTTGCCAACGTTGATGTGTGGGGCTCTTCCTGCCCAGGCGTATCCACAGGCTCGGAGTCGGCAATAGCAGGGATCACTTCCGGCAGATGAGCTTCGAGCGCCTGAGCGGTGTTCTCCACGGCCTGTCGCGCGGACGCTGTCAGCTGAGCGCGAGCCACTCGTGCACGATATCCTTCTGCCTGTTTGAGTAGCGGCAATTCCTCGCTGTCCAGATGTTCGCGCAGCAATTCGAGAAACGGCTGCTCATTTTCGTCCCAGCGGAAGCCGTCCTTGGTATGGCTGACCTCAAAGCCGTCCAGATGAAGCTCCCCGAACAGACGCTGATAGCGATAGCTGTTCGAACTGCCAAAAATGTAGGATGGGCGGTAACCCTCATCGCCACTCCCTTGGATGACGCGACCTCGCCTAAACAGGGCGAAGCCGGCCTTTGCCGTATTGGCCGTTTCGCGAAGCGCCGCGAAGCCATGCACGGAAAGCCCGTTGCCAAAGTCGAACGCGATCGGCTTGCGCCACTCCCTGATCGGTCCATTCTTGTCCTTGAAGTACGCGGCCTTGAGAACCTTCGGCTCCCGGTAGACGAGAGGCTCGCCGTTGAACCGCAACTCCAGAATTCCGTCGCGCATGAACGCGCGGTAGATATCGGTCAAATGCTCTTTGAGCTTGGCGACGGTCCGTCCGACAGGCACATGGAACACGTTCTCCAGAACGATTTCCGTGTAGTGCCGGTCTGGGGATTCCTTCGCCTCCTGAATCGCAAGCTCTTGAATGTCGTCATTGACAATGTTTTCGATGTCGAACTGCACTGTGCGCGTCACCGGCTCGCCCAAGGCGGAGGTCCGCACGGTCCACTTTGGAGCGAACCAGCAAGCGGCGCTCTTCATCCCCATCCCGAATTCCGCCAGACCGCTGCGGTCCGGCGGAATGGCCGCAGGGCGGAAGGCCCGGCCATATTCCGGCTCGAATATGCCGGCGGCGTTATCGCGAATAGAGAGACGCGGCGGCGTGGTGGTGTCGATATCAATGTCAACCCGGAGCTTGAAATCTTCCCCGCGCAGCTTTTGAAGCGCTGAGCGGTGCTCCATAAAGCTCTGCATGGCGTTATCGACGAACTCACCCAGCGCGTACCATGGCCGATAATTCAGGTGCCGCAAGACGGCTAGAACACTGACGCCCGGGCGTATGTCTACCTTCTTCACCACCGACATTCCGGCTCCCCCTCGTCTACGCAGCCTTCACCATTTTTCGCGTCGGTTTTGAAAGAACTCGCGATCGTTCACTGTGTAATGACGCTTTGACCAGCGAAGGCGTAGGGTCGAGCGCGAGAAGATGACGGGCAATCTCCTTCACTACGTCGACGTTGACGGCGTTGCCCAAAGCCTTGAACGCTGCGGTCTGTGCTGACGGAAGATGCTCCAAGTCTCCCATGCTTTGGAGCCTGCTGGCCTCGCGGACCGTCATGTACCGACGTTCCCATGCCACGACAGGAACTTGACTCGTAGTCATCGCAACCAGCGACGGCGCTGTGGTCGGACGCTTTACCCGAATTCCGGAGGCGCGGAACTGGATGATGTACTTCCAGACATCGCGCTCCTCCGCTTTGCAATTCCACTCGAACTTCTGAAAGCTGGGCGCAAACTCGCGGATCGAAGGCAACCATCCGCCGATCCACTTCTTATGTCGTTTGTAGAAGTCGCGATTTTGGCGAATGAAATCAATTTTCCACTTCGGAAATTTCTTGCTTGGATCCCTCGCGTAAGGCGGCAACGCAGCGAGAACGTCCTGCTCCGATAGGCTGCGCAGAGGCCGCCCAAAGCTACCTTTGAAAGCGCCGATGGCTTTCAGTCCGACGCCAGAAGGCGACTTGTCGGCGTACGGATAGGTTGCGCCGAACTCCATGGCCCAGATAGGAAAGGAGGGGAGTTGCTCGTCCGCGGGAAACAGGTCGAGAAATCTCTGCCAAGCTTCCAGATACTTGATGAAGCTGTCGGAGAGCGCGCGCGCCCCAACCGGATTCTTGTCGAGGATGGAGCGGATGGAAAGCTCGTCGTCATCCAATCCCTCCGGCCAGGCGAGCCCTTCAAGCCCACCACGCCTGCCGATGATGAAAGCTCTCTCTCGAACTTGCGGAACGCCAAAATGGTGAGGCGAAACCAACTTGTCCCTGACGCTATAGCCCGCCAGTCTCAGACGATGCTCGATTGTCCGCCAAGTCTTGCCCTGACGGTGGCGCACCAAATTGGGGACATTCTCAATGATGAAGTAGCGCGGCTTATGTATACGCAGAATTTGAATTACATAGTCGATGAGATCTCCCCATTGGGGACATTCCAGTCCCTGTTGTCCTCCCGCCTTTGAAAATGGCTGGCAAGGGAATCCGGCGCAAAGGATGTCATGGTCCGGTACAGACGACAGGTCGATCGACCTTATATCGCCGTGCGGACGCAGGCCGAAATTTTTCTCGTAAAGATCGGCCAAGTCATGGTTGAGTTCGCAGGCGAACACGCAGCGATGACCGAGCGCTTTCAGCGCCTGATGGAAGCCACCCAGTCCCGCGAACAAATCAATAAAACGATATCCCCTCAACTCCGCGCCCCTGTCGTTATTTTCTGTTGAGCGGCAACTGAAGTTGCTTGCCTTTATGCTCGTCCAAAAACCCTTGCAGAGCGTAGCGCGCGACAAATTGAAGCGAGAGCGGCGGTCGACTTGCCTGCGCGATCCGACGCAACTCAGCAAACTCGTTCGGCTCGAGCGACACGCTGAACCGCTTCATCTGTGGCTTCTTCGACATCGCGCTGTACTTAAGAATCTCCGTTGCTAAAGAGACGATACACCAAAATGCACCTCTTTGGTGCGCAGCAGCCGACGCAAGAGAAACATCTCTCTCAGGGGGCTTCAGTTACCTGCGCCTCGTAAAACAGGGGTCAGGTCGACTTTCCAGTAAAACAGGGTCAGAGTCGACTTCTGAGCTGTCGCCCTCGTGTGGCGCCATGGCGGCAGGCTCCACGGATTACATGGTCGGCTGGCGCTCGAGCGGTTGCGTTGGGGTGTTGCGATCGTTGAGGTTGGGAATGCTGACTCGGCTGAGGATCGATCAGGTCGCCCTTTAACCGGAGTCTTTCGCGAGCATCCAATCCACGGCGGCTTGGCAGTGGATCTCGGTGGTGTCGACGCGCGGGATGTCTGGCGCGTCCTCTGCGCGCAGCAGCATGCCGAACTCGGTGCAGCCGAGGATCACCGCCTGCGCGCCCGCGGTG